>JGI11876J12873_1000006_pt1 | contig 155009 bp, 156 predicted proteins | sample ElkSloMetagenome_4_FD_12873 | JGI IMG/M metagenome (IMG submission 12873) | reverse complement strand
GGACTTGGAGACATAGGCTTTCCAGACGATGTAGACGATGAGCCAGTGGCACCTATCAATGGATTGGTAGCCCTTGGACTTGCCGTAGGCGGTTATCTGGGAATAAGGAAAGTAAATAAATAGATATTGAGGTACTATTTTAAAAAAGCCATTTGAGATCAAGTGGCTTTTTTGTACACTTTATTCTACAATCTCATTTTTCAAACCGTTTAAGAAGACTAAGCAAGTTAAATAATTGTATATCTCTTTGATTTCGAACTAATTCTACATGTTGTAGTAATTTGTTATGATAATATTGACAAACTAATTTTTTTGAGTCAATTAATATCAATCATTTCATTTGCGTTTATATGCATAAAAACATCAGTTGGTTATCCTTTAACTAATGGTAGTGCATCAATGAATGCAGATGAATCCATATTTATATCCGATGGTAACTGGAACAATCCAAATAATTGGAAAGATGGAAACCTGCCGTCGTCAAATTCGATAGTTGTCATTAAGGCTAATGCTTTAATACAAACTTCCGTAACAGTTAAGGAATTGGAAATTGAAATTAATAATTCGTTGTCTATTGATTTATTGGCATCTATATCTATCAAAAGACATGTCAAAATTAATGGTCATGTGATAGGAGATGGTGAAATTATTTTAAATGGACATTCGGCTCAGTTTATCGAAGGTACAGGAAGTTTGATAAACCTCCGTATAAAGAATAACTCTACTGTTCATTTTAATGATAGGGTAGAAATCTACGGAAACTTGCATATAGATGGTGGAAATTTGTTGACCAAGAATAATTTATTTCTCAAATGTGACTTTGAAACTGGAAGAACTGCTCAAGTAGCAAAAACCTTTGGCCAAATTACCGGCGATGTAAATGTTGAGAAGTGTTTCTATGCAAGAAGAGCATATAGGTATATTAGTTCTTCATTAACTTCGGAAACCACAATTCGAGAGAATTGGCAGGAAGACGCAGAGAGCTATAATGATCCCGTACAGGTTGGGTATGGGACTCATATTACAGGAATAAATCCTAGTAGTGGACCAGCTCATTTAAGCCAGGATGGAGATAATGGATTTGATTATAATCCCTCTGGAAATGCATCTATGTTTAAGTATAATCATCAGAATGCAGAGTTTTATCATATTGATAACACAGATCAAAATACACTTGAATCTGGTATTCCTTATATGCTTTTGGTGCGAGGGGACAGAACTATAAATATTTATTCTAATTCTACGCCACCTACACCTACCCGTTTGAGATCTAAAGGTAAATTAGTTCATGGTAACTATTTTAATTCTGATTTATCAACCAAAAAAAATGGATTTAGTCTCATTGGGAATCCTTATCAAGCTAAAGTCGATATGACATCAGTTTTATCCAAATCAGTAAATCTAAAAACTGATGCATACTACGTTTGGGATCCAACATTAGGTGGAATTCAAGATCTAGAACAAGATGGTGGAAGAGGAGCTTTTGTTGTTGTAGAACTTCCATCTGGAACCAACTCATCAAATTCTGATGCTAATCAATATTTGCAACCCATGCAAGCTGCTTTTGTCCAAACTAAAAATGATGGTTTTACACAAATTAATTTTTCTGAAGATGACAAGGCAATTACTCCTTCGCAAAATCAAAAACCATCGGATGACGAAGGCCAATTTCTAAACGTAAAATTGTATAATCAAATTTCTTTTGAGCAAGGGGGTACTGCTTCCGATAGTTTTAAAATTAAGTTTGATAACTCCTTTACAGATTCCTCTGTAGACGATATTATAAAACTACCTAACCCAGACGAAAACCTGACTCGTGTCATAGGTCAGGAGCTTGTTGCCTTAGAGCGTAGGAAAATGCCTGAAGAACAAGTAAACCTTCCTCTATATATCGAAAACTACCGAAGAGAAAATTATATCTTGAAGCTTGAATTTTCGAATGATTTCCCTGTACAGGCTTATATCCTAGATCATTATTTAGACATAGAAACAGTGATGAATAGCTCAAACTCTGATTATCACTTTACCGTTAACTCATCGATTTCAGGGTCAAGTGCAGAAGATCGATTTTCCATAAAACTCTTGCCAACAACCCTATCGAGTGACATCACTAACTTATCTGATGTAACGTTAACTCCAAACCCAACTCGTGATTCTTTCCAAATTACAGGTTTAGACCATTTAGCTCAGGCAGATATTAGAATTTATAATTTGATGGGACAGGAGGTGTATACTCGTTCATACACAAATTCATCGTCTATTCTTAGTGTAAACGATCTTCATGTAAGCGCAGGCGTTTACATGGTTCATCTCAATTCGTTTGATTTTTCTAAAACTATTAAATTAGTCATCAAACCCTAATTTGATAATAATCATTAAAAAAGGGCATTCAAAATTTGAATGCCCTTTTTTTAATGATTGAGAGTAAATTCTATTCATTCATTACTTCGACATTATTTTTACGATTAACGTCTGCCATAAGCCCAGAAGGATCTATCTCTACCTTTTCGATACCAAACCTTTTTGCTGGGATGTTAAGTTCATAGGTTGGATAAGCCCAAGCCCAATCGTCAACAACTTTTCCAGCCCCTGGTTTTTCCCAACGCATAATTCTAAGAGGAATATAGTAGGTTTCAGATGTTCCACCCGTATAACTAACCTTAACTTCTAGAGGCATAGGTGTAAGCCCAATTCGCTCTAAGGTAATGATAGTATTTTGGCTCTCGGTAGTGACGTCTCTTATGCCATAATCTATGGTATTAGTTGTTCTTGTCCAGTCATTAAGATACCAACTAAGTTCAGCTCCACTTACTTTTTCTGCAACCCGAATAAAATCATTTGGAGTAGGATGTTTAAACTTCCACTCGTCAAAATATCGCTTAAGAACTGTTTGTAAGTTTTCTTTTCCAATTAAATATCCAAGTTGAGCAAGAAACACTGCTCCTTTAGAATAGGCAGAAGTACCATAGGCTTGGTTGTATTCGTAACGATCTGCATGGGTGGTTTGTGGTTGCTCATAACCAGAATTGGCTAAGCTGACGTAGCCTCTATAACTCCCAGCAGTAGGGTTTTCTCGGTTCATGTCCATCACTTCATTCATGGCCAAACCTGAGATGTAAGATGTAAAACCTTCATCCATCCATTCGTGTTGAGCTTCATCGGTAGCTAAAATATGCTGAAACCAGGCGTGAGCCATCTCGTGAGCGGTAACCCCAACAAGGCTTCCAAATTTTCGCTCTCCTGTAATTAAGGTACACATGGCGTATTCCATTCCGCCATCTCCACCTTGGATTACAGAATATTGATCGTAAGGATATTCGCCGATATGTTCGTTGAAATAATCGAGTAGGTCTGAAGTTTTAGACTGAAGTTTTTTCCAGTTTTCCTTGATGTCCTCATTGTCTTTATAAAGGAAATGCAAAGTTGTGCCATCACTTCCCGTGATTTTATCATGGATGTACTCTTTATCTGCAGCCCAGGTGAAATCGTGAACATCTGGAGCAACAAAATGCCAGGTTAATTTCTTACCTTTTCGTTTTACCTTGGTTCCTTGCTCCTCGTAGCCATATCCTACTTCATTTGGGTTCTGAATGTATCCTGAGCCACCAAGGATAAACTCCTTATCTATCTTAATTTTTACATCAAAATCTCCCCAAACTCCATGAAATTCTCGACCTATATAAGGGTCTGCATGCCAGCCCTCAAAATCATATTCTGCCATTTTAGGATACCACTGCGTCATCGATAACTCAACGCCTTCTGCATTGTTTCTTCCAGATCTACGGATTTGTACTGGAACCTGGCCTTTAAATTCCATATCGAATGTGGTAGATTCGCCCGGAAGTATGGGTTGATCGAGCTCTACTTTCAAAACAGTGCCTACCATTTCGAAGTCTAAAGGTTGGCCATCCTGCGTTAGGGATTTCGCTCTCATAAAACCAATTTCATCCTCCTTTAGTTTTGAAATTCTGTCTTTGACTCTTCCATCTGGATCCTCAATAGTTCTGGATCTGATATCCATTTCGCTGTTCGGTTGAAAAGCATTAAAGTACATGTGATAAAATACACGGGATAAGGTATCAGGCGAATTGTTGGTATAGACCAACTTTTGTTCTCCATCGTACTGATACGATTCGGCATCAAAATCGATTTCCATGTCATAATCGACGTGTTGTTGCCAATATCCGGTGTTGTTTTGAGCCGTACATATCGAAAAGATCAAAACGATCAAAAGTGTAATTGTGTTTTTTAGCATAATTATTTTGTTTTTGAAGCTAATATAATTGCATTATACATATTGACCATTTTTCCTGATACGGATAGTTGGTCAAAGGATTTAGTATTTTCTGGATCACCTCCTGTAATCACTTCCTGTTCTGTCGTTAGTCCAGATTCCATAAGAATCTGTTTAACTTGGGCAGCACTAAGTTTAGGAAACAAAGAACGTATCACAGCGGCTACACCAGCAGCATTAGGAGCTGCCATCGAAGTGCCTTGTAAGAATTCATAGCTATTTAGAGGAGTGGTAGAATAAATGCTAGAACCAGGAGCAAAGAGGTCTACGCTATTTTTTCCGTAATTTGAAAATCCAGACACCAGATTTTTACCATATTCTGACGTAATGGATCCTACGTTGATGAATGTATCCACAACATTTGTAGGGTTTTCTGGGGTTTCATCATTAGGATAAACCCTATTTTCATCTAGATTTAGACCTTCATTTCCAGCAGCATTTACAATAAGGACATCATTATCTGCGGCATACTTAATCGCATCCATCACCCATTCTGGGTGAGTAGAAAAATATTTTCCAAAAGACGTATTGATGATACTAGCTCCATTATCAACAGCATAGCGAATTCCTAAAGCTATATCTTTATCATATTCATCGCCGTCTGGCACTGCTCTTATAGGCATGATCAATACTTCCTCTGCAACGCCTTTCATCCCTAGCTCATTAGACCTGCTGGCAGCTATGATTCCTGCGACATGTGTTCCATGTGTAGCATCTTCTTTCTCTTCAGTAGGACCGCTGACCTGGTTATTACCATATATCTTGGTTGAAAAATCATCTTCATCATTCCCTAATTTATTGGCTCGGGCATTAAGGTCTAAATTGAAATGATACTTTTTTCGGTTTTGAAAATAGTCAATTCCTTCGGCGAGCTGGTCCTGAAGGCTTTGCAGGTCTTCATCAAAATTGTTCATAACATTAAGCAACATCATTTTTTGATTCAAGGTGGTATCATCCTCAGGTTTATAAGAGGTTACGTTCTCAATAGTCAAAGTTTCAACATTGAGTTCATTTTTCAAATTTTGTTCAGCCTGCTGAATTTGATTGTTCATCATGCTATATCTGTTGATATTATTTTCAACAGAAGCCACCTCTTTTTCGTACTCAGCTTTTGCTGCTCTGTAGAGCTTAAATAACTCGAGTTGATCTGCGCTTATATCACTTTCAGATTTTCCTTCAAATTGATCCTGATAATCTCTTACGATTCTGGTGTATTCTAGATTTTCTTCAACAACATCACCTAGAAAATTCCAGCCATGAATATCGTCCACAAATCCATTTTTATCGTCATCTATTCCATTATCTGGGATTTCGTCAATATTGGTCCAGACTACGCCTTGGAGATCTTCATGTTCTATATCTACACCGCTGTCTAGGACAGCTACCACAACAGTTTTGCCCTCGTAGTCTTTAATAAGCTCTTTATAAGCTCTGTCTACACTCATGCCAGGAATTGTATCCTTAGATAAATCTTTACTCCCCCAGTATTGCAATTCGTCTTCAGAAAGTTCAACGGTTTTTTGATTTGTGCTTTGAAGATTTTTGATTGGATCAGAATTCACTTTAAGTCCACCTGCGCAACCTATCAAAAGGCTTGAAACTAAGACTCCAATACCTCCAGTTTTTATTAAGTTTGTTTTCATGTTAATATTTATATTTAGTTTTGAAATAAGTCTTTAAATGTAAATTTTGAATTAAGACGAGGTCCTTTTTCTGTGGCTTTTAGATTAATAATTTCGTTATGTGCGTCATGTTCTAAAAAAATATAATAATCATTCTGAACAGCTTCATCTAGAAAGAGTTTTTTTTCCTTCAAGGTTTCCAATGGTCTTGTATCATATCCCATGACAAATGGAAGAGGGATATGTCCAACTGTAGGAAGCAAGTCTGCAGCAAATACGAGTTTCTTAGCCTTATACTCGATAATGGGAATCATTTGCTTATCGGTATGGCCGTCAACAAAAAGGACTTCAAATCCAAATTCATCATAAAAATGTCGGTTGTTTGACCTGTCTAAAAAATTTAGTTGCCCAGATTCCTGCATTGGAAGCAGGTTTTCTTTAAGAAACGAGGCCTTTTCTCTATCATTAGGATGAATCGCCCAATCCCAATGATCGTGATTGGTCCAGAATTTAGCATTTTTAAAAGCGGGTTCGTAACCTGTCTTGTCTTTGTTCCATTGGATGCTTCCTCCACAATGGTCGAAATGAAGGTGAGTCATAAAGACATCGGTGATGTCGTCCCTGTGAAATCCATATTGTTTTAAAGAGTTGTCAATGGTGTGGTCTCCCCACCTATGGTAATGACTGAAAAATTTTTCACTTTGTTTATTTCCTAAACCAGTATCAATCAGGATGAGTTGCTTTCCGTTTTCAATCAGTAAACTCGTAGCAGCAATATCAATCATATTATTGTTATCGGCCGGGTTGGTGCGTTGCCAAAGTGATTTTGGTACCACTCCAAACATGGCACCACCATCAAGCTTGAAGTGACCTGTTTCAATTGGATATAAAGTCATAAAGTATATTTTAAGGCAAAATACTAAAAGAGTCTTAACTTTGAAATTCGAGTCTTACGGATTATGCTATTTTTAACGACTCAAATTTAAAGTTTTATGATCGAACTAGCAGGAATAATTATACTTGGGATTTTGGCACAGTGGTTTGCATGGCGATTCAAAATTCCTGCGATTTTACCTTTAATTCTAATTGGCTTATTAGTAGGGCCTATTGCGTCTTTATATACAGCTGATGGGTCAAAATTAATAGAACCTATCTGGAACGGTGAATCCGGACTTTTTCCTGGAGAAAGTCTTTTTTATTTTGTTTCTCTTGCTATCGGTATTATTCTGTTTGAAGGCGGACTTACCTTAAGGCGTGGTGAAATCCTGAATGTAGGTCCTGTCATTGTGAAGTTAATCACTGTTGCCGTTATTATCACCTTTGTGGGCGCAGGGATGGCTGCCCACTGGATTCTTGGCTTGAGCTGGCAGATATCCTTACTGTTTTCGGGGCTGATTATTGTGACCGGACCAACCGTGATCACTCCAATATTGAGGAACATTCCACTAAAAAAAGATGTATCCACCATTCTGAAATGGGAGGGTATCTTGATAGATCCCATTGGCGCTCTGGTAGCGGTTTTAGTATTTGAATTTATTTCTGCTGGTGGAGGTGAGGCCTTTACAACTACAGCCTTAATCGAATTCGGAAAGATCGTACTCTTTGGTTTTACCTTTGGTTTCACCTTCGCGAAGGCTCTTGCTTTTTCGATAAAATCAAAAATTATACCGCATTATCTGCTCAATGTGTTCACCTTAGCCACAGTACTTGGTGTTTTTGTTTTGGCAGATCATTTTGCTCATGAAAGTGGACTTTTGGCTGTTGTAGTGATGGGAATTATTATGGGGAACACCAATTTACCTAATCTGAAAGAGCTTCTGTATTTTAAAGAATCCCTGAGTGTTCTTCTTATATCAATTCTGTTTATTCTTCTAGCAGCCAACATCAATTTTGAGAACTTATTGATGGTGATCAACTGGGAAACACTTATACTTTTTGCCGTTGTCGTTTTTGTAGTAAGGCCTTTAGGTGTGTTTTTAAGCAGTTACAAATCTACTCTGGAAACCCGCGAAAAGCTTTTTATCAGCTGGGTAGGCCCTCGTGGTATTGTGGCCGCTGGTGTGGCTTCTCTATTTGGTCTCAAACTTGTCGATCAAAATGTAACCAACGCAGAGCTAATCACTCCTTTGGTTTTTGTCATTGTTTTGGGAACTGTGCTGCTCAATGCCACTACAGCAAGATCTTTTGCTAAGCTAGTAGGTGTTTTTTTAAGAGATTCTCAAGGTATATTGATTGTTGGGTCTTCTTCTTTTTCAAGAATTATTGCGAAATACTTAAGAGATAATGAACGGCATGTGGTTATAGTAGATAATAACAAAAGCAACATCGATAAAGCCAAAGATATGGGGATAGACGCTATCAATGCCAACATTTACTCAGATGATTTGATAGACAATGTTGAGTTGAGTGATGTAGGTTATTTGATGGCGCTTACAGGCAATACAGCAGTTAATAAAAAAGCGATAGAAAATTTTGCCAAACAATTTGGAGAACAGGGAACCTTCAGGGTTATTTCTTCTGAAGAAATGGAAGATCCGGAAAACAATCCAAAAGACGGCTTATTTTCTCAAACCGATGACTATATCAAGCTGGTGAATCTGACCCGAAAATACCCAGAGATTCATGAAATCGACTTGAATTCGAATGAGCATTTTCAAGGCTTAATAGAAATCAGTAAAGTAGAATCAGAGATTATACCCCTGTTCATAAAATCTCCAGAGGGGAAGCTGGACATTTTGCCAAACGATACTAAATCTGTGGAAGTAGAGCCAGATTCTAAGTTGGTTTACCTAGGAAAATCCTTTAAAAAAGAGCCTTCAAAAAGGGTCGTAAAGGAGCAATCTTTAAAGGGGCAGACCAAGGAGAAAAAAAGGGCAGAACAAAAAGAAAACGAGTCTTAATTTCAATGATACCAGAGCAAGAACTCCTCAGCTTGATGATGCTGCAAAACCTAAGCGGTATTGGGCAAATCAACGCTAAGAAGTTATTGGAGTATTTTGGAAGTGCCACTCGATTGTTTGAGGCCTCAGATCGGGAGCTTTCGTTTATTGACGGTATAGGTAAAAAACGCTTGCAAAGTCTAAAAGAGGCTTTAGATTTAAAATCTGCAGAAGAAGAGCTTAGATTTATCGAGAAAAATAACATCAGGGTTCTTTACTATAAAGATGAAGAGTATCCTGCAAGGCTAAAGCAATGTATCGATAGCCCAATTCTGTTGTTTTCCAGGGGCAATATCAACCTAAAGCATAAGCCTATTATCAGTATTGTAGGAACTCGGCAAATTACCAGTCATGGTATTGCTTTCTGTGAAGAACTCATAAAAGACTTAGCGCCGCTGGATCCTGTTATTGTTTCGGGTCTTGCCTATGGTACAGATATCATAGCTCATAAAGCGGCAATGGATCATGGCTTACAGACCATTGCCTGTCTTGCCCACGGTCTTGATCAAATCTACCCCAAAGTGCATCAAAAACATGTTTCTGCTATAGAGCAGCATGGAGGATTTTTTACTGATTTTTGTAGCTATCATAAATTTGATAGGAAAAACTTCCTAAGTAGAAATCGTATTGTGGCTGGATTAAGTGAAGCTACCGTTGTGATTGAAAGTGCAGAAAAAGGAGGGTCACTCGTCACTGCGGACATCGCTCATTCCTACAACCGTGAGGTATTTGCTGTGCCAGGTCGCTCTCATGATAAATTCAGCAAGGGCTGCAATATGCTGATCAAACAACAGAAGGCGCAAATGATTACCAGTGCAGCGGATTTAATTTACTTTCTAAATTGGAATATCGAAACTCAAAAAGAAGATCAACAAACTCAGCTTTTTCAAGATTTTACGTCTGAAGAAAAGCTTGTTTTTGATATCTTGAAAGAAGTTGGTAAAGCTGAAATTGATGTCTTATCTTTGAAATCTAATCTACCAACGCATAAGCTAGCCTCGATTCTAATTCAATTAGAACTCAATGGATGTGTAAGGCCATTGCCTGGGAAACAGTTTGAAATCATCTAAATATTAATTCATCTATGAAAACGACAACAGAACTTTTAAGTCTATTAGTTTTAGCTCTATTGCTCTCCTGCCAACAGGAGGTCTCTGAGGAGTCTAAAACATTTGATAAGCAAATGAAAGAAACTATCAGAATACACGATGATGTCATGCCACAAATGAGCAAAATCAATAGTCTGATTACTGAATTGGAAGCCCAAAAAACCGAGCTAGAGCAGGCCGAAGAAGTGGATGCCGAACGAGTAGAGCTTCATGAAAACGCTATTGCAAATTTGAAAGATGCTCATGATCTCATGATGTCCTGGATGAAGAATTTTAGTGATTCCTTTTCAAGAACAGAAATCAACTCGGGGTTGGAGACAACAGACAAAGACAGCATCAATGCTAAGCTGCAACTCTTAGATACACAATACGCTTCTGCAGAAGCAATGCAAAAATCGATAGCAGAGGCTATTAAAAATGCTCAAGTGGTACTCTCTAAATAATATTAATTCCACTTTGTATTAACCTTAAATAGAGTGCAGGTTTTTTTCAAAATATGATAGTGAAATAGCTAGTAAAAATAAGAAAACCTTATAGCTTACATTCTAAATAATTATGTTAAGTGATATGGCGAATAGAGGCTTAAATCTTATCTTTGTACTCAATTTAGAATTAATCTAATACTTATGATTAAAGTTAGTGAAACAGCTAAGCGAAAAATTGCTAATTTAATGGCAGAAGATGGCTTTAACGTTAAAGATCACTTCGTTAGAGTTGGTGTCAAAAGCGGTGGTTGTTCGGGTTTGTCATATGAGTTAAATTTTGACCAAACCCAATTAGAAGAAGACAAGGTTTTTGAAGATAATGATGTCAAAATTGTTGTCAATAAAAGTAGCTTCCTGTACCTTGTAGGAACGACTCTAGAATATTCTGGAGGATTGAATGGAAAAGGATTTGTATTCAACAATCCTAATGCGCAAAGAACATGTGGTTGTGGTGAAAGTTTTTCACTTTAATTAAAACAAAAGATTATGGCTTATACAGAACAAGAACTCGAAAAAGAACTTCAAAATAAAGAATACGAGTACGGATTTTACACAGAGATGGAGGCAGATACGTTCCCTCCAGGACTCAATGAAGATGTAGTAATAGGAATTTCCAAAAAGAAAGGAGAGCCAGACTGGATGACGCAGTGGAGATTGGATGCTTACAGACACTGGTTAACCATGGAAGAGCCTAATTGGGCAAATATTGGCTATGAAAAGCCAAATTACCAGGCGATTTCATATTATTCTGCGCCAAATACTAAACCCAAATACGACAGTTTGGACGAAGTAGATCCAGAGATGCTGGAGACGTTTAAAAAGTTAGGAATATCAATAGACGAACAGAAAAAACTGGCTGGTGTTGCTATGGATGTTGTGATGGACTCTGTTTCTGTAACGACAACCTTCAAGAAAACTTTAGCAGAAAAAGGAATTATTTTTTGTTCTATATCTGAAGCGATTAAAGAACATCCAGAGCTAGTCAAAAAATATATTGGTTCTGTAGTTCCTCATAAAGACAACTTTTTTGCTGCATTGAATTCAGCAGTTTTTAGTGATGGTTCATTCTGTTATATTCCTAAAGGCGTAAAATGTCCGATGGAATTATCGACTTACTTCAGAATAAATCAAGCAGGAACAGGGCAGTTTGAAAGAACGCTCGTTATTGCAGATGAGTCAAGTTATGTGAGTTACTTAGAAGGTTGTACAGCTCCTTCTAGAGATGAGAACCAACTTCACGCTGCAGTCGTGGAATTGATAGCTCTGGATGATGCGGAGATTAAATATTCTACAGTCCAAAACTGGTATCCAGGAGATAAAGAAGGAAAAGGTGGAGTGTTTAACTTTGTAACCAAGCGAGGGCTTTGTGAGAAAAATGCAAAAATAAGCTGGACTCAAGTTGAAACTGGATCTGCAGTGACTTGGAAATACCCAAGTTGTATTTTAAAAGGAGACAATTCTACAGGTGAATTTTATTCGATTGCGGTAACCAACAACTTTCAGCAGGCAGATACCGGTACTAAGATGGTACACCTTGGTAAAAATACTAAGAGTACAATCATTTCTAAAGGTATTTCTGCTGGGAAATCGCAGAATAGCTATAGAGGTTTAGTGCAAATCAATAAACGTGCAGAAAATGCCAGAAACTTTTCTCAATGCGATTCTTTATTGATGGGTAACAAATGTGGTGCACATACATTCCCGTACATCGAAGCCAAAAATAAGTCGGCTCGTGTCGAACACGAGGCTACAACAAGTAAGATTGGTGAAGATCAAATATTCTACTGTAATCAGCGTGGAATCGATACTGAAAAAGCTATAGCCTTAATTGTTAATGGCTTTAGTAAAGAGGTGCTAAACAAACTACCAATGGAGTTTGCAGTGGAAGCTCAAAAACTATTAGAAATTTCATTAGAAGGTTCAGTCGGATAACATATCATGAAAAAATACATCATTTTATCAGCGTTGTTTTTAGGATGTCTAGTATCCTGTAAAACAGATTCAAAAACAGATTCAAAAACATCTTCAGAAACCGAAGAATTAGAGAAAGTTCAATCTAAGTTAACGCGATTATCGGGAGAATTTATCTATTCAGACTCTGTCGCAGTATTCAAAAGGAATGATGGTATTTATGGTGTAATCATCAATGATAAGGCAAAAGGTTTAATCGCTGAAGCCAAGCGTATAAATCCTGATCCTTTTGCATCTTTTGATGTAATTCTTGAAGCAGATATTCAAGATAATCCAGAAGAGGATGCCTGGCCACAAATTTTAGATATTCAAAATGTAATTCAAATACAAGCATCATCCACAGATGAAAGCTTGAGATTAAATAAATAAGAAGACGATATGTTAAAGATAAAAAACCTACACGCCAGTGTTGAAGGCGAAGAAATCCTTAAAGGGATCAACCTTGAGATAAATCCAGGTGAAGTGCATGCTATTATGGGTCCAAATGGATCAGGGAAAAGTACTTTAGCTTCTGTTATTGCAGGAAATGAGGACTTTGAAGTTACCGATGGAGATATTTTGTTTGAAAAATCTAATATTTCTGAGCTTTCACCAGATGAGCGTGCTCATAAAGGTATCTTTTTATCCTTTCAGTATCCTGTAGAGATTCCTGGAGTTTCGGTCACAAACTTTATCAAAACTTCAATCAACCAGGTCAGAAAATCGAGAGGTCAAAAAGATATGCCGGCCAATGAGATGCTTAAAAAAATCCGGGAGAAATCTGCCTTGCTAGAAATGGATAGAAGATTCTTATCCAGATCGCTCAACGAAGGTTTTTCTGGTGGAGAAAAAAAGCGTAATGAAATCTTTCAAATGGCTATGCTAGAGCCAAAATTGGCTATACTTGATGAAACAGATTCAGGCCTCGATATTGATGCCTTAAGAATTGTGTCTGATGGCGTGAACAGATTAAAAACCAAAGACAACGCAACACTTGTCATTACTCACTACCAAAGATTATTGGATTATGTTGTACCAGACGTTGTACATGTATTGATGGATGGTAAAATCGTGAAAACAGGAGGTAAAGAATTAGCTAAAGAACTCGAAGAGCGAGGTTACGACTGGCTAAAAGAAGAACGTGCAGAAATGTCTTCATAAACTTCTGTCAACTTACAAAAGATTAAAATTATGGAACTTAAAGATAAACTGATGTCCTCTTATCTTGCCTTTGAAGAGCAGGTAGATTTGGAGAATGATATTCACGAGGTAAGAAATAAGGCGATCAAATTTTTTGAAACTACAGGATTCCCTACTAGAAAAATGGAAGCCTGGAAGTATACGTCGTTAAATTCAATACTTAAAGAAGATTATAGCATCTTTCCTAAAAAGGAAGATACCATAGACTATAAGGAGGTCAAAAAGTATTTCATTCATGATATTGATACTTATACAATTGTATTTGTAGACGGTATCTTTTCTTCTCATCTTTCCAGCACGACCCACGATAAGATTGACGCATGCCTGATGTCTTCTGCTCTAGATAAAGAAAAATATAAGCCAATAATTGATAAGTATTTCAATAAGATCGTACCGGAAGAGAGTATGACTTCTTTAAACACTGCATTTGCTAAAGAAGGCGCTTACATCAGAATTCCTAAAAACGTTGCTGCCGAAAAGCCAATTCAGATTTTAAACTTCTTCACCAGTAACGAAGCCGCTTTGATGGTACAACCAAGAAATTTAATTATTGCTGAAGATGGTGCTCAAGTTCAAATCATCGAACGCCACCAAAGCCTTACAGAGCATCCAATACTAACCAATTCTGTCACTGAAGTTTATGTGGGGAAAAACGCAGATGTTGACTATTATAAAATTCAGAATGATAAAGTCACTTCCTCTTTAATTGACAACACATTTATCAAACAGGAAAGAGATAGTAATTGTTCATTACATACGTTCTCGCTTGGTGGAAAAATTACGAGAAATAACTTAAAATTCTACCAACACGGCGAGAATTGTAATTCTACACTAAAGGGTGTTACTATATTGGAAGGTAAACAGCATGTAGATCATAATACATTAGTGCATCATACTCAGCCCAATTGCGAAAGTCATCAGGACTATAAAGGAATTTTTTCAGAAAAATCTGTAGGGGTATTCAATGGTAATGTACTTGTAGATAAAGTGGCACAAAAGACCAATGCTTTCCAGAGTAATAATAACATCTTAATAGATGATACCGCCACCTGCAATTCTAAGCCGCAACTAGAGATCTTTGCAGATGACGTCAAATGTAGTCACGGGTGCACAATTGGACAACTTGATGAAGAGGCTCTTTATTACCTAAGAACTCGAGGAATACCAAAGAGAGAAGCCAGAGCTTTGATGATGTTTGCTTTTGCCAACAATGTCTTAAGCAGTGTCAAGATTCCAGAAATTAAACAACGAATTACTAAACAAATTGCATTGAAACTGGGCGTTGAATTAGGTTTTAACCTCTAGACATTCGATTGAGACAACTTGCTTAGAAGTGATAAAATGAAAAGAACAATGACGAATACTTCTGAACAAATTTTAGATATAAAAAAAATCAGAAATGATTTTCCAATTCTCCATCGAGAAATCAATGGAAAACCATTAGTGTATTTTGATAATGCAGCGACGTCTCAGACGCCAAAGCAAGTGATCGATTGCATCGTAGATTACTACGAAAACAAGAACGCCAATATACACAGAGGTGTACACTCGCTTTCACAAATTGCAACCGATGCTTACGAAGCTGCACGCGAAACCATAAGAGCGCATTTTAATGCTGAACATGCTCACGAGATTATCCTGACTGCAGGAACCACCCATAGTATCAATTTAGTTGCTAATGGCTACGCTTCAATTTTACAACCAGAGGATGAAATACTGGTGTCGGCTATGGAGCATCATTCTAACATTGTGCCTTGGCAAATACTGTGTCAAAAAACAGGAGCTACGCTCAAAGTTATTCCTATGTCTCATAAGGGTGAGCTGGAAATGGAGACTTATAAGTCGCTCATAAATGACCACACTAAGTTAGTTTTCGTAAATCACGTTTCTAATGCTCTAGGTACCATCAATCCTATAAAGGAAATCATAGATATTGCTCATGCTGTAGATGCTAAAGTTCTCATAGACGGTGCTCAATCGGCCCCACACATCAAAGCTGATGTTCAGGCGCTGGATGTTGATTATTACACAGTATCTGCTCATAAAATATGTGGTCCTACGGGTGTAGGGATGCTATATGGAAAAGAAGATTTATTGAATATGTTACCTCCTTATCAGGGCGGTGGCGAGATGATAACCGAAGTTACTTTTGAAAAAACGACCTATGCAGGTCTGCCTCATAAATTTGAAGCTGGAACCCCAAATATTTCTGGAGGAATTGCTTTTGGAGCAGCCTTAGATTATATGAATGGCATTGGCTTCGATGCCATTGCTGCTTATGAAATGGAACTTTTGCAATATGCAACATCAGAGATTCAAAAGATTGAAGATGTTATCATTTATGGCACAACACCAGAACATAAAACTGCAGTCTTGTCTTTCAATATTAAGGATTTGCATCCCTATGACATAGGTACTTTGCTTGATAAAATGGGGATTGCAGTCAGAACAGGACATCATTGCGCACAACCTATTATGGAATTTTATAAAATTCCAGGAACTGTAAGAGCCTCGTTTTCATTTTACAACACCAAAGGAGAAATCGATAATTTTATAACCGCTTTGAAAAAAGCCAAATCTATGTTATCATGATAACAAACTCAAAGCTTTATGTTGGCTTTACTCTTGTAGCCTTAGCGTTCTTGCTTGGTTCTTGCAAAGCTCAAAAACAAGGAAAGATGATGTCTGACCAATTAATGCAACAGGATTACGTCATTACGCACTTAGGTGAAGAAGAGGTCTCAAAATCTGGACTTACCCTCAAAGTGAATCCAGAGAATTCTACAATATCTGGAAATTCGGGATGTAATAATTATAATTTTAGTTACAAACTGAAAGGTGAAAATTTGAATTTAGGCTTTGCTTCAGCTACCAAAATGTATTGTGAAGACGAAATGGAGCTTGAAAATATGTTTTTTCAAAAAGCAGCTTCAGTTACGCAGTTTGAAGCTTCAGAGCAAGAGATTCATTTAAAAAATAAAGCTGGAGAAAGTGTTATAAAAGCCAAAAAGCTAGAAAAAAGTGAGTAGTATACAAGAAAGAAAAGAGGAAATTATCGATGAGTTTAGCATATTTGACGATTGGATGCAGAAGTATGAATATATGATAGAACTCGGGAAGTCTCTTCCAATAATTGATGAACAGTACAAAGTAGAAGAAAATATCATTAAGGGCTGCCAGAGTAAAGTTTGGGTGTATGCCGAAATGGATAAAGATCAGGTGAATTATACTGCAGATAGTGACGCAATCATTACCAAAGGAATTATAGCGATTCTGATCAGGGTATTCTCAGGTCAAAAACCAGAAGATATTATCAATGCAGATACGAGTTTTATCGACGAAATCGGACTTAAAGAACACTTATCACCGACGCGTGCTAACGGATTGGTAAGTATGATCAAACAAATGAAAATGTATGCTATTGCCTACAATAGCCAACAAAATAAAGCTTAAGAATTATGGCTGAAGAAATGAACACAGAAGCACTTGGAGAAGATATTGTAAGGGTTTTAAAAACCATTTACGATCCTGAAATTCCTGTAGATATTTACGAACTAGGTTTGATTTATGATGTTTTCGTTAATGAAGATAATGATGTAAAAATACTGATGACTTTAACGTCTCCAAATTGCCCGGTAGCAGAATCTTTACCACAAGAAGTCAAAGAAAAGTCTGCGTCTTTGGATTGGGTAAATGAATGCGAAGTCGAATTGACCTTCGATCCAGCCTGGTCTCAAGACCTGATGAGTGAAGAGGCAAAGTTAGAACTTGGAATGTTATAATACCTTATGGCAGAAATTGTTAATAAAGTCGCTCAGAGTGCTCTTAAAACCTTTAACCTAGAGGAATATTATCCTGAAGGCGATCGGTATATGATCGATATTAAAGATTGGTTATTCGAGGGTATCATCTTAAAGGAAAAGGAGTTTAGAGCCAATTTAAAAGAGCATGATTGGTCAATTTATAAAGATGCCTATGTAGCTTTGCACTGTTCTAGTGAAGCTATAGTTCCAGGCTGGGCCTATTTATTGATTACCTCTTACCTTCAGCCTGTTGCCAGAAAAATTGTGTTTGGGGATTTAGAATTCCTCAACGCTTCGCTTTATCAAGAGGTGTTAAGCGATGTGGATATCTCAGATTATGAAGACAAGCCCGTCATCATCAAAGGCTGTTCACATAAGCCAGTTCCAGAGAATGCATATCTATTAGCTCTACAAAAGCTCCAACCAGTAGCCAGATCTATTATGTATGGGGAAGCTTGTTCTGCAGTTCCGTTGTATAAGCGACCAAAAATCAAGTAAATTTTAAACTCTATTTTCATTAAGATTGGTCTGGTCTTAAAATGTCGGATTATTATTTACATTTGTAACTAAAATCCTTAAAATGAAATCTATTCATCTTTTCAGCTTGCTGTTTATTTTCAGTTTAAGTTCTATGACTACAGCACAGACGACCTCAGATCCTGTGCCGAAAGATTCAATTTGGAAATTTCAGGGAAACTTTCAGTTTTTGATTAATCAGGCTGCTTTCAACAACGACTGGCAGGGTGGGGGAACCAGTAACTATTCTGCAAATGTGGTGATCAATTATGATATTAATTACCAAAAAGGGAGATATACCTGGGATACTAAGTTTTTAGGAGATTACGGTATCAACCAAACAGAGGATCAGGAATTTTATAGAAAAACAAACGATCGTCTTGAAGTGAATTCCACTGTTGGACGTCAAATTGGACAATCCAAGTGGTTTACTTCAGCTTTTCTAAATTTCAGAACCCAATTCGATAAGGGTTATGAGTTTGGAGAAGATGCTGATGGTAATGAAATACGAACGCTGGAAACTCAATTTATGTCACCGGCTTTCACTCAAATTGGTTTAGGTGCTTTGTGGAAAGAAAGTGACGATATCCGCGTCAATATTTCTCCAGTCACAGGCCGAATCATTACCGCAAACGATAGATTCACGACTACCGAGGGTTATGTCGATGGTGATTTTTTTGGTTTGGATGAAGGTGAAACCATCAGAACGGAATTTGGAGCCTCGCTCAATGCTTTTGTCAAATTCAAATTGATGGAAAATATCACTCTAGATAATATTTTAGGATTGTACTCCAATTATCTGGAAGACCCACAAAACGTAGATATCGATTATACGCTCAATATCGTCATGAACGTGAATAAATACATCTCAGCTAATTTTACGTTTCAAGCCATCTATGACGACAATGCCGTAAGAGGCTTTCAAATCCGAGAAGTATTAGGTGTTGGTCTTAACTATGATTTCTAGTAGGTTTTTGGGCGCTTAATCCTGCTATACATTCCAACATCGCTTGTTGTTTTGAAAGTTGTAAGCTGTTGTGAGGCTTTTCTTTGGTCAAGCTCACCACCGCACAACTTCTATAAAAACAACAAGCGAGGGTTTCCATTGCTATCAGGAGCGCAAGGGAAGCCAATTACTTCCTTAATTTTCTGGACGTCAGTTCTGAAGAAATGCGTCTGATGTTGATAAGCTGTAAAGGGAGTATGGCGAGGCAAGACATCCCCACGACCAGAAGAGCGATAAAAGCAGAAATATCTTCTTTGGTAAGCATCCCATACACACAAATACCGATTAAAGTAAGTGAGGATAAAGATATGAGTAGGCTCATTAACTTTAATACTAAGAGATTCGATTTTAATTGCTTAGTGGTTTGAACGTTTAGGCTGTTGTTTTTCATACTTTTATAATAGGAGGTTAATTCAAAAGCTTGTTTGGCTTGACAAAACTATCGTCTAAATTGATTGCTTTCGTTGTGTCCTCTTTTTCCTTTCTTCTACATTCTCTAAGTTTTGGGGTTTTGCTTTCCCAGTCACAGTTAAGTGAACATATTAAGACTCTTTCTACCTTTGTTTATCTTCTTCAAAATTTACTAAGAAAAAGACATCTAGATCACAAATTGTATTATAAAATACTAAGGCGAAAATTTACTTTTTAAAAAAATATTCCTGTTGACAAGAAGAATGCTCTATTATTACCAGAAACATTTTCATTAGTCGCAATATCTTCTAGCCCTAAATAATACCTAATACCAAACATAAGACCACTATCTAATTTAAAACTAGCACCAAAATTAAATCCTAAGTCTATATCATTAAATTCATCATTTAAATTGATTGTAGTTCCTGGTTCCGACACGTCTGACGATACAAGAACGCCAATTTGTGGTCCAGCCTCTAAGGCAAAATAATCTGTTGCATAATATTTAAATATAATAGGAACATTGAGATATTCTAATTTTAAAATACCATCATTACCACTTTCTAACTCTCCTTCTGCTCCTAAGCTAGTATATAGTAGCTCCAAAGACGCACCAAATTTATTCGATACTTTATTTTCTAGCATTAAACCAGCATGAATAGATGTTCTAGTAGATGCACCATCGCCCAAATCTCCTGTGAGATTAGAAAAATTTATACCTGCTTTTATACCGTAAGACGTATCTTGTGCATTCAAGCCTAAAGACAAAGAAAATATGACCAAAACAATTAATTTTTTCATAATCATTCATTTTTGAAATATTAAAGTCTTTAAATATATAAATTTATATTTTTTATCCTGATTTAATTTCTATTTATTACAAGCCTTGTTAAATGCAAGAAAAAAATCTAAAAATAGACCGCATATACAAGATCTCATAGATAATTTGAATTAAGATCTGGACGATTGTTTTTAATATTTTAATATAGGTGGTTATTTTTGAGTTGGACTTCTTAACTACTCAAATAGAATCATATACCTGGCTTGTAGATAATTTTAAACGAATCACACCAAAGACTGTAAGTTAATTAATTTAAAGTCAACTTTCTCCTTCTATCGATCAACACGTATAATATTGGTCCTAAAAGCAAGTCAAAAAATTCCTATCAAAGAATTTGATTCACAAATCAAATTTGTAATTTTTGTTAGTTTCAAAGGTTTGGCTATACACAGTGCCGTGGAAATTAGCAAAAACAAAAACTCGGACTTTTCATTTCAGCCCGAACTCAAGCCATTGTGTAAAGCTGGCGTTGATAATAGTTTTTATATTTCTTTGTCTGATATCCATTTGTCCAATACTATTGGAATTGTTTTTTCTGGATATTGAAAATCAAATTGATGATACAATTTCCCTATTAAATCAGATTGCAATGATTTTAAGGTTTTATCTTTTAATAAATGTACCGGTTTATTCAAAGCCATCATATAACCAATCTCAAGAGATACATTCGGATTAAATTCATCTGTGTTTATTCTGTCAAACAATGCAATTCCAAAAGAACAACCTTGCATATAGGTTTTAATATTTTCGAAAAGGTCGTTTGCATACCATTTGTCATCCGCTCTCAATAGTGTTATTCCTTTTTCTGAAAGATGAGACTTTAATACATTAATGATTTCGTTTTGGATTTTTGAATCCTCAAACTTCATCATTAAAAATCCGCATTTATCTGTAATTGGATAATCTTTTCTAAATCTTTTTAAAGACAGAGAAAGTTAGTCACTTATTGTTGGTTGATTATTTTTCAACAAAGTTAAATCTTCTTTATACACTGATATTTTAATTGATGTCTCTTCTGTTAAATCCTCGTCATCAGTTTCGTTGTCGTTTATTTTTCTAAAATATTCGGGTTCGATTGTTATTGAACCTTGTAAATATTCAACATCTTTAAGACAATCAAATGTATGCCTAAACTCTTTCAAGTTGAATATCCATTCTCCTGTTAAGTTTTTAGCTGGTCGTAAATAAGAAATATTATTTTCTTGAAGAATTCTATAAAATCGTCTCCATATTTCGTGCTTACTTAAATCGGAATTTTCTTTGTAATAAATAAATACTGGACTATCTTTTGGTATTCCATCATAATTAGGGTATTCAATATCCAGATTTCCTACAAAATTTTTAAAATGGAATGGGAACATCAATTTTTTTTAATTATTTACAACTAACATATATCCTCTAAAACTAGTAACTTTTTCGCCTAAAATTGAGTTGTCTACAAAAAAAACTCCAAAAATTACTCATTTGGAGTATAGACTTGTCCACGATGTGGTTTTAAGCGATCTCTAAAGAATGTCATGTCGCTTTTCTCTACGATCAGAAAGGCGATGCAGTGGTATTCACCGAGTTCTTCTACGCCTGTGGTTAAGTTTAACCTTTGATTCATCCTGAGGAAATCCTTTAAATGGAGGTCATGGTGCTCGGCGGTTTTATGGGCGTTGGGGCCTCGAAAGTCCCAGATAAGCTTGATTTTTTCACTCATTGCTACAATATTTATAATTAGTTTCCCAGACTCCAGTACGACCCCACATAGCGTATGTAGTTGTCGTCTATTCTGGAAACAGCTCTGCTGGTGTTTTAAGTTGGTTTAGATGTTCCTTAAGTTCTGGTTTTAATAATTTTAGTCCGTATTGGTAGGAAGCATTCATCCATCCAAAACCCGAAGGTGTTATATAATCAAATTCGGTCCCTACGTTACCATACTCAGCGTAAACTTTATGGGTGCGATTTACCACATCATATTTTTCTGGAATGGTACCATTATAATCTGTTGCGTTCTTAGTAATCATCCAGAGCCAACGGTAAATCATTTCCTGAGCCAAGGTATCATAGCCGTAATTGATCAACCCTTTCCAAATCAGCATTTGGTGAGGTGCCCAGCCATTGGGGTAATCCCATTGGCGAGCTACATCGCTGGTTGCAAATTCTTCTGTTGAGGCTTTAGAAGAAGATAAGATGCCGCCTTTAGCCTTTAGTGTTTTAACCAGTCTATTTTTCAAGTGTTTTGCCTGTTCTTTTGAAGCTAACTTTGACCAAAGGGGATAATAGTTGGTTGCAGACTCATAAACCAATGGTTTTTGTGTTATGAAGTTGTAATCATAATAGGTTTTATTTTCGTCATCCCACAATACTTCATCGATTGTTGCTTTTCGGTTTTCTGCCTTTTGAAGCCAATGCTCTGAGTCGAAAGTTTGGTTGTTATATGTAAATGAATCCTTAAAGTAAGTTTTAATGAGGTAGGCAAAATCTGTTTCGTATTTATACAGTAAACTATTAAGAGAGACCGTATTGAGATGCGCACAAGTACCGTCCAATCTCCATGTAGTATCATGACCGCTTTCCCTTAAACTACGATCATGAAGAAAGTACTCATCCAAGGCTTTGGAGGTGATTTTTCCGCTTTGATATGCTTCTACAAACCCTTCCAGAGTCATATCTTTTTTTTCTGCGAAAGCTTCCAGATGTTCATCAAAGTGTCCCTTTTCTGTTTCTGGCGGAATGCCAATACCTTCTCCATAATAACGACTCAACCCATTGCTAGTTAGTTTTTTTCCTGTCTCCATCCACACCTCAAAATATTCTTTTAACGTAGCTTTAAGCATTTCTTTTAACCATACTGTATCCTGTAAGTTCATGCTTTCGTAGGTCTCAATAACAAACGAAGACATAAATGGAGGTTGACTTCGGGTGAGGTAATAACTCCGGTTGGCATTCAATATTTTACCATAGTGCTCAATTTCATAGGCAAAATTCTCGATCATCCCTTTGGATAAATTATACTTTCCGTCAATATTAAGCCCTATGCCCTCAAAATAAGAATCCCAGCCATACATTTCATTAAAACGACCTCCAGGAACTACAAAGGGTACTCCTTTTCCGTCATTTATTTTGAGACTTAAAATTCCAGGCTTTTTGTTGATAGATTTAACGTATTCTGGGGTGATATTTTGAGGTAACACCACCACACGAAAGTTCTCAAAATCATTTTCTATACTCTTAAAATATTTTATGCCTTGCGTATCTGTTGCTGGCACATAAAGTCGCCTTAAAGTGCTATCTGAAGCTTTAGAATCGGTTAAAATTCGTTCAAGCCCTTCTTTATCTACTCGCCGGGTGAGATTGGACCAGTATTTAGTTTTGATTAATCTAGAAAGCCGATCTACAGGAGGTTCCTCAATGCGTTGCATTGGTATTTCGGTTTCAGATAGGCCTTTTTGTTTGGCTATAGCCAATTCTTGTAACAAATTGGATAAATGATAAGTACTTTCAATTTGAATGCGATCACCATCTAGTGTTTCAACTTCAAACTGCTTATCTCCAGTGTCTTCTGTTGTTATTTTTTTATCTTTATCTGTATCTTCATCGTTCTCTAATTCATAGAGGGTTTCATCGATGTTAACTCTCAAAACTTCAGGATCTTTTGAAGGAGTACATGAAAAGATAGCAATAAAGCTCAGAAGGACAACAAACCTGGGGAGTTTGGTCAAAATGTAAATCAAATTCATCATATAAAATTTATTGAGACAAGGTTTTTAAAAGTGATCTTACATCTTCTACAGTGTTGATATAAAATTTAGCTTTGGTTTTTCGAACCCCTACTTTTATGGTTTCAGCCCGTTCAGGAAGCTCTTCAAACATAAACTCATCGGTCCAGTCATCTCCAAAGGCAAATATATGCTTTGAGGGGAATTGATTCACCAGCTGAGAGGAAGCTCTCCCTTTATTGACTTTACTACTTTTTATTTCGATGACTTTATTACCCTCCAATAAGGTAAGGTCGGTATTAGAAATAAAACTCGTAAGAACAGTTCTGATTTCCACCAGTCGTTTCTGAGCCAGCTCCACATCGGTATTCCTATAGTGCCAGGCCAGAGAAAATTTCTTTTTTTCTACCAGGGTTCCTGGTGTACGGTCCACAAAAGTTTCCAGTACAGGCAGTACATCTTCCATCCAGTCGGTTTTGAGACGCTCAATTGTTTTCCAGGATTCACCTTCTAGACGCATCGACACCCCGTGATCTGAAACTAGGGTATAAGGTGTCTCTCCAAACCATTGATCGAGAGTCTTTTTGTCTCTACCACTTATGATGACTAGCTTGGTGTTTGCTTTGGAATTGAGTTGTTTTAAAAGTTCGTAGAGTTCAGAGTCTGGCTTCGCATCTTCTGGCTGGTTGGTGAAATTTACGAGCGTCCCGTCATAATCCAGAAATAGTAGCTTAGAGTCTGTACTATTCATTTTATCCTTTAAACGATCAATCTCGGTTTCATCTATTTTTTTCGCTTTGATGATATGATCAACCTTATGCACCTGATTGAGTGAATTCATAAATTCATTGGCCCATTTTTTTACTGTGTAACGCTTTACTCGCTTTTGTAAAGCCTGCATGCGTTGTTCTTGTTCTGGTTTTGACATTTCCAGAGCCTCTTTGATGCTATCGGCAATTTCTTCGTAATTGTATGGGTTGATCAGTAGTGCTTCATTAAGCTCTTTCGAAGCACCCGTCATTTCACTTAAGATCAGTACGCCATCTTTTCGGCATCGAGTAGCAACATATTCTTTAGCCACTAGATTCATTCCATCTCTCACGGGTGTAATGAGTGCCACATCCGAAGAGGTGTACAAATCAATGAGATTTTCGAAAGGCAAAGCTCTGTAGAAATACCAGATAGGTGTCCAGCTTACAGTGGAGAATTCACCATTAATTCTACCTACAAGTTCATCGGTTTCCTGTTTCAAGCGCTGATATTGAGGTACCTGAGAACGGGATGGGACCGCCAGCATAATCAATCGAATTTTCTCCTGAAACTGCGGGTGTTTTTTAAGAAAATACTCAAATGCTTTAATCCGGTTAGGAATGCCCTTTGTATAATCCATTCTGTCGATGGATAAAATCATTTTTGAACCATCTTCATTTTGAAGATGGTGGTCTAGCCTTTTTTGAATTTCAGACTTTTCCTCTTCTCCTTTCTTATCATGATCATGTGCAGCCTGCTCAAACTTGTCGTAATCTATACCCATAGGGAAGGAGTCCACCTTAATGATGCGATTGTTGTAGGTAATTCTATTAAAATTGACTTCCAGGCTTAATATACGCTTTACAGAACTTAAGAAATGCCTTTCGTAGTCGTAGGTATGAAATCCTATTAAATCTGCACCCAGTATGCCTTCCAACAGTTCCTTACGTTTAGGAAAGGTTCTGAAAATCTCGTATGAAGGAAATGGAATATGATTGAAAAATCCGATGGAAAGCTTAGGCTGTTTGGCTTTTACCATCGCCGGTACCAGTAAAAGCTGATAATCCTGAACCCAAATTTTATCGCCTTCCTCAGCGTGTTCCAGGACTTTATCCGCAAATTTTTGATTCACCGATTTATAGGTTTCCCAGGATTCTGGGTCATATTCAGTATATTCTATAAAATAATGAAATAGAGGCCATAACGTCCGGTTGCTAAAGCCGTAATAGTATAGATCCATGTCGCGTTGAGTTAGGTCTACAGCAACACACTGTTCCTTGGCGACCGCTTTCTTCACTTTAGCTTCCAGTTCAGGGTTGAGTTCCTCCTGGGTCATGCCACTCCAACCAATCCAAATGCCGTTTCCTTCCTTGTGCACAGTTTTCAGGCCGGTTGCTAACCCACCAACACTAGGGGTGACTTCAAGATGATTATCTTCAATACTCACCTGCAGGGGTAACCTGTTCGAAACAATTATCGTTTTATTCATAGCAAAAGGTTCTTTAGGTTGGATTATTTACTTTATTTTTATAAAAATAAGATTTTAATCCCTCATAGAGGGTCTTATTTTGAGTGGCTTAGCTTTAAAATTGACTAAAAAGCTTAACGTGCCCCTTAGAATAGGGGGTATGACATAAAATAAAGTTTAAATACATGGATAATCTCAATTACGGCATTATAGGCAATTGTAGAACTGCAGCATTAGTGTCTGCTACAGGCTCTTTAGATTGGTGCTGCTTGCCAGAATTTGATTCTGCCTCAGTTTTTGCAAAACTTCTGGACGATAAGATCGGCGGGCAGTTTGCTTTTGAGGTTGACGCTTCTTATACAATCTCTCAAGCTTACCTCAAGGATACCTCTATCCTTAAAACAACTTTTGAATCTGAACAGGGAACATTTGAACTGTATGATTTTCTTCCTCGATATCCTAAAAAAGATAAAGCCTATCATGCTCCCCCAGAAGTGGTCAGGTATTTGAAAGTCATCAAAGGTCAACCTCGATTGAAGGTGGATTACAACCCAAAGCTGGAATATGCTTTAGGTAATACTGAAATTTTTATTAAGAAAAATTTTATAGTAAGCCTGACTGAGTCTGATGAATTCGATACCCTATTTCTATATACTTCACTGCCCAAGGAAGCCGTCGTCGATTCTGAAGAAATTACCCTTACTGAAGATGCCTTCTTTCTGATGTCTTACAATGAGAAAATTGAATTGCCTTCTATTTCTTCAGTGATTTTAGATTTCGAAAAGACCAAAGTTTACTGGTTAAACTGGAGTTACCATACGCCTAAATTTGGTTACTATGATGAGGAAATCCTCAGAAGTGCCATGACACTCAAGCTGTTGAGTTACGAAAAGACCGGAGCTATACTAGCTGCAGCAACTACCTCTCTTCCTGAGACTGTAGGAGAAGTCAGAAATTGGGATTACCGATTTTGCTGGATTAGAGACGCCTCTATGGTGGTAAAGGTCGTTTCTCAACTCGGTCACACCAGAATGACAAAGCGTTACCTTCAATTTATTACCGACTTGATCCCAGATAAAAATGAGAAGCTTCAAATTATGTATGGGATTAATAAAGAAAAAGAACTCACAGAAAAAATACTTACTCATCTTTCTGGATATAAAAACTCGTCACCAGTGAGAATTGGGAATGCAGCATTTGCTCAAAAGCAAAACGATATTTATGGTATTCTCGTTGATGTTATATATCAGGAATTGGTCAAATTCAAATCAGATACAGACAACAAAGAGGAATTATGGACCATTACCAAAGGTATCGCATGGGTCGTAGGTAAACACTGGCAGCAGCCAGATAAAGGGATATGGGAATTCAGAACCGAAGATCGACATTTTACCTTTTCTAAAGTCTTGTGCTGGGTAGCGATAGACCGGGCGATCAAAATATCAAAATTGTTTAATAAAACCTCAAAACTTGAACGCTGGAAAACCTTGGAACAAGCCATCAAAAACGACATTCATCAAAACGCCTGGAATGAGGATGTACAGGCTTTTACGCAATCCTATGGTTCCAAGGATCTGGATGCCTCGGTGCTCTTGATGGAATCCTATGGTTTTATAGACGCCAAAGATCCTAAGTATGTGAGTACAGTGAGGGCTATAGGAAAGCATCTCACCAACGAAGGATTGCTTTATCGCTACAAAAACAAAGATGATTTTGGACTGCCGAGTTCTTCATTTACCATCTGTACCTTTTGGTATATCAATAGTTTAAATAAAATTGGAGAGACAGAAGAAGCAAAACGCCAGTTTGAACGCTTGCTAGAATTTTCTAACCATCTGGGATTATTGAGTGAGGATATCGACTTTAAAACCAAGCGATTGCTGGGGAATTTTCCTCAGGCCTATTCGCATTTGGCTCTGATTGAAACTGCTATTAATTTATCTAAATCTTTTGATTCAAAACTCTGAAAACCTTGGGTCCAGAAGGAAGTTATCATCGGTAAGTGTATTGAGGAAAGCAATAAGCTGTTCTTTTTCAGTCTCAGTAAGGGTTATTCCTAATTCATCCCCTTGTTGCATTAAAGGATCAAGGTTAGGAGTGTTGACGACTCCTTCATCATAATGATCTAGGACTTCTTTAAGCGTTTTAAAGCGACCGTCATGCATATAAGGCAGACTCACGGCAATATTTCTCAAGCTTGGAACTTTGAATTTATACTTATCATCCTCTAATCCTGTAACGCGCTTTCTACCCACATCATTATATCGATCGTCCGCGGCTAAGCCATTATTTCTGTAAGATTGATCTGTAAATAAGACACCCTGATGACAACTTGAGCACTTGGTGTCAAAAAGGGCCTGCCCAGCTGCTTCAGATTCATTATACACGGCATTGCCAGCTAAAACTTTATCGTACTTGGTGTTTGCAGAAACCATCATCACCATAAATTGAGAAAGTGCCCTAAACATATTTTGAGGATTGACTTCTCCATCATCAAATGCAGTAGCAAATAAGGCTAAATACTCGTCATCCTGTTTCAATTTATTGAGCACATTAGAAACCGACTCGTTCATTTCAACTTCTGCCGTAATGGGTATGATCGAAAATGCATCTAGATGAGGAGCAGCACCATCCCATGAAAATTCATTGAGGTAAGCTAAGTTCATAAGTGGCTGGGCGTTTCTGTTGCCCAAAGCGCCGTTGACACCATGGCTCACTTCATGAGTATGATGTGTGAATGAAAATTCCTGAATATGACAAAACCCACAGGATATGACTCCGGTAGACGATAGCCTCCCGTCGTAAAATAGTTTTTTCCCTAGTTCAAAACCCTTTTCTGTAGGTGGGTTTTCATCCAAATCATAAACAGGAGTCGGAAAAAAATCTGGTTGAGGAAAGTCAAGTGTTTTATTGTCAGAAATCTCAATATAGCTGTTGTCCTCGCTGCTACAAGCTAAACATACTATTGAAATAAAAATGACAACGAATACTTTCATTTTGGGATTATTCTGAAATGAGTGAAAACAGTTGACTTACATTCTCAGCTACTTTTGGAGCATTCTCAGGATCTATCTGTATGTCTGGCTTATCATTGATACGAATTTCATGAGCTGCATTAAAAACGCTTAAGACATCTGCTTCTATCCTGATGAGGTTGTTCTCGTAAAGGTTAAGCAAAGCGTCTTCAGAAGACAACTCAACAACTTTATAATTATCCAGTGATGTGCCATGGCTGCCAATATGAAATAGAAAACTCTCATTTGAATTACCTCCCTCTAATGTATAATTACCTTCCATTTTGAAAAAAATATAACCAGCAGACCAGCTCCACAGCATTTGATTTTCCTCTGCCGTTGGAATAAAATTCAAAACTCCGTTCAAGGGATATTTAGATTGATCTACACCTATGCCAAACCTTAGAGTTTGGAAGTTTTCTATAGGGATATTTTTTAAAGTTATTGTTTTACTCCCATCATCTTCTTGATTGATGAGAAAAAAACTTTCATTCTTAGGATAAGAATAAGTGTCACCATTGGCTTTAACGAATTCTATATTGCTGATTATGTATTTCAATTCGGAAATGCTAAAATCCTCTTCTGCAAAATTTTGGTAAGTGGCAGAGTTAAGATTAACTTCCTCAGAGGCTATGCGGTTAGTAAAGCGGATATTCACATTTTTTCTATCAGAATTAAAGAGATCATCATCTCCGCAGGAGGTCAACAAGATGAGTGTAATGATGAGGGTGCTTATTTTTTTCATTTTAATTTAATTATAAAGGCATCTTTATCACCGTTATTATTCATAAAGTCTATGTCATTACTTTCGCTGCTTCCAACCACATAAATTTCTCCCTTTAGATTTTTAGCAGCGTCATTGCCAAAATCGAAATTGCTTCCGCCTATGTTTTTCTGCCATTGCAAATCTCCATTCCCGTCAATGATAAAGGTCCAGACATCGTTTAAGCCATTATTATTCTGAAGTTGATCAGTTAAACTTTGAGAGCTGCTGGTAACGAAATATTGATCGTTGCCCAAGGGGATAATAGATCTGCCAGATTCAAAGTCTGGTCCCCCATAGGTGTTTTCCCAGATTTTACGACCTTCAAGGTCAAATTTAATAACCCAAACATCTGCATTGCCTTTAGGATTGGACACATCCTTATCGCTACTTCTGGTGTCACCCACCAGCATGTAATGTCCATCATCAGTTGCTGTAATGTCATAACCAATTTCAATGCTGCTTCCACCAAAATTTTTTTGCCAGTCCAGGTTACCATTAGCATCTGTCTTAACCAGCCATACATCGTAACTTCCCAAAGGGTCTGTGATGTCAAAATCATCGCTTTCAGAATGGCCTAGCTGTAAAAAACCGCCATCCTCCGTTTGGATTGCTGCATAACTTCTATCGTTATTTGTTCCACCAAAGTATTGTCTCCAAAGCATTTCACCTTCACTTGTAAGCTGGATTCCCCAAAACTCACCAACACCGTGTTTAGGAAAAGATTGATCAAATTTAGATTTTGAACCTTCAAAATTATCATTGCCCTGACCTCCAGATGCTGTGACATCCAGAAAGCCCGTTACAAAACAGCCTCCTTCTGCGGTAGTAGTAATGCCATAGCCTCTATCATTACCAGAAAAACCAATACTTTTTTCCCATTGTATTTGTCCGCCAGCATCCAGCTTCACTACCCAATAATCCTGAAATCCATAATTTTCTGAGACATCGCCATCTTGACTTCTGCTAAAGCCATTAACGATGAAACCACCATCTGAGGTCTGCACCATAGCTTGGCCACGATCATCATTACTGCCTCCAAATGTATTTTGCCATTCAATTTCAAGATTGTCATTAAATTTCACTAGCCAGTAATCACTATCGGTTGTTGGTTTTCCGACCACATCGCCATCGTTACTTTGTGTAAACCCAAAGGCAACCGCCCCTCCATCTCCAGTAGCGACAACAGATAAGAAATCATCCTGCTGAGATCCGCCTATGGTTTTGATGAGGTCGATTTCTCCAGTAAATTCTTGAGGATTTTCACCTAAAACATCTGAACTCTCATCGTCCTTTGAGCAGGAGATTAAGATGAAGAAAAGCCCACAGTATATCAGTTTTTTTAACATTATTTGATAATTAATTTTTTAGTGAATGATGAATTTACTTTTAAAATGTACACACCAGCTTTGAAGGGTTCCAGATTTATGCTTATCTCCTTGAGATTATTATAATGCTGTGAAAACACCTTTTTTCCTAAAATATCATAGAGCTTTACAGCTTTAATAGGCTGACTTGAATTCTCAATTTGAACGTAAGACCTTGCAGGATTAGGGAAAAAGGAAAAATCATTTGAATTGAAGGCTTGAGAGGTTAAAGTCCCAGATTTTCTTAAAAGAAAAAACCCTCTGTTAATGTCGCTAACGACTATGTTACCACTTTCAAAATAAGGGTAATTACTCCATACACCACTAAATCCAGCATTATCATTTTCTGGATAGGTGTCAAAAAAACCAACTTCATTAACGCTAGATGATGCGACATTTGTAATGTCTATTACGCGTAAACCAGCGTTATAATTGGAAAGGTAGAAGTTGTTGTTCAAGATGTAGCCATTATGGTCTACAGCAGAAGTAGGACCGAAATAATCTAAATGAACAACGGGATTATCAAGATCTTGAACATCGAAAATTATCGTTTTAGTGTCGAATCCGAAGTCTATTTCATCGGTCTCATCACCTAAGAAAAAATACCGATGATCTTCAGTTAGCCAGCCTTGATGAGTGTATCCAATGTTGCTATAAGATATAGTTGAGATTAAGACTGTATTGGAGGGATCGGTAACATCTACAAATACCACTTCATCTTCATTACTACCAATATAAATTTCTCTTCCTGAATAGTCACTATCGGGTCCATCATAAGTAACCACTTGGGCATCATGAGTGTAAAAACTGTTGGAGTAGGATCCTGCGAATATAGGCTGAAGAGGATTTGATATATCTACAATATGGGCTCCACCATTAAAGGTAGATGTCCCTACGGCATAAGCGAAAGGTTGACTTTCGTTGATAACAATGTTATGAGCGTTGCCGAACCCATCATAATGTGCGTCATTATCAAAGGTTTGTGGAGGATTAGTTACATTTCTAAGTCTGGTTAAGTCGAACACCTGCATGCCGTGACCACTGGCTTCAGAAACTACAAAAGCATGATTAGCATATACTTTTATGTCTCTCCAGATACTGGATTGTGTATGTGTTGGTAGTTTGCCTAAGTATACAGGGTTCACAGGATCACTGATGTCAATGAACGCGGTTCCATTGGTTAACCCCATAATAGCGTATTCTTTTCCATCCTGAGGGTCTGTCCATCCCCAGGAATCATTTCCCCTAGCTGCAGATAATTCGTTAAGATCTATTTGAGACATTAAATCGTAATCATTGCAAGGATAAGGTCCAGCAAAGCCATTTTCGCAAGGTGTTTGAGCATGGGAAATAGCTCCAAAAGCTAGTGCAATTATATAAATTTTTAAGTTTCTCAAGATGTGAAATTTACTCAAATATAATCGAAAAGATTGAATTCTTAAGTGATTGGCAACAAGTCTCTTACTCTTCGATTCTTAACTATCCAAAACCTTTGTTTAACTTTGTGTTTCAAAATAATATTTCAATGTTTCAAAATACAAAAGACAGTAAAACTAAACTCTCAGAACTTGGCGAATTCGGTTTGATAGATCATCTGACTCAATTTTTAAAAGTAAAGCAGTCGTCGACGGTCAAGAGTATTGGAGATGATGCAGCTATTCTAAATCATGACAATCATACTGTTGTGACAACAGATTTACTTGTAGAAGGTATTCATTTTGATCTGGCCTACATGCCGTTAAAACATTTGGGCTACAAAGCGGTTATGGTCAATCTGTCTGATGTTTATGCGATGAACGCTCAGGCCGAACAGGTAACGGTGTCCATTGCATGTTCCAATAGATTTACTGTCGAAGCTTTGGAAGAGCTGTACAGCGGTATTACCGCTGCAGCAGAGCTTTACAACATTGATGTGGTGGGCGGAGATACGACTTCTGCATTAAAAGGACTTACAATTAGCATAACTGCCATTGGCCAGGCTAATAAAGGAGATATTACCTACAGAAGCGGAGCAAAGCCTAATGATCTGCTAGTAGTATCTGGAGATTTGGGTGGTGCTTTTTTGGGACTGAAAGTACTTCAACGTGAAAATGAAGTGTTTAAGGTGAATCCTAAGGCACAGCCTGATCTTGAAAAATACACCTATATCGTTGAAAGGCAGCTTAAGCCTGAAGCTAGAAAAGATATTGTTGAGCTTCTGAAGGCCTTGGAAGTGAAACCAACATCGATGATCGATATTAGTGATGGTTTGTCCTCAGAACTGATGCACTTGTGCAAGCATTCTAAGACCGGTGCCAATTTATTTGAAGAAAAATTGCCTCTAGACCCGTTGTGTATTTCTACCTGCGAAGAATTTGAATTGGACTCGACAACCGTAATTCTGAATGGTGGAGAAGATTATGAGTTATTGTTCACGATCGACCAATCTGACTTTGAGAAAATTAAAGCAAATCCAAACTTGACGGTTATCGGTCATATGGCAGAACAAAAAGAGGGTATTCATTTGATTTCAAGAATGAATACAAAAATCCCGATCAAAGCAAGAGGCTGGAATGGGATGGAAGAAAATAGCTAATTTAAATCTATTTTTATGAGAGTAAGAGTATTTGTCACTAAGTCTAAAGTTGAATTGATGGGTATTAAAAACCTGCTAAATTCTGAAGGTATAGAAACCTTCGAAATCGATAATCTGGATCCAGGATTTGCTGGAGTCTTTGGAGAATATGAACTCAAGGTAAATGAAACGGATGAGGATCGCGCTAAGGATTTAATACATCAATTTCAGTCTGTTAACTAATTAATCTAGGTCTATAGGTTAATGTTTTTTGAATTCTTACTTCAGCCTAAGGATAATAATTAATTTTAAAAAAAATTTATTATGAAACGACAGGCCATTGCAATTTGGAAGGGAAGTATTCAAAATGGTGAAGGTACCCTTTCATCTCAAAGTGAAGTTTTACAACACACACCATTCACTTTTAAATCCAGGTTTGAAGAAGGTTCAGGAACCAACCCTGAAGAATTAATTGCTGCATCGCATGCAGGGTGTTTTGCAATGCAACTTACGGCCTTTCTAACCGAAGAAGATTATGATCCAGAGCGACTTGAGGCTAAAGGAGAAGTCACTTTGGAGAATGGAATTATAACTTCATCTCATATCACACTTACTGCAAAAATCGATACGATTAAACATGACAAGTTCAAAGAACTAGTCCAAAAAGCTAAAACCAATTGTCCAATTTCCAAGTTGTTAAATACAGAAATTAAGGTTGACGCTACGTTGATTTAATCAATTTTAAATCCTTAGTCCAGGTATTCATAACCAGTGAAATTTGTTTAAATGGATTTTACTTTTTAAAAGCTTAATCATCTAAGAGATTACCTTATTGAATTATAAATATATTTGCAATAAATAGACATTAGCATGCTAGAAGCAGTTCTTTTAGGATTTTTATTTTCTTTATTTCTGGTTTTTGCCGGCTCTTATTTTAAGGGTAAGCTAGCCGTGCTTGCTTCATTGGTACCGATTAGTCTATTTATTTACTTTTGTACATATCTCCCTGATATAGCCAATGGCGAAATAGTTTATGAAACCCATAAATGGATTCCAAGTTTTGGAGTCAATTTGAGTTTTACCTTAGATGGATTAGCACTGTTATTTGCCCTGATGATTACAGGAGTTGGTTCTCTGGTTTTTTTATATACCTCTGCATACTTGAAGGACCACAACTATCTCGATCGTTTTTACGGTTATCTGAGTTTATTCATGGCAGCCATGCTTGGACTAGTTCTGTCTGATAATCTTATGAGCATGTTTATTTTCTGGGAGCTAACAAGTATTTCTTCTTTTTATTTAATCGGCTTTAATAATGATAAAGCAGATTCCAGAAAATCTGCCCTTGTCGCACTTGGAATAACAGGTATTGGAGGTTTGTTGCTTTTAGGTGGTGCTGTTTTACTTGGAGATGTAGCGGGCACCTACCGCATATCAGAAATGGTGATGCTGCAGGATATCATTACCGACAGCTCTCAATATCTGCTGATTATATTGCTAATTTTTGGAGCTGCTTTCACAAAATCTGCTCAATTCCCATTTCATTTCTGGCTACCAGGAGCAATGAAGGCGCCAACACCTGTATCGACTTACCTGCACTCTGCTACGATGGTAAAAGCGGGCGTGTATTTATTATTTCGTATGTCTCCAGTATTAAGTGGAGGAGAAATGTGGCATACGATTTTAATTGTAGTTGGTGCCGTCACTATGATTTACTCAGCTATTCATATCATATTTAGAACCGATCTTAAAGGAATATTGGCTTATTCTACAATATCAGCTCTGGGTATTCTAGTCTTTTTAATTGGTATTGGTACTCAGGCAGCTTTTATTGCCGCTTCTGTCTTTATTGTAGTCCATGCACTTTATAAAGCCTCATTATTTCTTATCACAGGTATTATAGATCACGAAACTGGTACCAGAGACGTTACTCAGTTATCGGGGCTTCGAAAAGTGCTGATGCCTGTTGCTGTTGCTGGATTTATAGCCGCCCTTATTAGTGGTGGAGTGCCTCCTTCTTTAGGTTTTGTAGGAAAAGATTTAATCTACGAGTCTACCTTGCATTATGCAGATTCTACCATTCTTCTGACGTTAATCGCTATTGTTACTAAGGTACTTTTATTTTACGCTGGTTTTGTTGCAGGAGTAAAACCGTTTATGGGTAAGCTGCCAGAAAAATTTTCAAAGTTACATTTACCCAGTCCGTTGATGTGGATCCCTCCACTGGTAATGACACTTGCTGGAATCGTGTTTGGAATTTTTCCTGGATTAATTGAGGTGGGAATTGCCAAGCCTATTGCCTCAACACATGTTCCAGATTTTGAAGAGTTTCATCTAAAATTATGGCACGGCTTTAACACCATTCTCGGCCTCAGTGCTATTACTATTGCACTAGGTACAGTTCTATATTTTACATTAAAACCCAAGCATTCTCTTGAAAAAGCTATAGCTAAGTTAGACGTCATCGCTCCTAAAGACCTCTTTCTGAAATTATCAGAGGGATTTTCTGAATTTTCAAGGGTCTGGACCAATATTTTCCAAACGGGCTATTTAAGACACTACCTGTCTATAATCGTTGGATTTTTAACACTTCTACTTGGTTATCTTATTTTTTCTGACTTCTCACTCAATATCGATGTATCCACCTTAGCAGATTTAACTATTTATGAAATTTCTATTCTGATTATGTTACTGCTAGGCGTCCTATACATTGTATTTACTAAGTCTAGATTAGCGGCTGTGGCCGCTACAGGAGTAGTTGGCTTGTCTTTTAGCTTGTTGTTTTTATTTTACAGTGCTCCAGATTTAGCAATGACACAATTTTCTGTAGATACGCTTACAGTGATTTTATTTGTTCTAGTGCTTTATAAACTGCCGAAATACCTCAAGCTTTCAGATTCTAAACTCAGAATAAAACATCGTATCTTATCGATTAGCTTCGGTAGCTTGATCACCTTAATGATACTACGAGTGCTAAATGAACCTAAGAATACAGAAGTTACAGAATTTTACGCTGAAAAGGCCTATAAATTAGCGCATGGAAAAAATATTGTAAATGTTATACTAGTAGATTTTAGAGGGATTGATACGATGATAGAAATTTCAGTATTGATTGTTGCAGCACTCGGTGTCTTTGGACTTTTAAAATTAAGATTGAAAACAAGAGATAAAAAGTAATATGAGAACCATTATACTAAAATCAGCTTCAAGCTATCTTTTACCAGTATTGTTACTGTTTTCTGTATTTATTCTGCTGAGAGGACATTACTTGCCTGGTGGCGGTTTCGTTGGCGGACTTGTCGCCGCTATTGCTTTTGTCCTTGATGCGTTCTCCAACGGGCTGGACAAAACCAAGTCTGTTTTAAAAATTCATCCCGGATTTTTAATGCCATTAGGTTTGTTGATAGCTTTTTTTAGTGGAATTTCTCCAATGGTTTTTACAGACATGCCTTTAATGACTGGTTTATGGGCTAAAAATCCAATCCCAGTTATCGGAGCGGTCGGCACTGCCTTATTTTTTGATCTTGGTGTTTACTTAGTGGTTATAGGAGCGTCCTTAACCATCATTTTTACAATTTCAGAATCGGCCTAAATGGAAATTATACTTGCAATTATTACAGGTGTTCTTTATGCTTCAGGCGTTTATATGATTATGCGAAGAAGTATGGTGAAGCTAATATTAGGGATTATTTTACTTGGTAATGGTGTCAACCTTCTCATTTTTCTTTTGGGCAGAATTACGAAGGGGGAGCCTCCAATTATAGATTCGACTAAAAAGGTACTGGAAGGAGTTTATGCCGATCCAGTACCACAGGCGTTGATTTTGACGGCTATTGTGATCAGTTTTGGACTGCAAGCTTTTGCCATCATACTTGTAAAACGCACCTACAAAGTCTTGAAAACAGACGACCTCGATCAACTTAACACAACAGACGAAGATTCATGACAAACGATATCATCATACTGCCTCTGGTAGTGCATTTGTTCTTTAGTATACTTCTCATGTTTTTTTGGAATAAAGTCAATTTCCAAAAAATTGTAAGTGTAGTAGGTAATGCTGTCGCCCTGGCTGTAGCCATATGGGTCTTTATTTTTGTGTACAATAATGGGACGCATATTGTTGAGTCCGGAAACTGGTCAGCCCCCTTTGGAATTGTCTTTGTAGGAGATATGCTGGCAGTCACATTGGTTTTGCTTACTGCTATAGCAGGTTTTGCTGTATCTATATTTTCTACGATTTCTGTGATCAAGGCCCGGCTTAGATTCGGATATTTTAGTGTATTTCATTTCCTATTACTGGGTTTAAATGGTGCTTTTCTTACTGGCGATATATTCAATCTATACGTTTGGTTTGAGATTATTATCATCAGTTCGTTCGTCCTTATAAGTATAGGAGGTGAGAAGAACCAACTCGAAGGAGCGGTGAAGTATTTTGCACTCAATTTCTTCGCCTCTATGATTTTCCTCACCGCTTTAGGTGTTCTTTACGGACTTGTAGGAACTCTGAATATGGCAGATATATCCTTGAAAATCGCTGAGGTTCAAAACAGGACACTCGTAGAAATTAGCGCTGTGCTTTTTTTAGTAGGATTTGGGATAAAATCAGCTATTTTTCCGCTTTACTTTTGGTTGCCTGCATCCTATCATACACCACCTTCTGCAGTATCTGCAATTTTTGCAGGACTGCTTACGAAAGTAGGCGTTTATGCTTTAATTCGAGTGTTTACACTTATTTATGGTGGTGATTGGTTTTTAACCATCTTACTACTTACATTGGCCGTCATGACTATATTTAGTGGTGGTGTAGGAGCAATCATTCAGAATAACATCAAAAAGGTGTTTATGTACTTTATTATCTGTCATATTGGTTTTATGATAGGTGGTTTAGCTTTATATACTGAAATTGCCATGGCTGGGGTTATATTTTATTTAATTCATGACATCATCATCAAAACCAATTTGTTTTTGATGAGCGGACTGATATACAGGATTAAAACAACAACCAATATGAAAAAACTCGGAGGCTTATATGCTCATTACCCTAAACTGAGTTTGTTGATGGCGATCCCACTGTTTTCATTAATTGGTATTCCTCCATTATCAGGTTACTGGCCAAAAATTTCACTCTTTTTAGCCAGTTTCAACGCCGAAGAATATTGGTTATTTGGAGCACTCGTCTTTGGAAGTTTGATCACGCTTATCGTTATAGCCAAATTATGGGCAGAAGTTTTTTGGAAAGATCAACCCCCAATGAATTACCCGAAAAAGTTTATCTATTTTGATGAACTGAGGTTTGGGCAAAAGTTCACTTTCATATTTCCTGTGGCATTTCTAACTTTTGTAACTTTATATATCGGTTTTGGCGCAGAGCATATACAACAACTATCACAACGCATTGCTACGGAGCTAATGAATAATGAATTGTACATCAATGCTGTATTAAAAAAATAACACCAGATGAAAACCAAATTTTTATCCAACATATTACTGACGCTGATCTGGGTGTTTTTGACGGGAGAGTATAACTTGAACAACTTTCTTTTTGGGTTTGTTTTAAGTTTCGCAATCCTTTGGATTTTGAGCGGAGCGGGTGAAAAAAGCAACCTCAAATATTTCAAAATTGTACCAAGGGTCATCAGTTTTATACTTTTCTTTATCTGGGAATTGACCAAAGCCAACATTCAAGTAGCTTATGAGGTTATTACCCCTAAATTCAACATGAAGCCAGGAATTGTTGCCCTGCCATTGGATGCTAAAACAGATTTTGAAATCACCTTGCTAGCCAATTTGATTACGCTTACCCCTGGAACCCTGGCATTGGATGTATCCTCAGACCGGAGTGTATTATATGTTCACGGTATGTATGTTGAGGACAGAAAAGAATTTATTGAAGACATCAAACAAGGCTTTGAAAAACGCTTACTAGAAATTTTACGATGAACGTACACGATTTTTTATATTATATCATCTTGCCGATCTTGTCGATATCATCGCTATTGGTTTTCGTGAGATTTTTTCAGGGACCTAGTATAGTCGATAGGGTAGTCGCCTTAGATTTATTAATCACCATTGGTATAGGCATTATAGCCATTTACAGTATACTGAGCAATAAGCCCACATTTCTGGACATATCATTAGTTTTAGCGCTTATTGCTTTTTTAGGAACTGTAGCCTTTGCTTATTACTTAGAAAAACGAAATAAAGATGACTGATATTTTAGTTTACATCACTTCAGGCTTAGGCGCTATTTTTGTGCTTTTGGCAGCTATAGGAACTTTAAGAATGCCAGACCAGTACCTCAGGATATCTGTCAACACAAAGGCAGCAACACTTGGTGTAGGTTTATTGCTTACCGCTTCGGCTTTATTTTTTCTGGAAACTTCGGTAACCACCAGAGTGATTGCAGTGATTATTTTTATTTTTATTACTGCTCCTGTTGGCGCCCACCTTATTGGTAGGACTTCTTACTTTATAGGGAATGCGCTCTGGGGAAAATCTGTGACAGACGATTTAAAAGATAAGTATAACAAAATAACCCACGAACTGAAGAGTCATAAAGAAGAGAAAGAACATGAAGATGAAAACGACACAAAATCTTAATCTTTTTTTTCCAAAACCCTTACAGGAGAAACTTTCTCAACGTGAAGCAGAACAGGCTTTAAGATCTTTAAAGCTCACACCTCAGGATTTGGTTGATTTTTCATCTAACGATTATCTTGGCTTTTCAAAAAATGAAAGCATCGCAGATTTAGCTTATAAAAAGCGAGATGACTATAAAAATCAGGATCAATCGGCATCAGGATCCAGACTTCTTACTGGTAATTATCCAATGATAGATGACTTTGAAATCTATCTTCAATCCTTTTATGAATGTGATGCAGCTACGGTTTTTAATTCTGGTTATGATGCCAATCTAGGGCTATTATCCTCGATTGCTCAACGCCAGGATTTGATTTTATATGATGAACTCAGTCATGCATCTATTAGAGATGGCATAGCCCTTAGCAAGGCTAAAGCTTATAAGTTCAAGCATAATGATATAAATGATCTAGAAAGTAAACTTATTCGGTATAAAAATCAATTCAAAACCATTTACGTTGTAACAGAGCATGTGTTCTCAATGGATGGTGATAGGTCTGAAGTTGATGAGATACTGAAAGTCTGTAAAACACATAATGCTTACTTCATTCTTGATGAGGCACATGCAGTTGGTGTATTAAATGCAAATGGTTGTAGCCAGCAATCCCAGGATATATTTGCCCGAGTAGTGACCTTTGGAAAAGCCTTTGGCTCACATGGCGCTGCGGTTTTAGGATCTAGAAACCTTAAGACCTACTTGATAAATTTTGCTAAAAGTTTTATTTACACAACAGCACCCGCCTCAGAAATAACAGCAAGAAATTGGGCGTCCCATTTATATTTAGAAAAAAATACCGGAGAGTTTGATGTACTTCGGTCCTTAATTGAATGGTTTAAAGATGAAATATGCTCCAACAATTTATCAACCTATTTCATAGAGAGTGATTCTGCTATACAGTCGTGTGTTGTTTCTGGCAATGAACAAGTGAAGTCCATCTCTAATCAATTACAACTTCAGGGTTTTGATGTAAGACCTATTTTATCGCCTACTGTTCCTAAAGGAAAGGAAAGATTGAGATTTTGCTTACATAGCTTTAATACAAAAGCAGAGATTTCTGAAATTTTAAGTAAATTAGTTTAATTTGTAATCAATTGATATGAAATCTTATTTGACAGGCTTATTTTTGATATTATTTGTCTGCGTTCAAGGGCAGAGCATCGATGGTAAAATAGTTGATAAAAATAATCAGCCTTTACCCAATGCTACGGTTTATTTTGACGGCAGTACTATAGGAACCTTAAGCAAAAGTGATGGTAGCTTTACAATCCAAACCAGCAATCAAAAAAAACTCATCTTGGTCGTAAGGTATATCGGCTATGAAACTGTTTATATAAAGGATCCAGATCCTGATACTACCTATCAGATTGAACTGTCAGTTCAGGAAAACTTTTTAGATGAGGTGGTTCTAGAAAGTTCTTTATTCACCAGAAAACAAATGCTCAAAGCTTTCAAGAGAGACTTTCTGGGTGAAACTAGAGCAGGAAGGCGATCTAAAATTTTAAATGAAGACGATCTGACTTTCTATTACGATAAAAACGATAGGATGCTTTTAGCCTCCTCTAAAAATCCAATTAAAATTGAAAACAAGGAGCTAGGCTACCTTATTGAATTTGATCTCATCGATTTTATATCTGAATTTTCGAGTCTATCGCTGGATAAAGCGTACTTGAGAAGTAATTTTTTTAGTGGTACTTCCTTTTTTCAAGAACTAGACGATAATCTTAAATATGAAAAAAAGAGAAAGAGAACATACTATGGCTCGCCAATGCATTTTTTCAAAAGTCTAACTACAAGACAATTAGAAGAAAACAATTTTGAGCTGTATGATAATTCATTTAAAGCCTCTGCAGATTCAATATTTGGGGTAGTGAGCGTGCAGGATGGCTACGAAATCACCATTTTAAAAAACGATTTAGATCGTATAAAATCAGGGTCTTTGCCTAGAAACTTAAAGTTTCAAAAGAAAATTGCCATTTTGAATAAGAACGACCGATCTGACGTTAGTTTTAAAACCAAAACATTTTTTGTAGATAAGTTCGGGAATCATACCCACATCGATCAAATTTTGTTTTCTGGTGAAATGAGCAAAAGCAGAGTAGGAGGCATGTTACCCATAAATTATATATCTGATGAATAACACCTATTTTATAACCGGAATTGGAACTGAGGTCGGGAAGACCATGATTTCAGCCATAGTAACCGAGGCTTTACAGGCAGACTATTTTAAGCCAGTGCAAGCTGGGGATTTGGAGTACTCTGATACCGATAAGGTTAAAGCATTAATTTCGAATTCAAAAACTCAATTTTATAAAAATGCCTACGGGTTAAAAACGCCTATGAGTCCACACGCAGCGGCAGATATTGATGAAGTTGAAATTGAGCTTGATAAAATTGTTAGGCCAAAAACAAATAATCACTTGGTTATAGAAGGCGCAGGTGGACTGTTGGTTCCCTTGAATTCTGAAGATTGTATTATTGATCTTCTGGAACCTTCAGACCGAATTATCCTGGTTTCCAGACATTATTTGGGAAGCATCAATCATACTTTATTATCTGTAGAAGCCCTTCAAAATCGAGGTTTTTCCAAGATTGGACTTATTTTTAGTGGAGATGAACATCCTACGACCGAAAGTGTTATTCTGGAAAAAACTCAACTTCCAATGATTGGAAGAATCCAGGAAGAACATAAATTTTCAAAAGAAGTGGTCTTAAAACATGCCAAAGCCTTAAAACCCAAGTTAGACGAGTTCAATTAATATTATCCTTATCGAAATGCAAGTAGAGTGAAGAACTGTAACTTTGCAACAAACACATAGTCATGAAACTCTTTGGGAAGTCAATTTCTTTACCGTTTTCAAAGCCATCTATATCCAAACGCGATCAAAAGTATATTTGGCATCCGCTAACGCAACATAAATTGAATCCTGAGCTTCTTGCTATCAAGTCTGCTAAAGGCGCGATTTTAAAGGATGAATCTGGTAAGACGTATGTAGATGCTATTGCCTCCTGGTACACGAGCATGTACGGTCACTGCCATCCTCATATTGTTAAAAAAGTAAAGGCTCAAATGGAAACGCTGGACCAAATAGTTTTTAGCGGATTCACCCATGAGCCAGCTGTAGAGCTTTCTGAAAAATTGATGGAAATTTTACCCAAAAATCAGGCTAAATTGTTTTTCAACGATAATGGGTCAACCGCTACTGAAATCGGTATTAAAATGGCTCTGCAGTACCATCATAATTTGGGAAATGACAGAAAAGTAATGTTGGCTTTTGAAGAAGGCTTTCATGGCGACACCTTTGGAGCGATGTCTGTATCAAGTCTATCGGTTTATAATGGTGCTTTTGAGGATCATTTTATCGAGGTGATCAGATTACCAAAACCCCAGGGACACAATAATGATGCAGTTATTGCTCATCTCAAATTGCTATTAGAAGAACATGCAATTGCAGGTTTTATTTATGAGCCATTGGTGCAGGGTGCGGCAGCGATGAAAACTTATGATCTTGAGGGTTTAAACAGGATTTTGAAGTTATGTAAGTCTGAGGATGTGATCTGCATAGCTGATGAGGTAATGACTGGCTTCGGTAAAACTGGAAAGCATTTTGCATCAGATTATTTATCAGAAAAACCAGACGTAATATGCTTAAGTAAGGCATTATCAGCCGGCATGGTTGGAATGGGAATTACTTCATGTACCAAAAAAGTTTATAAAGCCTTTTATGCAGATGAGGTGTCTAAAGGTCTATTCCACGGCCACACGTATACAGGGAATCCACTGGCCTGTGCCGCAGCAATTGCAGGTCTTGAACTTCTCCAGTCTCAGGAGATTCAGGAATCCATAAAAAATATTATGAGTCTGAACCAAATGTTTGCTGATAAGATGCGGAAGCACCATTTAATTGCCGAAGTAAGGCAAATTGGAGTGATTTTAGCTTTAGATTTGGATATTGAAATGGAGCGTTATGGTAACGCTAGGGATGAAATGTTTAGTTACTTTATGAACAAGGGTATATTTTTGAGGCCTTTGGGAAAAACGATTTACATTTTACCTCCTTACGTCATCAGTGAAGCGCAGCTTGCCAAAATCTATGCGAGCATAGAAGATTATTTAGAGTTACTCGAAAACAAATAATTCTAAAGTTTTATTAGCATTAGGCTTGTTGTATAAGACGAAACTAAAAGTGGTTTTATCTCTATTTAAATTGGGTACTAAAGTAATCGATACACCAACTGTTCATAGTACTTAATCATAAATCAATCTAAAACACAAACCCTACAGAAAAACTCCAAATGCTGTTAAATTGATCACCCGGTTCAGCTTCATTAATATCATTTAAGCTCTGAGTGTAACGAGCTTGTAGCATAAAGTTCTGGCTCAGTTTATAACGAAGACCACCTGCCAGGCCTACATCTAAATCTTTAAAATTATCTTTGCTGCCTATGGTAATGGTTTCACTGTCGACCTGTCCAGTATCGCCAATTCTAACCGTCTCTTCTTCAAGTTCAGCATCTACAAGATAACCCACTTGTATTCCACCCTCGAGCCAAAGGTTTTCTATGACGTTGTAACTAGCTAAAACAGGAAGATTTATATATTGCATTCTAAGAATTTCTTCAATTTTTTCTACATTTTCTGGAGTCGGTACAGGCTCATTGGTGTATCCTTGCTCAGAGTAAAGCAACTCAGCCTGAATACCTAACTTTGGGAGAATTTTATAAAGTCCATAAGCACCAATATTCATGGAGGTTTTAGATTCTATACTTGAGTCCACATCTCCTGAAATATTGGAAATATTGACTCCCCCCTTGAATCCATATTCAAAATACTCTTGCTGTGCTTGAGTGGTAGTAAAGAAAAAAAGGCATAATAGAGTTAATGTTATGAATGGTAATTTCATGCTGTGAATTTTTACTAAAAATAGTTCTTTTAGATTTGTCGGTAACAGTGTTAATTGAATTTTAACCTTGTCGATTCATAAGCTAAATAAAGATAGTTTATGCATAGATTCGTTAGGTAACTATTGTTACAACATGAATGACAAATTAAGCCTTAATTTGCAATAAAAAATTAAATTATGGAATGGATTTCGAATCCTTGGCCTTGGTACGTGTCTGGGCCTTTAATAGCTTTAGTAATGTTCGTTTTATTATTTGTAGGCAAACAATTTGGAATGTCTTCTAACCTGCGAACCGCCTGCTCCATTGGTGGTGCTGGAAAAGCTGCTGAGTTCTTTAATTTTGATTGGAAGAAAGAGCGGTGGAATTTAATTGTCGTTTTGGGAGCGATTATTGGTGGATTTGTATCGGCTAATTATTTATCCAGCAATACTGTGGATATAAACCCTGAAGTCGAAAGTAAGCTCGAATCTTATGGGATAACTAGTTCAGGTGAGGCTTATTTACCTACTGAAATTTTCGGCTCCAACAGTTTAAATGATCCAAAAATCTTAGCCATACTAATTATTGGGGGCTTTCTTGTAGGTTTCGGCGCCAGGTACGCTGGTGGCTGTACCTCTGGTCATGCAATTTCAGGCCTCAGTAATTTACAGCTTCCTTCGTTGATTGCCGTGATTGGCTTTTTTATAGGAGGACTGGTTATGATTAATTTTATTTATCCCTTAATTTTTTAATGATATGAAAACCTTAGTTTATTTAGTTATAGGTACTTTCTTTGGCATTGTGATGTATAAATCTGAGGCTGCCTCATGGTTCAGAATCTACGAAATGTTTGAATTTGGATCCTTTCACATGTATGGAATAATTGGTTCAGCACTTGCTATAGGCGTAATTGGTGTTCAAATTATCAAGCGAAATAATATCAAAGCTCTGGGGGGAGAGGCTATGGAATTAAAGCCAAAAGCTATGAGTATTCCACGCTATCTTATAGGAGGTATTTTATTTGGTTTGGGTTGGGCGCTTGCAGGAGCATGCCCAGGGCCTATGTATGTTCTAGCTGGAGCAGGTTTTAGCTCTATATTAGTAGTAATAGGTGGTGCTTTGTTGGGAACATTTGTATATGGACTGATGAGAAGTAAATTACCACATTAACATTTTAAACAGTCGAATAACTAAAAAAACTCTGTAACTACAGAGTTTTTTTAGTTTATGATTAAACTATTAATAAGTTTTTAAGTCTTATTTTTAAATCTGCAGTTGAATTTTTCTTCTGTTTAAAATCAAAACTTATTATGTTCAAAAAGTTACTTTACTACACATTCGTCGCAGGGATGGTGGTTTCGATGTCATCGTGCTCTATATTACAGGGTAAAAAGGATGATAAATCGGCTTCAAAACCCCCCAGGAAAGAGTCAAAAAATGGAGTAAAACCTTACTCTAAAATTATTACTAGCAAAGCTAAATCTGATGAAGGTTTATTTACTGTTCATCAGGTAGATCAAGATTATTTTTTCGAAATTCCAGATTCGCTCTTTAACAGAGAAATGCTAATGGTCACACGTATTGCCCAAACAGCACAAGGTTTAGGCTTCGGTGGTGGAAAGCAAAATGAGCAGGTATTGCGCTGGCAGAAAAAAGGTGACAAAGTTTACCTTAGAGTGGTGTCTTACGATATCGCCGCAGCAGATTCTCTCCCAATCAATGAGGCCGTTGTTAATTCTAATTTTGAGCCCATTTTATATTCTTTTGAAGTAAAAGCTTATAAAAAAGATTCAGTTAACAACAACACAGTTATCAACGTCAACGACTTATTTGAGAAGGATGTAAAAGCCATAGGATTACAAAGTAGAAGAAGAAGTCCTTATAAAATTTCACGATTAGATGCTAGTCGTTCATACATAGATACAATCAGAAGTTATCCTGAAAATATTGAAATCAGACACGTCAAGACATACAATGCAGGAAATCCACCCTCCAATTCTAGTACAGGATCTGTTTCTCTAAAATTTAGTAACTCGATGGTACTTCTTCCTAAAGTTCCAATGAGAAGACGTTACTTCGATCAACGCGTAGGATGGTTTACTAGTCGTCAAACCGATTATGGTTTGGATAATCAGAAATCTGAGACAGTAACTTACCTAGATCGTTACAGACTGGAAGTGAAAGATGAGGATATCGAAAAATTTAAGCGAGGCGAATTGGTTGAGCCAAAAGAGCAAATTATCTATTATATCGATAGAGCAACTCCAAAAAAATGGAGAAAATACATCAAGCAAGGTATTGAAGATTGGCAGGTCGCTTTTGAAGCTGCCGGTTTCAAAAATGCAATAATTGCGATGGATCCTCCTTCAAAAGAAGAAGATCCAGATTGGAGTCCTGAGGATGTAAGATATTCTGTAGTAAGATACTTAGCTTCTCCTATCCCAAATGCGAATGGTCCTCACGTAAGTGACCCTAGATCAGGAGAGATTTTAGAATCAGATATCAATTGGTATCATAATGTGATGACTTTATTACGCAATTGGTATTTTGTTCAAACAGCAGCTATCAACCCAGAGGCCAGAGGTGTTGAATTCAAGGATGAAGTGATGGGTCGTTTAATACGCTTTGTATCTTCTCACGAAGTTGGTCACACACTGGGTCTTCCTCATAACATGGGTAGTAGCGTTGCTTATGATGTAGAAGATTTAAGAGATCCAGAATTTACAAGAAAATACGGTACAGCTCCTTCTATTATGGACTATGCCAGATTCAACTATATCGCTCAGCCAGGTGATGGAGATGTCTCTTTAATGCCCAATGTTGGTCCTTACGATAAATACTCTATTGCCTGGGGATATAAGCCTATCTTAGATAAAACTCCTGAAGAAGAAAAAGAAATCTTAAATCAGTGGATTTTAGAAAAAGCTGGAGATCCTATCTACAGATTTGGTAAGCAGCAATCTGGGGGAGTGATCGATCCAAGTTCACAAACCGAAGATTTAGGAGATGATTCTATGGAAGCAAGTGCTTATGGAATCGCTAACTTGAAAAGAATTGTTCCAAACTTAATTGAATGGACAGCTGAAGATGGAAAAAATTATGATGATTTAGAAGATCTTTATAATCAGGTCTATGGCCAGTATAATCGTTATATGGGTCATGTTGCTGCCAATATTGGTGGAGTTTACGAATATTATAAAACTTACGATCAAGATGGTGCTGTATACATCCATACCCCAAGAGATAAGCAGGTAAGAGCTATGGAGTTTTTACAGGAGCAATTGTTTGAAACACCAGAATGGTTGATCGATCAAGAGATTTTTAACAAGATTCAGTTTGATGGATACTTAGAGAAAATCAAATCTTATCAGGAGAGAGCTTTAAACAATGTACTCGATTTTGGTCGCATGGCTAGAATGATGGAGAATGAAGAACTTAACGATGATGCCTACAGCATGGTTGAGATGATGGAAGACTTAAGAACTGGTTTGTTTAGCGAATTGAGAAGAGGAGAAGAAATCTCAAGAATAAGAAGAAACTTACAAAGGGTTTATATTTCAAGAATGCATGAGCTAATGACAGAAGAGCAATCTAATATTCCAGCTCGTTTTAGACGATACATCAGCAGAAGTAATATTGATGTTGAAACTAGTGATATAAGACCGCTAGTAAGAGCAGAGTTAAAAACTCTGCAAAGAGATATGAGAAGAGCCATCAATAGAACTCGAGATACAATGACGAGATACCATCTTCAAGATGGTGTAGAGCGCATTGAAAACATTCTTAATCCCGAGGCTTAAAAAGCTTTGTGACAAAAACGATAAAAGCCACCTCAATGAGGTGGCTTTTTTTAGTACTTTCTTCTAATAAAAAAATACCTCAATCAAAAGCGAATTTCTTAATCATGAGTAGCTGGTTTTGTTAAAAAAAACCTCCCTTTGAGATATTTCAAAAGGAGGCAAAACAAAAAAATAAATCTATCTATGATCTGTTTCTTGAACTTCTTTCACCCCTCACAGCTGAAGGTTTAGAGCTTCTGCTTGGTCCGGAAATCGTTCTTCTCTTTGAAGAAGATCTAACTTCATTTGTTCTCTTGGGTGCAGGTCTAGCTTTAGTTTTTACTCGTCTCGACCTTTGCTCAGATATCTTTGCACTTCTTCCAGACGCTTGTTCTCTGGATTGGGTTCCTAAAGTCATTTGTCTGGTAGAGTTTGTCATTCTTGGCTTTGCTATCGCTCTATCATTTCTTTGTCTTCTATTCTGAAGATTTTCAGATTGGTTTCTTGATCTATGACTAGATCTGTTAACCTGAGTTCTATTGCCTCTTTCAGAAAAAGATCTTGACGTTCTTTCTGAAGCAGAAGAAGCTCTTCTTGCACCAGTGGTAGCAATCTGAGATTGTCTAGTTCGATTAATTCTCTCATTACGTCTTTGAACATTAGATCTCAAATTTCTTTCAGTTCTATTTCTAGGAGACTGCGCATACATTTGACTTCTACCAATATTAGCAATACTCCTATAATTACGAGAGGTCCTATTGAAAGCAAAATGACGTGTATTATTTCTATAAGGTCTGTAATATATATGTCTTACTGGTCTGTAAAATTGTCTATAAGGTCGGGAGCTGATCAAACAGAAGTCAACAGCAGGTAAAGCATAATACCTATGCCATGGTCTCCAAACAAAATTTCTATGAGACAGGTTTATAAAGCCTGCTTGTCTCCAAATGTTGTTACCTCTGTAAAATAGGCGTAAGCCTCCAACTCTACTTACAAAGCCACGACGGTTATAGGTAATGAAAACATTTCCAACCTGTTGAACTCGACCGTAATCATCGTAAAAAATTGGAGTGTTTTCAATTTGTAAAACCGCTCCAAAACTATCGTATTGTACATATGGATTATAGTTAAATCCTGTATTAAAACTAAAATTATCTATACGTCCACCGATGCCAAATTGAGGGCCACGATGAGGTAAATAAAAATCAAATTGTCCATCTTTAAAAACAGAAAATTCAACCCCATTTTCAACAAAAATAAAATTGTTATTTATACCATAACTGAAATTGTGGGCATTACTGTTTGCAATGACATTGGAGTGATTTGCCCATCCAGACATACTGAAAAAAACAAACCCGACGAATACTAAAATAAATCGTTTCATGATCTTGGGTTTTTTGGGTTATATAATCAATATAACAAAGGATGTGCCATTTTAAATAACTTATTGATTATCAATAAATTAATTTTAATTATAGGAGAGATTGAGGATGAATTAAATGTTGAAAAATCTGATTTAAGCTATACAATAAATCCGTTTTCTAAAATACTCTAAGTCTTTGTAGAGCTAAAAATAAGTAGGATTAACATTGAAATTTTAAAGCGAACTACTTAAGAATAAAAAAAGTATATGTTATGCTTTCAATTTATTAATGAACTTCTAATCGTAATAATTAAGGTTTCAAAAAAAATCTATAACATTAGTTCCGGTTCACTTTTTTTTAATCTAGATCTGGTTTCTGCAGATTCGATCATCGATTTAGCTGCCTTTACTAATGATTTCTGAAAGTAATGCTTGCGCTTGTTTTGTGTATGGGTCATCACAATGATAACCAGATCCTGATTAGGATGGTATTCTAAGCCGTTTCTAAATCCATCCCAAAGTCCATTATGAAATATAACAGGTTCTCCTGCTTTTTCTTCAAGCCTAAACCCCATTCCATAACGTTTGTTCTTACCACCTTTATCCCTGCCAAACATTAAGTCGACACTTTCTTCGCTTAAAATATTACCGTTTTTTAAATCTTTAAACCATACAAACAAATTCTTTGGTGAAGCATAAATACCTTTATCTCCAATAGCTCCATTGTGATATCCAGGTGGGAGCTTAATAAAAGAACGACCATAAGCTTGATATCCATCTAGTATAAAGTCTTTATTTTTTTGAGTCTTTTCTACAAAAGTCTCATCAAGACAAAGCGGTAATAAAAATTCTTCTTCTATGAATTTACCGAGTGGCATTAGACTCACAGTTTCCACAATCGCTCCTAGGACTACATAGCCAGTATTGCTGTAGCTAAAGTATCTTCCGGAGGGGAAATTTAACCTTGGAGCATGGGTATTGATTAGATCGACAACTTCGAGATTGTTTGGTGCATCATCATTTTTCCAGTACTCTTCGGTCAGGTACATGTAGTTCCATAGTCCAGATCTATGTTTTAGCAAATCTCTGATGCTTACATTTTTAAATTTAAATCCTGGTAGGTAATCCGACGCGGAATCGTCAATATCAAGCAAATTTTGCTCATGAAGCCTTAAAATTGAAGCGGCCGTAAATTGTTTGCTCACAGATGCAAGTTGATAGGATAAATCTGGCTGCATCGGTTCCTTACTAATAGGGTTTTTGTAACCAAATTCCTGTTCGTATAGAATTTGATCCTTATAGGCAACTATTACAGAACCGTTTATTCTGTAACGCTTTGCTTTTTTTTGAATTTTATTCTCAAACAGATCTAATTCAGCTGACAATTTTTGTTTGTAATCTGGGGCAGAAGGTTCAGGATCTGGTTCAGCAATGACGGATGTATCCTCAGTATAGGTTTCAAAATTGCTAAATGCAAAATTTGAAAACATAGTGTAAGAAATTATAGTAGCTACACCAGCAAACATCAATAGTCTGAAAAAAAATTTTGAATCAAATCTCATTATCTTCCACTTCATTTTAATTGCAATTTATTACAAAAAATTGCTAAAAAATATGCATCCAAACAATTTTAACTAAAAAAAATTAAACAGCTTGCGAAACAACTCAGTAATCATAAGACTTTATGAGTTGCTTAAAGTTTAAGGTATGAACGCAAAAAAGAGAATTAAAGTTTAATACAATTGAGAAAAGTTGCTGTAAGGAGTTTTAGACTTCAGTTAATCTAGAATTCCAAACTTCAGAAAGTTCTTTTAAAGATTCAAAAAGCGTCTCAAAAGAAGTAATTACATAGTAATCTTCCTGCATAATATCTGTTCTGAATACTTTTTGTACAATATTTCCGATGTCATAAGCCAAAAAGTTTGCCCTTTGCTCATGAATTTGATTGGTTTCTCCAGAAGAGGATAGAATCCCTGCCCCATAAGATTGTATTTTATCTTGTTCTTTTATGACTCCAAATTCGATGGTGAACCAGTATAAGCGTTGTAATTGTAGTAATTTCTCGGGGTCGTCCAAGAATTGGCAGCCTAATTTACCAAATTCATTTACAAATTCAGAAAACACAGGATTACAGAGTAATGGGACATGCCCAAAAATATCATGAAACATATCTGGTTCTTCCAGATAATCTAAGCTGTCTTTGGAACGCAACCAGGTAGAAGAACAAAATTGGCGTTGAGCCAAGAGTTGAAAAAATTCTTCTACAGGAATAAGACCAGGAACCACCTTAAGTTCCCATTGAGTTTCATTCTTAAACCAAGCATTAATTTTTTCAAAACTCGGGATTTCGTCTGCATTTAAAACTGGCGACATGTGCTTTAAAGCCTCGATATAGGCTTGGGATGCCTTGCCAGGAATATTTTTGAGTTGGCGATCAAATAAGGTTTTCCACACCCATAAATCATCTTTGGTGTATTTGGACATGTCTTGCATCAGTATGTTATCTTAAATAAAAATCCCGACTCAAACTGAATCGGGATAAAATTAGGTTTATAAAATAGTTATACCATTAACCGATTCTAAAGTTTAGAGTTGGATAATAGTAATAATATCTTTTCATTAATTTCATAACTCAAAGTTAGCTATTATACTCATCTATACAAATCAACAAGTGTTAAATAGAAAAAAATGTAATTTGTTTGTTGCTAGATTATCTCAAATAGTTTTGTCAATTTTATCCCTAAGTTCAAATTAATCTTATGTATCATATTAGAAACATATCCATCCCGCTTTTTTTATTCTTAGTTCTTTCCTGTAGTTCACAAAAAAACTCACTTTATCCTATTCAAATTTATAAATCTGAAATTCAAAATGTGTCAGTTCAAAACTTGAGTTATGTTGAGCCAATCATAAATATGTCTATTGAGGAAGCTAGAGAATCAAGAACAAAATTTTATTTCTTCAAGTACACAAAGAGAAGTTTTGATTCCATTTTAGCTATTGAAAATGGGATCTTTGATTTTAAACAAAAAGTATCTCTAGCAGCCGATAATGACTTGATAAAAGCCATTCAATTAAAACTGGATTCTTTAATCGTTAGAATTGATAAAACAAAATCATTAGAGCACATAAAAATGCCCTCAGAATTTAATTCATTAAGCGATTACGGCATTGAAAATATTCTGTTAACCTATTCACAACCAAAATTTAGCAAAAGGGGTGGATCGTTTTTATCTGGAAGTAGAAAATCTGGAAACTCTACACAAACAATTGAATCTGCTAGACACCGATTTGATTCTAACAGGACTTATTTCTTTATATTCGATATTTTAAATCGTAAGTTGATTTTATATACCTATACCAATCTTGAAAAATCAAAAACTAAAACAAAGCAAGTCTTTATTAATTACGTGAAGAGTATTTTGAACACTTTAGAAAGTAGTTAAGTTACATCAAAACCTAAGTAGCTTATTTCTGAAGATAAAATAATTACAACTTAAAATTTTTAATTAAAAGCTATTTTTTATGAAATCATTCCGCTGGGGAATCATTGGACTTGGAAATATTGCTCAAAGATTTGCGTCAGATCTAAATTGTGTGAAGGGAGGGGAGCTTTATGCAGTAGCCTCTAGGTCCGGTGATAAAGCTAAAACATTTGCAGAAAAAAATAATGCTCAAGCTTATTATGACTCCTATCTAGCTTTAGCTAAGGATCCTAATGTCGAAGTAGTCTACATCGCTACACCACATGTTTATCATGCTGAACATACGCTCATGTGTCTAAAGCATAACAAAGCAGTATTATGCGAAAAGCCAATAGCGATGAATGCTCATCAATTCAAAACGATGGAGGATGCTGCAAAAGCAAATCGATGTTTTTTGATGGAAGGGCTTTGGACCAATTTTATGCCACATCTTCAAAAAGTCTATGAATTAAGTCAACAGAAGACCTATGGTCGATGTTTGAAAGTAGAGGCTGACTTTTCTTTCAAGGCAGAATTCGATCCCTCAAAAAGACTTTTCAATAAAGATTTAGGGGGAGGTGCCTTACTGGATATCGGGATTTATCCGGTTTACCTTGCGCTAAAGCTACTGGGTCTGCCAGATGGTATTGAAGCTTCTTGTGAATATTCATCTACAGGAGTTGATGTTTCAAATCAAATCGATTTTAGTTATTCTAACGGTGCCTCAGCAGAGTTGTCTTCCAGCTTCTTAAAAACAACACCTTCTAAGGCTAAAGTTTATTTTGAGCAGGCCACGGTGGAATTAGGTTCAAGATTTCATGAAACCGATCAACTTAGTATCAAAACTAAGACTGATACTCAATCCTTAGATTTCAATTATCCTGATAATGGGTATCAGTTTGAAATTATACACACCCAGAATTGCTTAGACCATAGACGTCTAGAGAGTGACGAAATGCCCCTCAAATCTTCCTTTGAATTAATTTCAACCCTGGACAAAATCAGAAAAATAATAGGCTTGGTCTATAAGGAAGATAGCATATGAAATAACAGAGTCTTGTAAATAAGATTCTCAGGATATTTTATAAGATTAAATAATTGCGTAAGCCTTTCGAATTAGTAAATTTGCTAAAATTTACAATACGAAATCCCTATGTTGGAAGTTAAGCACATTCGTGCACATCAGGAAGAATACACGGCAGCTCTCAAGAAAAGAAATTTTGAAGCTGAAGCTATTTTTGAATCCATTTTGAAGTTGGATGATAAGCGTCGTTCAACCCAAAAGCAATTGGATGAAATTCTATCTGAATCCAATATGCTTTCCAAAGAGATAGGTCAACTATTTAAGACTGGAGAAAAGGAAAAAGCTAATGCCTTGAAGGCTAAAACAGCTGGATTAAAAGAAGATTCAAAACGGCTAGGGGAAGAAATGAGCCAGGCAGCTACAGAATTACAGGCCTTGTTATACCAGGTGCCTAATGTTCCTCATTCTTCTGTGCCAGCTGGTAAAAGTGAAGAGGATAATGAAGAGGTTTTAAAAGAAGGTGAGGTGCCAGCTTTATCAACAAAGGCCCTTCCACATTGGGAGTTAGCCAAAAAATACGACATCATCGATTTTGAACTTGGCAATAAGATTGCCGGTGCCGGATTTCCTGTCTATAAAGGAAAAGGAGCCCGACTCCAAAGAGCTTTAATTTCATATTTTTTAGATAAAAATATTGAGGCAGGTTATAGCGAAGTCCAAGTACCTCATCTGGTCAATGAGGCTTCTGGCTATGGAACCGGTCAGCTTCCAGATAAAGAAGGACAAATGTACCATATCGGCAACGACGATTTGTATTTGATCCCAACTGCAGAGGTCCCTATAACCAATATCTTTCGCGATGACCTGCTCACAGAAAAACAATTACCAATTCAGTTAACTGGGTATACACCTTGCTTTAGAAGAGAAGCAGGGAGTTATGGCGCCCACGTGCGCGGACTTAACCGTTTGCATCAGTTTGATAAGGTTGAATTGGTCAATATTGTAAAACCTGAAGAGTCTTACAAAGTGTTGGATCAAATGGTCGAGCATGTACAATTGATATTGAGAGAACTTAAGCTGCCATATCGTATTTTGAGATTATGCGGTGGTGATTTGGGCTTCACATCAGCTTTAACTTATGACTTTGAATTATTTTCCACAGCACAGGATCGCTGGCTTGAGATTTCATCGGTATCCAATTTTGAAACCTTCCAGGCCAACCGGTTGAAAATAAGATATAAAGATTCTCAAAAAAATAAGGCACTCGTTCATACCCTCAATGGGAGTTCACTGGCTCTGCCAAGAGTTTTGGCTGGGATTCTGGAGAATTATCAAACCGATGATGGTATTGTTATTCCAGATGTCTTGAGACCCTACACCGGATTTGATATGATTTCTTAAGGGATTTACGTCGTCAGTTTTGAGGTTGGGTTTTACAATTCTTTCTCAAAGCTTATGAGACCGGGAAATATTTAGGTAAATTTGAACATGCTTTTGATATTACCTAGACGTTCGGGAATAAAATTATGTTTGACGATCTTAGCCATCATAAGCTTGTCTTTTGGCTACTCCCAAAATCCAGCGCTAGCAGAAAATTATTTTGACCAGGGAGAGTATGAAAAAGCTGAATCAATTTTTTCCAAGCTTCATCAAAAAAGTCCCGCTCAGCAAAATTGGTTGCTTCGCTATTCTGAGACCCTGCAGGCTTTAGATAAAGTAGACGAAGCAGAAATGGTTCTTAAAAATTACCTGTCTCAAATTGGAGATTATCCAAATATTCAGATTGAATTAGGCTATCTGTATCAAAAGCAAGAAGATACGATTTTAGCTCAGGACTACTACCTAAAAGCTATACAACAGGTAGAACAAAGACCCAGTTTTTCTTATTCGGTAGGAAGTGTATTTCAAAAGTATGGTCTCTTGGACCTGGCGATTCAAACCTATGAGACTGCCCAGCGCATACAGCCCAAAAGCAACAACACCATTCAATTGGCCAGAATTTATGGAGAACAAAGTCGCTATGAAGAAATGTTTGAAAATTATGTAGATCTCATCGCTCAAAATTCGAGCTATTTTCAAATTCTCAATCGAAACTTTTCACAATATATTTCAGAAGATTCAGAAGCAAAGGCCAACCAGGCCTTAAGAAAGGTGTTATTAAAACGCAATCAAAAAGAACCACAGCTGGTTTTTAACCAAATGCTGAGCTGGTTATTTGTTCAGCAAGAAGATTATCTCAAGGCTTTCGCGCAGGAAAGAGCGATTTTCCAGCGTTCGCAGAATACATCTTTAAGCCGAATCATTGGTTTGGCCTCCATTTCAAAAGCTAATAATCAATTGAGCTTCGCTAAAACCATGCTTGATTTTTCAGTTGTAAACGCTACCAGCGAGCGAGAACTTATCTCGGCAAAGAGAGAGCTGTTATTGGTCGAGCAGTTGCTGGCTAGCCCAGAGGATTATAGTAGGATCGTTAAGGATTATCAGGTTTTTTTGAATCAGATGGGTAGGAACCGACAAACCTTCGAGCTTCAGAAGGATCTGGTGGAATTTAAAGCTTATACCCAAAGACAAATCGAACAAGCTCTTGAGTCAATTGATTTTATGAATGCTCAGGAATTGTTTCGAAGCCAACAGGCAGAACTCAAACTATTGGAAGCAGACCTTTATGTTCAGCAATCTAAATTCAATCAGGCTTTACTTTTATATACTCAAGTTGAGAAGTTGATGCCTAATAGTGATTTGGCCAGGGAAGCAAAGTTTAAGGTGGCCAAAACCAGCTACTACAGAGGAGATTTTGACTGGGCACTTACCCAGCTTAAAGTTTTAAAGTCTTCAGCTTCTCAACTTACAGCCAATGATGCTATGGAATTGTCCCTGTTGATCAAAGATAACAGCCAGGAAGACACCACCAGAACAGATCTTAAGCGGGTCGCTAAGGCAGATTTGCTTCAATTTCAATATAAAACAGACGAAGCCCTGGCTATTTTTAAAGACGTTGTAACCAATTACTCTTCTCCATCAATTGTGGATGAAGTTTTATTTAGGATTGCAAAGCTTTATTTAGAGAAGCAAGAGTACCAAAAAGCATTACCCTACTTGCAACATATTGTTGACGAGTTTAGCGATAAAATACTTGCAGATAATGCTAATTTTTTACTGGGCCAGTTGTACATGGATGAAATGCACACTCCAGAACAAGCCAGGCCTTATTTTGAAACTATAATTTTTAATCATCCCGATAGCATTTATGTTGTGGAAGCTAGAAAACGCTTTCGCCAGCTAAGAGGAGATCAAATACAATAACATGTTAATTTATAATGTCACGACCAACGTCGAAGAAAGTGTTCATGATGAATGGGTAGAATGGATGAAAAACATTCATATTCCTGCGATGATACAAACAGGTAAATTCAAAAGTGCAACCATGAGTCGGGTAGACGTTGTGGAATCCATGGGCGGGATTACCTATTCTGTACAGTATAAAATTCAGAATAAAAAAGTACTGGAAGATTACCTTGAACATGATTTTGAAGAGATGAAGAAGCAGACAAAACTGTTTGAAGGTAAATTCGTAAGCTTTAGAACCGAACTGGAAATTGTACACGAACATCATGGATCATAAAAAACGACCATCTATAGAAGATGAGGTCTTTAAGGCCAATTTTGAACAAGGCCAACGTGAAGTAAAAGCCAAAAAGCATCTCGGACAGCATTTTCTTAAGGATGAAGAGGTTTCCGAACGCATCGCTAAAACCTTGCAGAAGACAAATTACTCTCAGGTTTTAGAGATTGGTCCAGGTATGGGTGTTCTGACAAAATATCTGCTTGAGGATTACGATCGTTTTGTAGTGATGGACCTGGATAGAGAATCTATTGCCTATTTGAATACTACGTTTAAAAAAGAACATACAATTGAAAATTCTGAGTCTTTTGAAGTGGTAGAGGCAGATTTCTTAAAGGTGGATTTGAAAAAGTATTTTGGAGATCAGTCATTTGCCGTGATCGGAAATTTCCCTTACAACATTTCCACACAGATTGTGTTTAAGGCTCTGGAATATAAAACTCAAATTCCAGAATTTTCAGGTATGTTTCAAAAAGAGGTGGCCGAGCGTATTTGCGCTAAAGAAGGCAGTAAGACCTATGGTATACTATCGGTATTGACTCAGGCGTTTTACGAGGCTGAATATCTATTTACAGTGCCTCCTGAGGCCTTTGATCCTCCTCCCAAAATACACAGTGGTGTGTTGAGGTTAAAGCGGAAAGAAAACTATGAGCTGCCTTGTGAAGAAAGGAAACTAAGAGATGTAGTCAAAACAGCCTTTCAGCAACGACGAAAAACACTTCGAAACAGCTTAAAAAAATTCAACTTATCTCCAGAATTAAGAGAAGAGCCTATCTTTGCTAAACGCCCAGAACAATTGAGCGTAGAAGAATTTATAGAGCTGACCTTAAAATTAAGTGAAGATGCCATTTGAACTCACCAAAGAACTGATTGAGAAAATTGAATCGCTCATCGACGAAAGTAACGATGCCGAGCTTCAGACTCATCTGGAAGAATTTCACCATGCAGATATCGCTGAGATTCTCGACGACCTAAACATGGAGCAGGCGACCTATATCATTAAGTTGCTGGATAGTGAGCAGACCTCTGAAGTCTTGATGGAAATGGATGAGGATGATCGGGAAAAAATTCTTAGGAATCTCAATGCCAAGGAAATTGCTGAAGAGATTGAAGAAATGGATACCGATGATGCGGCAGATATCGTTTCAGAGTTATCAGAAGATATTAAGACTCAGGTCATTTCCAACATTAAAGATAAAGAACACGCCGAGAATATCGTCGAACTTCTGAAGTATGATGAGAATTCTGCCGGTGGCTTGATGGCTAAGGAATTGATACGCGTAAACGAAAACTGGAGTGTGACAGGATGCATGACTGAAATGCGAAACCAAGCCGAAAATGTAACCCGAGTCCATTCGATTTATGTGGTGGATAATAAAGGAAAACTAAAAGGACGCCTCTCTTTAAAAGACCTGATCACCGCACCAAGCAAAGCCGAAATTGGCGACGTTTACATTCGAAATGTAGATTACGTAGATGTACACACTGCAGGAGAAGAAGTGGCCAGAGTGATGCAAAAGTATGACCTGGAAGCTATACCAGTGGTAGATGAATTTGGCCGACTGGTTGGTCGTATTACCGTAGATGATATCATCGACTTTATAAGAGAAGAAGCCGATAAAGATTACCAGATGGCAGCTGGTATTTCTGAAGATGTAGAGGCCGATAGTAGCGTCTGGGAACTCACTCGAGCCCGTTTGCCCTGGCTTATTTTAGGCTTATTTGGAGGTTTAGGAGCAGTTTATGTTATGCAAGGTTTCGATTCTGCATTAGAACAATACGAAATTCTTTTTTTCTTTACCCCTCTTATCGCTGCGATGGCAGGTAATGTAGGAGTACAATCCTCTGCGATTATTGTGCAGGGTCTGGCCAACGATTCTGTAAAAGACAGCCTGGTTAAACGTCTACTCAAAGAAGTCTTTCTTAGCATTATCAATGGATCGGCTTTAGGTGTTCTTGTGATAGGCTTTGGAGCCTTAACCTCGATGGTATTTCTCGTTAGCCTTACTATAGCGGTATCGATTTTATCGGTGATTATCATGGCGGCTTTAATCGGGACTTTTGTGCCTATTATTTTAGATAAGCGTGGTATTGATCCTGCGATTGCTACAGGACCGTTTATTACGACCAGTAACGATATCATTGGGATTTTAGCTTATTTCTATATTGCCAAGCTAATTTTGAATTTCTAAGATGAGACCTATTCCATTTCAACAGGAGTTGACTGTAAAATCAAGCCATTTGGATGAGCAGAATCACGTCAATAATTTGGAATACATCAGGTGGGTGTTGAACGTCTCAGAAGCCCATTGGATTGCTAAAACACCACTGGATATCAGAACAAAATATGCCTGGTTTGTTCTTGACCATTATATTCAGTACAAGCGTCAGGCCTTTTTGGGAGAGGAATTGGTTTTAACCACCTGGATAGAAAATTACGCACAGGTAAAATCCGAACGGCGGGTTGGAATCAATCGAAAAGAAGATGGTAAGCTAATTGTTGAAGCCAGGACCACTTGGTGTTTTATCGATCAGCTTACCAAAAAACCAACACGTATTACCACAGAAATTATAAATCCCTATTTTGAATTTGAATCGGCTTAGCTTTATGCTTTTGCGATATTCAGCTTAAACTAAACGACTTATGAAGATATTACATCTGGATAGTAATCACTCACTGATGATTCAGGAATTAACCAAATTGGGATTCGAAAACACTGAAGATTTCTCGAGTACCAAAACTGAGGTAGAAGCTAAAATTCATGAGTACGAAGGTTTGATTATCCGAAGTCGCTTTACTATCGATAAAGAGTTTTTGGATAAGGCCTCACAATTAAAGTTTATCGGCAGAGTGGGAGCAGGTCTTGAAAATATAGATGTTGACTACGCTAGGCAAAAAGGTATAAAACTATACAATGCTCCGGAAGGGAACAGAAATGCAGTATCTGAACATGCCTTAGGTATGCTGCTTAGCTTATTTAATAACTTACGAACTGCCCACGATGAGGTAGTTGACGGACAATGGAGACGTGAAGCCAATCGAGGTTACGAGCTAGAAGGTAAAATTGTTGGGATTATAGGCTATGGGAATACCGGTAAAGCATTGGCGAAAAAGCTAAGTGGTTTCGATTGTGAGGTGTTGTGTCATGATATTTTAGAAAATAAAGGCGATGATAACGCAAAGCAAGTGAGCTTGGAGGAGTTAAAAGCGGAAGCAGACGTCATCAGTCTACACACCCCTCAAACCCCTCAAACTTTAGGAATGATCAATTCTGAATTTATCGATTCTATGGCTAAATCTTTCTGGTTTATTAATACGGCCAGAGGCAAGAGCGTAGCCACCAAAGACCTAGTGGCTGGGCTTCAATCTGGAAAAGTCCTGGGTGCTGGGCTTGATGTCTTGGAGTATGAAAAAACCTCTTTCGAAGACTTATTTTCTTCAGATCGTCAATTGCCAGAAGCTTTTCAGTATCTGATGAAAGCTGACAATGTCCTTTTGAGTCCTCACGTGGCTGGCTGGACGGTTGAAAGTCACATTAAATTGGCTCAAACCATTGTGGATAAAATTAAAATAGATTTTATCGATTAGTATTTAAGAATTGTCTACTGTTTTAAGATACTTAACCATTTTTCTCTTCATTTTAAATTTTACGGTTTTCCCGCATCAAGTATACGGTGAAACCGTAAGTCCTTTTGTATTAGAAATCATATATTACAAAAAATTACTAATTCGAAATTTAAAAGATGAAACAAATATTTAAAATTAATTTATTGGTACTAGTTTTAGTATTGTGTTGTTCGTCCTGTAATCATGCTGAGGAAATAGTTATCAATGATTTTAAAACTTTTGAAATTAAGGATATCATCAAAAAAGAGTCTTATACCGGACTTGTATTTTTAGTTGAGAAGGACTCGTTGCTGTATGCCATAATACATAAAAATGAATTTGATAATTTTGAAGAGATCACCCAAGATTTACAGATAAAACAGAAAGTTAAAGTCAAGGGTGTAATTTATAAACACGATGATGAAAGATTATTTGAAACCCCAAAATCAGCTTCGTCATCTATTTTAATTATAAATGAAATAGAGAACTAAAACCTAAGGATAAAACGCTTTATATTCGATATACACTTAAATATATTTCATAATGTTCTTAACTTTTTCATAACTAATACGACATGAAGTTGCCAAAGACTTTACACCTGATATTAATTTTTGCTTTAGTCATCTGCTCTATTGTATATGCCTACGGGCTAAACTGGGATATTATTTTGAATAGAGACATAAGTTTTATGGGACTTCGAAGATTTTTGACTTCAGTTTTTGTACTTTTTGTAATGGTACTAGGCTATTTTTATAAACCTAAAAACACTGATTAGATTAATGAAACAAAACCCTTACACAATAAACTGTGTAAGGGTTTTATAATTAACGGTGCATTAATTTAAGACTTTTGCGAGGTCGTTACGATCTCAGAACAATTAATTTCTGTGATGTAGCGCTTCTCTCCATCTTTGGTTTCATACGATCGTGGAGCGAGTTTACCTTTTAACAAGACTTCCTGGCCTTTCTTAACGTAGGTCTCGATAAAGCTGGCCGTTTTACCCCAGGCGACGATATTGTGCCAGTAGGTGTTGGTGACTTTTTCTCCGCTGTTGTCGTAATAGAACTCGTTGGTAGCGATGGAGAATTTAACGAGTTTCTTTACAGAATCTAAATTGATGACTTCTGGGTCTTGGCCTAAGTGGCCCATTAACTGAACTGAATTTTTTAAAGTACTCATAATGATAAAAATTAAAGAATAATAAAAACTAACTGGTCTTTCCAAGTCAGATCGACGGTGTTTCCGATCGACAAGGCAAAGATGCAGTAGGAAATTCGCATTAGTCGTCTGATAAACAGTTACTTCCTTTTATTTACGTTTACAAACGTTTGTAGTCGTTTGTAAACGTTAAATTCTAGCGCTCATTTGGGGTTAGTGATTGAAATCAAGTATCAATAAAACTAACACTATAGTTGAAAAAGTGCAAGCCTAAAGCTTCAATTTAAGATCATGCTTAACTTTAAAGTGTTGAAAGAGAGTAACTAAGTGTAGAAATTTTTACGGCTTTCCCGTACCAAGAGTAAGGTCAAACCGTAAATATGATAAAAAAATATGCTATAATTTTATAGTAAATAAAATGCTGCCTATGAGATAGTTACATTTTTTATTCTAAAAGAGAAAGCTTCTACAAGGTAAAAGCTCCTCTCGTAAAGGCATGAAATCATACACATTACTGCGCTTTGCAAATGTATTGGTTTTCATGAGATGATAAAATGCCAAATCAATATTTTAATATTTACTCAGTTAAAACTAAAAATGATATAATAATTGAAGAGATTAAAGATTTATTTACGGGACAAATTCATTCCCATAACCTACATAGTATAAATTTTGACCAGTATATGGATATAGCGCATTATATCCAAGACAAAGGGACTATTTGCTTTTCTAGCTTTGATAATTGTTATTATGGTCTGCAAAATAGTATAGCAGCAAATCCAGCAGATGACGCTTTATGTGGATTGATACCTTGTGGTATTATTAATTATGGTGTTTGTGCCATAGCTAGAGGGTCTGGCTATATTCAAGGTACTTCAAATTATATTGGTGATTCTAATTGCGATGCCATTTACGATAGAAATGGAAATAACTTAAAAGATAACGCTGAATAAAATGAAAAATACATTGAAATTTATCGGATTGTACTTGTTAGCTTGCCTAAGCTGGGGAAAATATATGTGGAATAAAAGCCAGGAAATTCATACGCCAATTTTCAAATACCTTGCTTTAGTCATTTTAATATTCTCCTTTATTTATTTAATTTATATCATTACCAATAGAAAAAAAATTATTAATAAAAATTAAGAACCTTAACTGAAAAAAAGCAAGGTTTTATAATTTATATTATAGGAGGATTATCTTTTTTTGGTGTAGGCTTGATGTAAGAACAATTTGAGATAAGTCTTGATAAAGCTGGAGGTCTTTGTTAACTTAAAGAAAAAGATTTTGATGATTTTACTAATCAAGGATACTATTAAAGTCTTTAAACAATGAATAGTCATGAATTTAAATAAGAAACTGCATCTTGGTTTAATACTTATCCTAATTATCTGTTCGATTGCATATGCTTATGAACTTAACTGGGATTCCATCTTGGATGGAAGTATAAGCTTTAGTGAGCTTAAAAGGTTTTCAACTTCAGTCTTTGTTCTTACGGTTATGATTTTAGGATATTATTACAAACCTAAAGATGCTGAATGAATCAATAAAATAAAACCCTTACTGTACAAAAAAGTCAGTAAGGGTTTTAAAATGAATAGGTGTTTTAATTCAAGACTTCTGCGACGTCGGTACGATCTCCGAACAATTGATTTCCGTGATGTAGCGCTTTTCACCCTCCTTAGTTTCGTAAGAGCGTGGAGCGAGTTTACCTTTTAACAAGACTTCCTGACCTTTCTTGATGTAGTTCTCGATAAAGCTGGCCGTTTTCCCCCAGGCGACGATATTGTGCCAGTAGGTGTTGGTGACTTTTTCTCCGCTGTTGTCATAATAGAACTCGTTGGTAGCGATGGAGAATTTAACGAGTTTCTTTCCTGAATCTAAATTGATGACTTCCGGATCTTGGCCTAAGTGGCCCATTAACTGAACTGAATTTTTTAAAGTACTCATAACAATAAAAATTAAAGTATAATAAAAACTGACTGGTCTCTCCAAGTCAGATCGACGGTGTTTCCGATCGACAAGGCAAAGATGCGGTAGGAAATTCGTATTAGTCGTCTGATAAACAGTTACTTCCTTTTACTTACGTTTACAAACGTTTGTAGCCGTTTACAATCGATAATTATAATTTTTTATTCAAAGATGTATTCATGTTTTAGGATTAGATCATCAGTGTCCTTTCAAATAACCAAAAAACCTTCAGGCTTAATTCCTGAAATCTTGTTCTGTTTTTAATCCATACTCAATACGATTTGTCTTCCTAATATTACAGGAAAGTTAAACTATGATTTAAATCAAATAGCTGTTTTCAATTCAAAGAATATAAGTCTTTTGTCTTCAGGCTAGCAATCTTATAGTTTAATAGGAAACTAATTTTAGTGCCTAATGATTATCAAAAAAGAACTGTTTTAACTAATAATTTAGTTGAAAAAGGGATGATAAAAAGCTGTCTACTAAGATTATACCTAACTTCAAAGCATTGACAATGAGCAAACAGCTATTAAAATTTTACGGTTTTCCCGTACCAAGAGTAAGGTCAAACCGTAACACTTTTGTTTATGGCTAGCCTACATTTGTCATATCAACACAAACAAACAACATTAATTTAAAACTTAGAGTTATGAAAAAGATTATCGGAATTTTCACAATGGTATGCTTATTATTTTTTGCAGGATGTTCTCCAGAAACCTTTAACGATGACCAGTACGATGGACAAACACCAGAAGAAATCTTTGGTACAGGTGGAGAAAATAGAACTTATAAAGCAACAAATACTGGTCCAGACGAAAGTGATTTATAAAAAATAATTTCTTAGTTTAGACAAGATCTTAGGGAAAACTTAATGAAGTACATCAGTATTTATCTTGTCATTTTTCTTATCATTATATCATGTCAGGTTAACAATCAGAAGAGCGTTAATATTGATCCGGTTTTAAGAGATTCAATTTTAACCAACTTGAAAAGGGTTGATAATAATATTGACCAAGTTAACAGTCTTGGAAACGCTTTTAAGTATGTAAAAAAAATTCAAAATGACAGCCTAAAAATTAAATATTTATCTGCTTTAGACTACAGGGCATTAAATTTAGATAAAGATTTATTTTTAAAGATAAATAGTCTAGGTAAAGAGAAATCTTATTTATATAAAGATACATTGTCTTTATCCAGATTTTATTGGGATTTAGGTGATTTCCACCTCAATAATAATTCATCGGATCAAGCGTATCTAGCTTATAACGAAGCTCAATATTTATACAATCAAATAGGTAACACTGAAAATTATATTCAGGTATTATATAATTTAGCTTTGATACAATCTCAAGCTAAAGATTATACAGGAGCAGAAGTAAACTTAATAAGGGTCGCTGAAATTTCAAAAGAAATTAAAAACTTTGATCTTCTCTTTAAAACTTATAATTCTTTAGGAATTTCGAATTATAACTTAAAAAATTATAATGTTGCAATCAAATACTATAATAACGCCTTACAAGCCTTAGGCAAAGTTAAAGACCCAGAATTATACCGTGCTGCGACCTTCAATAATCTTGGTAATGTTTACGAAAAGCTGGGAGAATACGATTTAGCAATTGAGAATTATCGTAAGACTCTAGCTCTCAAAAATCTTTATGACGAAGACCCCTACCTCTATGCTATGGCTTTGGATAATCTAGCCTATAATCGTTTAGAAACCGGAGAGCTTCAGAATGTGCTTCCAGACATGCAGGAAGCCCTAGCAATTCGACAAAAAATTCAACATCTCGCTGGGATTTCCATCAGTCAGCTTCATATAGCTGAATATTATCAGTTTATAGGAGATACAACTAAAGCAGTAGAATATGCTACAGCAGCCAACACCACTGCTCAACAAAATAACAACAACAGAGATATTCTTTCCTCCTGGTTGCTTCTGGCAGATCTACAGCCAGAGAATAGTTATCAGTACACCACATCGTATATCGATCTGAGCGATAGTCTTCAAACTGAAGAACGAAAAGTAAGAAACAAATTTGAACGCATACGCTTCGAAACCGAAGAGGTGATGCAACGTGCCGAAATGCTGGAGGAAGAACGAACGATTATCTTTCTTTTTTCTTCACTCATTATCATTATGGGCAGTTCAATTTTTATTTTTTACATGCAGCGCACCAAAAACAAATCCCTAAAGCTTGAGCGAGATCAAAAAATTGCGGACGAAAAGATCTACGAACTCCTTTTGTTACAAAGCGCTAGAAAAGATGAGGGAAAGCGTGAAGAGCGCGATCGTATTGCCAGAGAACTTCATGATAACATTCTGACCGAGCTTTATGCCAATCGGATGCATCTTATGTTTTACAAGTATAAAATTGGGATCAAGGGGGATGAGAAATTTGGAAAACTGACCGATAACCTCATGCATGTTGAAAAACAAATTCGTAGCCTATCTCATGAACTTTCCAATACATATTTTGACGAGCACAAAGAGTTTGGAGATTTGATTCAGGATCTAATTCAAAAATTACAACTAGAACGCACTCATCAACTCTCTGTAGATGATTCTGTGAACTGGTCTAAGATCGCTTCTAATATCAAAATGCACACTTACCGTATTCTTCAGGAGTCGATTATGAATATTCAAAAGCATGCTGAGGCTCATTTTGTATTCATAAAATTCACGCTGAATGAAAACGCAGATAAAATAGAGTTTATTATTTCTGATGATGGAGTTGGCTTCAAGGATAAAAAAAAGTCTGGTATAGGCTTAAAGAATATCAAATCTAGAGTTGAAGATATCCACGGAAAAATAAGTATAGATTCTAAGCCTGGTTCTGGAACAAAAATCAGTATTTTTATACCAATCAAATAAAAACTATGCCTAAGTTTAATATTCTTCTTGTTGACGATCACCCGATGATTATTGCTGGTTTTCAGCAGGCTTTGGATATCATTAGCGATCGAAATCATAAAATAAAATTCAACAGTGATTCTGCTTTAGAATGTACGAGTGCTGCAGAATTTATAAAGGATACCGAGCAGCAGTACAACCTGATCTGTCTGGATTTATCTCTTCCAGGAAGTAAAGATGGTAAATACAATTCTGGGGAAGATTTAGCTAAGCTGGCACGTCAACATCAGCCCGATGCAAAATTGCTTATTTGTACTATGCTGGAAAATAATTATAAGGTGCTTAACGTCATGAGACGCATAGATCCCGACGGCTTTTTAGTAAAATCTGAAACCAATCCTGATATTTTGATCTCAGCTATAGAGAACCTACTAAGAGGTAAAACTTACCAAAGTGCTACAGTTCACCAAATGCTTAAGCGAACGGTGGAATACTCTCATAACATAGATGAAATAGACTTAAAAATTCTCTATTTGCTATCTACTGGTGTTCTTACTAAAAATTTGCCCGAAAGTATTGGGTTTTCACTTAGCGCTATAGAAAAAAGAAAACGCCAGATGAAACAGTTTTTTGAAGTATCTAATAGCAATGATAAAATTCTTATTGAAAAAGCAAAAGAAAAGGGGTTTTTATAACCCCTTTTCTTTATATCGCTAATTGATCTCAGTTCATTTTTCTTTCTGAAATCAAATGCTATTTATGCCTGAAACTATTCGCTTAATAGTTTTGAAATTTCATCCAGTTTTGGAGTGAGAACAACTTCAATTCTTCTGTTTTTGGATTTTCCATCTACCGTAGAATTTGATGTTAATGGAGCAAATTCTCCTTTTCCAGCTGCGGTGAGGTTTTGAGGATCAATCGCATTGTTTTTTAAGAGTAACTTCAAAACTTCTGTAGCTCGTTTTGTAGACAAGTCCCAATTATCTTTAAGCGGACCGTTTCCACCATAAGGGACATTATCGGTATGCCCTTCAATTAGCACAGCGATGTCTGGGTTTTGGGCCAAAACTTTTCCTAATTCTTTCACAGCTTTTCTTCCTTCACTTCCAACGCTCCAGCTTCCAGAGTCGAACAGCAACTTGTTTTCCATAGAGACATAGACTTTACCATCTCTCATTTCTACGCTAAGACCTTGGCCTTCAAAATTCGTCAAGGCTCTTGATAGGTTGTCTTTTAGATTTTGCATTTTTTGTTCTTTTTCTGCAATCAGTCCTTCCAATTCTCCTACGCGCTCAGAGCGTGCGCGCAAATCCTTTTGTAATTGTTCTAAGCGGTTTTGTTCTTCAGCAAGTGCTTTTTCTTTTTCTTCCAATTGTCGTAATAGGTCCCGGTTTTGCTTTGAATTTTCAGCAAGCGCTTGAGAACTGTTCTGCTCTAAAGCATTATAAGATTTTTCTAAATTATCGAGTGTACTTTTGACTCTGTTGTAATCAGATAAAAGATCGTCACGTTGATTTTTTAAAATTTCAATTCGATCTTCAGCATAAGTCAGTTCATCTTTTAAAGCTATTTTTTCTGAATTTGCTTCATCAAGCTTCCTGCTGAGCTGATCATTTGCGTTTTGAAGTGTATTCACTTGATCTTCCAGTTCTAAAAAACGCTTTTGACTAACGCAGCCAATCAGATTTATAGCTAACAATCCAAGGCATAAATATTTCAATAGTTTCATTTGGGTGTTGTATTTAAAGTTATAACGAAAGAAAAGTCAGTTTTATTCTAGTTCTAACAAAACAGGGCAGTGGTCACTATGTTTTGCCTCTGGCAGAATAACCGATCTGGAGATTCGGTCTCGGATTTCCTCAGCTACCAGTAAATAATCGAGCCGCCAACCCTTGTTATTTGCTCTGGCATTGGCTCTATAGCTCCACCAGGAGTATTGTACTACATCTTCATTGAGTAGCCTAAAAGAATCTATAAATCCAGACTCTTCAAGAAAGCTTGATAGCCATTCACGTTCTTCTGGCAAAAATCCGGACACTGTCTTTAACCTTACAGGGTCATGAATGTCTATAGCTTCATGACAAATATTATAGTCGCCACAAATTACAAGCTGAGGGATGTCTTTTTTTAAATCTTCAATATAAGTTTTAAAATCCTCCATATAGGTAAACTTATAATCCAAGCGTGCATCATTCGTTCCAGAGGGGAGGTAAAGGCTCATCACAGAAACTTCATCAAAATCGAGTCTCAGGTTTCTTCCTTCGCGATCCATATAATCGATCCCAGTGCCGTACTCAATATGTTTAGGTTTATGTTTTGAAATGATCCCAACACTGCTGTAGCCTTTTTTTTCTGCCGAAAACCAGTAGCAGTACTCATAACCTATATCTTTAAAAATGTTATCGTCTATTTGTTCAGGCTGTGCTTTAGTTTCTTGAAAACACACCACATCTGCATTTGTAGATTGGATCCATGCCAGTAAACCTTTTTTAAGCGCTGCTCTTATCCCGTTTACATTATAAGAAATTATTTTCATTTAATTTTTTTACCAAAAATAACTATTCATCTCGATTTAGGTAAATGATAGTTCATCGAAAAAAAATGATTTTTTTTCAATAATAATCACTTAATAGTCAGGGTGATGAAAAACTAAGCTGTTAATACTATCCAAAAAATAAGGGATTTATTTTCAGGAATTAAATATCTATATTACATTTGTATCAGGATGAAGTTTTTTCATAATAGATTGGTTAGTTAAGAAAAGCCTTGAGCACTCGTTCAAGGCTTTTCTGTTTTTAGTCGCCAAAAAAAAAGACTTTCCGTATGAAAGTCTTTGATTCCGATAAACCTCAATTGTTTTAGTCAAACTTAATCAGGTAGGTATTCTTTTTTCCCTTATTAATCAAGATATATCTTCCATTGATGAGGTCCTTCTCAGACAATTTATAATCTAAGCCAACTTTAGACTTATTTACAGAAATTGAATTTTCTTTTAAGGCTCTTCGAGCTTCACCATTGGACTTTAAGAAGCCAGTTTCAGCAGAAAGTGCTGCAATCATATCAAAGTCTGATGTAAGCTTATCTTTGCTTAATTCCTTTAGCGGTACGCCTTCGAAAACGTCCAGAAAAGTGTTTTCATCTAGTTTTGCCAAGTCTTCTTCTGTACTTTTACCAAAAAGTACCTGAGTAGCTTCTTTGGCTTTTTCTAAAGCCTCATTCGAGTGGACAGTAGCTGTAATTTCTTCTGCTAATTTCGTTTGAAGCTTGCGCAAATGAGGTTCTTTTTGATGAGCATCTATAAGATCTTCAACCTCTTTTTGAGATAAAAAAGTAAATATTTTAATGAATCGTTCAGCATCTTCATCGCTAGTATTGATCCAGTATTGGTAAAATTTAAACGAAGATGTTTTGGCTGGATCCAGCCAGATGTTTCCCGAGGCTGTTTTACCAAATTTGGTTCCATCTGCTTTTGTTATGAGAGGGCAGGTAAGCGCAAAACCCTTACCTTGGTCAATTCTACGAATGAGTTCCGTCCCAGTAGTGATATTTCCCCATTGATCGCTTCCGCCCATTTGAAGAGAACAATTTTGAGTTCTATACAAATGAAGGAAATCATAACCCTGGACCAGCTGGTAAGTAAACTCGGTAAAGCTCATCCCTTCTTTAGCTTCTGAAGACAGGCGTTTCTTTACAGAATCCTTAGACATCATATAATTTACCGTGATATGCTTACCTACATCCCGGATAAAGTCTAAAAAAGAAAACTCCTTCATCCAGTCGTAATTATTAACAAGCAAGGCCGAGTTTTCGTCTTGAGTCTCAAAATCTAAAAATTTTGATAGCTGTTTTTTTATAGCATCCTGGTTGTGTTGAAGGGTCTTTTCATCCAATAGATTTCTCTCCTTTGATTTTCCGGAAGGATCACCTATCATACCTGTTGCTCCACCAACCAATGCGATAGGCTTATGGCCAGCAAGTTGGAAATGCCGCAACATCATCACACTTACCAAGTGTCCTATATGTAAAGAGTCTGCAGTAGGGTCTATACCAACATAAGCAGCTCTGGGAGACTCATTAAGGTGCTTTTGAGTTCCTGGCATTACATCATGTACCATTCCTCTCCAGGTAACTTCTTCGATAAAATCTTTTTTCATGACTTTGTAAAGGTTTCGCGCAAAGATATTATAATGTAAAAATTATCAACTTTCGAATTTCGTATATTTACAAAATGAATTTACTCACTGGAGCAACAGGTCTTGTTGGAGCGCATATGCTCGCTTTGCTTATCTCAAATAAAGATAAAACACGGGCTATATTTAGAACTCAGCAGAAACAGCAACAGGCCATTTCTGTGATCCTAAAATATGGTATCACAGAAAAGGCTATCGACGAGTATGTTGAATGGATGCAGTGTGATATTTTGAATATTCCAAAGTTGGAAAATGCTTTTAATGAGGTTACCCACGTATACCACTGCGCAGGATTCATCAGTAATAGTCCTTCAGACTATAAGCAAATGCGTAAAGTCAATATTGAAGGTACTGCCAATATGATTAATTTATCTCTTCACTTTAAAATTGTGAAGTTTTGTCACGTGAGCTCAATAGCCACATTAGGCAAGCCTTTGTCACCTCATGAGGAGACCACAGAAATGACACCACTCGCCGAAAATCAAAAATCATCGGCATATGAGATAAGTAAATACGGTGCCGAAATGGAAGTATGGCGCGGTTCTCAGGAAGGTATAGATGTAGTTATAGTAAATCCCGGGATTATCCTTGGTGATGGATTTTATAATTCTGGAAGTGGTAAATTTTTCTCTAGAATGAAAAAAGGGATTACTATATATCCTCCTAAAATTACTGGATTTGTAGGAGTTTTTGATGTTTGTAAAGCAATGTTACAATTGATGGAAAGCCCTATTGTAAATGAAAGATATATTCTAGTTTCTGATAACTTGTCTTTTAAAACAGCTATAGGTATGGTAGCAAAAAAATATAATCAAAACCCACCCAAAATTAAATTAAAGCCCTGGATGTTGTATTTAGGTTGGTTTTTTGAGATCTTAAGATCATTTTTGACGTCTTATAAAAGACAAATTACCTTACAGGTGATTCCCGGTCTTTTTGAAGATGCCGTGTATTCTACAGAAAAAATAGAAAATGATTTAGGATTTGAATTTGAAACCTATAAACAGTATTTACAGAAGATTTATCACAGAGGTTAATCTTTATTTTTAGCTTTTTTGATGGACAATTTTGTTGAAATAGTGTCTAGCTTGCGTATAGAATCCCTTATTCTCTTTTTTCTTTTTTTTATGCTATCTCTAGCTTTGGCGATTTCTTGATATGATTTCTCTAGTCTAATAATACTATCTTTCACCTTTTGATAAATATCGAGATTATCGTCGAACTTTAAATTATAGTACTGAATGTTTTGTCTGATTGCTGTACTGTCTAAATCATATTTTTTAGATAAAAAATCCATCGTGCTTATGCTAAGATCTTCAATTTTTTTTTCGTTTACACTAATAGATGCATCTAAGAGAACCATATCGTAGATAAGGTTTTTCATCTGTGATTTATCTAAGAGTTTTTCTGGTTTCTCAATTTCTTTCAAATCTTGACAGCCGCATACTAAAATCAAGCTCAGCAAACATGTATATCCAAAACCTTTCATATTATCTATCAAATTCTAAGCGTTCCCCGTAAAGTCCATCATTAAATTTGAAATTTTCATAGACCAAATGTCCATTGACAAAAGTATGAGTTACTCTAGATTTAAAGCTAGTACCTTCAAAAGGAGACCAGCCACATTTATAAAAAATATTTCTTGAATTTACAGTCCATGGAGATAAGGTGTCGATCAAAACCAAATCTGCTTTATAGCCTTCTCGGATATAACCTCTTTGATGAACATCAAATAAAATAGCTGGGTTGTGGCACATCTTCTCCACGATTTTTTCAAGACTCAATTTACCTTGATGATAAAACTCCAGCATTGTTGGTAGAGCATGTTGAACCAATGGACCTCCACTTGGTGCCTTGGTGTACACATTATCTTTTTCCTCTTTAGTATGTGGAGCATGATCTGTCGCCACTACATCCAGAAGATTTTTATTTAACCCCTTGAGCAATGCCACCTTATCCTTTGCAGTTTTTACTGCAGGATTCCATTTGATGTGGGTACCCTTTTTTTCATAATCTGACTCGTCGAACCAAAGATGATGAATGCATACTTCTGCGGTAATTTTTTTCTTCGACAGAGGGAGTTTATTTGAAAATAACTTGAGTTCTTTTGCAGTTGACAAATGGAATACATGTAGTCTGGCTCCGGTCTTTTTAGCCAAAGCTACAGCTTTGGAAGACGATAGATAGCAAGCTTCTTCACTTCTGATTTTAGGATGAAGATGAATTGGGATATCTTCTCCATACGTTTGAATATGGGTTTCAAGATTTCTTTGTACAGTATCTTCATCTTCACAGTGAGTAGCGATTATCAATGGAGAATGTTTAAAAATATTCTCCAGTACTTTTTCATCGTCAACTAGCATATTGCCGGTTGAAGACCCCAGAAATAACTTTAAAGCAGCAGTCGTTTTCGGATTGATTTTTTTTATCTCCTCAAGATTATCATTAGTTCCTCCAAACATAAAAGAATAGTTGGCGTAAGAATTATCTTTAGCCATGTCAAATTTCTCTTCTAGCTTTTCTATGGTCGTGGTCTGAGGATTGGTATTAGGCATTTCAAAATAGGAGGTGATTCCTCCGGCAACTGCAGCTTTGGATCCGGTTAAAATGGTTTCTTTATGTGTGAGTCCAGGCTCTCTAAAATGCACCTGATCATCAATAATACCCGGTATAAGATGCTTTCCATCGGCATCTATAATTTTGATGTCACTAGATTTAGCACTTATAGATGATGATACCTCCACGATATAATCATCTTTGATATGAACGTCGCCTTCAAAAATGTTATTTTCATTGACGATTTTTGCGTTTTTGATCAGGTATTCTCTCATGGTTTATATTTTTCCGAAAAGGCTCTTTAATTTTAAGCTAATAACTCCCAAAACGGCTTCCTTTATAATGCCGCTACTCATTTTTGACTTGCCTTTAGTTCGATCTGTAAATATAACAGGGATTTCCTGGAGTCGAAATCCTTTTTGGAAAGCTTTAAATTTCATTTCGATTTGAAAAGCATATCCCACAAATTTAATCTGATCCAGATCGATGGTTTCTAAAACTTTTCGTCTGTAGCAAATGAACCCAGCAGTCGTGTCCTCTACCGGCATTCCTGTAATAGCTTTAACGTATTTTGAAGCCAACCATGATAGCAGAACACGCTTCATAGGCCAGTTAATCACATTGACTCCTGTAATGTATCGAGAGCCAATCGCCATGTCAAAATGATCCTTTAGGCATGAGTTATAAAGTCGGATAAGATCATTTGGGTTATGAGAAAAATCGGCATCCATCTCAAAAATAAAGTCATAGTTCCTGTCTAGAGCCCATTTAAAACCATGAAGATAGGCCTTTCCCAGACCGCTTTTTTTAGGTCTGATTTCAAGATGCAGTTTATCATCATAATCTTTTTTCAACTGCTCTACTAAAGTCCAGGTGCCGTCTGGAGAGGAATCATCTACCACTAAAATTTCAAAATCGACAGGTTGAGAGAAAATATTTTTAATAAGTTTCTCAATATTTTCAATTTCATTGTAAGTAGGGATGATGACTAGTTTTTGAGGCATCAAAAGCGATTAAATGTTGGCTAACAAATATATATTTTACCAATTAAAACTCATCTATAAAAGTTAGTTTTAATTTACATTTGCTCTAAAATAAACTTTTGTTACAATCGTTACGGCCACTTGCAAATCATCACTGGACCATAGGCACTCTGCTTTTTGTTCTTTTGGTTCTAGTGGTAGTAAAATGGAACAAAACCAATTATTTCTTTTCCTACTTAAGCTCGCTCTACAAGTCTGATTTTTATTCAAAAAAATTCATAGAAAAACGAAGGATTGAACTTTCTGAACTATTCCTTTTTGTAGGAAGCTTATGGAGTCTTTCTTATTTTATAGTCGTGCTTAAAGAGGGTGTAGACTTTTCAATCTTAGCACATTTTCAAATTTTATTACTCATTACTATTTTGATCTTGAGCAAATACCTCATTGAAAAGATGATTGGTGATCTGTTTGAAATTGATGCGACGCTCAATAAATATTTATTTTTCAAACAAGGAGTTTTAAGCTGGATCTCTTTGTTTTACGTTTTCCCGTTTGGGCTTTTTTTATACTTTCAAAACAACTTTAATTCAGAATTGGTTTTAATCATCATTATTTCAGCCATAGGAATTTACATAGTCAAGTTGGCTTCATTTATTGTATTGTACCAAAAACAAATTTTAAGGTATTGGTTTTATTTTATTTTGTACCTTTGCGCTTTTGAAATTGCACCCTATTTAATACTTTTTAAGGTTTTAAAAATCAATTAAATAAGGTGGGTGTCACATAAAACTAAGCTATATGAAAGTGAAAAATATTCTGATTTCACAACCAAAACCTAACGTAGAGAATTCACCTTATTCTGAGCTAGAAGAAAAGCTTAAAGTTAAAATTGATTTTATCCCTTTCATCCACGTTGAACCTGTTGACTCTAAACAGGTTAGGCAACAAAAAATCGACATTACTAAATTTACGGCCATCATTTTGACCAGTAGAAATGCCGTAGATCATTTCTTTAGAATTGCTGAAGAGATGAGGTATAAAACCCCAGACACGTTAAAGTATTTTTGTTTAAGTGAAGCAGTAGCGTACTATCTTCAAAAGTATGTTGTTTACCGTAAGCGTAAAATTTACGTAGGCAAACGTACCTTTCAGGAGCTTGAGTCCAGCATCAAGAAGCATAAGGATGAAAAGTTTTTACTGCCATCTTCAGATATGCTTAAGCCAATTATACCTCAGCAGTTAGATAAACTCGGAGTAGACTGGACCAGGGGTATTTTTTACAAAACCGTTGTTAGCGATCTATCACATTTGAGAGAAGTCTCTTATGATATCGTGGTATTTTTTAGTCCAAGTGGCATTAAATCCTTGTACGAAAACTTCCCTGACTTCGAACAAAAAGACACCAGAATCGCTGCATTTGGAAATTCTACAATAAAAGCAGCAGAAGATAAAGGGTTGGAAGTCCAAATCCAAGCCCCAACACCTGAAAACCCATCTATGACGATGGCTATCGAGAATTATATCAAAGAAAACTAGTTTTATATTTATAAATAAAAAGAGGCGAATGATAACAATCATTCGCCTCTTTTGTTTGAGTAGTCTCTATTTTAGGCGTTAGGTGCGCCTTTTATAATTTCAGAATCTGCCTGTGCCTCAAATTTACTAAAATTGTCTCTGAAGGATTTAGCTAGGGTTTTAGCCTTAAGATCGTATGCCTCTTTATCGGCCCATGTATTTCTAGGATTTAATACTTCATCGGGTACCTCCGGGCATGACTGTGGTACTGCAATATTGAAAACCTCATGTGTTTTGTATACCACATCAGAAAGCTGACCTTCCAGAGCAGCAGTGATCATTGCTCTGGTGTATTTTAACTTCATTCTCCTGCCCGTTCCATAAGGACCTCCTGTCCAGCCTGTATTGATCAACCAGACGTTTACGCCAGAATCTTTCATTTTTTTACTCAGCATCTCACCGTAACGCGTCGGGTGTAATGGCATGAAAGGTGCTCCAAAACAAGCAGAAAAACTTGGGATGGGCTCAGTAACACCAGCTTCTGTGCCAGCAACCTTTGCTGTATAACCACTGATAAAGTGAAAAGCTGCCTGACCTGGGTTTAGTTTGCTTATAGGAGGTAAAACACCAAAAGCATCTGCTGTTAAGAAGAAAATATTTTTGGGGTTTTTCCCTACAGATCCTGGTTGAATATTGTCTATATGATAGATAGGGTAACTTACCCTAGTATTTTGTGTGATACTGCTGTCTAAGAAATCTACATCGCCATTCTTTATCACAACATTTTCTAATATGGCTCCAGGCTTGATTGCTCTAAAAATGTCGGGCTCTTTTTCTTCAGACAAGTCTATAACTTTTGCGTAACATCCTCCTTCAAAATTAAATACTGTGTTTTCATTAGTCCAACCATGCTCATCATCGCCGATTAATCTTCGGTGAGGATCTGCAGATAGTGTTGTCTTACCTGTTCCAGAAAGTCCAAAGAAAATAGCAGTATCTCCATCATTTCCCACATTGGCAGAGCAATGCATCGGCAGTGTATTTTTCATCACTGGCAAAATGAAATTCAGTGCAGAGAATATTCCTTTTTTGATCTCGCCTGTGTATCCAGTACCACCGATCAACGCTATCTTTTTTGTAAAATTGAGAATAGCAAAGTTGTGCGATCTTGTTTTATCTATTTCTGGGTTAGCCATAAACCCAGGTGCATTTATGACGGTCCACTCTGGAGAAAAGTTTTCCAATTCCTCCTCTGTGGGTCTTAAAAACATATTGTAGGCAAACATGTTGCTCCAAGGCAGTTCGTTGATGTGTCTGATATTTAATCTGTAATTTTCATCAGCACAGGCGTAAGCATCTCTAACGAAAAGTTCTTTATCGCCAAGATAATCAACAACCTTGTTGTATAAGTTGTCAAAATCCTTAGGATCAAAAGACAGGTTGATGTCGCTCCACCACACTTCATCTTTAGTGATATCATCTTTTACTATAAAGCGATCCTTAGGTGATCGACCAGTAAATTCACCAGTATTGACAGCAAGAGCTCCAGAATTTACTTCAACTCCTTGTCCTTTTTCAACGCTAATATCATGTAGTTCGCTCGAGGAGAGCTGGTAGTTTACGTTTTTAGAATGAATGCCATACTTAGTCAACTCAATCGTTTTCGTAACTCCTTTTAAATTACTCATAATTTGTTGTGTTGTTGTTTATGGCATACAAAGCTAATGAGTTTCCTCTTAACTGAAGAATTTAATCTTTAGAAATTCTTAGCTTTTTTCAAAACATTGACGAAGATCATAATCCAGCTTATAATAAGAAGTGTTCCTCCAATAGGAGTAACCCAACCAATAACTTTAAAATCGAAAGCAGACAGCGAATTGGTGGCAAGTCCGTAAATAGAACCAGAAAAAAACACCACCCCTAATAAGATAAGCCAAAACAAAACCTTATTGAGTTTCTCTGTAGTGAATGTTTGAGATGAAAGAAACATCAATAGCAAAGCATGATAAATTTGATACTCGACTCCAGTCTGGAACGTAGCAATAGACTCTTCAGAAATTAAACTTTCCAGGCCATGAGCAGCAAAGGCTCCTAGTATGATTCCTATAAATCCAAGGATGCTTCCAAGTAAGATCAACTTTTTTTGAGCTTTCATTTTTATGTAATTTATAATGTGTAATTTCAATCAAAATTAACCATTAAAATTCAAAAGAGAACATGAGATCTATCTTAATCATAGGTGCTGGTAAATCAACTTCTTCATTGGTTAGATTTTTATTAGACCAGTCCAATACTCAACACTTTAAACTCACCATAGCCGATAAAGATGTAACGTCTGCTCAAAAGTTAACCAGTAATCATCCAAATGCTTCTTCAATGGCTTTAGACATTTTTAAAGCTGAAGAGAGGCAAGCTGCAATACAAGAGGCAGATATAGTTATTTCTATGCTGCCAGCAAGATTTCATGTGGAAGTCGCTCAAGACTGTGTAAAATTTAATAAGAACATGGTAACGGCATCTTACGTTTCTAAAGATATGGAAGCTTTGGATGATGAAGTAAAACGCAAGGGTCTTACCTTTATGAATGAGATAGGAGTTGATCCTGGAATAGACCATATGAGTGCTATGCAAGTGATAGATAGAATTCGTTCTAAGGGTGGAAAAATGCTTTTGTTTGAATCTTTTACAGGCGGTCTCGTTGCTCCAGAGAGCGATGACAACCTTTGGAATTATAAGTTTACCTGGAATCCCAGAAATGTAGTTGTTGCTGGTCAAGGTGGAGCTGCAGAATTTATACAGGAAGGGCAGTATAAATACATCCCATACCAGCGACTTTTTAGAAGAACAGAATTTCTTCAAATACCCCAATATGGAAGATTTGAGGGTCTAGCCAATAGAAATTCATTAGCCTACAGAAGCATTTATGGCCTGGAAAATATTCCGACGATTTATCGAGGCACGCTAAGGCGAATTGGATTCAGTAAAGCTTGGAACGTTTTTGTGCAATTGGGGATGACAGACGATACGTATTCGATGCAGAATACAGAACAAATGAGTTATAGGTCGTTTGTCAATTCTTTCTTGCCTTATTCTCCAACAGACTCAGTTGAGTTGAAATTGCGATTGAGTTTAAAGATCGATCAAGATGATCTCATTTGGGATAAACTTGTAGAACTCGATATTTTTAATCCAGATAAAAAGATAGGTTTCAAAAATGCAACCCCAGCCCAGGCTCTCCAAAAAATATTGGAAGATAAATGGACCTTAAAGCCAGAGGATAAAGATATGATTGTGATGTATCATAAATTTGGATTTGAACTCAATGGCGAAAAAAAACAAATAGATTCCACAATGGTGAGTATAGGGGAAGATCAAACCTACACAGCTATGGCAAAAACCGTTGGGTTACCAGTGGGAATAGCTACTCTTAAAATCTTAAATGGAGAGATAAATAAGCCTGGGGTGCTTAGGCCTATTTATCCTGAAATCTATGATCCAATTTTAAAAGAATTGAAGGAGTATGATATCAAATTTGAAGAAAGTGAAAGAGAATATTTAGGTTATAATCCAGACCAGCTAACCTAAAAACTTAAAGTTCGAAAGCATTACCCATAACAACAATATCTGCACCAGCCTGATATGCCGTTTCCTTTTGAAGATCTGTTTTTATACCTCCGCCAACAATCAAGGGTATGCTGATGTTGTTTTTAACTTCTGAAATTATCTCTGCTGAAACTGGAAATCTTGCTCCACTACCTGCTTCAAGGTATATTAATTTTTTTCCAGAAAATTGACCAGCGAGAGCTGTATGTACTATGGTTGAGATTTGATTTTGAGGTATAGCTTTGGTTTGGCTGATTTTCATTACTGAAGATGAATTTCCACCCTCTATCAAGATGTAGCCCGTTGGAATTATTTCTAGAGACGAATGCTGTAGTTTAGAAATGGATTTTACCTGTTGATTGATGAGGTATTCTGGATTTCTCCCTGAAAGTAGGCTTAAAAACAAAATACTATCAGCGTTTTCAGCAATTTGATTCACGTCTCCTGGAAATAAAATAACAGGCAGTTCTGTATGTTTTTTGAGTTCTTCTACAACCAGCTGAGTAGCACCATCCTTGACTTGGCTTCCTCCCACTAAAATAAAATTGGTAGAGAAGGGTAATGATTTTAAATAAGCTTCAGTTTTATGAAGTTCAAACTTATCAGGATCTACCAAAATGCTGAGCAACCTCTCCTGATGTTGGACAGCTTTTAAAATGGTTTTGTAAACAGAAGCAGTGTAGGGTTTAATCATGAGCTAAAGCATAAACACAAGTGAAACCTTCAAATTCAAGGAAATTTAATATATAAGAAGTAAGTTGCCCATCATGGGTCACTCTGGCTGTCGTCTTGAAAGCTGATATATCAAAATCTTCAACAAAAATATCGTGAAGAAAAAGCAATCCCTTCCTACCGTAAAGCTTGTAAAGAGATTCTTTTGCACCCCAAACAATAGTGAGTTTTCTAATTAAATCTTTACCATTTCCCAGAGCTTTATATTCTTCGACAGGAGTGAATTTTGGGGCGATCAGTTTTATTTTTTCTCTTTGTTTTTCAATATCAATACCAACGCGCTTGTTGGAAATTATTACCGCTGTAAATTCAAATGAATGGGTTATGGAGATATGCGTGCCGTCTTTTAAATGAGGCTTGCCTTTGCTATCGTAAGTCAGGTCGAAATCTGAATATCCAAACTCCTTTAGCAAATGCCTTATACTTATAAATCCTTTCTTATGTACAATAGACTTCATGCCATCATAACGCTCCTGGCAATAGGAAGAAAGTTGTACTTCCTTCTCTAGTGCGGTTAAATCTTCTTCAATTTTCCAAATAAGGGCAACGGTAGCTTCATCTACTGTTATTCTTTTGTAAATCGGCATAAAGTTATAGAGTGTTTACTTAATTTTGTGTGTTCAAAAATATAATAAAATAAATTATGAGTACGGAAACACTACCTTATACACCTTATAAAGTTAAAGACATCACTTTGGCAGAGTGGGGGCGACGTGAAATAGAGTTGGCAGAATCTGAAATGCCAGGATTGATGGCGCTAAGAGAAGAATTCGGACAGGAAAAACCATTAAAAGGAGCTCGTATAGCGGGATGTTTGCACATGACTATACAAACAGCCGTACTCATAGAAACTTTGGTTGAATTGGGTGCAGAGGTCACCTGGAGTTCTTGTAATATTTTCTCTACTCAGGACCATGCAGCAGCAGCCATTGCAGACGCAGGAATCGCTGTATATGCCTGGAAGGGGATGACAGAAGAAGAGTTCAACTGGTGTATAGAACAAACCCTGTTTTTTGGGGAAGATAGAAAGCCTTTGAATATGATTTTGGATGATGGTGGAGACCTCACTAATATGGTTTTAGACGATTATCCTCAGCTTGCTGATGCTATTAAGGGCCTATCTGAAGAAACGACAACAGGAGTTCACAGACTTTATGAACGTATGAAAAACGGCACACTTCCTATGCCGGCGATCAACGTAAACGACAGTGTAACCAAATCTAAATTCGATAATAAATACGGATGTAGAGAAAGTGCTGTAGATGCTATAAGACGAGCCACCGATTTGATGCTCGCTGGAAAACGCGTTGTAGTGTGCGGCTATGGTGATGTAGGTAAAGGGACAGCAGCATCCTTCAAAGGGGCAGGGTCTATCGTTACGATTACCGAAATCGATCCAATTTGCGCATTGCAGGCTGCAATGGATGGTTTTGAAGTAAAGAAATTGGAAACTGTAGCCGATAAAGCGGATATTGTGATTACAACCACAGGTAATAAAGATATTATTAGAGGAGAGCACTTTGAGGCATTTAAAGACAAAACTTTAGTATGTAATATTGGTCACTTCGACAATGAAATTGATGTGGCCTGGTTGAAGGAAAATCACGGCAATACTCGAGTAGAAATAAAGCCTCAGGTCGATAAGTACACCATCAATGGTAAAGATATTATACTGCTTGCAGAGGGTAGATTGGTGAATCTTGGTTGTGCTACAGGACACCCAAGTTTTGTGATGAGTAATTCGTTTACAAATCAAACCTTAGCTCAAATGGAGTTATGGCAAAATACCGATAAATACAAAAACGAAGTGTACATGCTACCAAAACATCTGGATGAAAAAGTAGCAAAACTTCACTTAAAACGTATAGGTGTGGAATTGACAGAGCTGAAATCAGATCAGGCAGATTATATTGGAGTAGAAGTGGAAGGGCCTTTCAAGCCAGAATACTACAGGTATTAATTCACCGATGACTATTATAAAAAAAACCAAGTCTTTAGACTTGGTTTTTTAGTTTGTGACTCAACATTAAAGTAACTATAGATACCAAAGACTACTTAAGAATTTCGTGCCTTTTTAAGGAAATGTATAGTCAAACTATCTTCCAGGATTGAAATCTTTATCTTTGGTGTAAATATTATAATTCATGCATTTACATTTTATAGCTATAGGCGGTAGTGCCATGCATAACTTAGCAATAGCCTTACATCATAAAGGAGAGCATATCACAGGAAGTGATGATGAGATCTTTGATCCTTCAAAGTCAAAATTAAAGGAAGTAGGTTTGCTTCCTTCTGAATTTGGTTGGTTTCCTGAAAAATTGACTTCTGATATTGATGCTGTTATTTTAGGTATGCATGCTAAAGCTGACAACCCAGAATTATTAAGGGCTAAGAAATTAGGCTTAAGGATCTATTCTTATCCTGAGTATTTGTATGAGCACTCCAAAGACAAAACACGGGTAGTGATAGGGGGCTCTCATGGAAAAACGACCATTACGGCTATGATTTTGCATGTGATGCATTACCATGACAAAGAAGTGGATTTTATGGTAGGGGCTCAGCTTGATGGATTTGAAACTATGGTTCACCTTACAAAAGAAAACGATTTTATCCTCTTGGAAGGAGATGAGTATTTGAGTTCTGCGCTAGATCGTAGACCAAAGTTTCATTTATACGAACCTAATATTGCTTTGCTAAGTGGTATAGCTTGGGATCACATCAATGTATTTCCAACTTTTGAAAACTATGTGGAACAATTTGAGATATTTTTAGAGACAATGACCAATGGAAGTACTTTGGTTTACAATGAAGACGACGACATACTAAGTCAACTGGCTCAAAACGCAAAAAAGCCGACTAGAAAGCATGCCTATTCAACTCCAGATCATGTTATAGAAGATGGCGAAACTTATCTGGAAACAGCAGAGGGACCCATGCCGGTTGAGGTTTTTGGCAACCATAATTTACAAAATATTGCTGGCGCAAAATGGATATGTCAGCATATGGGCATCGATGAAGATGACTTTTATGAAGCAATAACCAGCTTTAAGGGTGCCTCAAAGCGTATGGAGAAAATTGCTCAATCTGATAAAGCACTAGTTTTTAAAGATTACGCCCATTCTCCCTCTAAAGTTTTGGCAACCACCACTGCTGTAAAAAAACAGTTTTCATCTAAAATCCTTTTAGCCTGTTTAGAACTTCATACCTACAGTAGCTTAAATGCAGAATTCTTAAATGAATACAATGAAGCTCTGAATGCTGCAGATGAAGCAGTGGTTTTTTATTCGCCAAGAGCTCTCGAAATAAAACAGCTGGAAACTATTACCGAGGAACAAATTTATTCGGCCTTTGGAAGAAAAGATTTAAATGTTTTTACAGATCCTCAAGCTTTCCAGGATTATTTAAGGTCCAAAACTTACATGGATCATGTCATCCTTTTAATGAGTTCTGGAAACTATGGAGGCCTTAACTTTTCTGAAGTTAAAAACTGGATTCAGTAGAGTAAATTATTCTTTTTCTATTTGATTCAAAAGCCAGTTTATTCTGGCTTTTTGAGTTTTAGAAAATAGGTCCTTAGCCTTTTCAAAATGATGCTGAGACTTATCCTGACTCATCTTGAATCGACCATTTATATCTTCAATTCTTACTTCAAGACCTTGAATAAAATGTTTTAATTTATCAATCTTAGGATGGTCTTTGGTTAATTCAAAAGCATCATCGAATCTTGATGTCATCTCAACCAAACTGCTAATAAGCCGATTTTCATCAACAAAGTTTGCCTGTCCTTTGATATGAACCTTTGCAAAATTGAAAGTAGGAAGTTCCTCTGTGTCAAAAGCTGCAGGAGAGATATAACTGTCTCCACCATGAAAAACCAATTCTAGGCTTGATTTGTCTAGATGATTAAATTGAGGATTATCTTTATTGATATGCCCCAACAATTTATTGCCTTCAAAAATAAAAGGGATGTGTGAGGTGTAGATTTTACCCTTACTACAAGTGATAAGCGTAGCTAAAGGGAAATGTTTAATAAACTCTTTTAGGGTCTCCCAATTGTTTTCAGTGAAATGATTTGGTAAATAACTCATCTATAACTATGGTTTTTAATCTTATAAATCATTCAAAATTACGACGTTTTTTACCAATATGAATTGTCAAATTGTATCAGAAATTTTACTTCACAATTGAATATTAAATCTGATCTTATAGTAGATCAAGTATAGAAGTTTAGCCTTTTAAAGTGATTTGAAGCATTTCATTTGGTTTGTTAAGCCTTAGTTCCATTTACATTAGAATTTAGTCTACTTTATAACTTTTAATTTCTTATATATGACTTTAATGTATTAATTTTATTTTAAAGAAACCTAAATGGTCTCAAACCAATGAAGAAGGATTTATATAGTTGTCTTCAGTCAACTACTGTTTTTTTGGATTTAATTACAGATTATGCGACCAAAGGTTATTTTTTTTGGAAAGAAAGTGCTGCTAATCAGATTTTATTAGACTCTAAATTAGCTTCGGTACTTTTTCAAAAGTCACAATCCATAGTAATTGATCTCAATTCTACTGATGTCGATTCTAGGTTGTTCTTCAAGACAATTATTAATAAAATTTCTCAAATAGACGACGTAGAAAATTTATCAAATTGCATTACTGAACGACTAATCGGTGATGATTTATTCAATTCTAATATTTATTTCAGTTGTTGTAAGCAGAAAGATTCTGAAAGCTCATCAATAGTTTATCTCGTAGCTATCAAATCCTCAGAATACCTTCACCAGAGAAAGCTACAGAAATCCACATCGACTAAAACAGACTCAGCAAGGTTGCTATTCAATGTTCAAACTAAAGAACTTCAAGTTAATGATAATTGGCTTAAGACATTTGGCTATTCGAGAGAAGAATTAAATCCTATTAATTTCAAAACAATTAAAGATTTGATTCATCCAAATGATATGATTCATTTCAAAAAGCTTACGCAAGGTTTTTTATTTGATGAGCATTCTAAAAGCGAGCTTGAAATAAGAATAAAACACAACAATGGAAATTGGATTTGCACTTTGCTTAATGTTGAAATTTTATCAACTACTCCAGATAATAAAGCAGAATGGATACAATGTTCCTATGCTAATGATGCTAATCAAAGAAAAGAAAAAGAAAACGAGTCCGAAATTTTTGGACTCATGGCAAAGCAAATTGACTATGCCGTCATCATGACAAATGCTGATGGAATTACAACATACGTTAATGAAGCGTTTACACAAATGACAGGTTATACACGTGAAGAGCTAAATGGCTATAAACCGGGTACTATTCTGCAAGGTAAATCGACGTCCAAAAAGGATATTATTTCTTTCCGAAAATTTTTAAATAAAAAGAAAACCTTTAGGCAGGATATCGTCAATTATAATAAAAATGGAAAACCGTATGATGTTTCATGCCTTGTAACTCCTGTATTTAATGATGATGGAGAAGTGGTAAAATATATATCACTACAAAGAGACATTACAGAAGAAAAGAAAAACAAGAATTTTCTTGAAACCTTTAAAATTACTTTAGATCAAACTGAGGATTGTGTGTTTTTGTTCAAAAAGAGCAACCTCCAGTTTTTCTATGTCAACGAAGGGGCGGTAGATATGATTAAGTACAGTAAAGAAGAATTAATGAGTATGTGTCCCTATGATATCAAACCAGAATATTCTGAAGGGAAATTTAGAGAGCTTCTCGATCAACTCGTCAATTCGACCAAAAAATCTACGCGTTTTAAAACCATACACAGGACTAAAACTGGAAAAGATATCCCAGTAGAAATATTTCTTCAGTACATAAATAACGAATCCCATTTCCCTTATTTTTTAGCTATTGTTCATGATATTTCTAAGCGATTGAAAAGAGACCATAAATTGAATCAGTTGTCTCTAGTGGCAGAAAATACAACCGATCTGGTTATCGTAATGGACAGGCGTGGCAAGATTGAATATGTCAATGAATCATTTGAGCTTAAGACAGGATACACTGCTAAAGATATCATAGGCAAGAGACCAGAAAATTTTTTACGTGCTAATAGCTCAGATTCTGATCCTGTCCAGTTGAATCGTAAAAAACTTAAAAAGGGAAAGCCATTTAAGAAGGAAGTCTTGAACTACTCCAAAACCGGCCAGAAATATTGGGTATCTGCCACCTATAATCCAATTTTCGATGAGGAAGGGCAGCTAAAAAATATCATTGCAATAGGTAAAGATATCTCAGAAAGTAAAAGTTTTGAACGTTCATTAAAAAAGGAAAAAGATTTTTTAAATCAAATCATCACCTCTACTGCTTTGAATGTTGTAATTCTTGATAGCTCGGGCAAAATCATTTTTGCTAATGAAGGTGCCGAAGATATATTGGGTCTTGAAAAAAGTATTATAGAAAGTACAACATATAACGACCCTATTTGGAAGCAAATCACACTCGATGGAGAACCTTTTCCTGAGGAAGAACTCCCTTTTGTGCAAGTTATGAATTCGAAAAAAGCTGTGACTGATGTCCAACATGGATTAATAAATGATCATGGCGAAATTAGTTATATATCCGTTTCAGGGGCTCCTTTTGAATATCAAAACAATCATATTTCAAAAATTATCTTTAGTATAACAGATATTACGGAGAGGGTAGTAACTCAAAAACAGCTTTTGAAAACTAAGAATCAAATGCAAAGCATTTTAAAGGAAACTTCAGATGTAGTTTATTCTATAAGTGTTCCCGATAATAAATTAATTTATATAACACCATCCATCGAAAAATTAACTGGATATCCTCAATCCTACTATTATAGTGATGATTTTACAGTAGATAAATGGACAGATATACTTCATGAAGAGGATGTGAAAGCTTATTATGAAGCTATCGATTCTCTTCAAAATAATGGTGAATATGAAGTAGAGCTTAGAATTCGCGATGCCAATAATGATTATGTATGGGTTTTGAGTAAAGGGAATTTTATTATCAAAAAAGATAAAGTCATTAGATTTGATGGCTATGTCACCAATATCAATAACAGAAAAAATCAAGAAAATGCTATACAAGAATATGTCGATATAGTTGAAAGTCAAAACGAGAGACTCAAAAACTTCACCTACATTGTATCACACGACTTGAGATCACATTCTTCAAATATTCAAGGATTATTAGACCTCATTAGCATTAAGAATGATGTTTTTTCAAAAAATGAATATTTTAAAATGCTAGGTAAAGCTTCCAACAGATTAGAAGATACCTTATTGCAATTAAACGATATCGTCTCTGTTGTATCGTCTGAACATGAATTGGTAAGGATTAGTTTAAATTCTGTTATAGACAATTTTCAGTCCAGCTTTGAAACAATGATGAAAGAAGCAGCTGTTAACTTCGTCAACGATGTAGAAAAAGAGATAGTAGTTAAAGTTGTTCCTGCTTTTTTGGATAGTATAGTTACCAATTTAATCACGAATGCTATAAGGTATAGAGATCCAAATAAGACTTCTTTCGTTAGACTATTTACGGAAACTAAAGATGAAAATGTTATATTAGGAGTAGAGGATAATGGATTAGGTCTCGACCTCAAAAAATATGGGAATAAATTATTTGGTATGCATAAAACATTTCACAACCATAAATATGCAAAAGGAATAGGCTTATTTATTACCAAAAATCAAATTGAATCGATGGGAGGTAAAATTATGGTACATAGTGAAAAAGGGAAGGGTAGCACCTTTGAAGTATATTTTAGGAATGGTAAAATTTGAAAAGTTATTTATAGTAGATGATGATGAACTATTTGTGTATATCGCTAAAAATCTGCTGAAAGAATTAAAGGTCGCAAAAAGCATTATAGATTTTCCAGATGGAGAAGATGCTTTAAAATTTTTTCAGGATAATCATTTTAAAGAATTTCCTGATGTAATTATTTTAGATATTAATATGAAAAGAATGAATGGTTGGGAATTTCTTGATGCTCTCAGATCTCTTAAAATATCAGAAACTATCAAAATTTATATCTCATCATCATCGATTGACCCTCACGACTTGGAAAGAGCAAAATTAAATCCTTATGTTAATGCCTTTATTTCTAAGCCTCTAAGTCTTACTAAAATCAATGATGTGTTGCTTTCTGATTTATAAAAAATAACGTTCTAAATCGAAATTTATAAGTAATCTTACACCCAACTTATAAAATTTTGATCGTCTATAACTGTTAGGTTATTATTTTTTCCTCTGTCTTTTGGCAATTGGGATAAGCTTTAAATTAAATGTTTAAAATTCTAATGCCGAGGGTTTTAAAATTGAAGTTTGATTAAACCTCCTTTCTGTTTATGCTTATCTTTATATAAATAGAACACGTCATGACCTCATCCTCAAAAACATTTAGTATAAAAAATTGGTCTGAAGAAGATAGACCCAGAGAAAAACTGATTCATAAAGGGAAAACAAGCTTAAGCAATGCAGAGCTTCTTGCAATTTTGATAGGTTCTGGAAATCGGCAAGAGAGTGCTGTTGAGCTTTGTAAGCGCATATTACATAGCTCAGGGAAAAGTCTTCATCAACTCGCTAAACTCAGCTTAACAGACCTGCAGAAATTTAAAGGCATTGGTGAAGCTAAGGCTATTAGTATTATAGCTGCACTGGAACTTGGTAATAGGAGAGGAGCAGAACCTCATAGAGATTTATCAAAAATAACATCCAGTAAAGATGTATTCAACATCATGCATCCTTTTCTTGGAGGTCTGGATCATGAACAATTCTGGATCTTAATGCTTAACAATGCTAATAAGGTGATTTATAAATTTCCATTGAGCAAAGGTGGGATTACATCCACTATGGTAGATACACGTTTAGTGTTTAAAAATGCTTTAGCACAGGGTGCTACAGCTCTTATTTTGGTCCACAATCATCCTTCTGGAACTTTAAAACCAAGTCAGGCAGACAAAGACATAACACATAAGATAAAACAAGCTGGGTTGCTTCTGGACATTAAGGTGCTGGATCATCTTATTGTAACAGAAAAAACTTACTTTAGCTTTGCCGACGAAAGCCTTATTTAAGTTATGGAAATACTGGTTTATATCCCTAAACAGACACCAAGAATAAACTATATTTTTAGACATATTTGTGGAAGAATTTTAGGGTTTAAAGTCAAATTTACCTCTAAGGTTGAAAACTTTATCGCCTTTGAAGGAGTTAAGTTTTCGTATGCAAAGAAGCGGCTAGGTAACGAAGTTTTTGTCCAAAAGTTCGGGTTATTGGAAGAATTGGGTATCAACGACTTAAACTTCAGTATGGATTTATGGGAAGATGTGCCTTGTTTTTTTAGAGTATCTTCAGATAGCGACATCCCTTTTGATATATTTTCTGCAGCGTTTTACTTGGTGACGCGTTATGAAGAATACCAACCTCACGTTAAGAATGATGTAGATTCTTATCCTATCGAAGAGAGTTTAGCCTATCAGCATGATTTTTTAAGAACCCCAGTTGTAGATCTTTGGGCTTATAAATTGAAGGAAATTTTAGAACTGAAATTTACAACCATAACGTTTCCTCACAAAAACTTTAAAAGTCATTTTTTTATCGCCGTTCCAAAGGCTTTTAAATATCGGCATAATGGTCTAGTAAGGCATGTAGGGGCTTCGTTAAAAGATCTGTTTAGCCTTAATTTAAAATCTCTTTTTGAGAGATTTAAGACTTTGCTGAGGCTACAGAAAGATCCTTTTGATATTTATGATGAAGTTATCGACTTTGCAAAAAACAATAAGCTTCAGCTTGATTTTTATTTTCAATTAAGCAATTACTCTCGCTATTCTAAAAGCATTAGTTATAATAAACGAATCTACCATAAGTTGATCAAGTCTATGGGAGACTATGGAGATTTGGGACTATTGCCCGGATATGAATCGTTATATGATCTTGAAACGCTTAAAAAAGAAAAAAAGCGATGGGAGGGGATTGTGAACAGAAGCTTATCCAAGGCTTTAATCAAAAATTACCATCTCAATTTTCCAGATGCTTACCTCAATTTCAACAAATTAGAAATTGAAGAAGATTATTCTATGGGTTACCAGAGAACTATTGGCTTTCGTGCTGGTACCTGTACGGCTTTTCAGTTTTATGACTTAAATCTGGAACAGGTGTCTGGTTTGGTGGTCAAGCCTTATGTTCTCAACTCAAATGTTTTTAGAAATAAAGACATTTACCAGCAAATTGAAGAATTGAAATCTTTAAAGTCAACAATCAAGTCGGTGAATGGAAACATAAATTTTGTATTTCAAAATTCAGATTTTGAAGTAAATGCACATAAAAATGCCATATTTGCAATGATGAAAGAAATGCTATAAATGAAAGAGATTACCGATATATTTTTTGATTTGGATCACACACTTTGGGACTTTGATAGAAATTCTGAGCTTACATTCAAAAAAATTTTTGAAGATCATAAAATAGAAATTCCTCTTAATGAGTTTATAGAGGTCTATCTGCCTGTCAACAGGAAATACTGGCGGATGTTTAGAGAAGGAAAAATTGAACAAAAGAACTTAAGGTTTCAAAGACTAAATGAAGTTTTTGATACTCTAAATTATTCGACGACCGATCAAATGATCGACTTGTTGTCTCAAGCGTATATCGATAATTTATCCAATCATACTCACCTTTTTCCAAATACATTTCCTGTACTTGATTATTTGAAAACCAATTACAAGCTTCATATCATTACCAATGGTTTCTATGAGGTGCAACATAAAAAGCTGGGTAATTCAAAATTGTCGCCTTATTTCCATACCATCACCACCTCAGAAGATGCTGGAGTCAAAAAGCCTAATAAAATTATTTTTGAATATGCTTTAGATTCAGCAAAGACCAAAACGAATAACAGTATTATGATAGGTGACAACCTTGAAGCCGATGTGGAGGGGGCTAAAGCCATTGGCATGCATGCCATATTTTTTGGTAAAGACGACAATTATAAAGGTTTACAAATACAAGATTTAAACGAGTTAAAAACTATTTTTTAAGATGAAAAACCACCTATTTTTTCTAGCGGTCGCTTTATTCTTTCAGCTGGTTAATGGGCAATCGACTGAATTAAATAACTACGAATACGTAATTGTCCCTATGGAATTCAAATTCCAAGATTCTCCAAATCAATATCAAATTAATATTTTATCCAGAGTTTTACTGAAAGAAAATGGGTTTGAAGTATTTATGGATACGGAAGAACGCCCTCTTGAACTTAGAGGAAATTCTTGTAAGCCTTTATTTTTTGAAGTTGAAGATACAAGCAGTTTCTTAACTATTAGTACAGTTATAAGATTGAAAGATTGCTATGGTAATGTTCTTTTTGAATCTGAAGAAGGTAAAAGTAAGAGTAAAGAATTCAAAAAAGGTTACCAAGAAGCCTTAAGGCAAGCCTTTAATACTTTAGCAGCTGTCAATTACAATAAACAAAATTCGATTTTATCCAATACCAATCAAAAACCTGTCGAAAATAAAAGTTCGAATTCGTCAGAGCTCTATCCTGAAAAGAAAGCGTATAAATTTCAAGGAGAAATCTATTGGCTTGTAGAAAACGAAAATAATGGTTATACCCTGCTATCTAAAGAAGGTAAAGTCAATTATGCAGAACTTGAAAAAGCTGATCGTGGAAGCTTTCTTTTCAACACTAACGAAGTTAATGGAGCTGCTTATTTTGATGCAGAAGGTAATTTATTGGTAGAATATATGGACAAAGACCTCAATGAAGTTAAAAACATGACTTTTAAAAAAGTGAATTAGTAATCATATTTTCCAGCCCATTTTTGTTTCAAAAACTGTCTTAATTGGTCTTCTCTTTTATTATTTCCAGGGTTGTAAAGTATTTTGTTCTTTAGATCTTCTGGCATAAAATCAGCCTTAACAAAACTGTTTTCGTAGTTGTGAGCATATTTATAATCCTCACCATAGCCTAGTTCCTTCATCAACTTAGTAGGTGCATTTCTTATAGAAAGCGGGACAGATAGGTCTCCCGTCTGTTTAACAAGGGACTGAGCATCATTGATGGCCTTATAACTGGCATTGCTTTTTGGAGAAGTAGCTAGATAAATCACACATTGACTAAGTATAATTCTAGCCTCTGGAAAACCGATGGTCGTCACAGCCTGAAATGTATTATTCGCCATGATTAATGCAGTTGGATTGGCATTACCAATATCTTCGCTTGCTGAAATCAAGAGCCTTCTCGCAATAAACTTTACATCCTCACCGCCCTCTATCATCCTAGCCAGCCAATACACTGCTGCATTTGGATCACTTCCTCTTATCGACTTTATAAAAGCAGAAATAATATCATAATGCTGCTCACCGCTTTTGTCATACCTGGCAATTTTCTGCTGAATTTTATCTTCCACTAATTCGTCTGAAATGATAACCGGTTCTTTGTCAACAGAATTTACAACCAGTTCGAACATATTTAGTAATTTTCTGGCATCTCCACCGCTCAATCTCAACAAAGATTTTGTTTCCTTAAGTTCAATTTTCCGTTGTGAAATGAACTCATCCTTTTCGATGGCTTTTTTCAACAATTGAATTAAATCCTCTCTGGCAAATTCATTAAGAACATAAACCTGGCAACGCGAGAGTAGGGCAGGAATTACCTCAAAACTTGGATTCTCTGTAGTTGCACCAATAAGCGTTATCCATCCTTTTTCGACAGCTCCGAGTAGCGAATCTTGTTGAGATTTACTAAACCTATGAATTTCATCGATAAATAAAATTGGATTTTTTTGTTCAAAAAGACCCTGATCTTGCTTTGCTTTTTGAATAATTTCCCTTACATCCTTTACGCCACTACTTATAGCAGACAATGTAAAAAAACTACGTTTGGTTTCTTTTGAAATTAAATTGGCCAACGTTGTTTTACCGATACCAGGTGGTCCCCATAAAATTAGGGATGGAACCATATCCCTGGAAATCATCTGAGAAATAGTTCCTTGATCCCCAACTAAATGGTTTTGACTCAAATAATCTGATAATGCTTTTGGGCGAAGTCGCTCTGCTAATGGTGCTTTCATGTGTCAAAATTAGGAATAATTTTTCGTCTATCATTTACAACAACTTATCTCTTATTATAATCGCTTTATGTGATTTTTCAATATTTTTGAGTCATGGATCATAAACGCCTCATAGTTCAACACCATCAAAAGTCTATCTTATCAGCAGTCTTGTGGCCAGTCTTGCTCGTTTTGACTCTGTGGCTGGTCTATTGGTTTGAAATTAAGTTTAGAATTAATCTTACGCCTTTTGGTGTGTATCCAAGGGATCTTGAAGGACTTATTGGTATTTTGGCTTCTCCATTTATTCATAGTGGAGTTGAGCATTTATACAAAAACTCAATCCCACTTGTAGTTTTAACCGCCGCTCTTTTTTATTTTTATAAAGATATCGCCTGGAGGAGCTTATGTTATGGGTTGTTGGGCTCTGGTGCGTTAACATGGATTATTGGAAGACCTTCTTACCACATAGGTGCAAGTGGTATCGTTTATTTTCTGGCTTCATTTTTATTTTTCAAAGGAGTTCGTTCCAGGAATTTTAGGTTGATAGCCTTGTCATTAATCGTTGTCTTTCTTTATGGAAGTCTTGTTTGGGGTACTCTTCCAGGAAAGCCAGGAATATCTTGGGAAGGACATCTCTCTGGGTTTATCGTGGGATTATTACTCAGCTTTTTCCTGAAATCTTCTCATTTTAAAGATGTTCTCATTTTGGATCAGGAAAAGCCAACCACTAAAAGAGAGGACGAGTTTTTAAAACAATTTGATGAGGATGGAAACTTCAGGCCTTTAGATCCTGAGGAAGAATATCAAGAGGATTCAAATAATGAACAGGATTAATCTAGTTGAGTTGTCTTTGTCGAACAGCTTCGTACAAAATGACACCACAAGCTACAGAGACATTTAAGGATTCTATGTCGCCCAGTAAAGGAAGTTTTCCTTTTTGATCTGTCATCTTAAGAATACTATTATGAATGCCATCACCTTCACCACCCATAATAATAGCAGCTGGTTTGTTGAAATTCAAATCGTAGATCGTGTTCTCTGCTTTTTCAGTAGCCGCTATCAATTCTATTCCAGATGATTTCAAATAAAAAATAGCATCTTTCAAATGATCTACTTTACATATGGATACATTAAATGCGGCTCCTGCTGAAGTTTTTATCGTTTCATGGTTAACCTGAGCGCTTCCACTTTTAGGAATGATGACTGCATCTACACCCGTACACTCTGCTGTTCTAAGGATTGCTCCCAGATTCCTAACATCTGTAATACCATCCAAAAGTAAAAATAGCGGAGTTGTTTTTACTTCCAAAACCGCTTCAATTGTTGATTCAAAATTTTGATAGCTAATCTGAGATGTGTAGGCAATTACGCCCTGGTGATTCAGGTTCTCGAACTTTCTGAATTTTTGAATCGGTACATAAGACACTTTTACCGTGTGCTCTTTGGCCAAACCTTCAATCTCTTTTAGCTTTGGGTTATCAGAGTCTTTGAGCAAAATTATTTTCTCAAGATCTTTGCTTTGTCTTAACGCCTCTGCTACGCTGTGGATACCAAAAATAATATGTGAATCTTCCATGGTTCTAAACTTAAAAAGGGATTGACAAAACTATGTCAATCCCTTTAGTTATCCTATGAATAGTACTTTATTCTTTTATAATTCTTTTTTGAATGCTCTGTCCACCATCATTTATATTAAGAACATAAATGCCTTTAGATAGTGAGCTCATATCGAGTTTTAAATTATTGGAGATTTCTAAATCTTCAAAACTTAAAATTCTACGTCCCGTCATATCATAAATAGAAACCTGAACATCTTCTGAAAAACTAATTTCAGACGATGAAATATTTAAACTATTTTTAACCGGATTTGGCCATAATGTAATTGACTCTGAATTAAATGCGGAAGTTGAAAGTGGCTCCTCAATTCCATTTAAAACAATTAAAGAAAAGACTTGTTCACCACCTCTTAAATCATCTTTATGCGAAATAGTTATATCAAAAACTCCTTGTTCTTCAATTTCTATCACTTCAATATTATCAACAACATTATCACCATTATTAGCAGATTCTGTAACATTTTCCAAATCTAGTCTCCATGGTAAATATTCATCACCACTGTCTAAAGACTCTATTCTTAAATCTAAATCATTAACCAATCTTGGGGTTGGATCATTAAAAACACCATTAGTTGCCTCATTCCCTAAAGGGTCATTCCATGCAATTCCAACTTTCATCATTTTTCCAGTAGTGTTAGAAACTCTAATTCTTTCAGTGTTCCCCTCTACCAATGGTATTTCTTTTAAAATATCTCCATCTTCGTTATTGATTATTACTTCTGCTGCTCTTTTAGAGTTCATGATTCCCCACCCAAAGAATGGATCTGGACCTGTGTCACCCACGTCGTCAGCAGTCACAGATATAAGACCTTTTAATGTAGAAGAAAGCATATATTCATTATTGAGTCTTTCATATAATTCTTGTAATAGGAGTGCAGATCCAGATACATTTGGCGCAGACATTGACGTACCAGTTGCTTGACCATATTGACCATTTGGAGCCGTAGAAATAATGTTTGAACCTAGTCCTGTAACATCTGGTTTAATACGCCCGTCATCGGTAGGGCCTTGTGAACTTCCAATATTAATAAAGGCATTTTCTAATTCACCAGTTTCATTATCCACGAAAATATTTATAGCATTCGCAACAATGAGTAAATTTTTGGAATTTTTATTGGTTGTTAGTTTGTCGTATCCAGGAGCTATTCCACCTTCGTACTGGCTTCTGCCATCATTTCCTGCAGAGACCACTGGTAGATAATAAGGGTATGCATTGGTAATATTGTCCCATACTCTTGCAGTATCATTGTAAGCACCTGCCAGCCATTCATTTCCAGATATGTTAGCAATTGGTACTCCATAAGAATGATTAGATACAAGAAGATTATTGTCTCTTGCTTCTGTAGATGCTTCAATAACGTCTCGAGGAGCGTCATATGCTTTCAAAATAGCTGCTACTGCCATACCTTCTGCATTAGGTAAATCTCCTCTGGCAGCTAATGTACCAGCAACATGAGTGGCATGAAAACTTGTTCCAATATTATCTATAAGGACTACACGAGACTCACCCTCACTATCCTCAAATTCTGTGTGATCATCTTGAGGTAGTCCTCCAACTTCCCAAATACCAATAGACATTCCGTTACCAGTAAGGTTAAGGTCTAAATCTCCATCTGTCTTAATGAAATTTGTACGAGTAGAAAGCGCTGCTCTTAAGTTCAAATCTTCAATATAAATGGGTTTGTTATCAATGACATCCCAAAGCAATTTTGAACCTATTTTTTTCTCTATGCTTGGATGCTTAAGTAAATAGTTTTGAACTCTTTCTTCTTTCTCATTTTCATAAGCTTCGATTTCTGCTTTCGCTTCTCCTGGACTCATTTGAGCAGATAATAGAGCAGACACCCCAATAAATAAAATGGTAAATAAATATTTCATAGTAATAATTTAAATTTCTTAAAAATAATAAAAATGTAGATGTAATCTACTCATCTTAAGCATCTTTTAATAAATAATTTTTTGATTTTAAGGCGACAACTATAATTATCTTTAATTTGGTTATTTGTTAAGTTACAATTGAATATAAAAAAATGGGAAGATGTCAACATCTTCCCATTTATAATAAAGCTTATAAACTTACTTATTAAAGTTTTATAAGTGAAAATGAGGAAACGAAAGGTCCACCACAAGAACCTTCTGGATCTTCAATATAATTGATAACAAATGATTCATCACTTCCTTCTACAGAGTATGCAGAAGAATCATTTCTGCTAGTTCCTGTAAATATATATGGAACACCATCTGTACATTGCAACCCTGGAACAACATCGCCTAGTTGAAATACATCACAGTTAAGATTGATGACTATATCTTGAGGAGCTGCTACAAAAGCTGGTAAAACTCTGTTGGTAAATGTTCTGCTCGTTCCCTCAGCCACTAAAGTTACAACACCAGGCTCAAAGTTTGACGTATCATTGCCTGGTCCAATTGTAGCAGTAACATCAGAAATAGCATAGTCTCCAACCATAAAATCTTCTGGAACTTCACAAGAAATAGTCACCTTAAATAATGTACCTGGATTAGGAATCGTAGTATCATTAGAATCAGAAATGTCATTTAAATCAAAGGCTATATCAAATTCCTGAGTGAAATCTAAATCTAAGTCTGTGATCATCACTTCAAGTTCTGTGGTATATTCACCAGCTGGTAAAGTGACATTTCTTTCAAAATCTATTAGTTCTCTAGGCATTGTAGTATTAGTAGTATCTAAACTAACTTGCACCGTTCTATCAACGTCAGAAACATTGCTAGAACTTATAACTACACTAGCAGTTGTGGATGTACCAATGGGTAGGGTTACCGGAACGCTAGATCTTTCAAACTTTAAAAGAGTTTGTCCATTTTGATTATCATATTCAGTAAATTCAGACTTAGTACAAGATACTATCGTGAATGTTAAGATTATGATTGCTATTATTTTTTTCATTGTTTTAGTTTTTAAATGGATCCCAATATAATTGAGATCCATAATGATTTATTAATATCCAGGATTTTGTTGATCTCTTAGGTCTGGATTAGCATCAAACTCGACAATAGGTAAAGGCATTGTAAACCTAAAGTCTGAGGCAGGAAGAGAACAAGCACCTCCAAATGGGATACAATCTGTATCTGCCTTATCAATACCTTCATTTGCTTGAACCCCTATTCTTTTAAGATCTCGGTAGCGATGACCCTCGAAAGCGAATTCCAAACGTCTTTCTAATAAAATGTCTTGAAGAGCGTCTTCTTGTGAAGCATATTCTGGTAAAGGATTTGTCCCTCCATTTACATTTCTAATATCTCTTATTTCTTGAATGAGAGATGCTACAGAATTACTAGCCCCGTTAAGACTTCCTCTAAAGGCAAGAGCTTCAGCAAGTAACAGGTGTATGTCTGAGGCTCTGAATACCTGTAAATCAGCCATCAAAGGTTGGCCATCCTTACCAGGGTATTTGTTGATGTAAAGTAAATCCTCACTTGTGGAGTAATCTGGCCCTGGCCAATCTTCATCAATTTCACTTTCTTCTGCAAGGTTTACTGTAAGTCTTACATCTTCACTGTCAAATAAGTTGTACAATGACCTACCCATCTCTAGATAAGGGTCTGCACCTACTGCACTAAAAGTATATCTTGCACCGGCCCATCCACCTGCAAAAACGGATCCTGTAGCACCTTGTATGTCATAATTATCTCCAATAGATCTCACTAAGGCAAAAATACTCTCACCTCTAACGAGAAGTGTATCGTTAATAAACATATTTTCGTACTCTTCAGGCTCAGACAAACTGTAGGTACCTAATAATTCATTAGATAAGGTTTCTACAGTATCGTATTGACCTCTAAAAGCTGCAATTCTTGTTTTCAATGCTTTGACTGCATTCTTAGAGAAGAAATATCTACTATCCGTATCTAATATGTTATTTTCTGCAAAGTTCAAATCTGCAGTGATCAATTCAAATACTTCAGCGTTTGTATTTCTTGGTAATAGTTGATCTATCGTAGGTACAAAATCCATTCTGATTACTCCTAAGGCATTATCATCTGTCAAATCTGTAGAGAAGTAAGTTAAGAGCTCAAAATGAGCAAAGGCTCTTATTGCTCTAGCCTCTGCAACAACACTGTTAATTGCAGCCTGGTCTCCTTCTACAAGCTCTGCTGCTTCTATAATTCTATTTACAGAATTTAATACACCATAATTTCTCACCCAAAAGTCTTCTGGTGCATTGGAAGCTGCTGTAAGCTGAAAAGCATACAAAGCCAAAGCCTGGCCTCCGTTTTGAGACCCGATTGAAACTTCATCTGTAAAATAAGAAGCAAATGCAATTTCTGGTGTTAAATCCAGTCGACCATAACTAGATATCAAGCCGAGTTCTAAATCTTCAACCGTGGAGAATGCAACATCTGCTGTTAATCTTCCGGGTTGATCTATACGAAACGCATCCTCACAGCTAATCACTGTAATTAAGGTTAACGCTAATACTAATAATTTTATGTTTTTCATTTTTGTTTTTTTTAGAATGAAACTTCTAGTCCAAATGATACAATTCTAGGCGTTGGATAGAGTCTGCTTGTGTTCGATTGTGCTTCTGCATCCAAGCCTCTCCATTCAGAAAAAGTGACTAAATTTTCTCCATTTGCAAATACACGTAAGGCAGTAAATCCAATTTGATCTAATACTTCTGATGGGAAATTATACCCAATTTGAGCAAATCTCAATCTTAAATAAGATGCATCTGTTAAGAATCTATCAGATTGTCCTACTCCTAGCAATGTGTAGTTACCAGCATTCAAGGCTGGGATATCTGTAATTCTATTTTCTGGTGTCCAGGCTCTTAAAAGATCTCTTGATGTTCTAAAGTTAGCAATATTGTTTGGATCTACGTATCCAGATCTTTCAAAATCAAATCTGTCTACCCCCACTACATAATTGAATTGAGTCGTTAAGAAGAAATTTTTGTAATCAACATTAAAAGTAAATCCACCATTGAAATCAGGGACGATATTTTTATCGGTCCATACTCTATCGTTATCTGGATCTGGAGTTTCGGTCACATTACCATCAACATCTAAGTACAACAGATTACCGTTAGCAGGGTTTACACCAGCGTACCTTACCAGGAAGTACTCTCTCAGTTTTCCTCCGTTTCTACCTATACCGATAATTTCACCACTTTCGCTAGGTATATCCTGAAGTTCAGTTTGATTATAGTTACCATTGACGCCAATAGCAACACTTAAGTCTCCTTGTTCTTGAGGAGCAATTAAATTATAATTAATTTGAAAATCAAACCCTCTGTTAAAAAGACTACCTGTGTTAGCAAAAAGTGAAGTAGTAGCATTAATTGCTGATAATGGAGTGTCTTGGAAAAGATCTACTGTTTTTCTTTCGTATACATCTACATTACCTCTTAGTCTGGAATTAAAAAATCCAAAATCGACTCCTAAGTTGGCAGTTTCAACAGTTTCCCATCTTAGGGTTGTGTTGGCTATCTGGCTCAAAAACAAGGAGTTTTGTCCATTGTAACCACCTCCTGTGTTAAAAAGGTTAAGAAATAAATCTGGTGCAGAAAAAGGAGTAGTACCTGTAATTCTCTGGTTACCAGCAGTACCGTAAGACGCTCTAAGCTTTAATACATCAATACCCGAGTTGTCCATAAAGTCTTCAGCATCTATATTCCAACGTCCTCCAACAGACCAAAATGTTCCCCAAGTATTAGATCCTGAAAAACGGTAAGAAGCATCTCGTCTTACTGTACCAGACAATCCAAATCTATTGTCATAGTCATAGTTTGCCGATCCGAAGTAAGAAAATAATCCAGCATCTCTTTTTGTAGCACCAACTAAATTAGTAAAAAAATCATTATCAGCATTATCGTCTACATAACCAGCACCATCCTGAAAAGCAAAAGTGTTAGCAACCAGACCTTGATTCCTATAATTGAACGCTCTTAAGTGTGCTTTAAAATATTCTGTAAAGGCTGTAAAGTCGTAAGAGTGTTTTCCTGTAACACCGCTATAGCCAATTGAGTTTACATGATTAAAACGTAAATCTCTACGGCTAGCAAGGTCTTGGGTACCTGGAGTATCATTGCCTTCTTCAGCAAAATTAATCGCATTAAAAGATTCTGGTCTTTCTACTGAAGTAGTAATTACATCCGTATAATCTATACTCGTCGTCGAAGTTACTGTTATATTATCCGTGATTTCATAGCTAGCATTAACCGAACCTACAATTTTGATTTCTTCTTCAAGTCTTCTAAAGGTGTTAACTCTGTCTTGCAAAAGGAGTGGTGTTAGCTGAAAAATTCCAATGTCTTGCCCTTGATAATCTACGTTACCATCAAATAAATCTTGACCATTCGTATAAAGATCTGGTGTGAGATATGGTAGACTTTGATAAGCCCCTAAGATGTAGTTTCTGTTGATCGCTCCACTACCAATGTTATTTGGTTCATTAGATTGTGAATAATTCAAGGTTAAACTTGTATTGTAGTTGAATTTGTCATTTTCGCTAGATCCAGAAAAGTTATTTCTAATGTTGAATCTAGTCAAATCTGAATCAATTAATAACCCGTCTGTTTCACTAAATCCAAACGAAGTAAATTGGGTGTTGTTAGCACCACCACTTGATAAGGATAAGGTATGGTTTTGTGTAATACCAGGATTGAAGAAAAAATCAATCCATTCAAAGGTTTCTGCAGCATTGATTTGTTCATCGGTAAGACTAGCACCTAAACCTGCACCGAAATCTCTTTCAAGTCTTAATTTCTCTTGAGAATTCATAAGGTCGTAATCCTGATCTTGTTGGTATGTTGTACTTACTATACCATTGTAACGGATGTTCAACTTTGTATTTAAAGTTCCTCTACGTGTTTGGATAACAATTACTCCGTTAGCCCCTCTATTTCCATAGATGGCTGTTGCCGCAGCATCTTTTAGAACATCAATAGATTCGATATCTTGTGGGTTTAAACTTCTAAAGTTATCTTCATCTACGGGAGCACCATCGATAATGAACAAAGGCTCAGTATTACCATTAATAGAAGATACCCCACGAATGTTTACCGTTGAGTTAGCCCCAGGTTGTCCAGAAGCAGAACTAATATTCAAACCAGCCACCTGTCCAGATAAGGTTTGGACAAAACTCGCATTCGGTCTGTTTTCAATAGTTTTTGCTGTGACTGTTTCTGAGGAAATCGTCGATCTGGTTTTTGAAGATGAAGCATACCCTGTAATGATAACTTCGTCTAGTTCTCCAGATTCAATACTCATACTTACGTCGATTAAGGACTTATCTCCTACTTTGATGTTTTGAGTCTTGAAACCAACATATCTGAAAACCAATGTTTGATCTGGACTTGCAGTGATAGAATATTTTCCATCAAAGTCTGATTGTGTTCCTGAATTTTCGCCTTGTATCAGGATGTTTACCCCCGGTAGAGGCAACCCGTCCTGATCTGTCACAGTTCCTGTAACAGTTTTAGTTTGTGCAAATCCTATTTGCACTACAAACGCCAAAAAAAGCGTTAAAACTCCATTAATTTTAAATTTCATGTTTTTGTTTATTTGAATTAGCCAGCCCAAAAATCAAAAAATAAAGTTAATCTCGCAACTTAATTTGGCATTATTTTAATAACTATCATGTTAAAAGTTAACTTTAATGTAACACGATTTAAAAAAATGAAGCGAAACTTACATGTATTTTACTATCTGAAAGGTTGGTGTTTTGTCCTTGTTTAAGGGCATTGGCGATAACTAATCTAAAAATTCCTCCTTTCGATTTGAGGCCTAATCCTATTCCGTATCCTAAAATATTCTCGTTAAAATTATCAAGCTTATTTTGGTAATTTCCTAAATCTATTACTGTATTTGCAAATAAGTTTGAATCTAAGAGGTATCGGTATTCAGTTTGTAGTACTGCAAATCGATTGGCGATAAGTGAATTTTCTGCAAAACCTCTTATCGAATTTACTCCGCCGAACCTAAAAAGCTCGTTGTTAAAATAATTTTCAGAAATTAAGATTTGACTGTTAAGGTTGGCGTAAATTTTATTTCTTTCATTCAGAGAAATCAGATGCTGCCCTGTGATGCTTAATTTGTATTGATCGGTCTTGTTGTTTGCCTCTCTTTGTCCAAGGCCTGCTCTCATGTTGAGGAAGGTATCTTCTTCAAACTTCTCTCTTGAGTTTAATTTTAAGAAATTGAAGCCCACCTCGTAAAACGTAGCTCTAAAATCTTCAATTGAGTTGGCGTTTGGGTCAAACTCTGTGTCGAGTCCTGTAGAATTGGTTACTTCTACTCCACCTACTAAGCTCAAGCGTTCATTTAACTGGTAGCCAAGAGTTAAATTTTGAGTGGAGTTTGAAAAGGCTGAGTCTCTTCTAAAAAGTCTGAGCTGAGCTCCAAGGCTTATAGGTGTACCAAAAACAAAGGGCAGAGACACATTGCCTTCAAAGGTTTGCTGGCCTATGCCATCATTTTTGTATGTCACTGCTAATCGCTCCCCAAAATTCAAGTTATTAAGCAGAACCATATTGAGATAACCGTTGACTTCAAAGCTCTCTTCTTCGGTACTTCCAAACCCTAAAAAACCATCAAAACTATTGGCATTGACTTTTTCTACATAGATAAAGACTTCGGTAGAGTCTTTTTGAAAAAGAACTTCGGTAGGTTTCTTGACCTTCAAAAACGGGATGTTATTGAGTTCTTCAGTTTTATCTTGTACCTCAGATTCTACAAATAAATCTCCGATTCTCAAGTTTGAAAATTTGGTTATGTAGGTTTTAGATAATTTCGGATATCCTCTGATAGTTATCTTGTCTATTCTGCGAATATTTTTTCTGTCTATTATTAGGTCAGCCTGAAGCGCGCCCTTTTCTTTGATACTCAAATTTTTTAATGATATTTTTCCGAAGGGTTCGCCTTCGGCTTGAAGTTGATTCAGAATGTAGTTTTGTAATCCTTGAAAACCGCTAAAAGGGATCTTGATAAATTGTTCACTAATAAATAATGTCTCGGGAATAAGATTTAGATTCTCCTTATTAATGGTTAGTTGAAGCGAGTCAATTTTTTGATTCAGTTGAATTGTTGTCCTTATTATAGTGTCATCAATTTTCTTGTCGTAGGTTAAAAAAGGGTATCCAGCTTTTTCTAGACTATCTAACTTAAAAGTAAGATACTGCTCAGCAGTTTTTGCAGATTTGAACTCCAGCCGCTGTTCACTATAAATTGAATCTGCCTGAGTTTCAATTTTTAAATTTACAGTTTGGCAAATTGCACTAAAAGAAAAGCTGAGGCAGGCGATCCATAAATAAATAGGTTTAGGCATAGAGGAGAAATCGTAAATTAATAGGTATGAGTGATTATAAACGCTGGGCTTTACTTGATATTACATCAGAGTGGTAGCTTGGTATTGTATACTTAATGTATACAAGGATGTGTTATCTGCTGAAAATTAATTGATTAATATTTGTTTTTTAATATTTAATATCTACATTTGCAAACCTTAAAAATAAGAGATTTTTTAAAACAATTTAAGTAAAACTATGCCAACAATTTCACAGTTAGTAAGAAAAGGAAGACGCAAGATGACTAAGAAGAGCAAATCGGCGGCTTTAGATTCTTGTCCTCAAAGACGTGGAGTTTGTACGCGAGTTTACACAACTACACCAAAAAAACCAAACTCAGCAATGCGTAAAGTTGCTCGTGTAAGGTTGACAAATGGTAAGGAGGTAAACGCATACATTCCAGGTGAAGGACACAATCTACAGGAGCACTCGATAGTATTAGTTAGAGGCGGGAGAGTTAAAGATTTACCTGGTGTAAGGTACCATATTGTTCGTGGTGCTTTAGATACAGCAGGAGTAGAAGGTCGTCTACAACGTAGATCCAAGTATGGTGCAAAAAGACCTAAAAAATAATCAGAGTTAAAGTAAAGACATGAGAAAAAGACAGGCCAAAAAACGTCCTTTATTACCAGATCCGAAATTTAACGATCAGTTAGTGACCCGATTTGTTAATATGATGATGTGGGACGGAAAAAAATCAATTGCTTTTAAAATATTTTATGATGCCATGGATATCATAGAAGATAAAAAGCAAGACGATGAGAAATCAGCTTTAGAAATCTGGAAAGAAGGTTTATCTAATGTGATGCCACACGTTGAAGTCAGAAGTAGAAGAGTAGGAGGGGCAACATTTCAGATTCCTTCACAAATTCGTCCAGATAGAAAAATTTCAATCGCTATGAAGTGGTTGATTAGCTATTCTAGAAAAAGAAACGAAAAAACTATGGCAGCTAAGTTAGCTGGCGAAGTTATGGCAGCTGCAAAAGAAGAAGGTGCAGCAGTTAAGAAAAGATTAGATACGCACAAGATGGCTGAAGCCAACAAAGCATTTTCACATTTTAGATTCTAAATAATGGCACAAAGAGATTTAAAATTTACTAGAAATATCGGAATTGCCGCTCACATTGATGCTGGTAAAACAACGACAACAGAGCGTATTCTTTATTATACCGGTATTAGTCACAAAATAGGAGAAGTTCATGATGGTGCTGCCACGATGGACTGGATGGAGCAAGAGCAAGAAAGAGGTATTACTATTACATCTGCTGCTACACATTGTACGTGGCCTTATAGAGATCACGAATATATTGTAAACATTATCGATACCCCAGGACACGTTGACTTTACAGTTGAAGTTGAACGTTCTTTGAGAGTACTTGATGGTGTTGTCGCTTTGTTTAGTGCTGTAGATGGTGTTGAGCCACAGTCTGAAACAGTTTGGAGACAAGCTGATAAATATAAAGTTCCTCGTCTTGGTTTCGTTAATAAAATGGACAGACAAGGTGCTAATTTCTTTAACGTGTGCAAGCAGGTGAAAGAAATGCTGGGTGGAAATCCAGTGCCACTTCAAGTGCCAATTGGAGATGAGATCGACTTCAAAGGTGTTGTGGACTTAATTTCTAAGAAAGCAATCATCTGGAATGAAGAAGATTTCGGTATGACTTACGAAGAAATCGATATTCCTGCAGAACTTGAAGCTGACGTTACTAAATACAGAACTGAACTTGTAGAAGCAGTAGCTGAATATGATGAAGAGTTGATGGAGAAATTTTTCGAAGATGAAAACTCTATCACAGAAGATGAAATCATTGCTGCTCTAAGAGCTGCTACTATTGATATGTCTATCATACCAATGATGTGTGGTTCTGCTTTTAAAAATAAAGGTGTTCAAGCTATGCTTGATGCTGTTATGAGATATCTTCCATCTCCAGTAGATGTTGAAGCTATTGAAGGTGAAAACCCTCAAACTGGTGAAGTAGAAACGCGTAAGCCGCATGTAGATTCACCATTTTCTGCGCTTGCTTTTAAAATTGCTACCGATCCATTTGTTGGACGTCTGGCTTTCTTTAGATCTTACTCTGGTAGATTGGAAGCTGGTTCTTATGTTTTAAACAACCGTTCTGGTAAAAAAGAGCGTATTTCTAGAATGTATCAAATGCACTCTAATAAGCAAGAGCCAATCGAATTTATTGAAGCTGGAGATATTGGTGCAGCAGTTGGATTTAAAGACATCAAAACAGGAGATACACTTACAGCATTAGATGCTCCTATTGTTCTTGAATCTATGTCTTTCCCTGATCCAGTTATTGGTATTGCTGTGGAGCCTAAAACAAAAGCTGATGTTGAAAAACTAGGTGTTGCTTTAGGTAAGTTAGCAGAAGAAGATCCTACATTCCAGGTGAAAACCGATGAAGCTTCTGGACAAACCATTATTTCTGGTATGGGTGAGCTTCACATCGAAATCTTAGTCGATCGTTTAAAGCGTGAATTCAAGGTAGAGGTGAACGAAGGTGAGCCACAGGTTGAATATAAAGAAGCTGTTACTAGAGCTGCAGATCACAGAGAGGTGTATAAAAAGCAATCTGGTGGTCGTGGTAAGTTTGCTGATATTGTATTTGAAATGGGACCAGTTGATGAGGATTTTGAAGGCACAGGTCTTCAGTTTGTTGATCAGATCAAAGGGGGTAGAATTCCTAAAGAATTCGTTCCTTCTGTAGAGAAAGGATTCCAGGAAGCAATGAAAAACGGACCTTTAGCTGGATTTAGAATGGATACGTTGAAAGTGACGCTTAAGGATGGATCTTTCCACCCTGTGGATTCCGATCAATTGTCCTTTGAGCTTGCTGCTAAGTTAGGTTTCAAATCTGCTGCAAAGAGTGCAGGTGCCATCGTACTCGAGCCAATTATGAAAGTAGAGGTGGTAACTCCTGAAGAAAACATGGGTGATATCGTTGGTGACTTGAACCGAAGAAGAGGTCAGGTAAACAACATGTCAGACAGATCTGGAGCTAAAATTATCAAAGCTGATGTGCCGCTTTCAGAAATGTTTGGATACGTTACTACATTAAGAACTCTTTCTTCTGGTAGAGCAACATCCACAATGGAATTTTTAAAATTTGAAGAAACACCAGCTAGTATTTCTGAGAAAGTAATCAAGAGTGCTAAAGGTTTAAACGAATAATTAGAGCTTATTATGAGTCAAAAGATAAGAATTAAACTAAAATCATACGACTACAACTTGGTAGACAAGTCTGCAGAGAAGATCGTAAAGACGGTGAAGACTACTGGAGCTGTTGTTACTGGACCTATTCCATTACCAACAAAGCGCAAGATTTTCACAGTACTGAGATCTCCTCACGTCAACAAAAAAGCTAGAGAGCAATTTCAACTAGACTCTTTTAAGAGATTACTTGATATCTATAGCTCTTCATCAAAAACAATTGATGCTTTGATGAAGCTTGAGTTGCCTAGCGGTGTAGAAGTAGAGATTAAAGTATAAGTAGATTCCCGTGTAAACGGGAATCTCAATAACATTCTCACGAGCTGAGAATAGACATGTCCCGAGCGTTTGTCGAGGGAAAAACGGAAGAAAAATACATTCAGGACGAAGTATTTTTTGTCCTGAATTTTTTTTAAATAAATAGTAATAATCAAAAATTAATTATGTCTGGGTTAATAGGAAAAAAAATCGGCATGACTAGTCTCTTCGACGAGAACGGAAAAAATATTCCGTGTACTGTAATAGAAGCTGGTCCATGCGTAGTTACCCAAGTCAGAACCAACGAGGTTGACGGGTATGAAGCGCTTCAACTTGGTTTCGATGACAAAACAGACAAAAATGCCACTAAAGCAGACTTAGGTCACTTTAAGAAAGCTGGTACTTCTGTCAAGCGTAAAGTCATGGAATTCCAAGGATTTAATGAAGAGTATAAGTTAGGTGATGAAATCACTGTAGACTTATTCAAAGAAAACGAATTTGTAGACGTAAGTGCTACATCTAAAGGGAAAGGATTCCAAGGGGTTGTAAAACGTCATGGCTTTGCAGGTTCTGAGAGAACTCACGGACAGCAAAGTATGTTGAGAGCTCCAGGTTCTGTAGGTGCTGCCTCATATCCTGCTCGTATTTTCAAAGGAATGAAAATGGGCGGACAAATGGGAAGTAAAAAAGTAAAAGTTCAAAATCTAAGAGTGTTGAAAGTAGTTCCTGAGAAGAATCTACTCGTGATCAAAGGATGTGTTCCAGGTCATAATAACACTTATGTAACTATTCAGAAGTAATGAAAGTATCAGTATTAGATATAAAAGGAAAAGAAACAGGCAGAGAGGTTGAACTTTCTGAATCTGTTTTTGGATTGGAACCAAACGATCACGTTGTGTATCTTGATGTAAAGCAGCATTTAGCTAATAAGCGTCAAGGAACTCATAAAGCTAAAGAAAGAGCTGAAATCGTTGGTAGTACAAGAAAGATAAAGAAGCAAAAGGGTACAGGTACAGCACGTGCTGGTAGTATTAAATCTCCTATTTTTAAAGGTGGTGGTAGAGTTTTTGGTCCAAGACCAAGAGACTACCATTTTAAGCTTAATAAGAAATTAAAGAGATTGGCTAGAAAAACAGTTTTGTCTCAGAAATTTAAAAACGATCAATTAATGATTGTTGAAGATTTCGGATTCGATGCTCCAAAAACTAAAGACTTTTTAAATGTTCTTGATAATCTGAACATTAGAGATAAAAAATCTCTTCTTGTCTTGGATGAGTCGAATAAAAACGTATATTTGTCGTCCCGTAATTTGAAATCTGCAAAAGTTGTAAATGTCTCAGAATTAAACACTTACAATATATTAAACTCTAATGTTTTATTGATTTCAGAAAGCAGATTAGAAGAATTACAAAATAATCTCAACAAATAAGAGCTATGAGCATTTTGGTAAAACCAATAATTACAGAGAAAGCAACAAACGAGAGCGAATTGAGAAATGCGTTTTCATTTGTAGTAGATCGTAATGCCAACAAAATCCAAATCAAGGAGGCTGTTGAGTCTGCTTATGGCGTTACGGTAGAAGGAGTTCGCACAATGAATGTTATTCCAAAAATCAAATCTCGTTATACAAAAACGGGCATGGTAACTGGTAAAACTGCTGCGTACAAAAAAGCTATTATAAAAGTAGCTGAAGGAGAAACAATTGATTTGTATAGTAATCTATAAGCTTAAAACATGTCGGTTAAAAAATTAAAACCAAATACACCAGGACAGCGATTTAAGATAGCTAATGGCTTTGATGCTATTACTGCTAGCAAGCCGGAGAAATCTTTGCTTGCCTCTCGTAAGCGTTCAGGTGGACGAAATAATCAAGGTAAGATGACCATGCGCTATATCGGTGGTGGTCATAAGAAGCGTTACAGAATCATAGACTTCAAAAGGGATAAAAAAGATGTTCAGGCTGAAGTGATGACTGTAGAATACGATCCAAACAGAACCGCATTTATCGCTCTGTTAAAGTATGATGACGGTGAGAAGCGATATATTATTGCGCCTAGCGGAATTAAAGTAGGTCAGAAAGTTGTTTCTGGATCCTCTCAGGTTCCTACAGAAATTGGTAACGCAATGCCGTTATCTCAGATTCCATTTGGAACAATCATCTCATGTGTAGAGTTAAGACCAGAACAAGGAGCTGTAATGGCAAGAAGCGCTGGTACATTTGCTCAATTGATGGCTAAAGAAGGTAAATACGTAACCATTAAATTGCCTTCTGGCGAAACCAGAATGGTATTGGCGTCATGCATTGCTACCGTAGGTGCGGTATCCAATAGTGATCATCAGTTAACTATCTCAGGGAAAGCTGGTAGAAGCAGATGGTTAGGTAGAAGACCAAGGACTAGACCTGTAGTGATGAACCCAGTCGATCACCCAATGGGTGGTGGTGAAGGTAAATCTTCAGGTGGTCACCCAAGATCTAGAAACGGTATACCTGCTAAAGGTTATAAAACACGTTCTAAGACAAAGTCTAGTAATAAGCACATCATAGAGCGTAAAAAGAAATAAGATATGGCACGTTCATTAAAGAAAGGACCTTTTGTCCATTATAAATTAGATAGAAAAGTTGCTCAAAACCTGGATTCAGGTAAAAAGTCTGTGATCAAAACATGGTCAAGAGCATCTACCATTACTCCTGATTTCGTTGGTCAGACGTTTGGGGTTCACAATGGAAGACAATTCGTACCGGTTTTCGTTACAGAAAACATGGTAGGACATAAGTTAGGAGAATTTTCTCCGACACGTACTTTCAGAGGTCACCAAGGTTCCAAGAATAAAGGAAAAAAATAATTGAACAATGGGAGTAAGAAAAAGAAATAGAGCAGAAATGCTCAAGGAACAGAAAAGTCAACTTGCTATTGCGAAATTGAACAACTGTCCAACCTCTCCACGTAAAATGAGGCTTGTAGCCGATTTAGTGAGAGGCAAGGATGTTGCTCATGCTTTGCAAATATTGAAGTTTAGTACTAAAGCAGCTTCAGGACGATTAGAAAAATTATTGCTTTCTGCGATTGCCAACTGGCAAGCAAAGAATGAAGATTCTGATTTGGAGCAAGCTGGCGTTTTTATAAAAGAAATTAAAGTAGATAGTGGAAGTATGTTGAAGCGTTTACGTCCTGCACCACAAGGTCGTGCTCACAGAATTCGCAAGCGTTCTAATCATGTCACTATGATACTTGGAGAAAAAAATAACACTGAAAGCTAGATAGACTATGGGACAAAAAACAAATCCAATCGGCAATAGACTTGGTATCATTAAAGGATGGGAGTCCAACTGGTACGGGGGAAACGATTACGGTGATAATCTTGCAGAAGATCACAAGATTAGAAAGTACATCCATGCTCGTTTAGCTAAAGCCAGTGTTTCGCGCGTAATCATTGAGCGCACGCTTAAACTTGTAACCGTTACTATCACTACTGCCAGACCTGGTATCATTATCGGTAAAGGTGGCCAAGAGGTAGACAAGTTGAAAGAAGAGCTCAAAAAAATTACGGATAAGGAAGTTCAGGTGAACATTTTTGAAATCAAGAGACCCGAATTAGATGCGCATCTTGTAGCTACCAGTGTGGCAAGACAAGTTGAAAACAGGATTTCTTATAGGAGAGCTACTAAGATGGCTATCGCGGCAGCTATGAGAATGAATGCTGAGGGAATTAAGATTCAAGTGTCTGGACGTTTAAACGGAGCTGAGATGGCCCGTGTTGAAACTTATAAAGAAGGACGTATTCCTTTATCTACATTTAGAGCAGACATCGATTATGCTTTGGTAGAGTCTCATACTACTTACGGTAGATTGGGAATCAAGGTATGGATCATGAAAGGTGAAGTTTATGGAAAACGAGAGTTATCTCCATTAGTTGGCCTTGCCAAAAATGAAAGTAAAGGAAAAGCGAGACGACCAAAAGCACGTCGTAGAAAATAATCATTAAAGATTAAGATAAAAGATGTTACAGCCTAAAAGAACAAAATTTCGTAAGCAGCAAAAGGGACGTATGAAAGGGAACTCGCAAAGAGGTCATAGACTTTCAAATGGAACTTTTGGAATCAAATCTTTAGATTCTTCTTTTGTTACTGCAAGACAAATTGAGGCTGCACGTATCGCAGCAACGCGTTACATGAAAAGGGAAGGTTCTATTTGGATCAAAATTTTTCCAGATAAGCCTATCACCAAAAAGCCTCTTGAAGTCCGTATGGGTAAAGGAAAAGGTTCGGTAGAATATTGGGCAGCTGTTGTACAGCCAGGTCGTATTTTATTTGAGATTGGAGGTGTGCCTCAAGCTGTCGCTAAAGAAGCTTTGAGGTTAGCAGCCCAAAAATTGCCTGTTAAAACAAAATTTATAGTCGCTAGAGATTATCAAGAATAAATAAAGATGAGACAATCTGAAGTAAAAGAGCTTTCGGTAGAAGAACTACATGAGGAATTAGCAAATCATCAAACCAAGTTGGAAGATTTGAAAATGAATCACGTACTTTCTCCTTTAGAAAATCCTTCTGAGATTAAAAAAGTCAGAAGAACAGTTGCGAGAATCGCTACCGAAATCAACAAAATAGAATTAGATTAATTCTACTTACAATGGAAAAAAGAAATTTAAGAAAAGAACGTATCGGTGTTGTGACAAGCAACAAAATGGATAAGTCCATTGTCGTTTCTGAAGTCAAAAAAATTAAGCATCCAATGTATGGTAAATTCGTTTTAAAAACGAAAAAGTACGTTGCGCATGATGAAAAAAATGACTGTAATGACGGTGATACAGTAAGAATTATGGAAACTCGACCTCTTAGCAAGACAAAACGCTGGAGATTGGTTGATATAATTGAAAGAGCTAAATAACTATGGTACAACAAGAATCAAGATTAAGAGTAGCAGACAATACTGGTGCAAAATCAGTATTAGTTATTCGTGTCCTCGGTGGTACGAATAGAAGATATGCTTCAGTTGGCGATAAAGTTGTAGTCAGCGTTAAAGAAGCTACTCCGAATGGAAACATAAAAAAAGGTGCTGTGTCTACAGCTGTTGTTGTGAGAACCAGTAAAGAAGTAAGACGTCCTGATGGATCTTATATCCGTTTTGATGACAATGCTTGTGTTTTATTGAATCCAACCGGAGAGATGAGAGGTACACGTGTATTTGGTCCAGTTGCCAAAGAACTCCGTGAAAATCAGTTTATGAAAATTGTTTCACTTGCACCAGAGGTGCTTTAATCTATCCCTATGAAAAGAAGTAGAATTAAAACAGGTGATCAAGTAAGAGTTATTGCTGGCGATCATAAAGGAAAAGAAGGCAAAGTATTGGATATACTTGTAAAAAAAGATAAGGCAATTGTGGAAGAAGTCAATATGATTTCAAAACATCAAAAGCCTTCTGCAACCAATCCACAAGGTGGAATTACTAAAAAGGAAGCTCCTATCCATATTTCCAACTTATCCCTTATCACTAAAGATGGTAAGACGACAAGACTTGGAAGTAAGATAGAAGATGGCAAAAAGGTAAGAGTTGCTAAGAAAACTAATGAAGTGATTTAATTATGAGTTACGTACCAAGATTAAAAGAAGAATATAACAGTAAAATACTTCCTGCATTGCGTGAAGAGTTTAGTTACTCAAACACTATGGAAGTTCCTAGACTTAAAAAAATTGTTTTAAGTAGAGGTGTTGGTGCAGCCATTGCTGATAAAAAATTGATAGATCACTCTATCGAAGAATTTTCAACAATAACTGGCCAAAAAGCTGTTCAGACTATATCCAAAAAAGATGTTGCTTCCTTCAAGTTAAGAAAAGGAATGCCGATCGGTGTCAAAGTAACACTTAGAGGATATAGAATGTATGAATTTTTGGATAGATTGATTACTTCAGCACTACCTAGAGTAAGGGACTTCAACGGCATAAACCCTGATGGGTTTGACGGAAGAGGAAATTACAACTTAGGTATTACTGAGCAAATCATTTTTCCTGAAATCAATATTGATAAAGTAAATAGAATCTCAGGATTGGACATCAGTTTTGTGACCTCTGCAGACACAGATCAGGAAGCAAAGTCGTTGTTAACCGAATTGGGATTACCATTTAAAAAGAAATAATTATGGCAAAGGAATCAATGAAGGCCCGTGAGGTCAAGCGCCAGAAAATGGTTGAGAAATATGCTGAAAAAAGGAAAGCTTTGAAAGAAGCTGGAGATTATGAGGCTTTACAAAAACTACCTAAAAATGCTTCTCCTGTGAGAATGCATAACCGATGTAAGCTTACAGGTAGACCAAAAGGATATATGAGACAGTTTGGTCTTTCTAGAGTTACCTTTAGAGAAATGGCAAACAACGGTCTTATTCCAGGAGTTAAAAAAGCAAGTTGGTAATTAATTTAAAAATGCAATAAAATGAATATTGATCCAGTTGCAGATTATTTAACTAGAGTTAGAAACGCAGTTTTAGCTTCTCACAGAGTTGTTGAAATACCGGCTTCTAACCTAAAGAAGGAGATCACAAAAATTTTGTTTGATCAGGGATATATTTTAAGCTATAAATTCATTGATGATGATACTCAAGGAATTATCAAGATAGCTTTAAAATATGATAAGCATACAAACGATTCTGTTATCAAAAAATTACAGAGAGTGAGTAAGCCTGGTTTGAGAAAGTATTCCGGTTCTGATGAAATCCCTAGAGTTCTTAACGGACTTGGAATTTCAATCGTTTCCACTTCTAAGGGAGTGATGACAGGAAAGCAAGCTCAACGCGAACATGTTGGAGGTGAAATCCTTTGTTACGTATACTAATATATAAAGACAAAAATTATGTCAAGAATAGGTTACAGTCCAATTAGTATTCCAGAAGGCGTTACAGTCGATTTAACAGATGATACTATAACAGTAAAAGGAAAGCTTGGTGAACTCAAACAAACCTTTGAAGATATAACTATCAAAATTGAGGATAATGAAATCAGTTTTGAAAGACCTTCAGATAAAAAAGTTCATAAAGCGAAGCACGGTTTATACAGATCTTTAGTGTTTAATATGATTCACGGTGTAACCGAAGGTTACAATAAAGAATTAGAACTTGTAGGAGTTGGTTACAGAGCTTCTAACCAAGGTCAAAAATTAGACATTGCCGTTGGTTTTTCTCATAACATTGTTATAGATTTGGCGCCTGAAATAAAAGTGGAAACTATTTCAGAAAAAGGTAAAAATCCAATCATAAAATTATCGTCATTTGACAAACAACTTGTATCACAAGTAGCTGCTAAAATTCGTTCATTTAGACGACCTGAGCCTTACAAAGGAAAAGGTATCAGATACGTAGGTGAATATATAAGAAGAAAAGCAGGTAAATCAGCTTAATTATGGGATTTTCTAAAGAAAAAAGAAGACTTAAAATACGCAAGCGTGTAAGAAAAACTATTACTGGAACTCCAGAAAAGCCTCGGCTATCTGTATTCAGAAGTAATAATGAAATATACGCTCAATTGATTGATGATGTAAATGGAGTAACAATTGCTTCCGCATCTTCAAGAGACAAAGATATTGATGTGAATAGTAAAACTAAGTCTGAAGCGTCTGTCGTTGTAGGTGAAGCTATAGCCAAGAAAGCATTAGACCAGAAAATAGATTCAATATCTTTTGATAGAAGTGGTTATTTATACCACGGTAGAGTAAAATCACTAGCCGAAGGTGCTCGTAAAGGAGGCTTAAAATTTTAAAATATGTATCAAGATTATAAAAATGTTGAAACAGTAAAACCAGGTGGACTTGATCTCAAAGATCGTTTAGTTGGCGTTCAACGTGTTACTAAAGTTACGAAAGGTGGTAGAGCATTTGGTTTTTCTGCTATCGTTGTTGTAGGTGATGAAAACGGTGTTGTAGGGCATGGTTTAGGTAAATCTAAAGAGGTTGCCGATGCCATCTCTAAGGCTGTAGAAGATGCTAAGAAAAACTTAGTTAGAATTCCTTTACATAAATCTACGTTGCCACACGAGCAATTAGGAAAATATGGAGGAGCAAGAGTTTTCTTACTACCAGCTTCAGAAGGTACTGGTGTGATCGCCGGTGGCCCAACGCGTATGGTGTTGGAATCTGTTGGTGTTCACGATGTATTATCTAAGAACCAGGGATCTTCAAACCCTCACAACATGGTGAAGGCTACCTTTGATGCACTTTTAAAATTGAGAGGCGCTGAGCAAATCGCTAAACAAAGAGGTATTACACTCGAGAAATTATTTAACGGTTAAGATCCTTATTATGGCCAAGATAAAAGTTACAAAGATCAGGAGCGCAATCAAGCGTCCTAAAACTCAAAAGCTTACTTTAGAAGCTTTAGGGTTGAGAAAAATCGGTCAATCTAATGAATTTGATGAGTCAGATGCATTGAGAGGCATGATTAATAAAGTTAAACATTTAGTTTCTGTACAAGAAATAAACTAATACTATGGAATTACACAATTTAAAACCTGCCAAAGGTTCCGTAAAAACCACTAGCAAAAGACTCGGTAGAGGTGAAGCGACTGGTAACGGCGGAACTGCTGGAAGAGGACATAAAGGAGCAAAGTCTCGTTCTGGATATTCTAGAAAGATTGGCTTCGAAGGTGGACAAATGCCTTTGCAAAGACGTGTACCTAAGTTTGGATTTACCAATCCTAACAGAGTAGAATATCAAACAATTAATTTAGATCGTTTACAAGAACTTGTAGACCATAAATTAATTACTGACTCTGTTGATTTTGGTACTTTGCATGCTATGGACCAGGTCAATAAAAACTTGCCTCTTAAAATATTAGGTAGAGGTGAATTGAAAGCTAAATTAAAAGTTTCTGCTCACAAATTTTCTGCTTCTGCAAAATCTGCAATTGAAGCAGCTGGGGGAGAAGCTATTACTATTTAATTAATCACCTTATGAAGTTTTTTGAAACGTTACAGAATATTTGGAAGATAGAAGAATTAAAAAATAGAATTCTTCTTACTCTAGGTTTGTTATTGGTATATCGATTTGGAGCTCAAATCGTTTTACCAGGTATAGATGCCGCTCAATTAGCGAGCTTATCTTCTCAAACCGATGGTGGAATTCTTGGCTTACTTAATGCTTTTACTGGTGGTGCCTTTTCTAATGCCTCTGTATTTGCATTAGGAATCATGCCTTACATTTCGGCTTCTATTGTGGTACAGTTGATGACAATTGCTATACCATATCTTCAGAAACTTCAGAAAGAAGGTGAGAGTGGAAGAAAGAAGATTACACAAATCACAAGATGGTTAACCATTGCTATTACACTTGTTCAAGGTCCTGGTTACATCATCAATTTGTATAATATTTTACCTTCTTCTGCATTCTTAATGGACAGTACTTTTACGTTCGTTGCTTCCTCTGTAATCATTTTAACTACAGGGTGTATTTTCGCTATGTGGTTAGGTGAAAAAATTACAGATAAAGGAATTGGTAATGGTATATCTCTACTTATTATGGTAGGTATTATCGCAACGCTTCCTCAGTCATTTATACAAGAATTTGTATCAAGAGTTAATGAATCTAATGGAGGTTTGATATTGATTTTAATCGAATTAGTAATCTGGTTTGTCATCATCCTTGCTTCAGTAATGTTGGTAAGAGCTGTAAGACAAATCCCAGTTCAATATGCTAGAAAAAATGCTTCAGGTAAATTTGAAAAAGCTTCAGTAGGTGGGGCAAGACAATTTATCCCCCTTCGATTGAATGCCTCCGGTGTTATGCCAATTATATTTGCTCAGGCGATTATGTTTATCCCAGCGGCGGTTGCAGGCTTGTCTGATACAGAAATGGCTCAGGGCATTACAGCAGCTTTCCAGGATATGTTTGGATTTTGGTACAATCTAGTGTTTGGAATTTTAATTATTGTATTTACATATTTTTATACGGCAATTACAGTTCCTACCAATAAAATGGCAGATGACCTTAAACGTAGTGGTGGTTTTATTCCAGGAATTAGACCTGGTGCAGAAACCTCAGAATATTTGGACAGAATTATGTCCCAAATCACACTTCCAGGTTCTGTCTTTCTAGCCTTAATAGCAGTTTTTCCAGCTATTGTAGTATCTCTTTTGAATGTACAACAAGGATGGGCTCTATTTTTCGGTGGAACCTCCTTACTCATTATGGTAGGGGTGGCAATTGATACTATCCAGCAAGTGAATTCATTTTTATTGAACAGACACTATGACGGATTAATGAAATCAGGTAAAAATAGAAAAGCAGTAGCGTAATTATGGCAAAACAACCCTCGATTGAACAAGATGGCACAATTATAGAAGCATTGTCTAATGCAATGTTTAGAGTTGAACTTGAAAATGAGCATATAGTTACCGCTCATATATCTGGTAAAATGAGAATGCACTACATTAAATTATTACCAGGCGACAAAGTAAAATTAGAAATGAGTCCTTATGATTTAACAAAGGCTCGTATAACGTATAGATATTAAATACTATGAAAGTAAGAGCATCAATAAAAAAGAGAAGTGCTGACTGTAAGATCGTTCGTAGAAAAGGACGTCTTTATGTCATCAACAAAAAGAATCCTAAATTCAAACAAAGACAAGGATAATTATGGCTAGAATTGCAGGTGTAGATATACCAAAACAAAAACGCGGAGTTATAGCTTTAACTTATATCTTCGGTATCGGCAAGAGCAGAGCTCAAAAGATTTTAAATAATGCTGGTGTAGACGAGAGTATCAAAGTTTCAGATTGGAACGATGATCAAATCGGAAAAATAAGAGAAGAAGTTGGTAAGCACACTATTGAAGGTGAGCTTAGATCCGAAGTTCAAATCAACATTAAGCGATTGATGGATATTGGTTGTTACAGAGGTATCAGACATAGATCTGGACTTCCATTAAGAGGACAGAGAACCAAAAACAATTCTCGTACGAGAAAAGGAAGAAGAAAAACAGTTGCTAATAAGAAAAAGGTAACTAAATAATAAATCAAATGGCAAAGTCAACAACAAAAAAACGTAAAGTCGTTGTAGATGCATATGGGGAAGCTCATATATCTGCCTCTTTTAATAATATCATCGTTTCGTTAACCAACAAAAACGGCGATATTATTTCTTGGTCATCTTCTGGTAAGATGGGCTTTAGAGGTAGTAAAAAGAATACTCCTTATGCTGCACAATTATCTGCTGAAGATGCAAGTAAAGTAGCACACGAAGCAGGTTTGCGTAAAGTTAAAGTATATGTAAAAGGTCCTGGTAACGGTAGAGAATCTGCTATCAGATCATTACATAATTCAGGTATTGAAGTTACTGAAATTATCGACGTAACACCTATACCACATAATGGATGTAGACCTCCAAAACGAAGAAGAGTCTAATTATAAATCAACGCTTACTATTATCGAAGGATAAGACCTTAATTCATAATAGAAAAACAATAAATACATAACAATGGCAAGATATACCGGTCCTAAAACCAAAATAGCAAGAAAATTTGGCGAATCTATATTTGGAGACGACAAATCTTTCGAAAAAAGAAACTACCCACCTGGGCAACATGGGAACAACAGAAGAAGAGGCAAAAAGTCTGAATATGCTGTTCAACTTATGGAAAAGCAAAAAGCTAAATATACTTATGGTATTTTAGAAAAGCAATTCCGTAACATGTTTAATAAAGCTAATAGATCTTCAGGGATTACAGGTGAGATTTTACTTCAATTATGTGAGTCTAGATTAGACAATGTTACCTTTAGATTAGGTATTGCTCCTTCTAGAAGTGCTGCTAGACAATTAGTTTCCCACAAACATATCACAGTCAATGGTGAATTGGTAAACATACCTTCTTACCAAGTAAAACCAAATGATGTTGTCGGAATCAGAGAAAAATCTAAATCTCTTAGCGTTATCCAGGAATCACTTTCAAACAACAATGCTGTGCATGACTGGATGACATGGAATAGTGAGAAAATGCAAGGAACTTTTGTAAATGTTCCAGAACGTTCTCAAATTCCAGAAAAAATTAACGAGCAATTTATCGTTGAATTGTACTCTAAATAATAACTGACAACACTCAAATTTTATGGCATTATTTAATTTTCAAAAGCCCGATAAAGTAATCATGATCGATTCAACCGATTTTGAGGGCACTTTCGAATTTAGACCATTAGAACCTGGATACGGTCTAACAGTAGGTAACGCTTTGCGTAGAGTGCTGTTATCTTCCTTAGAAGGATTTGCAATCACTTCTGTAAGGATAGAAGGTGTTGATCATGAATTTTCTACAATAGAAGGAGTCGTTGAAGATGTTACCGAAATCATTCTGAATCTCAAGCAAATTAGATTCAAGAAAAGAGCAGAAGATGTTGATAACGAAACGGTTTCTATCTCTTTCTCCGGAAATGATAAAATGACAGCTGGTGATTTCCAAAAATATTTAACAGGCTTTGATATCCTAAACCCAGATCTAGAGATTTGTACTATGGATAAAAAAGTATCTCTTAATCTGGAACTTACGATCCAAAAAGGTAGAGGATATGTTCCTGCTGAAGAAAACAAAACTTCTAAGGCACCAATAGGAACTATCTTTACAGATTCTGTGTTTACACCTATCAAAAATGTAAAGTATAGCATCGAAAACTTTAGGGTAGAACAAAAAACCGATTACGAAAAGCTCGTTTTTGAAATTAGTAGTGATGGTTCTATACATCCTAAAGACGCTTTAACCGAAGCTGCTAAGACGTTAATTCACCATTTCATGCTGTTCTCCGATGAGAGAATAACCCTTGAGACGGAGGAAATGTCACAAGCAGAAACTTATGATGAAGAATCCCTTCACATGAGACAGTTGTTGAAAACGAAATTGGTTGATCTCGACCTGTCTGTAAGAGCATTAAATTGTTTGAAAGCAGCAGAAGTAGAAACCTTAGGAGATTTAGTTTCTCATAACAAAAGTGATTTGATGAAGTTTAGAAACTTTGGTAAAAAATCACTTACTGAACTTGAAGAACTTGTTGAAAATAAAGGTCTTGACTTTGGAATGGATCTTTCAAAATATAAACTTGACAAAGACTAGCTTTGTTAAGCTCAAAATACATTAAACATGAGACATAGAAAGAAATTTAATCACTTAGGAAGAACCTCCTCGCATAGAAAAGCAATGCTTTCTAACATGGCTTGTTCCCTAATTGAACATAAAAGAATTAATACTACTGTTGCTAAAGCTAAAGCTTTAAGACAATTTGTAGAGCCTTTGATCACCAAATCAAAATTAGACACTACCCATAACCGTCGTTTAGTTTTTTCTAAATTAAAAGACAAAAACATGGTAGCTGAGCTTTTTAGAGAAGTTGCACCAAAAGTTGGAGAGCGTCCAGGAGGCTATACAAGAATTATCAAACTTGGTAACCGATTAGGTGATGCTGCCGAGATGGCAATGATCGAATTGGTTGACTTCAACGATGTTTATACTCCAGGTAAGAAACAAGCTAAGAAAAAAACTACCAGACGTGCTGGTAAAAAAGTAAAAGCTGAAGATCAGGTTGAATCTACAAATGATACTGAAACTAAATCAGATGAGGCTTAATACCACATTTATTTAATTATACCAAAGGGATAAACTTTTATTAGTTTGTCCCTTTTTTTTATATTACAACTATGAAATACAATCTAAAGACACCAGCAGTAATCCTTCTAGCAGACGGAACCGTCTTTCATGGAAAGACCACCCAGCCGTTCGATTCTAATCGAAAGGGAGAAATTTGTTTTAATACCGGTATGACCGGTTACCAGGAAATTTTTACAGACCCTTCCTATTTCGGTCAGATTATGGTGACGACCAATGCTCATATTGGCAATTACGGAGTGAATTCTGATGAAAGTGAATCTGACTCAGTCAAAATATCAGGATTGGTTTGCAAAAACTTTTCATTTACGCCTTCGCGTCCTAATTCTGATTCTTCTCTAGAAGACTTCCTAAAAGATGCAGAGCTTCCTGTTATATTTGATGTAGACACAAGAGCCCTCGTATCTCATATTCGTCAGCATGGAGCCATGAATGCTATCATGTCTACCGATGTTGATCACCTAGATAGTCTTGCCTCAGAATTAAAAGCTCATCCTTCTATGAAAGGCTTGGAACTGGCCTCAAAAGTATCAACTAAAAAACCCTATACCTTAGGAGATAAGTTATCAGACTTCAGAGTTGCTGTTCTTGATTTGGGGACCAAAAAGAATATTCTAAGGAGACTAACAGAGCGTGGCGCATATGTCAAAGTATTTCCATTCAATTCCAGTTTCGAAGACCTTATGGAATGGAATCCTGTTGGTTTAGTCTTGTCCAACGGTCCTGGAGACCCCGAGCCATTGCCGTCTGCAATTGAAGTAGGTAAACAGTGCATTAAAAATAATATTCCAACATTTGGCATCTGTCTGGGGCACCAAATCATTGCCTTATCCATGGGAATCCCTACGTTAAAAATGCACAATGGACACCGAGGTATCAATCATCCTATTCAAAACCAACTGACAGGTAAAAGTGAAATTACTTCTCAAAATCACGGATTTACCATTGATAAAGCTTCTACAGAAGCTCATGCTGATGTTGAAATCACCCACATTCATCTCAATGATCATTCTGTAGCAGGCATCAGAATCAAGGATAAACCTTGCTTTTCTGTGCAATATCATCCTGAAGCAGGTCCTGGTCCAAACGATGCAACTTATTTATTTGATGACTTCTTTACCTTGATGTCTTCACAAAAAACCAAAGCATAAAAAAGTGGGCATTAGCCCACTTTTTAATTAATCGATAAGATGCTACAATTATGGAAGTAAAACAGTATCTACAACGTGAATAACACCGTTGGATTGGTTGACGTCAGCTATGGTTACAGTTGCTACATTGCCTTTAGCATCTTTAATCTTTACCATATCTCCATCTAGCATAGCCGTAAGCATTCCTCCACTTACAGTCTGTAGTTCTGCTTTACCATCACCTTTTTTGATTGCTGCCACTACATCCTTAGCATTAAATTTACCAGCAATAACGTGATAAGTCAATACAGTTTGTAGTTGTTTTTTATTTTCTGGCTTTAAAAGCGTTTCTACAGTTCCTTCTGGAAGATTACCAAAGGCAGCATTTGTTGGTGCAAATACCGTAAAAGGTCCGTCACTAGATAAAGTCGGTACCAAATCTGCTGCTTTTACAGCGGCTACAAGCGTAGTGTGGTCTTTAGAATTCACTGCATTTTCTACAATGTTTTTGGTTGGATACATTTCTGCACCGCCTACCATTTTAGTTTGAGCATAAGAGAAACCTGTAATTAAGATACTCATTACCAATACTAATTGAAATTTTAAATTTTTCATGATTTTTATTTTATATGTGTGTTTAAATTTACGTAAGTATGTCAGGTAGGGTTCATCGCATAGAATTATTTAACTTGATATTGTAAGTGTTTGACGGGAGATAGTTTTCTTAACTTTCAACTTTGCTCAAACGTTTGAGTGAGTAATTGGCTTTAAGTCAAATGTTTAATACCAATATTTATAGGCTTTAATTTCGTAAATTGCAACAAACTTTAAATTATCATAAAATGAGTGCAATCTTAGACATACATGCCAGACAAATATTCGATTCTAGAGGTAATCCAGCCCTTGAGGTCGACGTTATTACAGAAACAGGAACTTTGGGAAGATTTGCTGTTCCTTCGGGAGCCTCTACCGGGGTTCATGAAGCCGTAGAGTTAAGAGACGGTGGAACAGACTATATGGGAAAAGGTGTCACAAAAGCTATCGAAAATGTCAATACAACCATTTCAGATAATTTACTTGGAATATCCGTTTTCGATCAGTCAGAAATCGATCAGATCATGATCGATCTAGACGGAACAGAAAACAAATCAAAGCTTGGTGCCAATGCTATATTGGGTGTTTCGTTGGCTGCCGCAAAAGCAGCAGCAAATGAATTGAACCTTCCGTTATACCGTTATGTTGGAGGCGTTTCTACTAATAAATTACCTGTCCCAATGATGAATATCATCAACGGTGGCTCTCACAGTGATGCTCCAATAGCTTTTCAGGAATTTATGGTCATGCCCGTAAAAGCTGAAAGTTTTAGCCACGCTCTTAAAATGGGGACTGAGATTTTTCATCATCTAAAAAAGGTACTTAAAGACAGAGGTTTGAGTACAGCCGTGGGAGATGAAGGTGGTTTTGCGCCTAAACTTGAAGGAACTGAAGATGCCTTAGACAGTATCAAAAAAGCTGTCGAAAACGCAGGTTACAAATTTGGAGATGAAGTAATGATCGCTCTGGATTGTGCTGCAGCCGAATTTTATGAAGATGGGAATTATAATTATAAAAAGTTTGAAGGGGACGATGCTAAAACCATGACTTCAGAAGAGCAGGCAAGCTACTTAGCTGATCTTTCTGAGACCTATCCGATTATTTCTATTGAAGATGGAATGGACGAAGACGATTGGGATGGATGGAAAATCCTTACCGAAAAAATTGGAGACAAAGTGCAGTTGGTAGGCGATGATTTATTTGTTACCAATGTAAAGCGATTAGGAAAAGGGATTTCTAATCAGATTGCTAATTCAATTTTGATTAAAGTGAATCAGATCGGAACGCTTACTGAAACCATCGCAGCAGTAAATCTTGCTCATAATGCAGGATATACATCTGTAATGTCTCACAGGTCTGGAGAAACTGAGGATAACACTATTGCCGACTTAGCGGTAGCCTTATCGACTGGTCAGATTAAAACCGGTTCTGCTTCCCGAAGTGATCGTATGGCTAAATACAACCAATTGATCCGGATAGAAGAAGAGCTTGGAGATAATGCTTATTTTCCACAAATGAATGCTTTCAAAATAACCAAATAGTGAAGTTTATTTAAGATTTAAATAACATATTAAATTAACTAAAACTTAAGCGTTAGCAGACCTTTCCAAGGCTTTGTTAACGCTTTTTTAACTTGTTTTTTTGTAAATTTGATGTTCATCAAAAAAAGATAAAATATAATATATGGAAGCTAAAATAAGTTTTGACGGTAAAGATTACTCCTTCCCAGTAGTAAGAGGGAGTGAAAACGAATATGCTATAGATATTTCTAAACTCAGAGGGTCTACATCAGGTCTTATTACCTTAGATAGAGGTTTTAAAAATACAGGATCTTGTGAAAGTGCCATTACCTTTTTGAACGGGGAAGAGGGTATTTTGAGATACAGAGGTTACGCCATTGAAGATCTGGCAGAAAATGCTAGTTTTCTTGAGGTGGCCTACCTTTTGATATTTGGAGAATTGCCTAACAAAACTCAGCTTGAAAGCTTTTATTCAGATATAAAGAAAGAATCTCATGTCGATGAAGATGTCAAGAAAATTTTAGATGGCTTCCCTAAGTCCGCTCATCCTATGGGCGTTGTTTCCTCATTAACGAGTTCACTTATAGCTTTTAATCCATCTTCTGTAAATGTTGATTCTGAAGAAGATATGTATAAAGCTATTGTAAAAATATTAGCCAAATTTCCTGTGATTTGTGCCTGGGCTTTACGTAAATCTAAAGGCCAGCCATTAGATTATGGAGATAATAGTTTAGGCTATGTTGAAAACGTCTTGAAGATGATGTTTAAAAAGCCAAATGAAGATTATAAGATCGACCCGGTCGTTTCTTCAGCGCTTAATAAATTGTTGATTCTTCATGCAGACCACGAACAGAATTGTTCTACATCCACTGTAAGAATCGTAGGTTCTTCACATGCTGGATTATTCGCTTCTATTTCTGCTGGTGTTTCAGCGTTGTGGGGACCACTTCATGGAGGCGCCAACCAAGCGGTAATTGATATGCTCGAAGGCATCAAAGAAGACGGAGGAGACACTAAAAAATACATGTCTAAAGCTAAAGATAAAGAAGATCCGTTTAGACTGATGGGATTTGGACACAGAGTTTATAAAAACTTCGATCCAAGAGCAAAAATAATAAAGAAATCAGCTGATGAAGTTCTGGCTAACTTAGGTGTCCAGGATCCAGTGCTTGATATTGCAAAAGGTCTTGAAAAAGAAGCTTTAGAAGATGATTATTTCGTGAAAAGAAAATTATATCCTAATGTAGATTTCTATTCTGGTATTATCTACAGAGCCTTAGATATTCCTACCAATATGTTTACAGTAATGTTTGCTCTGGGAAGACTTCCAGGTTGGATTGCTCAATGGAGAGAAATGAGATTGATGAAGGAACCTATCGGACGACCAAGACAGGTTTATACCGGTGAAACGCATAGAGAATTAAAACCTATTGAAAACAGATAATAATTAAATTAAAAAGAAGATTAATATGAAGAAGATATTTGTATTATTTCTATCGGCAACGCTTTTAGCGAGCTGCGGAGGAGATGGTAAAAAAGAAGAAGAGAAAAACAATTCACTAAAAATTGGTAACTCCACTGAAGCTAAAGATGAGGTATTAGAGGAAGAAGGAGTCACCAAAGTTTACTTAACTGGTAGTGATCAAATGAAGTTCAATAAAAATCAAATCACGGTGAATGCTGGTGATGAAGTTGTTCTAACCTTTGAGCACGTAGGTAAACTTCCTAAGGAAACTATGGGACATAATTTTGTTCTTTTGAAGAAAGGAACAAATGTCCAGGAGTTTGGTCAGGAGGCTCTTGAGTATAAGGAAAACGATTATATTCCTGAAAATACCGATGCAATCATTGTACATACCAAAATGCTTGGTGGAGGTGAAAAAACGCAAATCACTTTTGAGGCTCCAGCGAAGGGAAACTACGATTACATTTGTTCCTTTCCTGGTCACGTTGCCTTGATGAAAGGTATTCTTACAGTAAAGTAAGCTAAACTTTTAAATATCGATGAAAAGCCTTACAGATTCTGTAAGGCTTTTTTTATGAGGGATTCAGAAGGGTAAAATAAATATTTTCTCATTAACTCGAGACAGTTTTTTTTGATTACATAATGAAATTTTCAACTACTATTAGGTCTTCGAGGTTTGTAACTTTGAAGCTTTACAATATGTTTGTTTATCCTAAAACAAACCACTCAATTTTCTGAAGCGCATTTTTATCATTCACAGTGTCAATTAGTGCACTAGAGTTCTCAGGAGTATCACACATGAGAGAGCGAGTAAACCATTTCTAATCAAAAAAGCCTTACAGTAAAAGATGTAAGGCTTTTTCTTTGTATTTGAGTGTCTTAATATTTTATAGGCTCACCGTCTTTTGGCAGACTGTTTTTGATAAATGCTCTAATGTCATCATTCGCAGTTTTCAAATCTTCCTGGCGTAAATACATCATATGTCCACTTTCATAGGTTTTAAAATGAAGTCTGTCTTTCATTTTACCACTTTCATCAATATGCCACATGGTGTATTTAGCATTGAAATAGGTCGTGGCTCCATCAAACAATCCTGTTTGAATCATGACCTCCATGCTTGGGTTTTGTGCCATCGCCTGTCTTAATTGTTTTCCAGAAGTATTACGTGTTCTGTCCCATGGATAAACACTTCCAAACATATTATACTTTAGATCTGTCTTATAATTCAATTCATTTTTCAGATAATGATTTATTGCTGGGGTAAACGATTGTAACCAGGAGGTTAACTCAGAATTATAATCTGGTCGAGTTCCCGCTTCTTTTTCATCGAGACCTAAATACCTGGAGTCTAGTCGACCTACTGTATAACCATCATCAATTTTGAGAGTTTTCCAAAAGGTATTGAAAGGTACTTCTAGATTGTTCTGTAAAAATACTTTTTCGTCTATACTAGAGTAATAAGACATCTTTTCTACGATCTCTTTTTTCTTTTCAGCTCCTAGAAATCCACCTTTACTCAGGGCAGGAATAAGATCCTCAATGGTAAAGGCTTCAACTTCTTCCAGCATTTCTAGGATAGGTTTATTTTGTAATTCTGGTGGAAGTAACTTGTGATACCAGGCTGCAGCTGCAAAATAGGGAAGTCTGTTGGCTACCTCGACAGGGCCGTCTCTTTCGATGCCTAACTCTGTTGGAGATACTAATATTACCCCGTTGATAAACATCCAATGTGAATTCTGAAGTGCATTGGCCAAACCAGAAACTCTTGTCGTTCCATAACTTTCGCCTATCAGATATTTTGGGGCTAGCCATTTATCTTTTCGACTTACGAAAGTATTGATCCATTCTGCTAAATAATCAATATCGGCATTGACTCCAAAAAAGGTTTTTTTATTAAAATTTCCTTTCTCATCCAGTATTGGTCTTGAGTGACCCGTATTTACAGGGTTGACATAAACAATATCAGCTACATCAAGAATGCTATGAGGATTTCCAGAAAAGCCATAAGGTTGTACAGGGAAGCCTTCATCACTAATATTTAAAATCCGTGGCCCAGTATAAGCCAGATGCATCCAAACAGACGCAGATCCTGGCCCCCCGTTGAAAGAGATCACAAGCGGCCTTAAATCTTCTCCGTTACTATTTTTTTTCGTCTCAACTTTATAATAGGTAAACTGAAGCCCGGCAATTGGATGTCCCTGATCGTCCCAAACTGGCTGCATGCCAGTTTCAGCAGTGTAATCAAGAGTTTTTCCATTAATGGTGACGCTGTGTTTGGTGGTTACGGTTTCGTCTACGTTAAATTCAACAGTTTGAGCAAGTGCGAGCGAGGCACTTAGCATTGTAATGATTGCAAATATTTTTTTCATTTTTTAAAATTTTGCCTAATATAATTAATACCAATTTCATTTTGGAGAATAACCCAGAAAACAAAGGTTTTTGGTGCTGCAAGAAAATCACCAATAGACCTGTGAGGTTTTAGAAACCTCACAGGTCTGAGGTCGTGTTTCGTTTTTTTTTGCGAAAGCTCATGAAGAACTCGAATTGAATTTACTCCATAAAAAAAGCCGTTTCATAACGAAACGGCTTATGTCTATCAATGGATTGATGTTTACATCATACCTGGCATACCACCACCCATTGGTGGCATTCCGCCTCCGCCACCATTGTCATCTTCTTTGATGTCGACAAGGGCGCATTCTGTAGTTAAAATCATTCCTGCAACAGAAGCTGCGTTTTCTAAAGCGATACGCGTTACTTTTTTAGGATCGATAATTCCTGCTTTTAGCATATCTACGTAGGTTCCTGTTTTTGCATCATAACCTTTAGTACCTTCCAGGACTTTGTTAATGACAACAGAACCTTCACCACCAGCATTTTCTACAATGGTTCGCATTGGAGATTCCACTGCTTTAGCGATGATATTGATTCCTGTTTGTTCATCAGCATTGTCAACTTTTAAGCCTTCGAGTGCTTTAAGAGTTCTGATCAAAGCAACACCACCACCAGCAACAATGCCTTCTTCAACTGCTGCACGAGTCGCATGCAGAGCATCATCTACTCTGTCTTTTTTCTCCTTCATTTCCACTTCAGAGGCTGCTCCAACGTAAAGAACACCAACACCGCCAGCTAATTTAGCTAAGCGCTCTTGTAGTTTTTCTTTATCATAGTCACTGGTAGTCGACTCGACCTGAGCTTTGATCTGATTAACGCGGTTTAAGATATTATCTTTTTCACCTGCACCGTTCACAATGGTTGTGTTGTCTTTATCTATTGTGACGTTTTCTGCAGTACCCAACATGTCGAGGGTAGCATTTTCTAATGTAAATCCTCTTTCTTCAGAAATAACGGTACCACCAGTTAAAATCGCAATATCTTCCAGCATTGCTTTTCTGCGGTCGCCAAATCCTGGAGCTTTTACAGCAGCAATTTTTAATGATCCTCTTAATTTGTTGACCACTAGGGTAGCTAATGCTTCTCCTTCGATATCTTCAGCAATAATTAATAAAGGCTTACCACTTTGTGCTGCTGGCTCTAAGACAGGAAGTAAATCCTTCATAGAGTTGACCTTTTTATCCACGATTAAGATGTATGGATTTTCGAGATCTGTCGTCATTTTCTCACTATCTGTTACGAAGTAAGGTGACAGGTAACCTCTGTCAAACTGCATACCTTCAACAACGTCTACATAAGTTTCAGTTCCCTTAGCTTCTTCAACGGTGATGACGCCTTCTTTTCCCACTTTACCAAAAGCTTCAGCGATCAATTCACCAATTTTTTCATCGTTATTGGCAGAAATAGAAGCAACTTGTTTAATTTCTTCAGAGGTATCACCCACAGATTTAGCCTGTTTTGTCAATTCTGCAACCACAGCTTCTACAGCCTTATCTATACCTCTTTTAAGGTCTAAAGGATTAGCTCCAGAGGCTACATTTTTCAAGCCTTCTTTTACGATTGCCTGAGCCAGAACGGTTGCTGTAGTTGTTCCATCTCCAGCGAGATCATTGGTTTTAGAAGCTACTTCCTTTACCATCTGAGCCCCCATGTTTTCTAAAGCATCTTCCAATTCAATTTCTTTAGCCACACTCACACCATCTTTAGTCACTGCAGGAGCACCAAATGATTTACCTATGATCACATTACGACCTTTTGGACCTAAAGTTACTTTTACAGCGTTTGCTAGTGCATCTACACCACGCTTTACGCCATTTCTTGCTTCAATATCAAAAATTATATCTTTTGCCATTTTGTTTAGTTTTTAGTTGATTATTTGGTTTTATACTATCGCTAGGATGTCGTCTTCTCTCATGATGAGGTAATTTTTTTCATCATGCTTTAATTCTGTTCCTGCAAACTTTCCGTACAGAACCATGTCTCCTACCTTTACGGTCATATCATGGTCTTTCTTGCCATTTCCAACTGCTACAACTTGTCCACGTTGTGGTTTCTCTTTAGCGGTCTCAGGAATAATAATTCCAGAAGCTGTTTTAGTCTCTGCGGCTTGAGGCTCTACAAGCACTCTGTCTGCCAATGGTTTAATGTTTACTGCCATTATTAAAAAGTTTTTTAGTGTTAATTTCCATCATTTATGTCTAAAAGTGTGCCATTAGTTTTTGGCTGACAAGAAGCAAAAAAAAATGCCAGCTTGTCATAAGCTGGCATTTTAAAGGGTTGAATTTGATTCCTATTATTCCTGTTCTACAGGAGGCAAATCATTGGTTTGCGTATTTTCAATCGGAGCCTGATTTTCATCGAGTAATTTAGAATCCTGTCCAGTTCTGTTGCTGATGATTGTCACGTTGGATAATAAAATTAAAACCAAAAGCAAAGTAGCTAAGGCCCATGTGCTTTTATCTAAGAAGTCTGAGGTTTGCTTGACCCCGCCAACCTGTTGTGAGCCTCCACCGCCAAATGAGGAAGATAAACCACCACCTTTAGGGTTTTGAACCATAATAACAACGATCAATAAGAAGGCGACAATCACAATAAGGATTAAAAAAATGGAAAATGTGCTCATTATTATTTATTTTCTTTAAGTCTTTCTATTTCTTGAATTTGGTCTGCAAAGAAAGTACTTTTTTCGGGATTATTCAAAATTAATATCTTAAAAGCTTGAATAGCTTTATCGTAACGTTTTTGCTCTACATAAACTCTCGCCAGTGTCTCGGTCATGAGGCTGGACGATGGCTCATGCCTAGCTATAAATTTTTCTGAAGACTCGTAAGTTTTGGTAGGAACTATCTTCGGGTTGTTTTTTATGAACTCATCGATGACCTTAAACTGAGGATTGTTTTGGTTGGTCTCTAGATTCTTCTCCCTTTTCTCCAAAGGCTGTATTTGAGTTAGTTTAAGCCATTCTTGAAACGAATGTGTTTCAGAGGGATTAAAAACTAATGGCTTTCCAGTTTGATTTTCTTCTGTTTTTTCTTTTTCTACAAAAAGCTCTGGATCATTGATCTTACTCACTACATCTTCATTGATCTCAAATTCAGTCGAATTTTTCTCATATTGAATCAGCTCATCGATTTTGTGAGCAATGTTTAACTGATTAAATTCTTCAGAAGTGATATAATCAAACAATACAGAACGGTCCTGAGTTCTGGCTGCTGTATCTTTTAAAAAACTATTGTACCGGTAACTTTGCTGATGTTTTAAGAGTTTCAATTTAACGGCATAAAGCGGTTGAAAATAAGGATAATCTTCTATAGCTTCCTCGAGATCACCCAGAGTTGAAGAGTCAAATTCTAGAGGCGATTTTAGGAGCTGTAGTATTTTCTCTTTTTCCATTACCAATTGGTTAGCGACGCATTAAAAACATCCTGGGTTATCCGAGTGAAGACTTCATTAATAGCTTCCTCTTTTTGTGCGCCTGATAATTGAGCATTGCCCGGAAAATCGAAATAGAATGAAAATTTCTGTTCAAAGTCCTTCTCTGGGTCTAGAGTGTTGTAAAATCTCACATTGACGTCTATGGTCAACCGGTTTTGAGCAGCTCTGCTGTCAGCTGTTGCTGTCATTGGTGAAACATAGTATCTCACAATTTCTCCTTCGTAGATCAAGTCGCCATTTTGATTGGTAAGACTTAAACTTGTTTGATCTTGAATCAAATCTTGTAACTGTAACGTAAAGTCTCTGTCTATACCAGGCTCAACGAGTTGAGCTGTATTTTGAAAAAAGTTCACCTGAAATGTTTCTGCATTGCCAGTATCGGCACCTGTAAAGGAGTAATACTTACAGGAGTTTAAACTCAGTATACACACTAACGCAAATAGTATCTTTAACTTCATTACAAATCGTATTGTTTAATTTTTCTATAAAGCGTCCTCTCGCTAATGCCGAGTTCGTCTGCCGCTGGTTTTCGTTTTCCCTGATGTCTCTCCAGTGATTTTTTTATTAGCTCTACCTCTTTGTCCTGTAATGATAGGATTTCTTCTTCTTCGATATCTTCGGCATAGTCGTAAGGATCTTCAGTGGAAGGCTCTAGTTCTCTCGCTTTCTTTTGATTAGGAAGCTGTAAAATCTCAAGCTGATTTTCACGAGACTCTTTAGAGAATTCCTCTTCGTCTTCACTTTCCCCGTAAACTTTTTTGATAAGGTTGATGTTTTCTTCCTTAAACGTATCGTCATTTCCATTTTCCATCAATTCCATCGTCAACTTTTTCAGGTCGTTGAGATCATTTTTCATATCAAAAAGAACCTTATAAAGAATTTCTCTCTCATTGCTAAAATCACTCTTAGCGTTTTTTTCTTCTGAAATGACCGAAGGCAGATTAGAGCTATTTTTAGGTAAATAATGCTGCAAGGTAGCTTCGTCCACTTCTCTTTCCGTTTCAAGAACTGAAATTTGTTCTGTCACATTTTTGAGCTGTCTAATATTTCCGGGCCAGCTGCAGTTTTCTAATGCTTTTACAGCTCTGTCTGTAAGACGAACCGTGGGCATTTTATATTTTAAAGCAAAATCTGAAGCAAATTTTCTGAACAGCAGATGAATATCAGTGCGTCTTTCTCTAAGCGGTGAGAGATGAATCTCCACCGTATTGAGCCTGTAATAGAGGTCTTCTCTGAATTTGTTTTCTTTGATCGCTTCGATCATGTTTACGTTGGTCGCTGCAACAATTCTGACATTAGACTTTTGCACCTTTGAAGACCCCACCTTAATAAATTCTCCAGTCTCTAAGACTCTCAGCAGTCTTACCTGGGTGGTTAAAGGAAGTTCCCCAACTTCATCCAGGAAAATAGTACCTCCATCAGCTTCTTTAAAGTAACCGTCCCGAGCTTGATTTGCTCCGGTAAATGCACCTTTTTCGTGCCCAAACAGTTCACTATCGATAGTGCCTTCTGGGATAGCTCCACAGTTTACGGCAATGTATTTAGCGTGTTTCCTGTGGGAAAGGGCATGAATAATTTTAGGTAAACTTTCTTTACCAACTCCACTTTCCCCGGTAACTAGCACAGAGATATCTGTGGGGGCCACGCGAATAGATTTCTCTATGGCTCGATTGAGGCTAGGATCGTTTCCTATGATTTCAAATCGCTGTTTAACCGATTGTGGTGACTCCATATTATTGATGTAATTTAAGATGAATAAGACTGCATCGGTCCGTAGCCAACGGCTTCTCCAATAAGCGTCGCACTGGTGCAGTCTTTCATTTCAACCAGAACGTAATCACCTACTTTGTAATGTTCCTTAGGGAAAACAACGGTTGTATTTTGTGTATTTCTACCGCTCCACTGGAGGTCAGATTTTTTAGATTCTTTTTCGATAAGGACTTCTTCAATTTTCCCAAGATGCTGTTCTGTTCTGAAACGAGAATGCTTTTGTTGTAGATCTATGACTTCCTGCAGCCTTCGTTTTTTGGTCGCTTCAGGGATATCATCTTCAAACTTCTTAGCTCCAAGTGTACCTGGTCGTTCTGAATAGGCAAACATGTACCCAAAATCATATTTTACATACTCCATCAGAGATAAAGTATCCTGATGGTCTTCTTCAGTTTCAGTTGGAAATCCGGTAATCATGTCCTGAGAGATTCCACAATCTGGAATGATAGATCTTATGTTATCGATCAATTTGAAATATTCTTCACGGGTGTGCAGGCGGTTCATTTTCTTCAAGATTCTGTCGCTCCCACTTTGAACTGGTAAATGAATATAATCACAAATATTTCTATGTTGAGCCATGACTTCTATAACATCTAAAGTCATATCCTGAGGATTGGAGGTGGAAAACCGAATACGCATACCTGGCTGTGCTTTAGCAACCATTTCCAACAGGCCTGCAAAGTGAACCGCAGTAGCCTTTTGCATGTCAGTGGCTTTTTTAAAATCTTTTTTGAGGCCTCCACCGTACCAAAGATAACTATCTACGTTCTGTCCTAAAAGCGTGATTTCTTTAAATCCTTTAGCCCATAAATCATTAACTTCATCAAGAATACTTTTAGGATCACGGCTTCGTTCTCTTCCTCTGGTAAATGGCACTACGCAAAACGTACACATATTATCACATCCTCTGGTGATGGATACAAACGCAGAAACTCCGTTGCTTTGAAGTCGTACCGGAGAGACATCTCCGTAAGTTTCTTCTTTGGAGAGAATTACATTGATGGCATCTCTGCCATTTTCAACTTCATCGAGCAGGTTGGGTAAGTCTTTGTAAGCGTCGGGACCAACAACCAGATCGACTATTTTCTCTTCTTCCAGGAATTTATGCTTCAATCTTTCGGCCATACAGCCTAAAACTCCAACCTTCATTGAAGGATTATCCTTTTTAATGGCGTTAAATTTTTCGAGACGCTTTCTTACCGTTTGTTCAGCCTTGTCTCTGATGGAGCAAGTGTTGACAAGTACAAGATCGGCTTCAATCAATTCGTTGGTGGTATTATAGCCTTGCTGATCAAGAATAGAAGCTACAATCTCACTGTCGCTAAAATTCATAGCACAGCCATAACTTTCTATATAAAGTTTCTTGGAGTTATTTTCTTTCTTTTCTTTTACTAATGTCTGTCCCTGCAGGCTTTCATCAATTATCTTCTCCATGTCAAATAATAAAATTTCGACAAAGATACACGATCTCTTTTTGCTGACAAAATGTCATTTTGTAGTTTTTTGAGATTTAATTTAGTCATCCAATTTTGATGCAGATCCGCTAGGAGTTCACTACTTTAGAGGCGTTCTTAAATTCAAATCCAAAAAATCGTATACTTTTGCAGTATAAATAATAACCAATGGCAAAAAATCTAGTAATTGTTGAGTCTCCTGCCAAAGCTAAGACTATAGAAAAATTTTTAGGTAAAGAGTATAAGGTGGCTTCCAGTTTTGGTCACATTGCAGATTTACCTTCCAAAGAGTTGGGTGTGGATGTTGATAACGACTTTAAGCCCAAATATATCGTCAATTCCGACAAAAAGGATGTGGTAAGGAAGCTCACTAAAATGGCCAAGGAATCTGAGACTGTATGGTTGGCGAGTGATGAAGATAGGGAAGGAGAAGCTATTGCATGGCACTTATCAGATGAGCTTAAACTAGACGAAGCTAAAACAAAACGTATTGTCTTTTCTGAAATTACGGAGACGGCAATTAAAAAAGCTATCCAAAACCCAAGAGAAATAAACTATGATTTGGTAAATGCTCAAAAAGCCAGACGTGTTCTGGATCGGCTTGTGGGGTATGAACTTTCTCCAATATTGTGGAGAAAGGTGAAGGGAGGCTTATCTGCAGGTCGAGTGCAGTCGGTCTCAGTGAGATTGATTGTGGAACGCGAGCGCGAGATCATAGATTTCAATCCTGAAGTATTTTACAGGGTAGATGCCGAATTCAAAACAGAACAGGGTTCAAGCTTTAAAGCTAAACTGCCAAAAAACCTAAAGTCTAAGAAAGAAGCTGAAGCCTTTTTGGAAGCTCAAAAAGAGGCTGAATATAAAGTAAGTGATCTTACTAAAAAACCCGCTAAAAAATCTCCTGCTCCACCATTTACTACTTCAACCTTACAACAGGAGGCCGCCAGGAAACTTTATTTTTCTGTAAGCAAAACCATGAATATGGCTCAGCGTTTATATGAGGCGGGTCATATTACTTATATGAGAACAGATAGCGTTAACCTCTCTGAGCAGGCTAAGCAAAGTGCAGAAGATGAGATCAAAAGCGCTTATGGTGATAACTATCATAAGGCAAGAAATTATAAAGGTAAGTCCAAAGGGGCTCAGGAAGCTCACGAAGCTATACGACCAACCAACTTTGCAGTACATCACATCGACGCCGAGCGCGATCAACAACGTCTTTATGAGCTGATCTGGAAACGTGGTATTGCCTCGCAGATGAGCGATGCTGCATTGGAAAGAACCAACGTAAGAATTGCTTCAAGCAAAGATGAACGTGAATTCTCAGCCAATGGTGAAGTCGTTAAATTCGATGGATTTTTGAAAGTCTATCTTGAAGGAAAAGACGAAGAAGATGAAGAACAAAGTGGTTTATTGCCAGCGATGAAGGTTGATGAAGCCTTACTTAATCAATATATTCAAGCCACTGAACGCTATACGCGACCTCCTTCCCGTTACACAGAAGCTTCTTTGGTTAAGAAACTGGAAGAGTTGGGCATCGGAAGGCCATCGACTTATGCGCCTACCATTTCTACAATACAAAATAGAAAATATATAGAGAAAGGGAATGTTGATGGTAATGAACGTAAGTACATTCAGTATACCTTTAAAAATGATGAGATAGAAACCAAAACGCTTTCAGAAAAAGTGGGCAGCGATAAAGGCAAGCTTGTCCCAACAGATGTGGGGATGGTGGTCAATGACTTTTTGATAAAACATTTTAAAGGCATTTTGGATTACAATTTCACCGCTAAACTAGAACAGGATTTTGATGAGGTTGCTGAAGGTAATGCGAAGTGGACGAAGGTGATGAAAGATTTCTATATCCATTTTCATCCTAATGTCCTTGATGTGGCCGCTAATGCAGAGCGTGAAGTTGGTGAGCGTATTTTAGGAGAAGATCCTGAAACCGGCAAGCCTGTAAGTGCCCGATTAGGTAAATTTGGACCTATGGTTCAAATCGGTTCGGTTGAAGATGAGGAAAAACCAAGATTTGCCAGTTTGAAGCCCGAGCAAACGCTGAGTTCTGTGACTTATGAAGAGGCCATGGATCTTTTTAAACTTCCAAAGCAACTCGGTGAATATGACGGAGAAGAGGTAGAAACCAATATAGGTCGTTTTGGTCCTTATGTGCGCTACGGGAAAAAGTTTGTGTCTCTGGATAAGGGGGAAGACCCATTGGATGTAACCTACGACAGAGCACTGGAACTCATCAAAGCCAAAGAGAAAGCAGATGAGCCCATCTATTACCATAAAGATAAAGGTGTTCAAAAAGGTGTAGGCCGATTTGGGCCTTATCTGAAATGGGACGGGATGTTTATTAACGTCAATAAAAAATATGACTTCGATAATTTAAGTGAGGCAGATATCGTTGAATTGATCGAAGATAAAATTCAGAAGGAAAAAGATAAATTGATTCACCACTGGGAAGAGCAGGGGATCAAACTAGAAAAAGCAAGATGGGGCCGTTATAAATTGTCTAAAGGAAAAACAAAAGTGGAACTTCCTAAGACAACTGATGCAGAGGGTATGGCGCTAGATGAAGCTGAGGCTATTTTGGAGAAGAATACGAAATCTAAAAAGAAGCCTGCTAAGAAAAAAACAACAACCAAAGCGAAAAAAACGAGCACCAAAAAGAAAACTACTCCAAAGACTAAGAAGTCGACAAGTAAAAAGTCCTCGGGTAAAACCACTAAATAACAACTACTAACAGAATGGCATTTGAATATTTAGAACCTGTTCATCAGGAACTTCAAGACAGGGTTAATGCATTTCCCAACCAAAGCCTTTCTAATTTCGTAAGTTTCTACGAAGGTGAAAGTGACATTGATTTTAAAGATATCGACTCGGCCTTAATTTGTATCAAGGACGCCAGGAGTAGTGTATATGAGCAAAAGTCAGATTTCTTTTATAATGACATTAGAACTCAGCTTTATCAAATGTACGTTGGGAACTGGAAATTGAAGATGATAGATCTAGGGGATATTCAGCAAGGAGAGCAGGTGTCTGATACTGCTTTTGTGTTGAAGTCAATCCTTGCGGAATTATACCGAAAAGCAATTGTTCCAATAGTTTTGGGTGGGAGTCAGGATTTTACTTTTTATCAATATAGAGCATTTGATGGTATCCAGTACATGGTCAACCTTACAGGGGTAGATCATAAATTCGATTTAGGTAATTCAGACTTACCTATGGATAGTCAATCCTATGTAGGTAAAATGATTATAGATGAGCCGTACAATCTTTTTAATTACTGTAATTTAGGTTATCAAACCTATTTATCGCCTCAGGAAGAGATTGATTTGATGGATAAGCTGTTTTTTGAAGCTTTGAGGCTAGGCGAGCTAAAGCATGATTTTACAAGGGCTGAGCCTATTTTAAGAGATTCAGATTTGGCAAGTGTTGATATAAATTGTGTTAAATCTTCAGAAATTGCTGATTCAAATCACAAAAATATTAACGGATTCAGTACATTTGAATTATGTAAGCTGTCAAGATATGCAGGTATGAGCGATAAATTGAGTTCTTTTGGGATTTATGAATTGCAAGCTATGAGAAGCTCAGAAGGCTTTATACATCTTGTTTCACAGATGTTATGGTACTTTATGGAAGGCTTCAGTTTGAGGCTAAATGAAGCAGTAACCGAAGAAAATGCAAATTTTACAAAATATAGTGTGCCAATACAGGATGAAATTTTAATTTTTTTTAAGAGTGAACTCTCAAATCGCTGGTGGATCAAAATACCAAACGAGAATAATAATGAGCATAAACCAACGTTATTAGCTTGTGATTTGCAGGATTACACTGATGCGGTTTCTTCCATTATTCCAGATAGATGGTTGAAAGCCAAATATAAAAACAGCATCTAATTTGAAATTATTTTAATTAATGTTAAGAAAAAAATTGTTTATTTGTACACAAGACTTGAATTTAATCACTTAATTATGAAATTTTATTTATCATCTTCTAAAGGTCTTTTTATGGCAGTGTTTGCTTTTTTAGTGATCAGTTGCGGTAAAAGCGATAAAGGACAGCTCGTTGGAGTAGAGGGAAAGAAATGGTATCCCGAAAAACCTTACGGTATGGTCTTAGTGAAAGGAGGCTCTTTCATCATGGGGAAATCTGATGATGATCTTGCAGGTGTTCAAAATGCACCACCTAAAACTGTGACAGTTCCTTCCTACTATATGGATGAAACTGAAATCACTAATGCCGAATACAGGCAATTTGTTTTCCACGTTAGAGATTCTGTGATTCGACAGAAGCTTGCTGAAGCGGCTGAATTGTCTGGTGGCGATGGCGGAGATGAAGGAATTCAAAGATTTGCTTTTAAAAATTCTGGTGCAGGAGATGATGATGGTGAATTAAATCCCTTTCAGGAATTTTCCAAACATTACGATCCTTTAAATCAGGCTCTAAATTGGAATCCTGAAATCATATGGGATCCTTCAGAATATCCAGATGAGGACTATGTCTACGTAATGGATGAGTTTTATTTATCAAACGATCAATCTTACAATGGCCGAAGAATGCTGGACGTTACTCAGTTTAAGTATAAGTATAAAACGATGAACATCGATGCAGCGGCTAGAAATAAAGGTGAACGTACCAACTTCATAACAGAAGAGGAAGTTATGGTGTATCCAGATACGACAGTATGGATCAAAGACTTTAACTATTCTTACAATGAGCCTATGCACAATGATTATTTTTCTCATACAGCTTATGATAACTATCCAGTTGTAGGTGTAACCTGGGGTCAGGCTAAGGCTTTTGCCAATTGGAGGACAAAATATTTGAATGATTTTAGAAGAGAAAAGAATGAGGCCAACGCCAATTTCTTCAGACTACCTTCTGAAGCAGAGTGGGAATATGCTGCAAGAGGAGGAATCGAAGGTGGAACCTATCCTTGGGGTGGTCCTTATGCAAAAGATGATCGTGCATGTTTCTTAGCCAACTTTAAGCCTTTTAGAGGGGATTATGCAGCCGATGAAGCGCTTTATACTGTAGAGGCAAATGCTTATGAACCGAACGATTACGGGCTTTATAATATGTCTGGAAATGTAGCCGAATGGGTGAATACATCTTATGATCCTGCGTCTTATGAGCACATGTCTACTATGAGTCCTAACGTCAATAATAGTGCCAACAAAAGAAAAGTGGTGAGAGGTGGTTCTTGGAAAGATGTGAGCTACTACCTTCAAGTTAGCACAAGAGATTATGAATACTCAGATTCAGCCAGAAGTTATGTTGGATTTAGAACCGTTCAGGATTTCTTAGGCAATTCATTAAATTTAAACTAAACTAAAACTAAACAATCAAATCTCAAAATCATGGCAAAATCAAAATCAGGAAAAAAGGCAATGAACATGGTCTATGGCCTTGGAGCGGCAATCGTAATTATAGGTGCTTTATTTAAAATTATGCACTGGCCTTTTGGAAATACAATGCTTATTATTGGTCTAGTTGTCGAAGCTGCAGTATTTGCTATCTCAGCATTCGAACCTGTAGACGATGAGTTAGACTGGTCTAAAGTATATCCAGAACTAGCTCAGGAAAATCCAGCTAACAAGAAAGAGACTTCAGTTGAAAATGAGCAAGGATTGCTTTCTAAAAAACTGGATGAAATGCTTAAAGAAGCTAAAATCGATTCAAAATTGATGGAAAGTCTAGGAGAGAGTATCAAAAATTTTGAAGGTGCAGCACGCAATATTCAGCCTACAACAGACTCGATGGAGTCTCAGCGTAAGTATAGCGAAGAATTGACTCTAGCTGCTACGCACATGGAGTCTTTAAATAACTTATACAAAGTTCAAGTAGAATCTGCCTCCAAACAAGCAGAAGCTAATCAGGCTGTTGCTGATAATGCAGATCGATTGAAGCAACAAATGGAATCCTTAACAGCTAATTTAAATTCCTTAAATGGTGTGTATGGTGGAATGTTAACCGCTATGAGACCAAAAGCTTAATTCTAATCTTTTAAAAGAAACACTATGGCTGGAGGAAAACAGACCCCAAGGCAGAAGATGATTAACCTGATGTACTTGGTATTTATCGCAATGATGGCGTTGAATATGTCTAAGGAAGTGTTGACGGCTTTTGGCCTTATCAATGAATCTTTAGCAGAGTCCAACGAAAAATTTATTGAAAAAAATAATGCAGCAGTTGCAGGCTTAAAACAAAAAGCAAAGGATTCGCCTAAGCAATTTAAAGATGCTGAAGAGTTAGCTAGCTCGGTAGCGACGCTTACAGATAATTATTATCAATATCTAAGCTCTTTAAAATCTGAATTGAAAGCAACAGTAGATGATCCTAAGGATTATGAAAGCATGGATAAGACCGCTTATCTGGATGAGAAAATGATGTCTAGTGGTAACTTGACTAAAGACGGCAAAACATTTATGGCCGAAATGGAGAAATACCACGATGGCATGTTGCAATTGATAGGAGATAATCCTAAATATCAACAAATTGCGAGTTCTATTGCAGATAAGTTTAATGGCGAAGATATAGTTGATGGTGAAAATGTTAAGAAAAGATATATTGAATATCATTTCATTGGATACCCACTAGTATCATCTATAACTAAAATTTCTGCTTTACAAAATGATCTTAAAGTTTATGAGAACGAACTTTTATCTATGATGTTGGCTGGAGAACTTGCTTCGATTGCTGAGGTAAATACAACCAACTATTCTACTATCTTAGAAACTTCAAAGTCAGCTTATTTTTCTGGAGAAACCTTTGATGGTGCCATTGTCTTAGGAAGAACAGATGAGTCAACTGTTCCTAATGATGTTAGGCTTAAGTTAGATGGACGTGACCTAGTAAAAGGTCGTGACTTTGAGCTAGATGGAGGAAAAGTTGTTTTGAAAGTATCCTCTGGTAATGTAGGTACTCACAAAATCGAAGGAAATTTAATCTTCAAACAAGACGGCGAGGAAACTGAAGTTCCTGTTAATAAAACGTATTCTGTGATTCCAAAGCCTAATCAGGCTATTGTATCTGCTGATAAGATGAACGTTGTATATCGAGGTATAAAAAACCCTATTACGGTGTCTATGCCAGGTGTTCCTGGAAACAAGGTCAATGCTAGTGCACCTGGTTTAAGCCGAGTGAGAGGCTCTCAATATGTAATGGTTCCAAAAACAGGTACCGAAGTCAAAATTAGTGTTGTTGGAGAAATTGACGGTAAGAAATTCCCTTCATCAGCAACTTTCAGAATTAAGAGTTTACCACGACCAACTCCTACAGTAAGGGGTCAGGTCCAGGAAGGTGGTGCTATTCAAATGCCAAAAAATGCTTTAAAAGTTTCACCAATTGGTGCAACCTTCGAAAACTTTGACTTTGATATCACCCCTACAGTAAAACGATTTACACTAAGTATTCCAGGACAGCCCTCTGTGGTCGTAAATGGCAGTAGGTTAGACCAAAAAGCACAAGGTCTCTTGGATCTTGCCAGAGCCGGAGATATCGTTCAAATATTTGATATTAAAGCAGATGTTCCTGGCGTGAACGTTAAAAACATGCCAGCGATATTGGTTCAAATAACTAATTAAAATTTAAAAAGATGTTTACTAATTTAAAAGTCTTTACGTGTTTGATGATAGCCTTTAGTGCTAATATAGCTTTAGCTCAAACCAATAATATTCTAAATGCATCCACACCTTCGCAAGTAGGCGTAATGACTGAAGATCAAAAAATTGCTGATGATGACAGGCCATTGGATTATGGTTATATTGGAGACAGAGATATTTTATGGTCTAAAGTGGTATGGGAAAAAATTGATCTTAAACAAAAGATTAATTTCCCCCTCCTATACCCTACTCAAGATGATGCTTTTTCATCAAATAGAAGATCGTTATATAAAGTACTTTTAGATGCTATAGAAGAAGGAGCTAAAGATTCTACTTCTGCAGATGGTATTACAGAGGTCTATGCTACTAGCTATTTTAATAAGAAAAGAACCTATGAGGATATCCTTGGATCTACCAAGTCTGTCTTCTTACCCGATGTAGCTCTGGATATTTTAGGGCAATACGGTGTAACCGGTACAGAAAATGTTCAGACTTTTATCAACCGATCTTTAGCAGGTAACTTATCTGATTATCCAGAGTTGTATCCTCAGGAATTGATCGATCAAATGGAACCTTATCTTATTCCTACAGAAATTACAAGTAGAGACATCTTAGAATATCACATCAAAGGTATGTGGTACTTCGATAAATTACAGGGAGAGATGAGATATAGATTGCTGGGTATTGCCCCGGCAGGCTACGACATTCAGAGTCAAAACCAAAGTTTTTCTGGAGAGCCACAAGTTGTCCCTTATTTTTGGGTCTGGTTTCCTGATGCCAGAGAGGTACTTCATGACGCAAAAGTATTGAATAATCAAAACAGTTCTATGCCATTTAGCTTCGATCATCTGCTAAATTCAAGACGCTTTGATGCAATGATTTACAAGACTCAAAATGTCTATGAAGATCGTGAAGTGTCAGATTATGTTCAGGATAATGCCTTAATGCAATTACTGGAATCCAACAGAATTAAAGAAGAGATACGTAATTTTGAATTAGACATGTGGAATTATTAATTCGTTCTAATCCATAAATCATAAAAAAGCCCTTGTGTTTCATAAGGGCTTTTTTATGTTTATGACATAATTACTGCAAATCAACTAATAGAAATAAATAGCTTATGAAGGATGCTTTGGTTATTGGATTTGGAATTGCTGGTCTTTCGGTGTCCAAACACTTAGAGTTTAAAAATAAATCCTTTGATATCATTGCCGATGATAGCCAGCAATCTTCAAAAGTAGCTGGTGGTGTTTTAAACCCTGTGGCTTTAAAACGTTATAATCTAGCCTGGAAAGCCGATCATTTGATGCCTGAAGCTATCTCCTTTTACTCTACCTTTAATACTGAATCTCAAGTAAACCATTTTGATCAAATTCCAGTATTTAAGCTCTTTTCCTCCATTGAAGATCAGAACAACTGGTCGGTGGCTTCAGATCAACCTAAATTAGAGCCTTTTCTCAATCCTGAGATTCAGTCGCTAGACCTCCCAGTATATCCAAATTTCAAGGCAGGAGAAGTTCAACAGACTCACTTGCTCGAGTTGAAACCTCTCATCGAAGCTCAAATCTCAAATTATAAAGCTACTCATCAATTTTCTTCAGACTCTTTTGACTATAATAAAGTTGAATTTGAAGCGGATCAAATCAAGTACAAAGGGAATTCCTATAGGGTTTTGATATTTTGTGAAGGGTTTGGTATTGCAGAGAATCCGTTCTTCAACTGGCTTCCTGTGTACGGAAATAAAGGTGAGTATCTTATTTTCAAATCTAAAGATCTCAAGGCCAATGAGCTTATTTTAAAGTCCAGACACTTCATTATTCCATTAGGAGATGATGTCTACAAATATGGCGCTACCTATTCCAGAGACCAACTTAATGATCTGCCTACTGAAGAAGCTCGCGCCGACCTGAAAACAAAACTTTCTGAAATGATTACTTGCGATTTTGAAGTTGTAGATCAGCTTGCTGGAGTGCGCCCAACCGTAAAAGATAGAAAGCCAATCTTAGGTCCACACCCAGAGCATGACCAACTGTTTGTGTTAAATGGTTTTGGCAGCAGAGGTGTGATGGCAGCTCCTCAACTTTCAAGAATGCTTGTAGATCACATCTTTGAAGGTAAAGCTATTGATGAGGAGGTGTCTATTTCTCGTTTTTCGAAGCTTTATTCTTAGCCTCTTTATCGTAAGACAAAAAGAAATTAATCCAGATGTTTCTGGACAGCCTCATAATGATTGGGCCTAAAAAGAGTAATACGCCTATAATTGTAAAAAATGAGGGTATGACTTCAAGGCCAATAAAGAAATAAGAGGTGATAAAAGCGGCGACAGAAAAGGCAACCCCAAGCCCGTAACTCACATACATGGCACCGTAGAAAAATGAGGGCTCAATCTTGAATTTTTGATTGCACACCGAGCAGCGTTCGTGCATATCATAAATTTTATTCAGTTTATAAGGGTTGGACTCTTTATACATTTCACCCTCGTGACACACTGGGCATTTTCCTGTGAATACACTGTATAATTTAGTCCCTTTCAGCATTATGAATAAAATTTAGTTTTAGTTAGCAAAAATACCAATCTTTGCAGAAATTTTAGGTAACATATGCTACACATTCATAACCTTTCTATTTCTTTTGGTGGAGAGTATCTTTTTAAAGAAATCAGTTTTAAGCTGAGTGCTGGGAATAGAGTAGGGCTTATTGGAAAAAACGGGGCCGGAAAATCGACCATGTTGAAGATTATTTCAGGAGAAATGCCCTTGGATCAGGGGCAGATTGCTAAGGATAAAGAGATCAATATTGGTTTTTTGAAGCAGGATATAGATTTTGAAGAGGGGAGAACCGTTCTGGAGGAGGCTTATCAGGCTTTTGAAGCGATCAAAGGCATCGAAAGTCAGCTGGATTATATCAACCAGCAGCTGGTGGAACGTACAGATTACGAAAGTGAAGGTTACAATCAGCTAATGATCGACCTTAACGATTACCAGCAGCAATATGAAATTTTAGGTGGCTATAACTATCAGGGCGATACTGAAAAAGTATTGAAAGGTTTAGGGTTTACCACAGAAGATTTTGACAAACAAACGAATACCTTTTCCGGAGGATGGAGAATGCGAATTGAACTGGCGAAACTATTGCTGCAAAGCAATGATATTCTGCTATTGGATGAGCCGACCAATCACCTGGACATCGAAAGTATACTCTGGCTGGAAAGCTTTCTGCAGAACTTTGGCGGCTGTGTTGTGATCGTTTCTCACGACAAGATGTTTCTGGATAATGTGACCAATAGAACCATAGAATTGTCACTTGGGCAGATTTATGATTACAACAAGCCATACTCTAAGTTTAAGGTACTGCGAGAGGAGCTGAGAGAACAGCAGCTGGCTGCTCAAAAGAATCAACAAAAAGAAATAGAGCAAACCGAAAAACTGATCAGTAAGTTTAGAGCTAAAGCCAATAAAGCCTCTATGGCTCAATCTCTAATCAAAAAGCTTGAAAAGACAGATATCATCGAAGTGGATGAAGAGGATAACCAGGTGATGAATGTTAAATTCAATAGCTCTAAAAATCCTGGCAAGGTTGTGATTGAAGCAGAAGACCTCTCTAAGTCGTTTGGTGAAGATTTGGTTTTTAAGGATGTAGAATTTTTAATCGAAAGAAATTCCAAGATTGCTTTTGTTGGTCAGAATGGACAGGGAAAATCGACTTTAGCAAAAATTATCGTTGGTGAGCTTGAGCATAAGGGTCATATTAAGCTTGGTCATAATGTAGAAATTGGATATTTCGCCCAAAACCAAGCCGAATACCTGGATGGTAATAAAACCGTTTTGGACACGATGATCGATGCTGCTAACGAAAGCAACAGAAGCCGGGTGCGCGATATTTTAGGTTCATTTCTGTTTAGAGGAGATGATGTCACTAAATTTGTAAAAGTACTGTCTGGTGGGGAGCGAAACCGACTGGCCCTGGCCAAAATGTCGCTGTCTCCCTTCAATGTATTGATTATGGATGAGCCCACCAACCACTTAGATATTCAGTCTAAAAACGTGCTTAAGGCGGCTTTAAATAATTTTGAAGGCACTTTGATCCTGGTTTCACACGATAGAGATTTCCTACAGGGACTAGCCGATTCTATTTTTGAATTCAGAAATAACAAGGTCAAAGAGTTTTTAGGAGATATCAACGACTACCTAAAATACAGAGCTTTAGAATCCATGCGTGAAGTGGAAAAAAAAGATAAAAAGCAAAAGGAACAAAAAGCTGAATCTTCTACTAAAACAGACTATGAAACTCAAAAGAAACAGAAATCACTTCAGAATAAATTGAGTAATGTAGAGTCAGAAATTTCAAAACTGGAAAAGGAGATCAAAGCTATCGATAAGCAACTGGCAGACCACTATGAAGAAACCATCAGCAAAGAAAATTTCTTCGAGGGCTATAATGCCAAAAAACAAAAGTTAGAAAGCTTAATGACCTCCTGGGAGGAGCTTCAGGTTAAAATGGAAAGTCTTTAAGTTTTCATAAAATTTCAGAAAGCACTTTAACTAAAATCGACTTATAAGGTCCTAATTACACTATGAGAAAAATTATATTATACGCACTAGGCGTGCTTTTATTGGTTGGTGCCATTTTTGGTGCTAAACTTATTATCGATAGCAAAGAGGTTCCAAAATCCGGACCTAAAAAAACCGTTAAAACTGTCTTTGTAGATACGGTCCATAATTCAACAGTTCCTATTCTTATTCCGACCAATGGTAATCTGGTGGCTAAGCGCAGGGTTGAATTGTTTGCTGAAGTACAGGGTGTATTTACTTATAGTGCAAAACCCTTTAGAGCGGGGCAAACGTATAGGAAAGGCCAGTCTCTCATTCGCATAGATGCTTCAGAATATAAAGCAACGGTGCAGTCTGCTAAAAGTGATTTGTACAACCAAATCACAGCTATCATGCCTGATCTGAGGCTGGATTATCCAGAGGTCTACCCTAAGTGGCAGGAGTACCTCAATAATTTCGATCTAAAACAATCCGTACCTGCACTTCCAGATTACGATTCTGATAAAGAGCGGTTTTTTATTAATGGTAGAGGGATCAATACGGCCTATTACAATGTCAAAAACTTAGAAGAACGTTTAATTAAATATCGCATCAATGCTCCTTATGACGGTGTTCTTATTGAGGCTTCAGTCACTGAAGGTACGCTAATTCGAAGCGGTCAAATGTTAGGTGAGTTTATAGACCCAACAGTGTTTGAGCTTCAGGTGGCCATTGCCAAAGATTATGCAGATCTTCTGGAGAAAGGAGAGTCTGTAACCTTGATGAATAATAAAGAAACTAAAACCTATGAAGGTAAAGTGAGCCGAATCAACGCTAGTATAGATCAGGCCACACAAACCGTTAGTGTGTTTATAGAAGTCGAAGATCCAACTTTAAAAGAGGGAATGTACTTGAAGGCTTCAGTTGAGGCTAAAACAGTAGACAATGCAGTGTCTATCGATAGAAGTTTAGTGAATGACAATAATGAGATTTTTGTGGTAAAGGATACGATTCTTAATACTCTAAAAGTCAAGCCTATTTACTTTTCAGACAAAAAAGCTGTGGTTAAAGGTATTCCAGATGGTGAATTGATGCTGGCCAAGCAGGTCTCTGGTGCTTATAGCGGAATGCTGGTGAAAGTAGTCGATCAAGGCGGAACAAAAAAGAGCAAAGGAACAACTGCTGAAATTACTGAGAAATGAGAAAAATTATCTCTTACTTTATAAAATATCATGTGGCCGTCAATGTCATGATTTTGGCTTTTGTGATTTTTGGAGTGGTAGGGATGCTGCGCCTGCAGTCTTCTTATTTTCCTTTGATTGAGTCTGAAATTATCAACATCAATGTGACTTATCCTGGGGCAGCTCCAGAAGAGATTGAAGAAGGAATTGTCCTTAAAATTGAAGATAACTTAAAGGGTCTTGTGGGGGTAGATCGGGTGACCTCTGTCTCCCGAGAAAATGGCGGAAGTATAACCGTAGAAATCGATCGGAATGAAGATATCGATGTGATGCTAAGTGAGGTCAAGAATGCGGTAGATCGAGTTCCTAATTTCCCTTCAGGAATGGAACCTCTGGTCGTTGCCAAGCAGGAAAACATTCGGGAAACTTTCGATTATTTTGTGAGTGGAGAAGGTGTTGATCTGGCAACGCTGAAGCAGATTGCCAGACAAATGGAGTACGATCTAAGGGCCATGGATGGTCTTTCTCAGATCGAGATTTCCGGATATCCCGATGAAGAAATTGAAATTGCAGTAGACGAGAATGATCTTTTGGCCTATAACCTCACATTTGCAGAGGTGGCCCAGGCGGTATCTCAAGCCAATATTCTGACCACAGGGGGGAGTATTAAAACCGATGTGGAAGACTTTTTAATTCGTGCTAATAATCGATCTTATTACGGAAAGGAATTGAATAACCTTGTGGTAAAGTCTCAGCCAGACGGCACTCAAGTGACTTTGGAAGATGTCGCGATTATTCGCGATCGGTTTTCTGAAACACCAAACGCCTCATACATCAATGGTAGAGTAGCGGTAAGCGTCAATATTTCTACCACCAATAACGAAGATTTGATGGCTGCCGCCGAGAAGGTGAGACAGTATGTAAAAGAGTTTAATGAAAAGAATGATACCATAGAAATTATTGTAGAAGATGATAGGAGTATCACTCTTAACCAACGTACCCAGTTACTGATAGAAAATGGTGCGGTGGGTATCTTACTGGTGTTGGTATTTTTATCTTTCTTCCTAAATACCCGGTTAGCCTTTTGGGTTGCTTTCGGTTTGCCTATTTCTTTTTTAGGGATGTTTATTTTTGCCAGCGCTTTTGGAGTGACGATCAACGTCTTATCCCTGTTTGGAATGATCATCGTGATTGGAATTCTGGTGGATGATGGCATTGTGATTTCAGAAAATATATATCAGCATTACGAGATGGGGAAAAAGCCCGTTCAGGCTGCTATAGATGGCACTATGGAGGTGCTTCCGCCAATCATCTCGGCTATCATCACCACGGTTTTAGCCTTTTCTACCTTTTTATTTTTAGATAGCCGTATCGGTCAGTTTTTTGGAGAAGTGAGTACGGTTGTTATTTTAACGCTGGTAGTCTCTCTTGTGGAGGCATTGATTATATTGCCAGCGCACATCGCCCATTCTAAAGCCCTGGTAAGAGAAAAGAAAGGTGAAGAAAAGAAAGCTAAAGGGATTTCACTTCTATTTAAGAAAATGCGCCGTATGAACGTTTATGGCGATAAAGTCATGGGGTTTCTTAGAGACAAATTTTATGAACCTGTGATCAAATTTACGGTTCAAAACCGGTTTATTAGTTTTGCGATAATTACAACCATGCTTATTTTGACGATAGGCTCTATTATGGGTGGAGTGGTAAAAGTGACCTTATTCCCTAGTATTGCAAGTGATCGAGTAAGTATTGATCTATTAATGCCAGAGGGAACCAACCCCAAAACCACCGACAGCATCATATCGATGGTGGAGGATGCGGCCTGGAGAGTAAATAAAGACTTTTCTGAGCGTCAGACCGGAGATAAGCAGGTAGTTAGAAATATCGTGAGACGGGTGGGACCCGGAAATAACAAAGCTTCTTTAAGGGTAAATTTACTCCCTGGAGAGGAGCGTGACTTTGGTTCCCCTGAAATTACAAACGCCATCAGAGATGAAGTGGGTGAGGTCTATGGGGTAGAGCGGCTTACGTTTGGGTCTGGCGGTAACTTTGGAGGAAAACCCGTGTCGGTTTCCTTACTGGGTAATAACCTGAATGAACTCGAGCAAGCCAAAGAAGAACTCAAGGCTATTTTAGAAGAAAATTCTACCTTAAAAGACGTTACCGATACCGATCCAGATGGTATCAAGGAAATCACCGTCAACCTTCAGGATGAGGCTTATGCCTTAGGTTTGAATCTAGGCGAAGTCATGAGCCAGGTGAGAGCAGGATTTTTTGGGCTTCAGGCTCAGCGTTTTCAGAGAGGACAGGATGAGATCAGAGTCTGGGTGAGGTACGATCGTGATAATCGTGAATCTATCAATGACCTGGCCGATATGCGTATTGTGACTCCAGATGGTAATCGGGTGCCTTTTGGGGAAATCGCCACTTATACAATTGAGCGGGGGACAGAATCAATAAGTCACTTAGACGGCTTAAGAGAAATTCGGGTAGAAGCCGACCTGGAAGATCCAAATGCGAGTGCCACCGATGCTATAGCCAATATAGATCAAAATATACTACCCGATATTTTGGCTAAATATTCCAGTGTATCCGTCTCATACGAAGGACAAAATCGAGAAGCGGGCAAGCTTACAGATTCAGCTAAACAAGTGATGCCCGTTGTTCTTTTCCTCATCTACGCGGTGATTGCCTTCACCTTCAGAAGTTATAGTCAGCCGCTGTTATTGATGCTGCTTATTCCATTTAGTGTGATTGGTGTTGCCTGGGGACATTACATTCATGGATTCCCTGTCAATATTCTATCACTCTTAGGGATCATTGCTTTAGTAGGAATTATGGTGAACGATGGACTGGTGCTTATCGGTAAGTTTAATGCCTATCTTAGGGAGGGGATGTCGTTTGATACAGCGCTTATTGAGGCTGGTAAATCCAGATTCAGAGCAATATTCCTGACTTCGCTAACTACTATTGCCGGTATTGCCCCATTACTCTTAGAGAAAAGCCGGCAGGCTCAGTTCCTTAAGCCTATGGCTATTTCCATTGCCTATGGTATTTTTATCGCCACTTTCTTAACGCTATTGATTTTACCTTTACTGCTGTCGGTGACCAATTCAGCAAAAACCAGGTTCAAATGGCTTTCTACTGGCGAGCATGTGGAGAAAGAAGCCGTTGAACGCGCGATAAAAGAACAACAGGAAGAGCAGAAGCGTCAGGAAGAGATCAATCAGGCAAATAAAGACGCCCAAGATCACCAAAATGATATTAAACACCTAGATCACTAAGTTGTATGAAATTATTTTTTTTAAAGCTATTGTTTTTTGTTCTTTTGCTTTGCTCGGCGGTGCATGTGCATGCGCAGGAAGTCCTGAGCAAGGAAGAGGCGATTACTCAGATGTTGTCCAATAATTTTGGTGTTCAACTGGCAGAAAATCAGGTGGAGATTGCAGATAATAACCAAGGTGTCCTCAATTCTGGCTATTTACCATCCCTTACTGGTAACGCTGGTGGTAATTATACCAAAGACGATCAGGATGTAACCTTCCGTGATGGTACACAAGAATCGATAGTAGGTGCAGAAACTACCCGTTATAATGCTTCCATCAATTTCAATTATACTTTATTTGATGGCTTAGGCCGATTCTGGAATTATAAAAGCTTAAAAGAGCAGTACGATTTGACCTCTCTGGAGGCCAGACAAACCATTGAAACTACTTTACTGCAGCTTTTTACCGTGTATTACGAGGTAGCTCGTCTCACTGAAAATGAACAGGTCCTCATGCAGACTTACCAAAACACAAAACAGCGTCTTAAACGAGCAGAATACAGTTTTGAGTTTGGACAGGTGAATAAACTTGAAGTGCTCAATGCTGAGGTAGATATCGTAAACGATAGCATCAATCTGATGAACAACAGACAGCAGTTGAAGAATGCAAAGCGAGATCTGAATGTGGTTCTTAATTCGGAGTTGGAGCAAAATTTTGAAGTCGATACGATTGTGAACTTTACCAATCAAATGCAAATTGAAAACTTCGTCAATACCTCCAGCAGCAATAATGTTCGATTGCAACAAGCTGAAAAAAACATAACGATAAGCGATTATGATTATAAAGCTAGTAAAGCTATATTTCTACCTACTATCGGTTTAACGGGCTCTTACGGTTGGAATGAGGGTAACTTTCCTGTAACAAGTTTTGCGACTTCCAGTACCACTACTGGGGTTTCTGGCGGTGTGAGTTTAACCTGGGATCTGTTTGACGGTGGAAGTGGCATTACCAGAATGAAAAACGCCAGAATCAATTACGACAACCAGCAGTTACTGAAGGCACAAATCAAAAAGGAAGTCAATCGTGATATTTCCAATGCCTTAGGCAATTATCAAACTCGCTTAGATATCCTGGAGCTACAGACGAAAAATATAGCTACTGCTAAAAATAATTTTGAGCGTTCTGAAGAGCAATATAAGCTAGGGCAGATCACTTCGGTTGAGCTTCGCCAGGCACAGGTGAATCTGCTTAATGCGCAGACCAATAAAAACTTAGCCAAATACAATGCTAAACTAGCAGAACTGGAGCTTCTGCAACTCACTGGACAACTATTAAACGTCGATTTTTAATGTTTGAACACTATTTTCAATGCCCCTATTGCTGGGAAGAGATCAGCATGTTATTGGATCCTTCGGTTCGACAGCAAACCTACGTAGAAGACTGCGAGGTCTGTTGCAATCCTATTCAGGTAAGCGTGGCTTTTGAGGCCGAGGAACTCCAGGAATTCAGAGCCGAAGATATTGAGCAATAAAAGTTGATATTTTATTTTGCAGAATTGATAATTCGACTTATATTTGCAGTCCGATATTTGCAACACAGATTACAAACATATATCGCGGGGTAGAGCAGCAGGTAGCTCGTCGGGCTCATAACCCGAAGGTCACTGGTTCGAGTCCAGTCCCCGCTACTAAGGAAAGCTTCACAACCATTGTGAGGCTTTTTTTATGCGCTAAATTTTAGAGTATTCCTGAAGGACGAGAAGCCTGTCCTGAGCGGAGTGTAACGAAGTCGAAGGGAGTCCAGTCCCCGCTACTAAGGAAAGCTTCACAACCATTG
>JGI11876J12873_1000005_pt1 | contig 168931 bp, 134 predicted proteins | sample ElkSloMetagenome_4_FD_12873 | JGI IMG/M metagenome (IMG submission 12873) | reverse complement strand
ACCACATGCTCCACCGCTTGTGCGGGCCCCCGTCAATTCCTTTGAGTTTCATTCTTGCGAACGTACTCCCCAGGTGGGTTACTTATCACTTTCGCTTAGCCACTCAGACCTCAATTAGTCCAAACAGCTAGTAACCATCGTTTACGGCGTAGACTACCAGGGTATCTAATCCTGTTCGCTACCTACGCTTTCGTCCATCAGCGTCAGTGGATTGTTAGTGATCTGCCTTCGCAATCGGTATTCTGAGTAATATCTATGCATTTCACCGCTACACTACTCATTCTAACCACTTCACAAGCACTCAAGAACAACAGTATCAATGGCAATTCTACAGTTGAGCTGCAGACTTTCACCACTGACTTATCATCCCGCCTACGGACCCTTTAAACCCAATGATTCCGGATAACGCTTGGATCCTCCGTATTACCGCGGCTGCTGGCACGGAGTTAGCCGATCCTTATTCTTACAGTACCGTCAACAGTGTACACGTACACCTTTTTCTTCCTGTATAAAAGCAGTTTACAACCCATAGGGCAGTCTTCCTGCACGCGGCATGGCTGGATCAGGATTGCTCCCATTGTCCAATATTCCTCACTGCTGCCTCCCGTAGGAGTCTGGTCCGTGTCTCAGTACCAGTGTGGGGGATCTCCCTCTCAGGACCCCTACCTATCGTTGCCATGGGGAGCCGTTACCTCTCCATCTAGCTAATAGGACGCATACTCATCTATTACCGTAACCTTTAATCCCAAGTGCATGCGCACTCGAGATACCATAAAATATTAATCCAAATTTCTCTGGGCTATCTCTTAGTAATAGGCAGATTGTATACGCGTTACGCACCCGTGCGCCGGTCGTCGTCAAGTGCAAGCACTCACGTTACCCCTCGACTTGCATGTGTTAGGCCTGCCGCTAGCGTTCATCCTGAGCCAGGATCAAACTCTTCATCGTTAAATCTTATATATCTTAACGTCTAAAGGAATTCAATTCTAAAATTGTTTTCTCAGGAATTAACTCTAATCTGTTACAATTAGTCTAATCTTTTTAATGTTTCTAATTCTATAAGTAATCATCTTACTTATAATTGTCAATTCAATATGTCAATGAACTTGTATTCTTGTCGTTTAACATCTAACCAAAGACCCTTAAACTCGTACCACTCTCTCAAAGCGGATGCAAAACTAAAACTTATTTTTGATATAACAAGTGGTAATTTTGAGAAAAATAAAAAATTTTTTTTGAACGTTTAACTCACCAAAAACAGGACCGCAAAACTAACACCTTTTAAAGAATCTCACAACCCCCTGAAAGCAAAAATAAAATAAAGATTACCCCTATCTTATCTCTTCGTTAACTCTACTCCAATACCTCAATTAGCGGGGTGCAAAACTACAACTAATTCCACTTACCAACCAAAGAATTTTAAAGGTTTTTTTATTCAAATCCTAACTTATCTTCTAAGAGCCTTAGAACAAAATAATTAACAATTTAATTTGAAAATTAGTGAACAAAAAAACAATATTTACTATGCATGCATAATAAATTTATCTATATTTGTTTCAATAGAAAATTATGAAGGAAAAAACCATTGATTACGTTTTAAGATCGACTTGGATTGCTGTTGCTAAGATGTATAATGAAGAAGCCAATAAAAAAGGGAGTAGTATGGCTACTGGATTCGCTCTTTTAAGTATAGATCCAGAACATGGCACCCCATCAACAGCTCTTGGTCCTAAGATGGGTGTAGAGTCTACAAGTTTATCCAGAACGCTTAAAACAATGGAAGAAAAAGGTCTCATAACTAGAGAAAAAAACCCGAAAGATGGAAGAAGTGTCCTTATTCATCTTACCGACTTTGGAATAGAGATGAGAAAATTTTCTAAATATGTTGTGTTATCATTTGATAATGCCGTTAAAGATAATATTTCAAAAGAGGATCTAAAAGTGTTTATAAAAGTAACCGATCAAATCAATAAAATTATTTCAGAGAAAAAAGTATTCATAAAAGAAGAACAACCTAAAATTCAATAATTATATGAAAAGAAGAATCAAAAAAGTTGCAGTTGTTGGCTCCGGGATTATGGGAAGCGGGATTGCTTGTCATTTTGCTAATATAGGTGTTGAAGTCTTGCTACTCGACATCGTTCCTAGAGAATTAACTTCAACTGAAGAAAAACAAGGAAAAACCTTAAAGGATACTTCAGTAAGAAATAGAATTGTGAATGATGCTTTAAAAACATCATTAAAATCAAACCCTTCTCCAATTTACCATCCAGATTTTGCTAAAAGGATAGAAACAGGTAATCTTGATGATGACATCTCTAAAGTTAAAGACGCTGATTGGATTATTGAAGTGGTTGTAGAGAGACTTGATATTAAAAAACAAGTATTTGAAAATTTAGAGAAATATAGAACACCGGGGACATTAATTTCTTCTAATACTTCTGGTATACCTATAAAGTTTATGACAGAAGGAAGGTCTAATGATTTTAAAAAACACTTTTGTGGAACACATTTCTTTAATCCTCCCCGTTATTTAAAATTGTTAGAAATTATTCCAGGACCAGATACATCAAATGAAGTTTTAGACTTTTTAAATAGCTATGGAGAAAAGTTTTTAGGTAAGACTACTGTAGTTGCCAAAGATACTCCTGCATTTATAGGTAACAGAATCGGTATTTTCAGTATAATGAGTTTATTCCATATGGTAAAAGATATGGACATGACCATTGAAGAAGTGGATAAGCTTACAGGTCCCGTTATTGGAAGGCCAAAATCTGCAACTTTTAGAACTGTAGACGTTGTAGGATTAGACACCTTAGTACACGTTGCTAACGGACTTTACGATAACGTTCCAGATGATGAAAGGCATGAACTCTTTAAGCTTCCAGATTTCATTGAACATATGATGGATAAAAAATGGCTAGGGAGCAAGACTGGACAAGGTTTTTATAAAAAAGAAAAACATGAAGATGGGTCTTCTGAAATAAAATCCTTAGATCTAAGTACACTAGACTACAGGGCTAAAAAATCTGCAAAATTTAGCACTCTAGAAAAAACTAAATCTGTAGATATTGTTGCTGATAGATTTCCAATATTAGTAGATGGTAAAGACAAAGCAGGTGAATTTTATAGAAAAAACTTCGCGGCTTTATTTGCTTATGTTCAGAATAGAATTCCAGAAATCACTGATGCCTTATATAAAATTGATGATGCCATGAAAGCTGGTTTTGGTTGGCAACATGGGCCATTCCAGATTTGGGATGCAATTGGACTTGAAAAAGGAATCCAATTGATGAAAGACGAAGGCTATGAAATAGCAGATTGGATCCAAGCGCTTTCAGAATCAAAGGAGAAATCATTTTACCATGTCAAATCTGGAAAAACGTATTTCTACGATATTGATAAAAAAGAGCACGCTAAAATACCTGGACAGGATGCCTTTATAATTCTAGATAACATTAGAGAAAGTCACGAAGTATTCAGCAATAAAGATTTAGTAGCGGAAGACTTAGGAGATGGTATTCTGAATATTGAATTCAGAAGTAAAATGAATTCTATTGGTGGTGATGTCTTAAATGGTATCAATGCAGCCATGGACATCGCAGAAAAAGAATATGACGGAGTTGTAATTTCAAACACAGGTGACAATTTTTCTGTTGGAGCAAACATCGGAATGATATTTATGTTTGCTGTAGAACAGGAATATGAAGAATTGAACGGTGCCATAAAATATTTCCAAGATACCATGATGAGAATGCGCTACTCCTCTATTCCAACAGTAGCTGCACCACATCAAATGGCCCTAGGAGGTGGATGCGAATTATCCATGCATGCTGATAAAGTGGTAGCTCACGCTGAAACTTATATCGGGTTAGTAGAATTTGGTGTAGGTGTCATCCCAGGTGGTGGCGGATCAAAAGAAATGACCAGAAGAGCAGCTATGACTTTTCAAAAAGACGATGTTGAACTGAATAGATTAAGAGAGAATTTCTTAACTATAGGTATGGCTAAAGTTGCTAAGTCTGCTCATGAAGCTTTTGATTTAAATATTTTCGAAAGTGGAAAAGATATGGTTGTCGTAAGTCGTGACAGACAGCTAGCTGTTGCTAAAGAGCAAGCCAGATTGATGGCTCAAAATGGGTATACACAACCGGTTAAAACCAATGATATTAAAGTCTTAGGTAGACAAGCCCTAGGAGCATTTTTAGTTGGTACGGATCAGATGAAAGCTGGTAAATATATCAGCGAACACGATCAAAAAATAGCCAATAAACTTGCTTATGTCATGTCTGGCGGCGATTTATCTGAAGCGAATTATGTATCAGAACAATACCTTTTAGACCTAGAACGTGAAGCCTTCTTATCCCTCTGTGGTGAAAGAAAAACATTAGAACGTTTACAACACATGATCAAAAAGGGAAAGCCGTTAAGAAATTAAATTATAGAATTAAGATGTTAGAAATTAGATAATAGACAAAAAAATCGATTTTGAATCATGCATAATTATAAGGAATTAAAAATATGGCAAAAGTCAATGGATTTAGTTGAAAACGTGTTTCAACTTATAGCTAATTTTCCTGATTCTGAAAAGTATGGTTTAATAGATCAAATTAAAAGAAGTTCTATATCAGTTCCCTCTAATATTGCTGAAGGTGCTGGAAGAAATAGTAATAAAGATTTTAGCAGATTTTTATCTATTTCCAGAGGATCTTTAAATGAACTAAATACTCAGCTCATAATAAGTCTTCGTTTAAATTTTATTGAAAATGACAAACTTAATAAGCTAGAGAATGAAATTAATGAAATACAAAAAATGATTTATAAATTTAATCAAGGCTTAGAAACTAAGATAAATCAATCTTAAATCTAAGTTCTAAAATCTAAAAATCCACTATGAAAACAGCATATATAGTAAAAGGTTACAGAACCGCAGTAGGAAAAGCCCCAAAAGGTGTTTTCCGCTTCAAAAGACCAGATGACCTGGCTGCTGAAACTATTGAGTACATGATGAAACAATTACCAGATTTTGATAAATCCAGAATTGATGACGTCATCGTAGGTAATGCCATGCCTGAAGCCGAGCAAGGTTTGAACATGGGGAGATTAGTTTCTCTTATGGGGCTAAAGTCTGAAGAAGTTCCTGGTGTAACTGTTAATAGATACTGCGCTTCAGGAATTGAAACAATCGCATTGGCCTCTGCTAAAATCCAAAGCGGGATGGCAGACTGCATCATAGCCGGTGGAGCGGAAAGCATGAGTTATATACCAATGGGAGGTTATAAGCCAGTTCCAAACTATGAAACTGCCAAAGCAGGTAATGAAAGTTATTATTGGGGAATGGGCTTAACTGCAGAGGCTGTAGCAGAGAAATATAAAATAAATGCAAAAGATCAAAATGAATTTGCCTTTAATTCTCATCAGAAAGCTATAAAAGCCCAAAAGGAGAATAGATTTAAAGATCAAATTGTTCCTATCGAGGTAGAAGATATTTTTGTGGATGCTCATGGAAAAAAACAATCAAAAACCTATACTGTTGATCGGGATCAAGGCCCAAGAGCAGACACCTCTGAAACCGTATTGAACAAACTAAGACCTGTATTTGCAGATGGTGGAAGTGTTACTGCAGGTAACTCCTCTCAGATGAGTGATGGAGCAGCTTTCGTGATGGTGATGAGTGAAGAAATGGTCAAGGAATTGAACTTAGAGCCAGTGGCAAGATTGGTTTCTTACGCCACAGTTGGTGTTGAACCAAGAATTATGGGAATTGGCCCTGTGAAAGCTATTCCTAAAGCTTTGGAGCAAGCCAACTTAAAACTCAAAGACATTGAATTGATTGAGCTTAATGAAGCCTTTGCCTCTCAGTCATTAGCCGTGGCAAGAGAATTGGACATCAATCAGGATATTTTGAATGTCAATGGAGGTGCTATTGCACTTGGACATCCACTTGGATGTACAGGAGCTAAACTTTCAGTTCAGGTTTTTGATGAAATTAAAAAAAGACAACTAAAAAATAAATATTCCATGGTCACCATGTGTGTAGGAACCGGACAAGGTGCTGCTGGAATTTATGAAGTATATTAACTAAAAAAGTGAAAATGGAAACTAAAGAAAAAGTTGCTGAAATGATCCGAGGTGGTCAGTTCATCGTAAAAGAAACACAAGCTGAAGATGTCTTCACACCAGAAGATTTTTCAGATGAGCAAAAAATGATGAGAGACTCTGTAAAAGAGTTTGTAGACAGAGAAATCTGGCCTAAAAAAGAAGAGTTCGAGAAAAAAAATTATGACTTAACAGAAGAAGTCATGAGAAAAGCTGGAGAACTTGGGTTTTTAGGGGTTGCCGTACCAGAAGAATATGATGGTTTAGGTATGGATTTCGTTTCTACAATGTTGGTTTGTGATTATATTTCTGGAGCTACAGGCTCTATCGCCACTGCATTTGGTGCGCATACAGGAATAGGGACTTTACCAATTACTCTCTATGGTACAGAGGAACAAAAGAAAAAATATATTCCAAAGCTAGCTACAGGAGAATGGTTTGGAGCCTACTGCTTGACAGAGCCTGGAGCTGGATCTGATGCCAACTCTGGTAAGACTAAAGCTGTTTTGTCTGAGGATGGATCCCATTACACGATCACTGGTCAAAAAATGTGGATTTCGAATGCTGGCTTTTGTGATCTTTTTATTGTATTCGCGAGAATAGAAGACGATAAAAACATTACTGGATTTATCGTTGAAAAAGATATGGAAAATGGTATTTCCATGGGTGATGAAGAAAAGAAATTAGGAATTCACTCCTCTTCTACTCGACAGGTTTTCTTTAACGAAACCAAAGTTCCCGCTGAAAACCTTTTAGGTGAGCGTAATGGAGGATTCAAAATTGCAATGAATGCTTTAAATGTTGGTCGTATAAAATTAGCTGCAGCATGTTTAGATGCACAGCGAAGAGTTTTGGGATCTGCAGTAGGTTATGCCAACGACAGAGTACAATTCAAAACGCCTATTTCTAAATTTGGTGCAATACGCTCTAAATTAGCTGATATGGCTACTTCTATCTATACAGATGAAGCTGCTTGTTACAGAGCTTCAAAAAACATTGAAGACAGAATCAATTTGAGAAGAGAAAATGGAAGTTCTCATCAAGAAGCAGAGCTCAAAGGTGTAGAAGAATTCGCCATCGAATGTTCTATCCTTAAAGTAGCTGTATCGGAAAGTATTCAAAAGTGTTCTGATGAGGGAATTCAGATTTACGGAGGTATGGGATTCTCTGCCGACGCTCCTATGGAATCTGCCTGGAGAGACGCCAGAATTTCAAGAATCTACGAAGGTACCAACGAAATCAATAGAATGCTTGCTGTTGGAATGCTTGTCAAGAAAGCAATGAAAGGTCACGTCGATCTTTTAGGTCCAGCTAAAGAAGTAGCAGATGAATTAACTGGAATTCCTTCTTTTGATACTCCAGACTATACTCAATTGCTTGCAGAAGAAAAAGCTATGCTTAAAAAGATGAAAAAAGTCTTTTTAATGGTCGCTGGAAGTGCTGCGCAAAAGTATGGTGAAGAACTAGATCAGCATCAACAATTATTGCTTGCATCTGCAGACATTTTAATTGAGACTTACATGGCTGAATCTGCTATTTTAAGAGCGGAGAAAAATGCTAAACGATATGGTGAGGATTCTCAAACCGTTCAAATTGCAATGGCTAAATTGAGATTGTACAAAGCTGTTGACAAAATCAATGAAAAAGCCAAAGAAGGTATTATTTCTTTTGCTGAAGGTGATGAGCAAAAAATGATGTTGATGGGATTAAAACGTTATACTAAATACGAAAATTATCCAAACATTGTAGAGCTCAGAAATACAATTGCAGATAAAATTGTTGAAGACAATAAATACGCAGTATAATATTTTTCAATGTATTAAATTCAACCCACCTTTATGGTGGGTTTTTTTATAATTAAATTCAGACTTATGAAACTAATATATTTTTCAATTCTTGCATTAATCGGTTTAACAGGCTCCAATGCTCAGAATCTCAACGGAGCATGGAAGAAAATTGATAAGCATCAACAAGATCAGATCACAATAAAACTCTACAGTAACGCTTATTTTACGAGTTCTACCTATTTAGAATCAACTGGTGAATTTGTTTCTGCGACTGGAGGAACCTACGTCATCTCTTCATCAGATTATATTGAAAATTATGAAATTGACTCACAATCAAGAGCGGTCACAGGAACTTTCCTGAATTTTGATTATAAAATTGAAAACGACACTCTAAGATTAAGCGACAAAAATTCTCGAAATGAAGAGGCTTGGATTAAAATTGACTCGGCTGACAAAAATAATGTGACCTGCTGGAAGATTCATCAGGCCTTTAGAGATTCTAGTTGGCTCACAATTGAAGATAAACCTAGGAAAACTTTAAAAATGCTGACAAATAATTATTATCAAATTTTGGCACTCAACAGCCAGACTGGAGAATTTTTTGGCTCTAGTGGGGGAAAATGGACTGGTGATGATACTGAACACAATGAAATGATTCATTTTTTCTCCAAGTATCCTGCTATGGTTGGCAAAATACTATCCTTTAAAAAAGAAGTAAAAGATGGGATTTGGCATCATAATGGAAAAAGTTCTGAAGGTGACTATATCCAAGAACGATGGAAACGCTTTAAATAAAAACTTTCTTCAATTATGAATAATTGAAGAATGCCATATTGAGCCTGTCTGACGGCAAAGTAAGCCGTAGTCAATATATCTTAGATTTCAATAACATGGATTTCTCAACTCCGCTCGAAATTTCAAATATAAAAGTTTTCAGAAGGCACCTTTTTGTCATCTAATCACGCTAGTAATTGACGTAATCTACGATTTCTAAGCCGTAGCCAATCATCCCTACTCTTTTCTTTTGCTGAGAGTTGGACATCAATTTTATCTTATGTACACCAAGATCGTGTAAGATTTGAGCACCTATACCAAAGTCTTTTTCATCCATGACGACTCTTGGAGCTTTAACCACTTTATCGCTTTGATTCTCTCTTAAGGCTCTAAGTCTGGAGATAAGATTAAGCCCCTGTACATCCTGATTGATAAAAACAATAGCCCCTTTACCTTCGGCGTTTAACTGTTTAAACATATTATCCAATTTTTGATCAGCATCAGAAGTAAGAGTTCCCAAGATATCATTATTGACCAAAGTTGAATTCATTCTCACTAAGACTGGTTCATCGGTTTTCCAGGCCCCTTTAGTGAGCGCAAGGTGGACCTGATCATTAGTTGTTTGATGATAAGCGCGGAGTCTAAATTGACCGAATTTGGTTTGCACTTCAAAGTCTTCCGATTTTTCGATCAGCGAATCATGCTGCATTCTGTAAGCCACAAGATCCTCAATAGAGACGAGTTTTAGATCATGCTCTTTAGCAACTTTAACCAGTTCTGGAAGCCTAGCCATGGTTCCATCTTCATTCATGATTTCACAAATAACTCCAGCCGGTTTCAAACCAGCTAATCGAGCAAAATCAATTGAAGCTTCAGTATGTCCGGTACGTCTCAAAACACCGCCTTCCTTGGCGATTAATGGAAAGATATGACCCGGTCGATTAAGGTCATGTGGTCTTGTATCTTCATCACAAAGTGCCTGAACTGTCAAGGCTCTATCAGAGGCAGATATACCAGTTGTTACCCCTTTACCCCTCAAATCTACAGATACTGTAAATGCAGTTTCCATAGGATCGGTATTATTTCCAACCATTGAAGTAAGATTCAACTCCTTACACCTACCCTCAGTTAGAGGAGAACAAATGAGACCTCTACCATATTTAGCCATGAAATTAATCATTTCTGGAGTGACTTTATCTGCTGCTGCCAAAAAGTCTCCCTCATTTTCTCTATCTTCATCATCAACAACAATGATCACTTTTCCTGCTCTTACGTCATCAATAGCTTCTTGAATAGAGTCTAATTTAATCTTTCCTTCTGTCATTATTTTTTATTTCTGATATTAAAAACGTTTGCTTTAATTTTTTTTACTAATTTTTCTAGTGGCACTGCAATAAAGTCTAAGTTAACAAATCCCTGATCTGTAGTTGCCCTGTAAGTTAGATATATACTTAGAGGAAACAAAATAATCGTCGCTAACCAAGATCCCAAGAAAGGAGACAATCCTCCGCCTTCAGCTGTATTTGACGCAAATAAGCCAATAAAATGATAAGTTAAGAAAACTAGAATTGCAATAACCATGGGTAAGCCTAAACCTCCTTTTCTTATAATAGCTCCAAGAGGAGCACCAACAAAAAAGAGGATGACGCAAGCAAATGGCAAGGCGTATTTGCTGTGCATAGACATTTCTATCTTATTGAGTAGAACCTTCTTTCGCTTAAATAGATTTTTTTTTGATTTAATTTGTGGTAAAATACTGTTTACGGAATTTGTAGCGACATTAAAAAGTTGAGTTCTTTGCCTAGCTGGATACTCCCAAAATAAGCTGTCGACAGAAAGACTTTTATTAAGATCATAATGTTGATTTTTGTCGTCATCTTCTAAAGTATCTTCCTCAGCCAGTCGTTGAGTTATGCTTTTCTTTGCGGACCTTGAGTTTTTGGTGTTTTGATCTTTAGTTTGAGTAAGATTCATAGTTTTTTGAAATCCACTTCTCTGTTTAATAATTTTATTATAACTACTAACTCCTCTATTGTAATCCCTCGAGAAAGAATCAAGTTGAATTCTAAGTTCACTGGTATTTAACATCTTATAAGGGTGCTTCAGGCTTTCATCTTCCAGATCTACATCATTGAAGGAGGATAAATCAATATTCAAAACATATTTTTTGAAAGCAGATTTCACAAAGGGAGATTTTAATTTTTCGCGATAGGTTTTTGTGGGGACTTCATCGTAATAATTACCATCAAAAAGGATGAGAGATAGGGCATTAGAATTTTCTGCAGACTCTAAAACTCCGTTATTAGCTTTAATGACAGTATAATTACCTATTCTACCTTCAGATTTTTTATGGATGATAACATCGTCTAGATCACGACCGTTAGGTCCACTTTTATTAGCTACTTTGATATTTATATTACCAATAGTATTAAAAGCCCCTTCTACAATGGCCATAGATGGTTTTACCTGAGCTATATTTTTACGCATATTAAGAACCTTGCCTTCCGCATATGGAATAACTGTATTAGCAAAGTAAAACGTAACTGCCCCTAAAATTAATATGAAAATGATGAGACTTTTCATCGCTCGCTGAAGAGATATTCCTGCAGATTTCATAGCCGCAAACTCGTATTGTTCTGCAAAACTTCCGAAAGTCATAATAGAAGATAAAAGAATGGTTAACGGAAGAACCATCGGAATAAGATTAGGAAGCAGAAACATTAAAAATTTGGAAATAATTTCCAAATCAATATCCTTACCCGCAAATTCATCAATAAATCTCCATACAGACTGAAGGATGAAAATGAACATAAGGATTATAAAAACAGACAGGAATGTTTTTATAAATGATGATAAAATATAGCGATCGAGAATTTTCAAAATCTAGAGACTAATCTAATTCATTGATGTAATAATCAGCATATTTAGATCTCTGAAATTCGAAATGAGATTTTGATAAAGGCTCATTAGTTTTAAATTTAGTAACTCTAAACTCAATTCTTGTGTTGTCTGGTTGGATTTGAATCAGGTTATAAATATGTTTTGTTTGTTGGTCGATTCCTAGTAAGATTTGTTTCATTTCGTTGTCCGAATCAATTGGGATCAATTCTACATATTGAATTTTTCTTCCCTGAATATTCTGAAGGATATCCATTTTGAATCGATAGCCGTCCTGATAAAACGTAAGCATTTTTGAAGGTGTGATTTGTTCAGAATCTGAAGGATCATATTTGGATATGGTAACTTCATCATCTTCTGGAACTATTGTATAAATTTTAGTTCCGTCAAATATTTGAGTTGTTCCCATCAGGTTGAGTACGTATTTTTCATCTTTTATACTCACATCCCCTCTGGTTTCTTGCTTGATATTTTGTTCTTTATTTTCTAAGGTGTAAGTAAAATCAATAACGAAATTATCATAGGATTCTACCTTATCCAGTACCTGTTTAACTAATGCTTTGGCCTGGCTGTCATTTTGAGCCATCGCCCCTGATGTTCCTAAGTACAATAAGAAGAGTGCAACTATAATTTTGATTGTTTTCATGATTCTTAAGTTAAATATTTTGTTCGTTTTTTAATAATTCTTCTAAAGCTATAAAGTCTGGTACTAAAACTTGTCTGGCTTTACTACCTTCAAAAGGACCAACTATGCCTGCTGCTTCAAGCTGATCTATAATTCTGCCAGCTCTATTATAGCCAAGCTTTAACTTTCGCTGTAATAGTGAAGCAGAACCTTGCTGAGCAGTTATAATCACCTCTGCCGCTTCTCTGAATAGCTTATCGCGATCTTCGATATCATTATCAACACTTATGCCAGAATCCTCACCCGAATATTCAGGTAAAATGTGTGCATCGGCATAGGCTTTTTGAGAACCAATAAAGTCAGTGATTTTTTCTACCTCAGGAGTATCCACAAAAGCGCACTGCAGTCGAATTAGGTCGTTTCCCTGAGTAAATAGCATATCTCCTCTACCTATCAATTGGTCTGCTCCTCCAGCATCGAGGATGGTTCTTGAATCGATTTTTGAAGTGACTCTAAATGCCATTCTGGCTGGAAAGTTAGCTTTTATCATACCTGTTATTACATTTACAGACGGACGCTGAGTAGCGATGATCAAATGTATACCAATTGCTCTTGCAAGCTGAGCTAGCCGTGCAATCGGTGTTTCCACTTCTTTACCTGCGGTCATGATTAGATCTGCAAACTCATCGACTACCAATACAATGTAGGGAAGAAATTTATGCCCGTTTTCAGGATTCAGCTTTCGAGCTTTAAATTTTACATTATATTCTTTTATATTTCTAACCATGGCATCCTTGAGCAAATCATAGCGATTATCCATTTCAATACAGAGTGAATTTAAGGTATTAATCACCTTAGTATTATCTGTAATGATAGCTTCTTCAGTGTCGGGTAATTTAGCCAAGTAATGTCTTTCGATTTTATTAAAAAGCGTTAATTCTACTTTCTTTGGATCGACTAATACAAATTTTACTTCTGCAGGATGCTTTTGATATAACAAAGAAGTAAGAATCACGTTAAGTCCAACGGACTTACCCTGGCCGGTTGCTCCTGCCATCAACAAGTGAGGCATCTTAGCCAGATCAACGGTATAGGTTTCGTTTGAAATTGTTTTACCCATCGCTATTGGCAGTTCCATTTCGGCGTTCTGAAACTTATTGGAAGCTACCACAGATCGCATAGGTACTACTGAAGGGTTCTGATTTGGCACCTCTATACCAATAGTTCCCTTACCAGGTATTGGTGCAATAATCCTGATCCCTAAAGCAGATAAGGACAAGGCAATATCATCTTCAAGGTTTTTAATTTTAGAGATTCTGATGCCTGCTTCAGGAACAATTTCATAAAGCGTTACTGTTGGACCAACCGTGGCTTTAATTTGGGCAATTTCAATTTTATAATTTTTGAGAGTATCAACAATTTTATTTTTGTTTTGCTCAAGTTCTTTTTGATCAATGGTGATTCCCCGACCAGAATTATAATCTTTAAGTAAGTCTATACTTGGAAACTGATAATTAGCCAATTCTAGCGTCGGGTCAAATTCTCCAAAATCTTCCACTAACTTTTTACTCAGTTGATCGGTTTCTTCCTCATCTTCAGCTGTTTCTACCTCCATCTCCACATCATCTTCAGCTTCAGATTTGATCACCAATTTTTCTCGTTCAAGAACTTCACTTGATGTTTTTTCTGTAAAGGTATTTTCGATTTCAACATCCTTATCCTGACGGGAATCTATTACAGCAGAGTCGTTATGAGAATTGGCTGCTAATTCAATTTCCTGTTCTATACTTGGTGAAAGTATAGATTCATGATCTGCCGTCTGCTTCTTGTCAGAATTAATTTCTGAGACTTCATCTTTAATATGCTTAGTATGTTTAGAAAACGATTTTGACAACGCATCTGGAGTTAAGTTAAGTCTGGATACCAGGTATATAATCAGCATAAAAATCAGCACCAAAATCACACCTAGTTTACCGATGTAATCTTGTAGAAAATCATTTAGCTCAAAACCTACTGCTCCACCTAATATCGGATTAGAAATAGCAAAAAATCCTAATAATAAAGAAAACCAAAGAATAAGATAAGCGCCCCAGAACCAAAGCGATCTTAACTTGAAAAGTTTAAGGTTTAAAAACAAGTAAACTCCTGTAACAAATAACATTGCCGGCAAACTGATTATAGCTACCCCAAAGCCCTTGTAGATGGTAGCATGACTAATGTACGCACCAAATTTACTCAGCCAGTTGTTGGCCGTTCGATTTCTATCCAGGACATCTCCCATCATAGATTGATCTGACTGCCAATTGAAAAAATATGAAATAAATGAAATGAGTAAACCTATAGAAAACAAGATCAGAAAACTACCAAATATTATTTTGGTGCTCTTTGATACTTTTAGGTTAAATCCTTTTTTAGGTTGCTTGGATTTTACGGTTTTGCTCCTTGATTTTTTAGCCATAAAGATTGTAAACTACAAAGCAAAAATACAAATATTAACCGCTTAAACTAATCAAATTAAAGCCATGACATGAGGAATATAAATTACGAAAGCAATGACACAAGCAAAAATACCTGAAACCAAGACTGCACCTGCTGCTACATCTTTTATTTTACCTATTTTTTTGTCTTGATTAGGCTGAACGTAATCTGCTAATAATTCAATTGAAGAATTTAAGCCTTCAACACTCAAGACCAAAGCCATAACAAGGAGTTGAGCATACCATTCTATGGAAGAAATATCAAAGTAGAAACCTGCTATTATAAACATGAATGAAAATAATAGCTGAAATTTGAAACTATCTTCTTTTAAAACTAAATATCTTAAGCCTCTACCAGCAAAGACCAGTGATTTCAAGCGTTCTCTAATGACTTCTAATCTGAACATCAATTAAATATTTAGTGAAATTTACGATTAAAAAAATCAATAAAAAAAAGGGAAATTTCTTTCGAAACTTCCCTTTTAATAGTTAAACTTTATTTGTTTAATTGTCTATCTATCGACCCTAAAACACGTTGTGCAAAAGTATTTGCAGCATCTTTTTCAGACATGCCCTCTTTCACCATTTTGTCCATTTCAATAGCTCCAGCAATATTAGTGATTATCTCACCGATGATGTCCATCTCATCTTCTTTTACTGAACGATGTTCTGTATAAGATTCTAAGACTTCCATGGTATGCTCAAGCTTTTGAACATCATTATTTTTTTGAAAATGTTTAATTACTGGTAACTTCATTGACTAACTCTTTTAAAGATTCAAATTTATTTGTTTGAACTTGATTTTTAAATTCTCCGTTTTTAAAAGTTGCAAATGTTGGCAAGTTATCCACGTTAGCTAATTTTCTAGACTCAGGAAACTTCTCTGCGTCTACCATTATAAATGGAATATCTTCATTTTCACCTGCAAGCTTTTTAAATTTAGGCTTCATCAATCGGCAATTTCCACACCATGTCGCTGAAAACTGTACGACAACAGTATCATTATTTTCGACCGATTCTGCTAAATTATCTTGATCTAACTCTGTAAACATAATTTTAAATTTTGATTAATTCAGAATACATCTGAAGCATTTAGTTGCTTGATAAATATGAAGCAACACCATCTCTGTCAGCCTTCATACTTTCTTTACCTTCTTCCCAGTTTGCTGGACAAACCTCACCGTGCTTTTGGACATGAGTATAAGCGTCTATCATTCTGATAAATTCATTTACGTTTCTACCCAACGGCATATGGTTAATACTTTCCTGAAATACAGTTCCTTCTTCATCAATCAAATATGTAGCTCTGTAAGTTACATTATCTCCATCAACTGTTAGATGACCTTCTTCATCATCAAATCTTTCGTTTGTGATATCTAAAATGCCAAGTCTACTGCTTAGGTTTCTATTAGAATCTGATAGTATTGGATAGGTAACACCTTCTATTCCACCATTGTCTTTAGAAGTATTTAACCATGCAAAGTGCACTTCTGCAGTGTCACAAGATGCACCAATTACAATAGTATTTCTTTTTTCAAATTCTGGTAAGGCTTCTTGAAAAGCATGCAATTCTGTTGGACATACATAAGTAAAATCCTTAGGATACCAGAATAAAATAATTTTCTTGTTTTCTTCTTTAGCTTTTTCTAAAACATTAATTTGAAAAGTATCTCCCATTTCATCCATGGCATTTACTTTTAAATCAGGGAATTTTTTTCCTACTATTGACATATCTTTATAATTTTAGTTGATTAATAATACAATGCAAAAATAAGATCTAAACCGAACAAGTAGAAATTATGTTAACATCTCTTCTTATAGGTTCATAAGTTCTGTCTATTGTTATTTAAATTTCTATAGACTTTCTGAAAAGGCCATCCTTAAATCTCTCTTTAAATCACTGCTATCCTCTATCCCAACAGAAAATCTAACTAGATTTGAATTTATACCTTGTGCTTCTCTTTCCTCTGCTGTTAAAAGTGAATGAGAAGTTTTCTCTGGAGATAATACTGTACTTTCAACACCGCCGAGACTCAATACGTTTTTGATTAGCTTCAAGCTTTTAAAAAATTTTGAGATGTCGCATTTTTCATTAAGGTCAAAAGACAACATACCTCCAAAACCATTCATCTGTGTTTTAGCTAAGTCATGCTGTGGATGAGAACTTAAGCCAGGATAATAGACCCGGTCCACGTATTCAGATTGTTCTAGATATTCTGCCATGTCCATAGCATTTTCAGATTGCGCATTTACTCTAAGACTTAAGGTTTTCATGCTTCGTTCTAGCAACCAGACTGTTTGATCGGCAAGACTACCACCAAAATTTTTAGCTTTAGAAAATACTTTTTTCATGATTTCTTTTGTAGAAGCAACTGCACCTGCCGTAATGTCACTATGACCGCCCAAGTATTTTGTGGCACTGTGAATCACTATATCGACACCGTGATCTATTGGCACCTGATTGATGGGACTGGCAAATGTATTGTCTGCCATTGTTAGAATCCCATTCTCTTTAGCAAACTTAGTGACTAGAGCAAGATCTGTAATCTCCAATAAAGGATTGGAGGGAGTCTCTATATATATAAGTTTGGTCTCTGGTCTTACTATTGAATTTAATTCAGACCAATTATTGACATCTATAAAATCGTAAGTTATACCATATTGCTGGCATTCTTCGATAATAAAATTTCGGGTACCACCATAAATTTGATTTTGAAGAATAACATGATCGCCTGAAGCTAAAATACTTAACATAGCTGTCGTGATTGCAGCCATACCACTTCCAAAAATTAGAGCTGCTTCTGCATGTTCAAGTTCAGCTACTTTTTTGGACAAATTAAGCTGATTTGGACTATTAAAATACCTTGGATAAATAGAAGTTTCTAGACCATCATAAGCGTAAGCAGTAGACAAGTACATTGGAGAAACTGCTCCTTTATAAATTTCATCTTCAACTTCACCAGTGTGAACACATATTGTGTTGAGTCCTTTTTGCATTATTTCTTTTTTTCAAATTTAATTCATTGTGCATTACTATAAGTTTATGTGAGCTAAATTTTAAAATGATAGAAAAAATATCTAATTTTCAGTCAAATACTATCTATGAAATATTTAAACTTTAGTTCTCATGATCATATCCAATCGTTATTATCTACACAATCATTTGGTGATCAACTAGGCAATCATGTATCTACTGTGTCTAAATTAGATGGTCTTTATTCTAACGGAGCAACTTTCGCACTACTCATTATTCCAGAAATTTTAACTGTAGATGATATAAGCTCTTCTTCTGATAACTATGAAATTTTAAAACCGCTTTTAAATATTGAACAAAATCCTTTTAACGATGGCTCAAACCTTCTAATATTAGGAGAATTAGATACTCATTCTATCTTAAAAGAAATTAATAAATCCCTTTCAGACTTAGAACAATTAGAAACTTATAAAGCAATAGAGACTAAAGTTTTTTCTGAAATTATTACTAGTATTGTTTATGCTGGTAAGATTCCTATTGTGATAGGTGGCAATTCTAGACACACTTTCCATCTTTCCAAAAGCATTGGTTTAGAAACGAGTTCTAACTTCAATCTTTTGGATATTTCATCTCGATTCAATTTAAGTTTTGAAGATGAGATGATCAATGAAGACTCCCTTGATGCTTATCGGCTTCATAAATATGATGCCTTTGGTATAAGTAAAAATTATGTGAGTGCCAGAGAGTATGCTTTTATGTCTACATCAAAACGAGTTGGATTTCAATGGTACGACGATTGTCTTCACCTTACCAGTCTTGATAAATGCGTTAAACTTAAAAATGCAATAGACTTTCTTCAAAGAAATCTAGGCTTCAAATTGGATCTGAATTGCATAGAAGACAGTTCACCGTCTACAGCAGCTTCGTCTGGCTTTAGCATCAGAGATATAAGAACGTTTCTCAAGATGTTAATAAAAGAAGACGTAAATTTTGCTCATTTTTGTGGATTCGACAGCAAAATAACAAGCTCGAAATCAATCTTAAGTTTCTTCATTGCTGATTTTATCAGAAATGAAGATTGAATTATTGCAAATCAATATTTAAACCAAAAAAGCTTGAACTGGCAGCTCTATTAAATTGAGCATAAGAATAGCTGAATCTTAACTTATTGAACCGAATACTAACCCCTCCAGTTATTCCAGAGAAAGCACGTTGATCTTCAATCCTCAATTCTTCTCCTCGTCTAAAGTTGTACCCCAGCTGAACGCTAAAACCACCATCTGGAAAAAGCTCTGCTCCAACGATAGTGTGACGTAACGCATTATTGATGAAGCCAGGATCATCTGGAGTTACATTACCACTTAAATCTTCTTCATCTCTGGCTGTATTCCTGAACGCCAAATTCCACTGTTGCATGTTTTCCAGGGTGATGTGCCATCGAATCGGGGCCTTTTTCAATTTTTGAGATATTCCCAATATGACTTCAAAAGGCATGGATTCTCTAACATCATTAAAGGCTTTAAGTTGCGTTCCTACGTTTCTTACGACTCCAGAAACAATCAAGTCCCACTCTGGATAAATATAAGCCACACCGAGGTCTAAAGCCCCTGCAAATGAACTATACTGCTCCAATTTTGAAGAAATCAATTTTAAATTTGCACCCGCATGAAAGTCGGTTCTACCGATACGTCTGGAGTAACCAAAAGACAATGCAGCCTCCTGACCGCCAAATTCTGCGGTAGAGTTTCCAGATTCATCAAACCCATCAAAACTTCCGTAGTCGACATAAGTAACCCCAGCCTGAATCATTTGGGTTCTTCTACCTACATCGTAAGCATATGAAGCTGTACCGTAGTTGACATCCGCAAAATAGTTCATATAGTTGGCAGACATCTGGTTATGCATTTCAAAATTGATCATAGCTGGATTGGCTAGTGCATTGGATGGATCTGGAGAATAAGACGTTATATTTTTACCACCTAAAGCAGATACTTTTGGAGAAACAGGTAAATTTAGAAATTGATAGGTGTTTCGCCCCCCAATTTGAGCAAAACTAAAACAGCTTATACCTAAACATATGATCAGAATATAAAATTTATGCTTCATGAAACGTCTTGAGTAGATGGTATTCAAACGCTGTGCAATGTAATTTATTTTGAATTAACGACTATATAAAAAGCCAGATGAAAACACATCTGGCTTTAGAAATTTCAGAATTATATATGAATTATAACTGCTTAGCGTCTTTAACTTTTTGCTTTGTTAAGGCTAAATCTAAAACATCATGCATTTCATTCACATAATTAATTTTGAGACCTTTTAGATACTCTTCTTTTATTTCTTCAATGTCTTTTCTATTTTCTTCGCAAAGAATAATTTCTTTTATTTTGGCACGCTTTGCTGCCAGAATTTTTTCTTTGATTCCTCCAACAGGTAAGACTTTTCCTCTAAGTGTAATTTCACCAGTCATCGCTAAATTTTTCTTGACTTTACGCTGAGTGAATAAGGAAACTAAAGAGGTCAGCATCGTAATTCCTGCACTAGGACCATCTTTTGGGGTAGCACCTTCAGGAACGTGAATATGTACGTTATAATCAGAAAATATTTCAGGTTTCAGATTAAATTTATCTGCATTAGACTTAATATATTCTAAAGCAATAGTAGCAGATTCTTTCATGACTTTACCTAGGTTTCCTGTAATGCTTAAATTACCTTTTCCTTTTGATAAAGTAGATTCTATATAGAGAATTTCACCGCCAACGCTGGTCCAGGCAAGTCCTGTTACCACGCCTGCTACTTCATTGTTTTCATAGGAATTCCTAGGTCTTGCTGGTCCAAGAATTTTTTCCAGCTGTTCATTAGAAACTTTGATGTCATACTCCTCCTCCATAGCGATATGCTTGGCGATATTTCTAACCACTTTGGCGATTTGTTTTTCCAAATTACGAACACCAGACTCTCTGGTATATCCATCAATTATTTTTTCCAATTGTTGTTTGCCAAGCTTAATATCTTCCTTTTTAAGGCCATGCTCTTTGATTTGCTTAGGCAACAGATGACGTTTTGCAATTTCAATTTTTTCTTCTACCGTATAACCGTTTACGTTGATGATTTCCATCCTGTCTCTAAGGGCTGGATGAATGGTAGATAAGTTATTCGAGGTTGCAACAAACATAACTTTGGACAAATCATAGCCTATCTCCAAAAAGTTATCATGAAACTCATCATTCTGTTCTGGATCCAAAACTTCAAGTAAAGCTGATGACGGATCGCCTTGATGACTATTTCCCAGTTTATCAATCTCATCGAGAACAAATACGGGATTATTAGTACCTGCTTTTTTAAGACTCTGTATAATTCTCCCTGGCATTGCGCCTATATAAGTTTTTCTATGACCTCTTATTTCTGCTTCATCTCTTAAACCACCAAGCGAAACTCGAGCATATTGCCTACCTAAAGCTTCAGCTATAGATTTACCCAAAGAGGTCTTACCAACCCCTGGAGGGCCATAAAGGCACAAAATTGGAGACTTCATATCATTTCGTAACTTAAGAACTGCTAAATACTCAATGATACGTCTTTTCACATCTTCTAAACCGTAATGATCTCTATCCAGAACTTTTTGGGCGCGTTTAAGATCAAATAGATCTTCACTGGTTTTATCCCAGGGAAGGTCTAAGAACAAATCCAGGTAATTACGTTGAATGGAGTATTCAGCTACCTGAGGATTCATTTTTTGTAGCTTAGCTAATTCCTTTTTGAAATGATCTTCAACATTCTCGTTCCAGGTCTTAGCCTTAGCTCGTTCACGCATATCCTCAATCTCACCCTCTGAGGAAACCCCTCCAAGTTCTTCCTGAATGGTCTTCATTTGCTGGTGAAGAAAATATTCACGCTGCTGCTGGCTCATATCGCTTTGAACCTTGGATTGAATATCGTTTTTTAGCTCCAGTTTTTGGAATTCAACATTCATATACCTTAATGTCGAAAGTGCTCTTTCTTTCAAATCGCTTGTTTCTAAAAGCTTTTGTTTGTCTTCAACATCTACACTCATGTTGGAAGACACAAAATTGATAAGGAAAGAAGAACTTTCAATATTTTTGATAGCAAAGGAAGCTTCTGAAGGAATATTAGGACTGTTTTTGATAATCTTTAAAGACAGATCCTTTACAGAATCAATTATAGTTTTGAATTCTTCGTCTTCAGATTTAGGTTTAAATTCTTCAAATTCCTGAATCTTACACTTTAAGTAAGGCTGATCACTTACAGGCTCTGTAATCTTGAAGCGCTTTTTACCTTGGATAATGACAGTTGTATTGCCATCTGGCATTTTGAGCACTCTAAGAATTCTAGCAACAACTCCTACTTTATGAATATCCTTGTAAGAAGGATGCTCTTCTTCGTCGTTGGTCTGAGCCACGACACCTATGGTTTTATTCCCGTTATTGGCATCGTTTATCAATTTGATAGATTTATCCCTACCAGCAGTGATAGGAATTACTACACCTGGAAAAAGCACTGTATTTTTAAGCGGTAGAATAGGTAGATCATCTGGTAAGACTTCACGATTAATTTCTTCTTCGTCTTCAGATGTCATTAAAGGGATTAATTCTGCATCTTCATCAATATGTTCGTTTGATAAATTATCTAAATTAAATAGTCCGGATTTTGCCATAATTATTTTTTTGTCAAAATGTCAGTATATACTGACTCAACTTCTCGTTTTAAATTATTTCATTCTAAAAAACCCTGATTATCAACTTCAATCAAGATTCATAATACATAGGTTCAATTCTCATGCCACGCTAAATTAGTACTATTCTGTCTTTTGTTTTTGTAATCTATGAGATTTAGTCGAAATTTACTTTTTTTTTAAAATTTATGGAAACGAACCAACAATATGATAGCATCATAAAAGAGACGCGAGAGCTCTTTATTAAAAAAACTAAAGACTATGGCACGGCCTGGCGGATTCTAAGGTTACCCTCCTTGACCGATCAAATTTTTATAAAAGCCAGCAGAATACGTAGTTTACAGGAAAACAGCACCCAAAAAGTTGAAGAAAATGAAGATGCTGAATTTATAGGTGTCATCAACTACTCTATTATGGCTCTCATTCAACTCGAATTGGGCATTTCAGAAAAAGCAGACCTCACTGCAGAAGAGGCTATCTCCCACTATAATGTGCAAGCTGAAAATGCCAAAAAACTCATGATCGATAAAAATCATGACTACGGTGAAGTTTGGAGGAAAATGAGAGTAAGTTCTCTTACAGACTTGATTTTACAAAAACTACTACGCATCAAACAAATTGAAGATAATAGCGGCAAAACTCTGGTGAGTGAAGGAATAGAAGCTGGTTACTTGGATATCATCAACTACTCAGTATTTGCCTTAATTCATTTAAACAATATTGAAGCATGAAACTTATAGTTGGATTTGCTAGAATTGCTGTTGGATTACTATTTGTGTTTAGTGGCTTTGTAAAGCTCAATGATCCCATTGGCTTTTCGTATAAACTTGAAGAGTATTTTGGAGAAGGTGTTCTCAATTTAGAGTTTTTAATTCCCTTTGCTTTAGTTCTTGCTATTTTTATTGTTATCTACGAATTACTGCTTGGCATTACCTTGCTAATTGGCTATGCTCCTAAATTTACAAAATGGAGCTTACTGCTCATGATTGTATTTTTCACCTTCCTCACCTTCTACTCGGCCTATTTCAATAAAGTTACAGACTGTGGATGCTTTGGAGATGCTATTCCTCTAACACCGTGGCAGTCGTTTTACAAAGACATCATTCTTTTAGTTTTGATTATAATTCTCTTTTTCAATGAACGATTTATTAAACCAGTTTTTGCTAAAGCCTCTTTGAAATGGGTTGTGTTTGCATCTACAATCGGGTGTTTATATTTTGCCTATCATGTGTTGATGCACCTTCCTGCTATCGATTTTAGGGCTTACAGTGTTGGCACCAACATATCTGAAGCCATGACTTTTCCTGAAGGAGCTCAGGAGGCTGTCTATGAGTACGACTGGACCTTTGAAAATAATGGTGAGCAAAAAGTGATTACGACCAATGGCAGCTATCCAGATGTTGCAGGTGAATTTATTGAGGTAAACACCAAACTTGTGGAGGAAGGCTACGTCCCTCCTATTCATGATTTTTCGCTAATCAAAGAAGGAGAAGACCATCTTAACGACTTAATGCAAAAAGATAAGCTCTTGGTAATTGTCGCTTATAATTTGTCAAAGACAGAGCAGGAAGGCTGGAGTCATATTAAAAATGCTATAGAAAAGGCTTATCAAAACGACTACACGGTAATAGGCCTTACGGCTTCAGGAGATAAAGCCATAGAAGCCATAAAGAATGATTATGATCTTAGTATGGATTTTTATTTTGCAGATGAAACAGCCATCAAAACGATTATTAGAGCCAATCCCGGTCTGGTCGACATCCAGTCTGGAACCATTACTAAAAAGTTGCATTGGAATGATGCAGACGAATTTTAAAAAGCAGCAGACTTGCTAAAACACATTCTTAAGAAAACTGGTTATGCATTTATCACTCTATTAGGTGTTATTACAGTTATATTTTTTCTATTTAGCGTATTGCCTGGTGATCCTGCCCAAATGATGCTTGGGCAAAATGAAAGCCAAGAACAACTCCAGCTTCAAAAAGAGAAGTACGGATTTGATAAAAGCATAAGTCAGCAATATCTTTTTTACATCAATGATTTGTCACCCCTTTCATGGCACAGTTCCAATCCTTCAGATTTTACTTACTTTGACCAGGAGACCTATGATGGAATAAAAATCCTACCTTTTTTTGGTAATGGAAATTTACATCTTAAAACTCCGTATTTAAGAACTTCATTTCAGCGTCAAGATCAAAAAGTTCTGGACATCATCAAGCAAACTTTGCCTAATACAGCGGTTTTAGCCATCTCTTCCATTTTTATTGCACTGGTAATAGGCATTTTTTTGGGAATTATTTCTGCCTTGAAAAAAGACAGTTGGATCGATAAATGCATCCAAGTACTAAGCACTTTAGGTATGAGTGTTCCCTCTTTTTTTAGTGCTATTCTGGCGGCCTGGTTATTTGGTTATGTCCTTAAGGAATATACAGGACTAAACATGACAGGGAACCTCTACGAACTAGATGATTTTGGTGAGCAAAAAGAGCTTCATCTCAAAAACCTGATCCTACCAGCCTTTGTCTTGGGTATTCGGCCTTTAGCCGTGGTGATACAATTGATGAGGAGTTCGTTATTAGAAGTGTTTCAACAGGATTATATAAGAACCGCTAAAGCAAAGGGACTTAATACCTATTCTATAATTACACAACATAGCCTCAAAAACGCACTAAATCCAGTAGTGACAGCTATTTCGGGATGGTTTGCTTCTATGCTTGCAGGAGCTGTGTTTGTAGAATATATTTTTGGATGGAACGGCTTAGGAAAAGAAATTGTAGATGCCCTTAATACCTTAGATTTGCCAATAATTATGGGAGCAGTGTTAACGATAGCTATACTTTTTATCATTATTAATATCTTAGTAGATCTTATTTATAAAATACTGGATCCAAGAATTTAAACTTAAAAACATAACATATGAGAACTCAAATTGTCGCCGGAAACTGGAAAATGAATTGTAACCTCGATGAAGCTTTGCATTTATTAAACGAGTTGAAATTAAAAGATTTTTCTGCTTCTAAAGCTGAAGTGATCATCGCACCCCCATACACCAATCTCTATCCGATTCATCAAAATTTAAAAGATACTTCCATCAAACTTTCTTCACAAAATATCAATGAAAATGAAGAAGGAGCCTATACAGGGGAAATTTCACCAAGTATGCTTAAGAGTGTTGGTGTGAGTTATGTTATTATAGGCCACAGCGAGCGAAGAGCTATTTATAAAGAGACCGATGAAACTTTGGCCAAAAAAGTGACTACAGTTGTTAAGCATGACTTGAAGCCCATGTTTTGTATTGGAGAAGTTCTTGAGCAAAGAAAAGCAGGAAAACATTTTGATGTTGTAAAAGAGCAATTAGAGAAGGGGTTGTTTCATTTATCAGCTTCAGAGATGGAAAATGTTGTCATCGCTTACGAACCAGTTTGGGCAATTGGTACTGGAGAAACAGCATCACCAGAACAGGCGCAGGACATCCACAAATACATCAGACAGGTCTTAGCCGAAAAGTACAGTACACAAGTTGCTAATGAGACTTCTATACTTTACGGAGGCAGCGTTAAACCTACTAATGCAAAAGAAATTTTTGCAAAAGAGGATGTCGATGGTGGACTTATTGGTGGTGCGTCGTTAGATGCCGATAGCTTTGCTGATATTGTGATGTCGTTTTAAAATGAAGTATACAGAATATACATTTACAGTAGACCCTACTCAGCCAGGTCGAGATATTTTACTTGCTGAGTTGAGCGATTTGCCTTTCGAGAGTTTTGAAGATTCTCAAGATGGCCTTCTCGCTTATATTGACCAGGCAGATGACCGTGAGGACTTACTCGATACCATACGAATTATGGATTCTGATGAGTTTAATATTTCATATTCTAAATCTATCATCGAACAGGTCAATTGGAATAAAGAGTGGGAAAATAACTTTCACCCGATTCATATTGCTGACAGATGTTCAATTCGCGCTCCTTTTCACCCTAAAACCCAGGCGGATATTGATATTATAATTGAACCAAAAATGTCATTTGGTACAGGACATCATGCCACCACCTATCAAATTTCTGAAATGCTCCTCGTGGAAGACTGTAAAGGAAAACGTGTGCTGGACATGGGCTGCGGAACAGGTGTTTTAGGTATTCTGGCAGACCTAAGAGGAGCCAAAAAAGTGGACTATATCGATATTGATTCCTGGTGCGTTGAAAACACGACTGAAAATCTTGAGCGAAATTCGTGTACTGGTAACGTAATACTTGGAGGAGCTGAAAAAATAGAAGCTGAATACGATATGATTCTAGCCAATATCAATCGAAATATTTTATTGGAAGACATGTCCGTTTATGCCAGCCACTTGGTATCTGGGGGACAAATTTTTTTTAGTGGGTTTTACAAAGAGGATTTACATTTGATTCAAAAAGAAGCAGAAAACCAAGACTTGACATTTGTTAATCATACAACAAAAGATAACTGGGTTGCTGCTAAATTCACAAAAAATTAAAAAACGCTTTTAGAAAACTCTATATATTTGCTAAAAATTAAAAGATGAGTACCAAGGAAGAAGTTTTAGAAGATGTTGATGTTAAGGAGAAACTTACAGATTCTCATGAAATTGTGGTGTATAACGACGAAGTCAACACTTTTGATCATGTCATTGAAACCTTAATCAAGACCTGCGATCATGATGCCTTGCAGGCAGAACAATGCACATTACTAATACACTATAAAGGTAAATGTGCTGTAAAATCTGGCGACTTTGACGATTTAAAACCTCGCTGCACTGAAATCTTGAAAGCTGGAATCAGTGCTGAAATTGTATAAAAAAAGCCTCGACAATCGAGGCTTAATTATTTCAGTGTTCACTTTTATCCTACTACTTTAATAATTTCTGAAGTGATATAGTCGATTTGTTCCTTATCCAATTCTGTATGCATAGGTAAAGAGATTACTTCATCTACCAATTGATTCGTCACACTAAACTCCTTCTCATCGTATCGCTCATCTCTATAAGCTTTTTGAGAATGGAGGGGTATTGGATAATAGATTCCGTGAGGAATATTATTTTTCTTAAAATGCTCTGCTAATTCATCTCGTTTTCCATTTTTGATTTTAATGGTGTATTGATGAAAAACGTGACAATCGCAGGTATCACAAATGCCCTGTGAATTATCGCAATTTTTGTAAGTTTTGGTTTGTGGAGTTTCAATATGTTCAGATTTGCTAAGGGCTTCCGTATAGTGTCTAGCAGCATTTTGACGACTCGCACTAAAATCGTTCAGATGCTTTAATTTAATATCCAATACAGCAGCCTGGACGCTATCAAGTCTTGAATTTACCCCTACCACGTCGTGATGATAACGCTCGTACATACCATGATTTACAACGCCTCTAATGATATGTGCCAGTTCATCATCGTTGGTAAAAATAGCACCCCCATCCCCATAAGCACCTAAATTTTTTGAAGGAAAAAAGGAGGTTGCTCCGGCATGTCCAATCGTTCCTGCTTTTTGCTGAGAGCCATCTTTAAAGGTATAATTGGCTCCAATAGCCTGAGCGTTATCTTCTATCACATAAAGATCATGAGCCTTGGCAATTTCCATAATCTCTTCCATCTGGGCGACATGCCCGAAAAGATGAACTGGAACAATGGCTTTAGTTTTAGGTGTGATGGCTGCTTTAAGCTTTTCAATGTCTATATTGTAAGTGTCTTTATCGACGTCTATCAATACGGGGGTTAAATTCAAAAGCGCAATGACCTCTACTGTGGCTGCAAAAGTAAAATCTACAGTGATAACTTCATCTCCAGGCTTCAAGCCCAGGCCCATCATAGAAATCTGTAAGGCATCTGTACCATTAGCACAGGGAATAACGTGCTTTACATCTAGATATTTTTCTAAATTTTCTTGAAATTGTTTGACGGCAGGACCATTAATATAAGCTGTTGAGTTGACTACGTCTATGATAGATTTATCAACTTCCTCTTTTATTTTTTCGTATTGACCTTTAAGATCAACCATTTGTAGTTTATTCATAGCCTTTTTTTCTGTAACAAAAATAAGAATATTAAGTATTCAAATAGACAATTCGCTCAAAAGCTTACTTTTGAAAAAAATATAGGCTTGAAACTTTTTTATCAATTTATCATACATTCAGTTCAGTTTTTTTTACCAGTTTTTAAAATTCTAGGCAGTAAACAAAAGCTTTTTGTCGAAGGGCGACAACATTGGGTGCAACACCTAAAGTCTCAACTTACTGAAGGTGAAAGTATTGTGTGGTTTCATGCTGCTTCTTTAGGTGAATACGAACAAGCAGTGCCGATTATAAATGCCATAAAAACCTCTCATCCTCATTATAAAATAGCAGTGAGTTTCTTTTCTCCATCTGGATATGAGGTAAAAAAGAAAGATTCTAAATTGGATATTGTGACTTATCTTCCTTTAGATACGTCCAAAAATGCAGAATTATTTTTAAATCTTTTAAAGCCTAAACTTGCTTTATTCATAAAATACGAAGTATGGCCAAACTTCATGGATGCATTATCTGATCATAAGATAAAAACTTACCTTATTTCAGGCTTATTCAGACCCGAACAACTTTATTTTAAACCTCTAGGAAGATTTATGGCTGAAGCCCTTCATAAATTTGATCATATTTTTGTACAAAATGAAGAGTCATTAGAACTTTTAAATCAACATGGTTTTGAGCATTCAAGTAGTTCTGGAGATACACGCTATGATAGAGTGATTGCCCAATTGGGGATGAATAACCAATTGAATTTCATGGATGCTTTTACAGATTCAGCTAAATTAACCACTGTCTTTGGAAGTACATGGCCAGAAGATATCTCGATAACAGTAGACACTATTAATAATTCTACAGATACCACTAAAGTGGTTATTGCTCCACATCAAATCCATGCGTCACAAATTCAGAAATTGAAAAGCAATATCAACAGTAAAGTCATATGTTATTCTGAAATAGATGATCAAAATCTTAAAGAATATGACGTTCTTATCGTGGATACAGTTGGATTACTTACAAACATATACAGCTATGCACAAATCGCCTACGTTGGAGGAGGTATGGGTTTAAGCGGTCTGCATAATATTCTTGAACCTGCTGCATTTGGTATTCCTGTTATTATAGGAAAAAATTACAACAAGTTTCCAGAAGCAAAAAAGCTTCGCAGGCTTGGAGGCTTGTTCAGCATAAGCAATGCTGAAGAATTTGATTCTCTATTTCAAAAGTTAAGTACAGATCAAGTGTTTAGAGAAAAGACAGGCCAAATTTGTGGGCATTTTGTCAACAGTGAAGCAGGTGCAACACAGAAGATTTTGCAAGTCATAGCTTCTGAAATTGATTCATGACTTAGATTTATAGCTTTTGAGTAATCTCAAACCAAAAAAGAACATAAACACCACACTAAGCAGAGCTAAAGCCAGAGAACTCACAATTAACAATTTTTGGACGGCTTCCAATACATTTGCTGCGGCACTATAATTTCCCAAAACTAGAAAACCAAGAGTGAAGACAAATAAGAGAAGGCCCCAAAGCCACTTGTGAATGGTAGAAGGATCGATTTTTGTTAAGTCTGAAAACATACTCAAGACAAAAATAGCCGAGTCTACAGAGGTAATTAAAAATCCAAACAAGAGCAGAATAGCCAGGATCACCGCAAACATACCTAATGGATATTGATTAAGGAGCACAAAAGTGGCTGTAAAAACATCGTTGAAGGCAGAACTGGAGAGTAATCCTACGTCAATGAGCTCTATTGCAGATGTTCCAAAACTAGTAAACCATAAAAAGGTTCCTAAGCTTGGTACGAGGAGTACTCCAAGAATTAATTGTCGTAAGCTCCTCCCTTTAGATATCCTTGCAATAAAAATACCAGTAAAAGGGGCCCAGGCCAGCCAAAACGCCCAATAATAGTAAGTCCAGTCGGACAAAAACTCCTCATTAAAATTAAATTCTCCAATAGCAAGACTCAGGGGAATAAAGTCAAAGATAAGCGCCTTTACTGAATGAAATAGATGATGAACAAGAAGACTGAAGTCAGTTTGGATAATGACATAACTCAACAAAACCAGTGTAAGACCGATATTAAGGTTAGATAAGCGCTGTATCCCTTTATTTAGTCCTCTGATAGATGAAGTCAGGGCCAATCCAAAGATTAAAAAACAAAGCAATACTGTGGACAAGAAATCTAATTCAACTTCGGTGATAAAGTTTAACCCGCCCTTCAGTTGCCTTATCCCCAAAGCAACAGCACTAACGACTCCAAATACTGTAGTGATGATAACTAATAGATCTATCGGCAGAGTCAGGTTAGGTAGTTTAGACTTAGGAATGATATGACTTAACTGTATATTTTTACGTTGTATAAAAAGCAAGTAAGCAATAAAAACGGCAAAGAGACCATAAAAGGCCCAGGCTGTAAAGCCCCAGTGATAAAAGGTCATTTCCAAACCATAAATCACCTCTGGTCTTGAAAGTTTGATTTGAGGGTTTTGCATCATAAAAACAGGCTCTTGCACCGCTCTCAGTATAATGCCAGCTCCCATTCCTGTAGAATACATCATAGCAAGCCAGGATAGTGTGGAGTATTCTGGTGGTTGCTTTCCAAGCTTTTGCTTGCCCAAAGGAGAAAAGGCAATGGTACACAAATATATTAAGATTACTACTCCTAAAATCAGGTAAAATTGGCCAAAAACTGTTCTTACCCATAATGAGGCTTGGGTTATTACTCTAAACGAAAATTCTGGAAAGCCTAGAAAACATAAACCAATTATACCCAGAATTAACAGGCAAGAAAATAAAAGTTGATGCTGTTGTTTTAGTAATTTCAAACAAATGATTTTAAACCGTCACCGCCTTATTGAGGTACCTTCTAAAGGGCAGCATAGCTTTATACGTCGTGATGACTTGATCTATAAAATCATCGGCAAGAACCGCTTTACGATCGAAAGGCTTCATTGCTGCGAAGCTTTTGAGACGAAGTAAATCGATATGCTTATGGTCCTGTGAAAAGCCTTTGGGTGATGTTTTTAATTTATCTTCATCTTCCATCAATCCACCAAAATGCTTTTGAAAATCATCTGAATTAATGATTTTTTTAAATTCATCTCCATTATAATCAATGGCTTCTCGAATACTTTTTAATAGCTCAGATTTAGGCTTATAAAAACCACCAGCTACAAAAATTTCGTCTACGCCTAAATGAATATAAAAGTCTCCAGTCTTTGGGCGTTTGTCCATTCCTGCTCCAAAATGATCTTTATAAGTGGGCTTATTAGGATGGTATAATAAGTTATTATTTATACGATTGACGGCTTTTTTGCCAGAAGATGAATAGTAGTTTTCGTCGATTTTAGAAAGCTTAAGGTCCAGCTGCTCGAGCCACTGTACGTAATCAGCTTTCACTGTTTCGTACCAGGACCTGTTTTCGTCCATCCATTCTTTACTATTATTTTTTTGAAGAGTCTCTAAAAAATCGAATAAACGCTTAAAGTCCATTTAGTTGGGTTTTATAGAATTGAGTTGAGATTTTAATTCCTGCATCGACTGCTCAAGCTTTTTCAACATGCTGTTTTCTGAATTTTCATTGATGGAAAATGTAAGCTTACTGGTTACTTCCCAAATCTCCTGAATTTCTGAAGATTCTACCTCGTAAGGCGGATAGTAAGAATTGGTAGAGATCAGCGATATTTTATGTGAATTAGGGTGCTTGTGTAACTTTTTTACCATCACCGAATCCTGCAATACAAATACATAGACCTTATGATTGACCGCCTGCTGTAAACTTTCTACAGATTTTCCAAGCACCCAGTCTTCTGAATGAAAATTGGGTTCCATGCTATCTCCTTCTATCTGAAATCCTCTATACGAAGCATTTCTAAATTGCGGAATTGGCATTTCAAATGCTGGGAGCTGATGATACCATTCTGTATCACCAATATTTTGAGGATAGCCCGCCGCAGCTTTTTGATTGACCAGCAACATGTTCTCTCTGGAGTTGGTTTCATCTACGGAGATGACTTTAGGCATGGAATTAATGTGATGTACATCTAGACGTTTTTGAAAACTCTCACCGTAAAGCCAGAGTGGATTCACTTCAAAAACTTTAAGCAGCATCATTACGACATGTCCCGAAAGCTTTGTTTTACCTCGCTCTATATCAGAGGTTGAGTTTTTGATCGACAAAACTTCGGCAAATTCTGATTGTGTAAAGTTATGTTCTTCGCGTATTTGTTTGAACCTCCTTATTTCTATTGGTAAATCAGTTTTCATACATATCAAAATTAAATTAGGAATATTTCCATGAAATTAAGGAAAAAATCCTAATTAAATAAAATTAATGACGTTATTTATTTTAATAAATTTGAGAGCTAAGACATACCTCATGAAAATACATATCATCAATGGTCCCAACCTTAATATTTTAGGTAAGCGTGAACCTGAAATCTATGGAAATTCTACATTTAAAGATTATTTTACAGAGCTTCAATTTGAGTTCAAAGAGCTTGAACTCTCCTACTTTCAATCCAACATTGAAGGAGAATTGATTTCAGAATTGCAGGAAGCAGACGATAATGTCGATGGTATTATCCTAAATGCTGCAGCCTATACCCACACTTCAATAGCTCTCGCTGATGCTATAAAAGCGATAGAAACCCCAGTTATAGAAGTACACATCACCAACACCCACGCTAGGGAGGACTACAGAAAACAGTCTTTTATTTCTCCCAATGCGTTTGGCATCATCATTGGTTTTGGTTTAAGAAGCTACGAATTGGCTATTAGAAGTTTTTTGGATTAAAACGCTATTGATATGTACAAATACAGTTTGCTTATAGTATTCATTTTTGGTTTCAATCTTTGTTCTGCTCAGGAAAAAGACGAAGTAGAAGAACGGATTAAAAAAAGTGAAGTACATCCAAAAGCCATAGCATGGCTAAAGGATGCCTATGAAAAAAGACGTAAGGTAAAGTGGTATTACCAGACTGATGGTAAGGAAGAAGCTTTTGAAGCTAAACTAAAACATAAAAAACATCTGCATAGTGTAGAATTTAATACCGATGGCATTGTTCAAAATATAGAAGTTCTCATCAAAGAAAAAGAAATGGACAGAACTGTATTTGGAATCATCACAGATTACATGAACACCACTTACAATAAATTTTCATTTTCAAAAATTCAAATTCAATACACTGGATCAGAAGATGACCTGGAAGACGTCATCGATGAAAATGAGTTCGAAGAGATCAGCATCAGCTACGAAATTGAGTATTATGGTAAAACTGACACTCAAAACGAACTTTGGGAAGGTTTATTTGATCAAGATGGCAAGCTGATCGTAAAACGCATTGTAAAGATCAAAAACACAGACAATCTAGACTATTGATATGAAATACTTTTTTGTTTCTGTATTGAGTCTGTTGTTTGTTCAGGTTCGTGCTCAGGATAATCGCTTTATTTTTGGTTTTTTTCCAGAAGCTTCTTTGAAGTACAACATTTCAGAAAATTATTCGATTACCCATAAAATTGAATCTCAGCACGGATTATTTGACTCCAATAGACTCAACGAAGAACTTGACTATGAGCATAATTTAACAGACATACAAACGTTTCTAGGGAGAAAAATATCACCGTTTGTGAAAGTAGATATTGGATACCAGTACAGACTTCAGGAAGGAGAAAATACCCACAGAAGTATTCAACAAGTATCTATTTTGCAAAGAGCCTTATCTTATAGAATAGGACACCGAATCCGTACAGATCAAACTTTTTTTGAAAATGCTTCTATACTCTATAGAATTCGCTACAGATTAAAAGGTCAAATTCCCCTTCAAGGACGGGAACTGGATCCTGGAGAAAATTACCTTGCTATTTCAAACGAATTGATTTATATGATTCAAAGCAGTGAAGATGATCTCGAAAATCGGTTGACAGCAGCCTACGGATTTTATATCGATGATAAAAACAAAGTTGAAGTAGGCCTAGATTACAGAACCGACGATTATTTGGTGGAAGATCGCTTTAGACATCGCTTATGGTTTAAATTCGGATATTATAAATCTCTTTGAAAGAAAAATGAAAATACTTCATACAGCAGACTGGCATATTGGAAAAAAACTCCACAAAACAGATCTTAGCGAAGATTTTGATTTGTTTATTGGCTGGCTATGCGAGTATTTGAGTCATAATACCATTGATGTCCTACTCATTTCTGGCGATATTTTCGACTTTTCTAATCCTTCAAGTGAATCCAGAACTCAGTATTATAAAGCTTTAATGCAACTCAAAGCTTACGATCTTAAAATTATCGTTACGGGTGGTAACCATGATTCACCAAGCGTTCTGAATGCACCAAGTGAAATTTTAAATCAGTTGGACATTCATGTCATAGGTCAAATGCCAGAAAACTTGGAAGATACGTTAATCGCTTTGCCTGATAAAGACAAGCCTGAATTGGTCGTTGCAGCCATACCTTTTTTAAGAAGCAAAGACCTGAAGCAAGGATTTATAGCAGAAACCTATGAAAGTAAACTCGAAGCTGTTCAGCAAAGTATTGCCTATCATTTTCAGAATGCTGCCAAATTAGCTAAGGAACAATATCCTGATGTGCCTTTAATTGGAATGGGACACCTATATGCAACAGGGGCCAGCCAATCTGAAAGCGAACGTGATATACAAATTGGAAATCTGGCAGGCTTAGAAGCTTCTCATTTTGGAAAAGACTATGACTATATCGCCTTAGGACATATCCACAAGCCACAACGAATTTCTGCCGAAACACCTATATTTTATAGTGGCTCTCCTACTCCACTTTCGTTTAGTGAACGCAAAAACGAAAAACGTATTTTGATCTTAGATGTTTCTGGATCATTTGAACCCGAGAGTATAACTATTCCAAAATTCAGAGATCTGATATTAATCAAAGGAAGTCTGCAAGAAATCAAAGCCAAATTAGCAACCGTCGAAAATAAATATCTACTGAGGACTTTGATTGAAATTGAAATGGTGGAAGAAGAGTTTTCAGCATCAAAAACTTACGAATTAGAACAGCTGATAGATGCCTTTGATACACCAAACTGTGACATCGTAAAGCATAAAGTTTGTTTTAAAAATAGGTCTGAAGTTGAACGAGGTGTTTCTTCTGTGAATAGTCAGATTTCAGATTTCACCCCAAAAGAGGTATTTCAAAAAAGATTGGAAGGTGTTGATGAGACTGAAGAGACAAAGCTGGAGCTCATTTCTGCGTTCGAAGAAATTCTTGATGAATTGAATAGACCTGAAGAATGAAAATAGAACGTCTGTATTTTAAGAATATCAATTCTCTGAAAGGTGAGCACACCATCAACTTTGATGAATCTCCCCTTAATTTAGGGGGATTGTTTGCCATTGTAGGTCCTACCGGCAGTGGGAAAAGCACGCTTCTGGATGCTATATGCCTGGCCTTATATGCAAGAACACCGCGTATTTCCAGTGTTACTAAAAGTAAAATTGAACAGGATGGTAGCATTTTGACCAAATACCAAAAAGAAGCCTACGCAAAAGTTCAGTTTTCTTGTAAGACAGGACAGTTTGTTTCTACCTGGTCGATTTCGACCAATAGGAATAACAACTTAAGAGAATACGACATGGATCTCTGGAATCTTGAAACTGAAACCTCCTTCAGCGAAAAGAAAACAGAAGTCCTGGCAGAAATACAGCGACTCATTGGGTTATCCTACGATCAATTTGTCAAGTCTGTACTTTTATCTCAAGGAGAATTTGCCAACTTGCTAAAATCTAATGAAAAAGAAAGGAGTGAACTCTTAGAAAAAATCACCAATACTACAATTTACAGGCAAATAGGAAGAAAAGTCTTTGAGAAATACAATACACTCAAATCTAAGATCTCAAGTCAAAAAACCTTAATGGAAGATCTTAGTCTGAAGCTTTTAAGTGAAGACGACCTAAGTGAAAAACAAAATAAAAAAACACAGCTAGAGCAAATTGATAAAGAATTACAGCTGAAACAGTCTCGTTATAAAAAGGACCTGGATCAGCTTCAAATCAGAGAAGAGCGAGAGCAACAATACCACCTGGAATCCAAAAAGCTTGAGCAATTCCAGAAGGAATTTGAAGAATTTCAAACTAGATATGCAGAAAAATTAAGCAAGCATTCAAAAACCTTAGCCTTTGAAGAAGAATTGATACAATTCAATATTCTAGCAGAGAAAAATGAAAATTTAGTTGAGAAAATCAATAGTTTGGAACTTGAACAGTCTCAACTTCAAACTCAAATTTCTGCGGAAAAACGCGAGGCTCAGGAACTTCTTAAAGTTGAAGTAGATACCTCTGAAATTGAGAAAAGTCTAGATAATCTGCTTACCACTTATCAAAAACTCGATAATGAAAGGCAATTAAAGCGCAACGAATACAAATCCAAACTCGAAATTCTGATTAGAGAACTGAAGATTTTAGATTTAGAGTTCAAAACACAAGCTATACCTGAATTCAAACGTGAGCTTTTAAAACGACTAAAGATGTCTAAGCAAAAAGTTGAAGCGTATGCAATTCAGCTAAAAGAAGGCAATACTTTAGATGAACAGCTGAAGAGTAAACATATATTTTTAAGTCAAGTTAAGGAGGCAAAATATGAGCAAAAATCTTTAAATGAATTAGAAGAAAGATCTGAAAAGTTAAGCCTACAGCTTTTGTCGGACAAAGAAGATTTTGCTAAATATCCTAAACTGATTTCTGAGAAAGAAAAAGCTCTAAAAGTATTAGAACAGGAGGTCACTCATCTCGAAACCGAAAAAGAGAACCAAAATCTGAGATTGGAGGTCAAAGACCTTAGGAAAAAATTATTAGAACAGCAGCCTTGTCCGGTTTGTGGTTCCAAAAGTCATCCTTATGCAGAGCATGAGCCAGCCCTGGATTCTGAACTGGATAACACATTAAAATCTAAAAAAGACGATCTGCAAATAGTTTATAAAACTTTAGAAACCTTGAAGGCTCAACAGCAATCTAAAGCAGACCGTTCTAAAGAACAAGAAATTGAGCTGGTAGAATTGAAGCAACATTTCTCTCGAAAAAAAGATGATTTTATAAAAAACTACTCAGAGATATTTTCAAAACCCGAAGACAAAAGCCTTCTGGATTTAGAAAGCACCACAGAGCAAGAGATTGATGATCTTGAAGCCACGAAACAGCTTCAAATTGAAATCGAGGCGATGGAAAATTCTCTAAATGTCTTGGATGAACTTCATCAAATCAAAGAACATGGGAGTCGGTTAAAGTTTAAAATGACAGCACTTTACGCTGGAGAAAATTTAACTGGCTTGATTTCGGATCTAAAGAAAAATTGGATCTCGTTACATTCCAACCTATCTTCGACGTTGAAAGCTCTAAGCCATGAGAAAAAACACTTAAGACAGCTTGAACGTGACTTGGAAGAACTTCAGGTGGACTTAGAGCCTAAAATTAAAACCAGTGCATTTTCCAGTATTCTTGAAGCCAATTCATCCCGAATGAAAGCGGCAGACTACCAGGCTTTAAGCCAGCAATCCAATGAATTAAGAGAACGGATTCAAATTCAGAAGGAAAAAATTAAAGGCATCCAATCTCAAATTGAAAACTTGAAGCTTGAATTTTTCACTGAAAAAAAAGAAGCAGAATTGGCCTTAAAAGAATTGACTGCCAAATCAAGTACCACCAAGCTAGAGCTAGAGGAAATCAATCGGCAACTTAAGAATAACGATGAGCTAATTTTAGAACTCAAAAGAATTAAGCAAAGTATAGCTGAAGAGCAGAAAGCCAATAGAAAGTGGGAAATTTTAAACAAACTTATCGGAGATGCCAAGGGAACTGAGTTTAATAAATTTGCACAGGACTTAAGCCTACAGCGTTTAATACATCTGGGGAACAAACGATTAAAATACCTGAACGATCGGTATGAACTAGATCGTTACTTACCACAGGAAGATAAAGATCAACTCTATGTGATCGATCATCATATGGGAGGAATGCGACGGTCTGTAAAGACTTTGTCTGGAGGGGAAACCTTCTTGATGAGTTTAGCTTTGGCGCTTGGTCTCTCGGATTTGGCCTCTAAAAATGTAGAGATCAATAGCTTGTTTATAGATGAAGGTTTTGGAACCTTAGATCCTGAAACTTTGGATTTAACTTTGGACACACTGGAGCGATTGCAGGCTGAGAGCAATAAAACAATTGGCATCATTAGCCATGTTGGAGCTTTAAAAGAAAGAATACAAACCCAAATTGTTTTAGACAGAAATGCTCAAGGCTACAGTAGTTTGGAAGTTATTGGCTAAAATTTAACGTCAATGATCTTTGCTTATATCCCTAGCTGAAGTCGCCTAATCATGAATAATTTTTAGCGATTGACAGGCTATATTATTAATTTCTCATTTATCTGATAAAATATTGAATTTTATTGATAAAAATTCAATTATCACCTCAATCAAAACTCAAAAATCTAATCGAAATTTAGTATATTCGCGAGAGTCAAAAAATTGAGAAAATGCAAGACAAAGTTCAAAAAAAAGAAGATCTTTCTTTTGAAGAGTTCAAAACACAAGTTTTAGAAGATTATAAAATTGCCGTTACAAGTAGAGAATGTAGTTTGTTAGGAAGACGTGAAGTGCTCACCGGCAAGGCTAAATTTGGAATTTTTGGCGATGGAAAAGAGGTTCCTCAGCTGGCTTGGGCCAAGTCATTTAAAAATGGTGACTTTCGTTCTGGATACTATAGAGACCAAACGTTTATGATGGCCATTGGAGAACTTTCTATCGAACAGTTTTTTGCTGGTCTATATGCCAATACAAATTTGGCGGATGAACCGATGTCTGGCGGTCGCCAAATGGGAGGCCATTTTATGACTCACAGTTTGAATGAAGATGGTAGTTGGAAAAATCTGACTGAACAGAAAAATTCCAGTGCAGACATCTCTCCTACCGCAGGACAGATGCCTAGATTACTCGGTCTTGCACAAGCCTCAAAAATTTATAGACACGTTGAAGGGATTGATACAACAAATTTCTCTAAGAATGGTGATGAGATTGCCTGGGGAACCATAGGTAATGCCAGTACCAGTGAAGGACACTTTTGGGAAACCTTTAATGCTGCTGGTGTGATGCAGGTTCCTATGGTCATCAATGTTTGGGATGATGATTACGGTATTTCAGTCCATGCAAAACATCAAACAACTAAAGAAAATATTTCTGAGATTCTCAAAGGGTTTCAAAAAGAAAATGATACGAATGGTTATGAAATTATAGTGGTAAAAGCCTGGGATTATCCTGCACTAATCGAAGCTTATGAAAAAGCAGAGAAGATTGCAAGAGAAGAACATATCCCGGTTTTAATCCATGTGGTAGAGGTAACTCAACCCCAGGGCCATTCAACATCGGGATCTCACGAACGCTACAAAAGCGAAGACAGATTGCAGTGGGAAAAAGAGCACGATTGCAACACCAAGATGAGAGAATGGATGATATCCAACGGATTCTCTACTGAAGAAGAGTTGACAGAGCTTGAAAAATCTATCAAAAAAGAGGTAAGAGATGGTAAAAAAGCAGCTTGGACAGCTTTTGGAAAAACAGCCAAGTCTGAAAACAAAACCGTCATTAAATTGCTTACAGACCTTGCGGATTCTTCTGAAAATAAAGCTTTTATTTCTACTCTTATATCAGAATTAAAAGAAAATGATGAACCATTAAAGTCTGTTATTCTGGCTACTGCCAGAAAAGCGATTCGCTATGTGAGAGGTGAACAATCTGAAGCAAAAACGAACTTGATCCAGTGGATTAATGATTTTAGCGCCAGAACTCAACCAGATTACAGTAGCCATTTATGGAGCGAATATGAAGGTAAAGCTAGCAATATATCTCCTGTTGAGCCAACGTATGATAATGAATCTGATGAAGTCGATGCCAGAATTATTTTGAGAGATAACTTCGATAAAATTTTTGAAACACGTCCAGAGACTTTAATTTTTGGAGAAGATGCAGGAGAAATTGGTGATGTGAACCAAGGATTGGAAGGCTTACAGGAAAAATATGGAAAATTAAGAGTTGCCGATACGGGAATACGAGAAGCAACGATTTTAGGACAAGGTATTGGAATGTCGCTTAGAGGTTTACGACCTATTGCTGAAATCCAATATTTAGATTATGTGCTTTATGCTTTGCAAATCATGAGTGATGATTTAGCGACTACTGCCTATAGAACCAAAGGCAAACAAAAATCTCCTTTAATCGTTAGAACTCGTGGACACAGGTTGGAAGGTATATGGCATTCCGGATCTCCTATGGGTGGAATCTTGAATCTAATACGTGGTGTAAATGTTTTAGTACCTCGTAATATGACAAAAGCGGCAGGCTTTTACAATACTATGCTAGACAGTGATGAACCTGCTTTGATTGTAGAATGCTTAAACGGTTACCGTCTCAAAGAGAAAAAACCAAGTAATCTTGGTGAGTTCAAAACCCCAGTAGGCAAAGTAGAAACCATCAGAGAAGGATCTGACCTCACAATCGTTTCTTATGGTTCTACACTTAGAATTATTGAACAAGCGGCACAGGAATTACAGGAAGTCAATATTGATGTCGAAATTATTGATTGTCAGTCCTTGCTACCTTTTGATTTAACTCATGATATTGTAAAAAGTGTCGAAAAAACAAACAGATTACTTGTTGTTGATGAAGATGTACCGGGAGGGGCTTCAGCATTTATTTTACAACAAATTCTTGATGTTCAAGACGCTTACAGACATTTAGATAGCAAGCCTCAAACCCTTACTGCGAAGGCACACAGGCCTGCTTATGGAACCGATGGAGATTATTTCTCAAAACCCTCTTCTGAAGATGTGTTCGAAAAGGTATATTCTATTCTCCACGAATTTAAACCAGAAGATTATCCAAAGCTGATGTAATTCGAATCACTAAGCGCTATAACACCTTAGCATTATGTATGCTAAGGTTTTTTTATGTTTTTAATAACGATTATACAACACACTAAATAAATTTTAAATATAACTTTGTAAATTGATATCAACTTAATTTTGAGATAGTTATGAAAAGAGGACCCTTAATGTCGTGGGATATATATTCAGAATACATTTTTAAATTTTTAAAATCTTTGAGGAAAAAGAAAGAAGTTGAACGGCTTCATAAATTTCAGAATAAGTTTAACTGGGATTTTCAACTTGAAGAAACCCTCTTTAAAAATGAATACAAAGCCATCATTGTTACCGATAAAAATCAAAATATCATTTGGGTGAACGATGGATTTAAGGATATGACAGGTTATAGTTTATCCTTTGTCAAGGATAAAAATCCTAATTTATTACAAGGTGAAAACACTTCTAAAGAAGCATTAGAAAAGCTTAAGACAGAATTAGCTAAAGATATTGTTTGTGAAACTTCTATGATTAACTATAGAAAGGACGGAAGTGAATACATGTGTGACATTAAGATCTTTCCCATTCATAATAAAAATAAGAAAGTAGAACACTACCTGGCTTTAGAAAATGAAACTTTGCTCAATTAAATTATATCCAATCTTTGTTTATAGATTCTATCTTGAAAATTAGATAATTTAAAAGTTCTCTAGCCTGCTCCAATTTCAAATATTCAACAGTTATACTTCCTGATGCAGTTTCAACAACTAGATCTGCATGACCATTGTATCGCTGAAAAATATTTCTACTAAGTTTGACAGACTGTAATTTATAAATCTCAACGATCTTAAATTTTGTATCAATAGAACCCTTTCTGATGGATATTAAATCCTGATTGAGTCCAATATTGCTTTTCTTAACTTTTAATATTGAGATATAAATCAATATTAAAAATATAAGACTAAGAGCAGATATACTTATCCAATTCAAATAAAGAAAATAAGCAGCAGTAGAAAGCAATAAGATAAAAAATAAGCTCCTGTAGAAGTACCTGAAGAAAAGTCGATTTTGAGACTGTACAATATCATAATTAAGCGCCTTGTAATCCATCTGAAACAAAGAACTAAATAGGAGATTAATGTTTTCGTTTGACAATCCAACTAATCCAATTTTCTGTTTCTCTGTTAGTTGATGTGAAGACGCCTGACTCACGTATACACTCTTTATTTTAAAAATATTTTTAACTGGGTTAGCCCTGATTTCAAAAATCTGAGTTTTAGCTTTTTTAATAACCTTATTGATCCTCTTGAAAAGACCATATTCTACCTCATAATTTTGTTGGTTTTTAAAAATCTTAAGATCAAAGTATTTAAAGACAGTAGTCATCACCGTGATCAGAAATCCAATAATTATGATGGCAAGTATGAGAAAACTTATAAAAGTGACCGTTTCTGGTATTCTGTTTTTAAAATCTTCCTCCAAATTCACATCATAAATTTGAGAGATAAAATCCATTATAAAATTATAGAGGTAAGCAAAAAAAGCAAGGAGTAAACCAACACCCCTAAAAAGATTGGAACTTACCCCTACTTTAATCAAGGTTTTAAAATCCAGTTGAAATAATAGTGAATCGCTCTGAGATTCTGAAACCGAAGTTGAAGTATAATTACTATCGTTATCAGCTGTAGATTCATTTTCGTCAGATATCAGCTTTTCCTTTTCTTCTATCAATTTGCTTTTCAAAGCTGATGCAAACTCTTTATCTAGTGCCTTTATCTTGATTTCTGCTGTTCCTTCACCAGCAGTCTCTATCTCAAATCCTACGACATTAAAAACCTGCTGCAAGATATTTTGCTGAAGGTTGATGTTCTGAATCCTTTCGAATGGAATTTCGACATGGCTTAATTTTATCACTCCATGATCTAGATGAAAAGCATTTTCTTGTATGGAAAATCTAAATTTTTTATAAGACAAATAAGAAAAAACAAATTGAAGGATCACTAAAAGAGCTAAACCTAAATAAATGTAGACTCCATAATCCTTAAAGACATTATTTTTTAAAAAAGGAAGGGCCAAAATGTAGATGTTTTGACGTATCCGCTTAGCTAAATCTGTAAAAAAGATGAGGAAAATTCCATTGAAGGATTGCAATCTTGGCTTTGAAAAATCAATCTGTGACATCAACCTCGGTCGTTTTGTCCAGAACTTTAGCCTTAAGTTTCTGGGCTGTTGATTTGTCAAGTCCGTCTATGATCAAGTCTCCAGACGATGCACCTGCTGTATAAAGCCGTAAAGAATAAAGTGAAAATAATCTAGATAAGGGACCTTGTTTAATTTCCACATGCTGAATGCGATTGTATGGGACCACAGTTTCTGTATAATGAAAAAATCCAGATTGATAAATCATATCATACTGCCTGATACCAAATTTTTTAATTGGAAATCCTTTTTCCAGTTCGATAACTCTAAAAATGAAAATCACACTCACAAGACCAATGACGCAAATTGAAATCCACCTAGGTATACCATTAATAAAAAAACCAACGACTGGCAAAGCATATAATATCACAAAAAGAGCAGCCGTATTCAACCATAGTAATTTTTTATAACGCTTTTGAATTGAATTTAATTCAACGGTTTTAAAATCGGGTAAATCCTTTAATTTGATGTCCAGGTTTTCAAAATCCATCTTCAACATTTGGCTCTACGCGTTCACCATCCTTATAAAAGCCTACAAATGCATCTCTAAAGTTTAACTGACGAACCACATTTCGTAGTTTTTCTGCTTCTGCTTCCGTTTCATAAACTCCTAGAGTAAACAAATTATAATCTTCAAAATTCGCATTATGCACCACGCTATAGCTGTCTGAGGTTAACTTGGTATTAAACTTCTTAAACGCACCAAGCTGGACAGCATAAAATTCACCTAATTCAAGTGGGTTGGTATATGTATAGGTTTGATTTTCCAATTCCGTAACTCTCTGCTGATAAGTTTCTAATGTAGACTTTTTAACAACCTCCTCATCTTCTGCGAGCTGTATACCTTCATTCAATTCTAATAAATTAGGTTCAAACAATACTGTAAACAGAAGTGCCAAAAAAAGAATAGCCAAGATGACTGTTGAAGTTAAAAAGCCTCTTCTTTGCTTTCTTATAGCTTGCTTTTCTTGATAAAGCTCATTCAGTTGCTGGTTTTTTTCTTCAATTTTTGCTTTGGCCTCAGTTTCTTTGTTGACAATATCTTGAAGTTCCTTTTCAGTTAGAATTGGCATAATCTTTAGGTGTTGATTAACAAATATTTTGGTCTAATTTAAGAAATCCATTTGACATTTTTAAAATCAGGTTTTCTTTTTTCTAAAAACGCATTTCTACCCTCCTTGGCTTCTTCTGTCATATACGCCAGACGAGTGGCTTCGCCTGCAAATACCTGCTGTCCTACCATACCATCATCAGTAGCATTAAAGGCAAATTTCAACATCTTTATGGAAGTTGGTGATTTTTCTAAAATTTCCTGAGCCCAATCATATGCAGTCGATTCAAGCTCGTCATGAGGAATTACAGCATTTACCATTCCCATCTCAAAAGCGTCCTGAGCTGAATAATTGCGTCCTAAAAAGAAGATTTCTCTGGCCTTTTTTTGGCCTACCATTTTAGCTAGATAAGCAGAACCATATCCGCCATCAAAACTAGTAACATCGGCATCGGTTTGTTTAAAAACAGCATGTTCCTTACTGGCTAGGGTTAAATCGCAAACTACGTGTAAGGAATGACCGCCACCAACAGCCCATCCAGGGACTACAGCGATGACAACTTTAGGCATAAAACGAATTAATCGTTGCACTTCTAAAATATTAAGCCTTGGAGTGCCATCATCATCAACATAGCCCTGATGACCTCTGGCATTTTGATCCCCACCACTACAAAAGGCGTATTTGCCATCTTTTGGGGAAGGACCTTCTCCTGAAAACAGGACAACGCCAATACTTGGATCTTCTCTGGCATCAAGAAATGCCTCAAAAAGCTCACTAACTGTTTTTGGGCGAAATGCATTTCTCACTTCAGGTCTGTTGAAAGCAATTCTAGCAACTCCTCCACTCTTCTTATAGGTAATATCTGTGTACTCCTTAACTGTTTTCCAGTCCATTTGAATTATAGTTTATTAGAAATTATTTTTTTGTTTTTGGTGTGGTAGTCTAAATCTTTAAATACAAAAGTGTCTTTGTCTTCTTTATAGACGGAACATTCATCAATAGGTCCAACATAGAGATGTAAACTCATAGAGGTCCCCTCGTTTAGGTTATGTAATGAATGATACCCCAAATCATCATTCATGTACGATAATCTATCTTGAGTCATCTTGACATCCGCAGTTAATTTAAGCTCGCCACCCTCGTCTACATAACGCTTCTCACGTAATTTACCTTTCGCCAAATACACCCAGCATTCTTCACCATTATGGCAATGAATAGGAGTTTCCTGCCCTTCTTTCCAACACAATAAAAGAAGTTCAAACTTATCTGTACGCAAAACACAATTTCGCGTATAAGTTTCATCAGACCAAAATGCATAGGGCTGTAAATCCTCGACCGGAATAGAAAGATTCTTTGCTAATCTATAGTAGTCTTCGCCTTCGCAATGAGGTAAAACTTCTAAAAGTTTATTTAAAGATTCGATGTTTTCTTTAGAGTCCATGCTTTTTAATTATTTTTATGGAAAATCGGTTGTAATCGATTTGAAGTAAATATAAATTTCAATTCAGGCTTATGCAAGCAGACCTTCAACTATTTCAAAAACTTTCACATAAACTTGTTGACCACGAACATAAAAATGGAGTGGTGAAGCCCATCAAGGCTGAAAATCTTTTAAAAGTAATGGATCTCAAACTAGAAGACCATGGCCTAGATGAAAAGCAATTTGAAACTTTACTGGAAGAGATTGTATTGAGCACTCCTAGAACATCAACAAAACTGTTTTTTAATCAGCTTTTTGGTGGAAGAAATTCTAAGGGAACATTAGGTGAACTACTAGCTGTGATGCTTAATAACAGCATGTATACTTATAAAGTAGGAGGTCCTCAAGTTGGGATTGAAAAAATGATATTAGCTAAAGTCTGCAATATGTTGAATTTTGGTAAAAATGCAGACGGAACATTTCCCCCGGGTGGATCGATGAGTAATTTTATGGCTATGCTTATGGCTCGTGATGCTTATAATCGAAACATCAAATATGAAGGAGTATCTGATAAAATGATGATTTACACTTCGTCAACCTCACATTATTCTATCACCAAAAACGCTATGTTTGGCGGTATTGGCATTCAACAAATCCGATATATCGAAACTGATGAATACGGAAAGATGATTCCAGAAGCTCTCCAATCTCAAATTGAAGAGGATTTAAAAGATGGACTCAAACCATTTTTTGTGAATGCTACTGCAGGAACTACAGTCTTAGGAGCTTTTGATGATATTGATCTAATTCACAATATCACCCAACAATATGAAAATTTATGGTTACACGTCGATGGTGCGTATTGCGGATCTGTAATATTCAGTGACTCTTACAAGCACCTCGTCAATGGTGTAGAGAAAGCAGATTCATTCAGCTTTAACGCCCATAAAATGCTTAATGTCCCCTTAAGCTGTTCAATTTTGATTACTAAGGAAAGACATAATTTAAGACATAGTTTTGCTTGTGAGGCCGATTATCTGTATCAAACCGATAGCGATGACTATAATCTAGGTAAAACCTCTTTACAGTGTGGAAGACGAAACGATGCCTTAAAATTTTGGACTCTTTGGAAGTCTGTAGGAACTAAAGGCCTGGAAGAAATGGTAGATCAACAATTTAATCTAGCTAAAGTAGCCAGGAATTACGTAAAACAACATCCAGACTACGAATTGTATTCTTACGATGATTCGATTTCAGTTTGCTTCAATTATAAAAACATAGATCCTAAAGATTTGTGCAATTCTTTATATGAAGACGGTAAGTTGATGGTAGGTTACGGTGAGTTTAAAGGAACTACTTTTGTAAGGCTTGTCACCATTAACAGTAACAATGAAGATAAAGATATTTTAAATTTCTTTAATGTGTTAGAAACTTACGTAGAGGAAACAAAAACAGACTTGGTTACTGTTTGATCCTCTCCATCATCTTTTCAACAATTTTGTAAGTTGCTGGACAAATTTCAACATTCTTGAGAGTGAGATGTGATATTTGATGAAATTTCTTTCGATCAGTATGAGTAAATTCTGCACAAGCCTTTGGTCTAACGTTGTAAATGGAACAGTAATTATCTGCGCCTAGAAAAGGACAAGGAACACTTTGTAAAACGTAATCATTATCTTCATCAACTCTCAGGTAGTTGTCTATAAATGCAGAAGGTTTCATTTTGAAATGTTTGGAAATGCGCTCGATGTCTTTATTGGTAAATAAAGGACCTGTTGTCTTACAACAGTTGGCGCAGGTGAGGCAATCTACCTCTTCAAAGGTTTCCTCATGGAGACTTTGCATGGTTTGATCCAAATGTTTTGGTGGCTTCTTTTTTAAACGCTTAAAGAAATCTTTGTGCGTTTTATGTTTATCTTTGGCCAGGTTTGGTAATTCCTTTAGAAATTCTTCCATAGTGCAAATATAAAATCTACAATTTGAATCTAAACCAGCCTACTCAAGATATATTTGGCTTAGCTGTCGAAAGCTATTTTAAAACCAAAGACAAAACTCCAATAAAGGTTCATCATGAAGATTTTTTTGACGATGAAATTCCTGTAGACTATCTTTTTAGAAGCTATTCTGAAATGCCAGAACTCGAGCAGAAAGCTTTAGACCTTTGCCAGGGTAGCGTGTTGGATATAGGTTGTTGTGCAGGTAGTCATAGTCTCGAGCTTAAGTCCAGAGGACATTTGGTAAAACCTATAGATATCTCTGCAAAATGTATTGATGTATGCAAGAGCAGAGGACTTAATAGCGCTGAACATAGTGATTTTTTTGAACTTAAGTCCCAAACTTATGATACTTTGTTGTTATTGATGAATGGTATTGGTATAGCTGAAAGTATCAAAAATTTACCTGAGTTTTTCAATAAACTTAAAAGTTTGATGCATCAGCATAGCCAGGTTATTCTCGATTCTTCAGACCTTATCTTTCTTTACGAGGATGAAAAGCCGAGCACTGATCATTATTATGGAGAAATGACATTTAGAACAAGCTATAAAAATCAGATTTCAGAGCCATTTTCATGGCTATACTTAGACTTTGAATATCTAAAGAAAGAAGCCCGAAAAGAAAACTTAAAATGCAGCTTGCTATTTCAAGACGAGCATTATGGCTTTTTGGCCAAACTTGAACTTAATTAAGTTTAAAAACCTGTTCTCCGTTAATGTAGGTCGATAAGACTTTAGTATCTGGAATAGCCTCTTCTTTTATAGTCATCGGATCTTGATCTACAATGATAAAATCAGCAAATTTACCAGCTTCAATACTTCCTTTTTCTTGGTCTTCAAAATTAGCATAGGCTGCCCAAACTGTCATACCCTTTAAGGTGTGCTCTCTCGAAAGCTTTTGTTCTGGATTAAACCCATTTTCAGGATAATTCTTAAGATCCTTTCTGGCCACAGCCGCATAAAAAGTTAAAAAGGGATTGACATTTTCTATTGGGAAGTCTGTCCCTAAAGCTAACATTCCTGCGTTTTTGAGTATCGTATTGTAAGCATACGCATCTTTAATTCTTTCTTCACCCAATCTGTCTTTGGCCCAGTACATGTCACTTGTGGCGTGGGTTGGTTGTACCGATGGAATGATGTTATTGCCATCAAAGAAACCATAATCTGTGCCATCCATGACCTGGGCGTGCTCAACTCTCCATCTTTTGTCCTCTTCATCTTTAAGCAACTCCTCGTATGTCTTCAAGACCACATAATTTGCAGAATCTCCAATCGCATGCGTGTTCATCTGAAATTCGGTATCCTTTAAACGCTTGGCTAATGTTTGAAAATCTTTCAAGTCGATAATCATACTTCCAAAATGATGTTCCTGATCTGAGTAAGGTGCTTTCAAAGCCGCTCCTCTAGAGCCTAAGGCACCATCAGCATAGACTTTTACAGATCTTACATTAAGTCTGTCGGTTTTAAGAATTCCAGATTCAAGAAACTCACTAATATTTGCTTCATTGTTACTCAGCATGGCGTAAATTCTCAATTTTAATTCTCCTTCTTTATGCAAATCATCTATAAGATGAATGACATCAGAATTGAGTCCTGCATCTACCAAACTTGTTAAGCCCAACGAAAGTGCAATTTCTTCTGCAGATTGTAGTGCTTTGGTTTGCGCCTCTTGATTTAATTCAGGAAATGTAGCTTTGATTTGAGCCATAGGATTGTCGATTAAGATACCTGTAAGCTTCCCCTCTTTTTTCTGTATTTCTCCTCCAAAGATTTCAGTGGTCTCATCTATACCTGCCTTATCTAGGGCCTTTTGATTCACTAGCATAGCATGACCATCTATTCTAGTAAGCGCGACAGGTGTATCTGGAAATAAAACATCTAAGGTGTCTTTGGTAGGAAATTTTTGTTCTGCCCAATCGTTTTGATCCCAACCTCTTCCAATGATATAGCTTGCATCGGGATTTTTAGCTTGAAACTCTTCTAACCTTGAAATAACATCAGCATAACTTGTGGTACCGTCTAGATCCACTCTGCTTAATTTCAAACCTAGGTTGTATAAATGTGCATGAGCATCAATAAGGCCAGGCAAAATAGTTTTGCCCTGTACGTCTACAAGTGCTTCAGACTCATATTTAGCCTGCAAATCCTCGCTAGTCCCAGTTTCAAGAATTTTACCATCAGAAACTGCGAAAGCTTCAACTTTAGAGAATGAATCATCAACGGTGTAAATATTGGCGTTGGTAACAAGTAAATCAACTTTTGTCTTGTCATTACAGGCAACTAGAAGGATGCTAATGACAGCTAATAAAATGAGGTTGTTTTTCATTAAAATAAGTTTGTGATGGAATTGTAAATTTCTCGACGTATAGAAGCGTTACCACTTGCAGCGAGTACGATAGAGACCAGAAGACCAATCATGGCATACAAAAAGTCCTTGCCAATCATTTTGACAGCCTTTTTCTTGTGTTTATTTCCTTTTTTCTTTCTGGATAAACTAATAGCAATTTCTCTTCCACCAATAATTCCCAAAAACACCCAAGTGGTACTCATAGGCACGGTGGAAATAAACAATTTATAAATGAGAAGAATGACGTAGGATAAATCGATTAGCGTGGCTGCACGAATGTCTGAAACTCTGGTTTTTTCGCTCACAACCCCTTGAATTTTGTCGCCTCTTAAGTAAAATAATAGTCCTAATCCAAAAAAGATGGTAAGCGCAAAGACAGAGAACTGGCCTACACTTTGTTCTCTTGGTAAATACACTGCAATGTTAGCTCCATCCTGCATCACCCAAGTGGCCCATAGTGATCCACTCACAATCCATTGTACTGCAACCCAGTAATTACTAAACTTTCTACTCTTAAAATACTTTCTGATAGCATTGTATGACAAATACCAAACTAAAAATGAGATGATAAATGCTAAGATGTACCCGGACCAACTTTTTAAGACCACAGAGGTAATTCCTGAGGTGTTAGCACTGAAGACACTAAGTAATAAGAAGGTGGTAGACACCGGCATTCTTAATCTGGTCAAAATCAATAGAACCAGAGGCGCAATAACTTGAAAAAAAGTGAATTTATCTGGATGTGGATAATCTGTAGTTCCGTCAGGGTTTGTTAATCTCTGGTAGGTGACATCGCCATCAAAATAAATAAAGCTGAATGTCACTGTGACCAAAAAAATACCCCCAATAAATAGCCACAATATCCACCATTTATTAGCTTTATTACTCTCTATAAAGGTGCCTAAGGACTGGATGCTATCGTTGGCTACAGCAGCATAAGCGGCAAAAAAGAAGCCAATCCACATAGCGAGATTGGCGTTTGTCGTTGCTGTTGCAGCTAAAATAAGACCTACAACAACTATTATGAGAAAGGTTTTCTCTTCAGAAAAAAAATCAAGTAGATTTAAATAAGGTCGATCTCGATCGTTACGCTTAAATTTATTTGCCATTAGATTTATACAATTCTGTAAACATCAGTCGCAAATCTACTCAAATAAAGTGTTTTAATGTTTCCTTTTCGTTAAGAAAATTATGCTAGCGTTACCAGTCAAATTGATATGTTAAACCTCCTAGAATTTGAAAGCCCTGTACATCGAAATTTTGCCAGCGGTTATAATCTGCATTAAGTAGGTTATTGGCGTTGACAAAGGCTGAGAGTCTATCATTGATTTTATACTCAACGGAAGCATTTAGATCCAAATATCCGTCTATAGTTTGTATTTGGTCTTGATTAACACTTACATCTCCTGCTGGAAAAACTGTTACATCTGAAGCAATATCTTGGCGTTCACCGATGTAAAATAAAGAGGCAGAAAAGTTCCAGTTTTTGGTAAAGTTATAATCTGCATAGGCTTTCAGTTCTAGTTCAGGCAGGTTATAAGCTTCTTGAAGTTGAGACGTCGAAAAGCTTGAAAATTTGCCAAAGAATCCAACGTTAAAATCAGTTTCAATTTGATAAGCTAAATCTGCAGAAATAGAAAAACGGTCTAAATCGTCATAAATAACACCAAATGAATTTTGATAGTCAAAATCTCTGCGGGTAGGTGTTCTGGATACGAAAGCACTACTTGGATTAGACACAAAGAAAGCATGATTAGTAGCGCTGGCATAATTAACTTGTGCAGATAGAGCTAGGTTGGATAATACTTTGGTGGAAAAACCCGCAAAAGCATTGTATTGTAAGTCTGTAGGTGCAATGAATTGAAAAGGGGAAATAAAAGGATTTTGTAGACTTAAACTCTCATAGGTGTTTTGTTGTAGGTCTCCATTTACTCCTAGATTGATTTTGATGCTTTGTTGGTTCAGTAGAAACTCCGCCTCTAGATCAGGATAAAAGAACACATCGCTAGAGCTTTGTTCAAAATCACTTAAAAAAACTGCTTTGGCCCCAAGCTTTGCATTTACGTTGTCATAATTCAAATTTAAGAATGGGTTTAGACCTGCCTGCAATTGTTGATAATTCAATTCCAACTCTCTAAAGGTAAAGGTTTCAAATCCTCCATTCAGAAATTTTAAATCGGCTTTAATCGATAAGTCTTGTGTTCGTAAGGGTATAATGACTAAAGGCTCCACGACCAATAATTGTTCTGAATTGCTGTAACTGTCTGAGAAATTCTGAAGCTTAACGTCAACTTCTTTAAAAAAACCATCATAAAACCGAATGCCTCCAAAGGCCTCTAATCTCGTGTAGGTTTGCTTAGAATCTATAGCATTAATTTGGGATTCAGATAACAGAGTTGTCAATTCCGGAGAAACTCCATAGTAGTTTATTTCTCTATGATTCAAGTCTACACCAGAATTCCAGTCAAAATACCTGTCTTTAGAATTTAAGTTTACTCCCAAGCTTGTGTTGGAGTAATCATCATCTAGGATGACATCATCAATACCCCCCTGGGAAGACAAGTGTGAAAATTTAATATCTAAACTTCTATCTTTATTGATGTCGAAGTTACTGTAAAAATCAGCCAGAATTGTAGCAAAATTACCGGCACCAAATCTCGCATAATTCTCGTAAAGCTTATCTGGTCTCGGAATCCTTACTCCAGAGGCGGTTCCTTTGGCGGGCGTGAAAGTAGATGCCACAGGAACGTCAATAAATGAATAACTTATCGGCCTTCTTTGTTGTTTTATCGTATCTTTTTCGCTTGGCTTTTGTTTGATTTTAAATGCATCATTCACCGTTGGAGAATATTGCTTAACGATGATTAATTTATCTGTAGTAATAGTATCCCTTTGTGAATAGGCGGAAGAAAAAACCAAACATCCAAAACTAAGGATGCAAAAAAAGCTTAAGTTTAATTTCATTTTAAAATTTAAATTAATCGTTACAAATAACGCTATCTTTAGGGTATTAATAACTCCCTAGAGCTGAATTTTATTTCATATCAGTATCAAAATTAAAAAAGAAAAGCATGACAGAAGGTGAAATTAAAAAACTAATTCTGGACCAAGATAACTATCTAAATCAGACATCAGAGAACTCTGTAGAGCAACGTATTTCCATTTTGAAGAAATTGAAAGCAAGCTTAAAAGCTCATGAGAAAGAAGTTGTAGAGGCTATTTATAAAGATTTTCAAAAACCAGAGTTTGAAGTGTACACCACAGAGCTTTTTGTGGTTTATAAAGAATTAAACCTTTTTATTAAGCATTTAAAAAAATGGTCCAAACCAAAATCGGTTTCCTCTGCCTGGCTTAATTTCCCATCCAGCGATAAGATTTACTATGTACCCTGGGGCAAAGTATTGGTCATCGCTCCCTGGAATTATCCTTTTCAATTAGCTATTACACCGGTGATTGGCGCTATTGCCTGCGGAAACACAGTGGTTTTAAAACCTTCTGAACATGCTCCGCATACGGCTGATGTATTAGATAAAATTATAAGCGAGGTCTTCAACGAACATCAGGCAAAAGTAATTCAGGGCGATGTAGAAATTGCAAAACTATTGCTAGATCAAAAATGGGATTACGTGTTTTTTACCGGAAGCGTTCCTGTGGGTAGAATCGTTTCTCAACAAATCGCTAAGCACATGACACCACATACCTTAGAGCTTGGAGGAAAGAATCCATGTATTATAGACTCCTCTGCAAATCTCGAAATAGCTGCTAAACGTATTTGCTGGGGGAAGTTTTTAAATGCAGGACAGACCTGTATTGCTCCAGATTATCTATTGGTGGATTCTAAGATTAAATCCAAATTTCAAGATCAACTCGTCTCCACCTTGAAAAACTTTTACGAAGATGCTACCTATAATGATTATGCCAGGTTAATTCACGCTAATCATTTCGAAAAATTAGTCAGTTTTTTAAAAGATCAAACCATTATTTATGGTGGCGAACACGATGCTGGAACTAATTTTCTGGCTCCTACACTAGTCGATGCTCCGGAGTTTTCGTCAGACTTGATGAAAGAAGAAATTTTTGGACCTATTCTCCCTATTTATAGCTATTCCACTTTCGAAGAATTAGAGACTACAATTACAGCTTTTGATAAACCACTTTCACTTTACGTTTTTAGTGAACAAGATCAATTTATTAAAAAAGTAAATCAGAAATTTGACTTTGGTGGTGGAGTCGTCAATGATACCATTGTACATTTTGTGAATGACAAACTTCCCTTTGGTGGAGTTGGAGCCAGTGGAGTGGGCAATTATCATGGTAAAGCTTCCTTCAACACCTTTACCAGACAAAAACCGTTGGTGCATCGAAAAAACTGGCTGGATATCCCTATAAAATATCCTCCTTATACTCGTGTAAATGCGTTTAAATCGTTTCTGAATTTATTTCGATAAGCTTAAAACCGAGGTTGGTTTTTGCTCTCATTTGAGCTAGTTGATTTATAGCCTGTTCAGAAAGCTGAAGAATGCGGGGATAGCCTCCCGTCACCTGAGCATCCCTCATAAGTATAATCATTTTACCTCCAGAAGTATATTGTATGGTACCTGGTAAAACGGGTCCGGTGATGATCTCTTCCAGCTCATTCTCCAGGGTTTCCTGAATTTGGTAAGCCATTCTGTTTAAAGAGGTAGATAGAGAAAATTCAGCATTGAAAAGCTGATACTGTAAGGTTTGACTCAGTTTGTGAAAATCTGGACCTCTAAAGACTTCTAGAATGTGAGTATCATAATAATTCAAGTCAAACTGAGGAGGTTTACCTCCACTCATTTCTATAAAAGGCTCGAAGCTAAGTTCATCATCTTTTTTTAGCTGTTGTGAGGTTAATGCTTTATAAAAACTCTGGCTGCCAAAAAACAGCGTGGAGATAAATCCATTTTTAACAGCTAAATATCCCCAAGAACCCTTAGTCAACTCGAGCACTTTCAGGACATCACCAGCTTTTACTTTCAAAATGCTATTGATTTGAATTTCTGATCCATTAAGGCTTACAATAGCGTCAATAGCAGCAACACATACAAAGGTAGACTCCTGAAACTCAACTTGAAGTCCTTGTTGATAAAACTCCAGGCAAGCACCAGTATTTTCATTGTCTAAAACCATGTTGGCGTAGGCAAATAGGTTCAAATCCATAGCCCCTGAAATAGGAATACCATAGGACATGCCGTCATACCTTCCTGTGTCTTGAAGGCTTGAATAAAATCCAGGATGCTTTATAGTTAAACTCATATCCTAAACTTTGCTTTTGGAATGAATATACTCAAACTCATCTTTGGTAATTTGCTCAAACCTAACCTGATCTCCTGCAGTTAAAAAACTGGGATTGTTATTGTTTATATCAAATAAGTTAACAGGACTTCTACCAATGATCTGCCAGCCTCCAGGAGAGTCTGTAGGATATATTCCCGTTTGTTGATCTGCAATTCCAACAGACCCTGTCGGTATTTTTTGTCTTGGTTGTAATTTTCTTCTATGAAAAAGTGAAGAGTCCAGCCCTTCTAAATATGGAAATCCTGGTAAAAATCCAATGAAGAAAACCGAGTAGGTATGTGCTGTGTGTTTATCAATAATTTCAGGAATTGAAAGCTCTAACTCATTGGATAATAAGTCTAGATCCCAACCAAATTCGTGATCATAACAAACCGGTATAGTTTTGATCGATGCTTCAAGCTTATGATCCGTATTTACTCGTTGGATCAACTCGATTATTTCATTTTTTACAGCATAGATATTATTTATAGTGTTTTTATAAATAACTAATAATGAGTTGTATGTATTAGTTATATGAAGTATTTGTTTATCATTATTTTGGAAGATACTTTTTTTAAGCTGTAGTAAAATATTCAATAAATTTTCATCAATGTCTTCCTCAAATTCAATTAGAATCGAGGTTTCATTATATTGAAATATATGTGGTTTAAAAGGCATATCAGACTCCAACTTTTATGTTATTCATATCTAAAAGTCTTCTCAATTTCTTCAATATATCGACTGCATTTTGGGTATCACTATGCACACAAATCGTATCAAATTCAACGTGAATATTTTCATCATTTTTAGTGAGAAGCTGTTGATGATTGACCATTGATAAAACTCGTTCTGAAATGAATTCAGGATCGTGGAAAACAGCATCCTTTTCTTTTCTGGACACTAAACTCAAATCTGAATTATAAGCTCGATCTGCAAAACCTTCTTTCCATAGTTGAATGGATTGTGGAATGTCTTTGGTGTAGGTTACCGAAGGAGATACAAATAAAATCAAATTCATATCTCGTTCCATCACCACATCCAGAATTAAATCTGTAATGGCCTGACTTTTTCGCATATCATTATAAAGAGCTCCATGAGGTTTAATATGATGAAAAGGAACATTATTAACATTACATGCCTTTTCAATTTTATCGATTTGCTGGTGCAAATGTGTTTTTAAATCTTCTAGAGAGATGTCTATAGAACGACGACCAAAATTTTCTACATCAGGATAAGATGGGTGGGCTCCAATATTGACGTCGTGAGCCTTAGCCAGCTTTACAGCGGTCTCTACCGAGTTATCATCGCCATAATGCCCGCCACAGGCAATATTACACGATGAAATGAGCGGCATAAGGTCTTGATCGTACTTCGCTCCTTCTCCAAGATCGCAATTGATATCTATAGTTTTCACTTTTTTATTTGAAATGTATAAAAGTAAGCGCAGAATCAAAACAATTTTAAGTATTTTTCAGCATAAAATTTTACATATGAAAATGCTTCTCTTAAGTCTTGGATTATTATTCTTCGTTCAAGCCCAACCTCAATCCAACTCCAGGTCTGTAGACTCAAAAGTAGTCTCTGCAGTGGTATATAGCTCTGGAGCTCAAGTGACTTCAGAAAAAAAAATCAATCTGAATATAGGAACGCAAACACTTATTTTTGAGGATTTATCCCCAAATATTGATGAATCCAGCATCATTGTAAATGGTCTCGAACATATCAACCTCAATTCTATCTCTTATGAAACTGATTTTTTGAATGAAATGAAGACCTCCAAGACTCTGGAAGAACTCCAAGTGCGTTTGAAAGCCATTGAAAGAGAAAAGGTTTATGCAGAAAACAAAAGGGTTTCTCTGGAGAAATCAATCCTTCTCCTGGAAAAAAATCAAGAATTGAAAAGCAAAGAAAGTGAACTCAATGTTTCAAAAATAAAAGCTTATAAGGACTATTTTGCGAGTGAAATTGAAACGCTTAAGAACTCTATTTACGATCTTAGTATTTCTATAGATAACTTAGCTACAAAGCGTCAACAATTAGCTCTTGAAATCAATAAACTGGAGAGTGAAAACCGTGTCAACAGGGGAAAAATAAGTATAGAACTAGACGTATTAAAATCAATTTCAACTACCTTAACCTTAAGTTATTTCATTTACGATGCAGGCTGGTTTGCCTCTTACGACTTAAAATCAAAAGGTATAGACAAGGACATGATGTTAAGTTACAACGCCAAAGTATATCAAAGCAGTGGACAGAATTGGGAGGACATCACTCTAAAACTCTCTACAGCCAACCCGATATCCAACAAAACCAAACCTGAATTGGAACCTTATTACCTAGACTTTAATAGACAAATCTCTTCCTCACGATCAAAAAGATCAAGCGACATTGCAAACGCTGAACTTCAGGAAGTCGTTGTCACAGGTTATAGCTCCTCAAAACGCTCAAATTCTGATAATGAGATTATTGAAGAAGAGGCAGCTGAAATCGTCGAGCAGCAAAACTCAGTTGAATTTGTATTACCCAAGTCTATAAGCCTAAGCTCCTCCAGGGATCCTAAACAATTTCAAATCGATGAACACCAGCTTAAAACTTCTTATCAATACTATGTAGCACCAGAGCTTTCGGAATCCGTGTTTTTAATGGCTGAACTGCAAGACTGGCAAGATTTGGAATTAATTTCTGGTGAAGCTAATTTATATTTTGAGAATAGCTTTCTAGGAGACACTTATCTCAATACCGTTCAACTTGAGGAAAACCTTTTCTTCTCTCTTGGCGTAGACGAAAAAATAGTTTTAGAACGAACACTTCCCAAAAAGAAAACTTCTAAAAGCCTTTTTGGGAGTACGACTATTGTGGATAAGGCCTACGAAATCGAAATCAAGAACAATAAGCGTTTGCCTATTTCCATTTTAGTCCAGGAACGTTTACCCATTTCCAGAAATGAGTCGATTAAGATTGAAAATAAATCTTTTACAAATGCTGATTATGATGAAAAGAAAGGCTTCTTGGATTGGGAATTTAAAATCCAACCTGGATCCACAAAAACTATAGAATACAGCTATACAGTGAAGTATCCGAAAAATCAAAGACTCTATTTAAGACCCTAAGTTAGCCCAACCAGCCATCACGGTCTAAGCTTCGGTACTGAATGGCTTCAGAGATATGACTGCCCAGAATTTCTGGAGCGGCTTCCAGGTCGGCTATGGTTCGAGCAACTTTTAAGATACGATCGTAAGCTCTAGCACTTAAATTGAGGCGTTCCATAGCTGTTTTTAATAAGGTTTTGGAGGATTCCTCCAGCATACAAAATTGCTTGATGTGCTTCACACTCATTTGAGCATTATAATGCACATTATCAAATGCTTTAAAGCGTTCAGTCTGAAATTCTCTTGCCTTAGTTACCCGCTCTCTTATTTGGACACTGCTTTCTCCTTTTCGTTCATCGCTGAGTTTATCGAAAGGCACAGGAGTCACTTCAATATGAATATCTATTCTATCCAACAACGGACCGCTGATTTTTCCCAAATAGCGCTGCATTTCTGCTGGTGAAGAGGTCACAGGAGCATCAGGATCGTTAAAATACCCACCAGGACTGGGATTCATACTCGCCACCAGCATAAAACTCGAAGGATAAGTGACCGTAAATTTTGCTCTGGAGATGGTCACCTCTCTATCTTCCAAGGGCTGGCGCATCACTTCCAGCACTGTCCTTTTGAATTCTGGGAGTTCATCCAAAAATAAAATGCCATTGTGGGCTAAGGAAATCTCCCCGGGTTGCGGATAGGCACCTCCCCCGACAAGGGCTACATCAGAAATCGTGTGATGGGGACTCCTAAACGGTCGTTCGGCCATCAAGCCCACGTTTTCCTTAACTCTACCTACCACAGAATGAATTTTGGTGGTTTCTAAGGCTTCATGCAGACTCATAGGCGGCAAAATACTAGGTAAGCGCTTGGCAAGCATGGTTTTACCTGAGCCTGGAGGACCAACCATAATAATATTGTGGCCGCCAGCTGCTGCAATTTCCATACATCGTTTAATGGACTCCTGTCCTTTAACGTCTGCAAAATCATACTCAGGATGCGCAAGGTTATCATAAAAGATTTCTCTAGTGTTGATTTTAGTAGGTTTTAAAGTTTCTCCTCGGTCAAAAAAATTGATGACCTCGCTTATACTTTCTACGCCAAACACATCTAAATCGTCAACAATCGCAGCCTCCTTCGCATTTTGCTTAGGAAGTATAAATCCTTTAAATCCTTCTTGTCTCGCTTTGATTGCTATGGGTAAAGCACCTTTGATGGGCTGCAAACTTCCATCTAGCGACAACTCTCCCATTATGATGTATTGATCGATATCTTCAGATTTGATCTGATTTGATGCTGAAAGAATACCTAAAGCTAACGTAAGATCATAAGCAGAACCTTCTTTTCGCATATCGGCCGGAGCCATGTTCACAATTATTTTCTTGCCTGGGAATTTAAAGCCATTGTTTTTCAAGGCAGCTTGAATTCTAAAACTACTTTCTCTTATGGCATTATCTGGAAGACCTACCAAGTGATAGCCAATACCCTTTTCCATATTGATCTCGACCGTGATGATTTCAGCATCTACGCCAAATACAGAACTCCCAAATACTTTTATAAGCATAACAAACTGATTAGTGGTTAATTGCATTAAAAATAAACCTTTTTCATCAAAATCAGAAATAAAGTAAAATCGGATGCCGAGTTCAAGTCTTTATAGTGTGTAGCAAAAAAAATCCGAAATGCTAATTTCGGATTTAGGTATCTGTTTAAAATTTTATATCTACGACTTAAAATGCTTTAGTAAGGCAGTTGTCGATGAATCGTGTTTATGTTCAATATCATCGGACTGAATGTCTTTTAAAGTGGTTTTTGCCAATTGTTTTCCCAACTCAACTCCCCATTGATCGTAACTAAAAATATTCCATATGACGCCCTGTACAAATATCTTATGTTCGTACATCGCTACAAGTTTTCCCAGAGATTTTGGGGTTAATTGGTCTATCAGAATAGAAGTGGTTGGTTTGTTACCTTCAAATACCTTGAAAGGAGCTAGAGTTTCGATCTTTTCTTTATTTAAACCTTGTTTTTGCAATTCCCCATGAACTTCTTTTCTGGTTTTTCCTTTCATTAAAGCTTCGGTCTGTGCGAAATAGTTAGCCATTAAAATGTTATGGTGCTTCTCATTACCATGGAGAGAGGTTTTAAAACCGATAAAATCTGAAGGAATTAATTTAGTCCCTTGATGAATCAATTGGAAGAAAGCATGTTGAGAATTGGTACCTGGTTCTCCCCACACAATACTACCCGTCTCATATTTGACTTTATTTCCTGCTCTATCCACACTCTTGCCATTGCTTTCCATTGAAGCTTGTTGTAAATACGGTGCCAGTTTTTGAAGGTACTGAGTATATGGAATGATAGCTTCACTTTCTGTTCCTAAAAAGTTATTATACCAAATACCTATAAGTGCTAAGATGACTGGTATATTTTGATCAAATTCGGTGGTTTTAAAATGCTCATCCATTTCTTCAGCACCATCTAGCAGAGCTTGAAAGTGCTCTGAGCCAAGACTGACTGCAATAGAAAGTCCTGCTGCACTCCATAGAGAAAAGCGACCGCCAACCCAATCGTACATGGGGAAAATGTTTTCTTCTACAATTCCATATTCTTTTACCGCAGATATATTTGTAGACACTGCCACAAAATTATGTTTGACATCTTCAAGCTTTGCATATTCTAGAAACCAATTTCTAATGGTATTGGCATTGGTCAATGTTTCCTGAGTATTAAATGATTTAGAAACAATAACAAACAAGGTGGTTTTTGGATTGAGGTTTTTTATAGATTCCATCACATGATCGCCATCCACATTGGAGACAAAATGAGGCGTAATGCCCTTCTTGTAATAGGCTAAAGCATCTACTATCATTTGTGGGCCTAAATCTGATCCACCGATACCGATATTAACAACATCAGTAAACTTTTCCCCTGTAAAAGATTTTCGTTCTCCCGTGTTAATCTGATCTGCAAAGGTTTTAATTTTGACTAATACAGATTGGACATCTTCAAAGACTTCTTTCTCATTCACTTTTACAGATGTGTTCTGAGAATTTCTTAAAGCTGTGTGCAATACAGCACGACCCTCGGTTTGGTTGATTTCATCACCTTTGAAATAACTTTGAATTGCTGCTTTCAAATTTGATTCCTGAGCTAAAGCTATAAGCAGATCGAAAACATCCTGATCTAAAAGATGCTTGGAATAATCGACTAAAAAATCTTTGTCATGAACAGAAAATTGTTCAAATCTATTGGCATTAGACTCAAATAATGATTTTAAATTAAAGTCTTTTTGGGATAACTTGTCTAATGACTTCCAGGATTTAAAATGGACAGGTGATGAAGTAGGTAATGGCATTTAATTGACTTTTAAAACGTTGTGTTTATAGTGTTTTATCAGACCATCAATAGGCCTGCGAATGATGTTTCCGATATCCAGATGATAACGTTTAGCCACATCTCTAATGATATCTTCTGAAAAGAATGCGATGGATCCAATAAAATGAATTGGAACGCCCTGAGCTTGTTTAAAGCACATCACGCGTCGCTCTATAAATTTCTCTATCCCTTCGTAAATTAACTTATAAAAATAGCCGTTACGTTCTTGAGCGGTAAAAATAAATTCTGCAAACGAAGCTAAATAGGTGTTGGGATTGTCTTTTTTGTAAACGTTCTTTTTGATGGTATCGGCATCAAGATCGTAGCGTTTAGCAAATTCTTTACTCATATCATCACCCATAAAGTTGTAATAATAATCGCGTATCAATCTCTTTCCAAAATAATTCCCGCTAGCTTCATCCATAAGCACGTAACCTAAAGATTCAACTTCCATATGAACGTTTTTTCCATCGAAATAACATGAATTAGAACCAGTTCCGAGAATGCACACAATTCCAGGTTCTGTCGTGGCAGCTAAGGCTGCAGCCACCATGTCTTCATCAACGTTTACTTCAGCTTTTATAAAGTAGGCTTCTAAAATCTTTTTGAGATTTTTGACGGGTGTGGGCGTACCACAACCTGCCCCATAAAAATCAACTCTGCTAACTTTAGAAATAATTGTTTGTAAATCTTTATTTTCCTCTAGTCTAGCTTTTAAGTTTTCTGGTTTGAAAACCGCTGGATTTAAACCTTTGGTTCGGGTTTTAAGAGCAACCTCACCTTGATCATCAAGTAAAATCCAGTCGCATTTTGTAGAACCGCCATCTGCTATAAGTATCATAGGATCAATTTTAAAGTTAAAAAAAAGCTTATTCCTTTATAGAAATAAGCTTTAAGAGTTCGTTGAACTTATAACTTAGCGATATGCAGTGCTAAATCAACTAATTTTGCAGAATATCCATATTCATTATCATACCAGGCTACCAGCTTAAAGAAATTATCATTCAAAGCAATACCAGCATTGGCATCAAAATTTGAAGTTGCTGCTTCAGATACAAAATCCTGAGAAACGACCTCATCTTCATAATAACCTAATACTCCTTTCATAGGACCATCTGCAGCAGCTTTCATTGCAGCTTTAACTTCGTCGTAAGTAGCTGACTTCTCTGTTCTAACCGTCAAGTCTACTACAGAGACATCTGCAGTTGGAACTCTAAACGCCATCCCAGTTAATTTACCATCAACTTCCTTCAAGACTTTACCTACAGCAACTGCTGCACCTGTACTTGTTGGTATAATGTTATTGATAGCACTTCGTCCTAATCTGTAATTTTTAGACGATGGCGAATCTACCGTAAATTGAGTAGATGTCGCTGCGTGAATTGTTGTCATCAGGCCTTCCACAATGCCAAAGTTATCATTGATGACTTTAGTCATTGGGGCTAAACAATTGGTCGTACAAGAAGCGTTAGACACTACCGTATCTTCAGCAGTTGCATCTTTTTCATTGACGCCCATGACAAACATGGGTGCAGTTTTCGACGGCGCTGAAATTACGACCTTTTTTGCACCTGCCTCTATGTGAGCAGAAGCATTATCTTTATCTTTAAATATACCAGTACAATCCAGAATAATCTCTGCTCCTACAGCATCCCATTTCAATTGTTTAGGGTCTTTTTCTGATGTGATTCTAATGGTTTTACCATCGACGACTAAATGTCCATCTTTCACGTCAACGGTTTTTTTGAATCTTCCGTGAACTGAATCATATTTTAGCATGTAAGCTAAATGATCTACATCTAATAAATCGTTGATACCTACAACTTCTACATCTTTATTTTCCATTGCTATTCTAAAAGCAATTCTTCCAATACGGCCGAAACCGTTAATACCTATTTTAGTCATAATTTTTAAATTTTAAATTTCTATTAAGTAGATACAATATCTGCAACCCTTATGAGATCGGTATCTAATACTTTTTTGATATTGATGGCAGTTTCAAATGGAACATGAACTATCTTTTTGTTCGAAATACCTACCATAATGTTAGATCTTCCTTCAACTAAAGCATCAACAGCTCCAACTCCAAGTCGACTAGCCAAGACACGATCGAAACAACTTGGAGAACCACCGCGTTGGATGTGTCCTAAGACAGTAACTTTTACTTCATAATCTGGGAGCTTAGATTGTATGGAATCTGCAACTTTAGTTATGTTTTTACCAATTTGATCTCCTTCAGACACAACTACAATACTTGAGGTCTTACCAGTTTTTCTACTTTTATCTAGAGATTCTATCAATCGTTCAATGCCTAGATTTTCTTCAGGAATCAAAATTTCTTCAGCTCCAGCACCAATACCACTGTTTAAGGCAATATCTCCAGCATCACGTCCCATAACTTCTACTAGAAAGAGCCTATCGTGAGAGCTGGCTGTATCTCTAATCTTGTCTATAGCTTCTACAACAGTGTTTAATGCCGTATCATAGCCTATGGTATAATCTGTACCGTTAATATCGTTGTCTATGGTTCCAGGAATCCCTATCACAGGAATATCAAATTCTGAACTGAAGACTGAAGCACCAGTAAAGGTACCATCTCCACCGATAACCACTAAGGCATCAATTTGTCGAGCTTGTAAATTATTGTAGGCTTTTCTACGACCTTCTTTAGTCATGAAGTCTTTAGAACGAGCCGATTTCAAAAAAGTTCCACCTCTGTTGATCGTATTTTTCACATCTCGGGCTCCAAGATTAACAAACTCGTTTTCGATAAGACCTTGATAGCCTCTATAAATACCATCACATTCTAGTCCTGAATAGACTGCATTTCTGACGACGGCTCTTATGGCGGCATTCATTCCAGGTGAATCTCCTCCTGAAGTTAATACAGCTATTTTCTTTAAGTTATCCATTAAAATCAAATATATTTTAAATATAACATTCCTACTAATTAAGTTTTCGACTAAAACGATGTAGGAGCCAAAAGATTATCAAAATTTTATAAAAGATAGTCAAAAACTACCTCATTATCAAAATTTTATATTCCCAAGGCTCAAAATTATGAATCTGTTTGTTGTCTATTTTGATAGCCTCTCCGGCTAAAACATCATCAAACTGTCCAGAAATTGAAGTCTGAAAATCTTGAGGCTCTGATGAAAAATTAGCTATATAAATGAGTTGACTTTTATTTTTCGTTCTTTTGAAAGCAATGATATTCTCATCATTAGTAGTGTTTATACGCTCGTAACCTGCAACCTGTTTTGCTCCATCAAGCGCTTTAGTTTCATTTTTTAAATTTCCTAGCTTGACATGAAGGTTCCAAAAATCACCTTTGGTTTTAGGGATACTATCTTTCTCAAAAAACTTAAGCCGTTTATCCATTCCGTATTCCTGTCCGCTATAAACCAGAGGCATACCAGGCAAGGTGTACGTAAATGCCAGCATAGCATCTTTAGCCTCTCCCATGCGCTCATCAACAGTTCCCTTCCACGAATTTTCATCGTGATTGGTAATAAAATTCATTAAATAATCGTCATCCTGATAAGTCGTGTCAATTTTAGCCATGTAATCGTCCCAATCTTTCACGTTCATTTCCCCTTTAGCAATTTCGTTCATGATGTGATGACCTTCCCAATTATAGCCCATATCAAAAGCTTCATAAAACAAATCTTTATCTTCACTTTCTGCTAGCATAAAAATTGGTTTTTCCTTTTTAAGCTCTGGCACTACAAAATTCCAGAACTCTGTTTTAACATTTCCAGCCACATCACATCGAAATCCGTCGATATTTTTTTCTTCGACCCAATACAACATCTCCTCTTTCATGGCAGTCCATAAGGAATCATTTTCATAATTTAAATGAGCAACATCTGTCCATCCCCAAGATTCTCCAGTATCTGGATTAATGGGATCTGTCACATTACCCTCCTTATCTTTATAATAATACTCAGGATGATTTTCAATCCATTCATGGTCCCAGCCTGTATGGTTAGCTACCCAGTCGAGTATGACATACATACCATGATCATGAGCCGTTTGAATTAACTCATCGAAGTCTTCCATACTCCCAAATTCTGGATTTATGGCTGTATAATCTGAAATAGCATAATAACTGCCTAAATACTTTTCTTTTTCTGCAGGATCTTCAATATCTTCTATCGACAGATCTTGGGTTGCCTTTCTTCTTTTCATCGAAATAGGATAAATGGGCATCAACCAAATGACCCTCACCCCCAGTTCCTTCAATTGAGGAATATCTTTTGTAAATGCTGAAAATGTCCCTTCTGGAGAATATTGTCGAATGTTGGCTTCATATATCACAGATGATTCTAAAATATCGTTGGATATGGGTTCAAATGAGGACTCTGAAGTTTTATCTTTATCGTTCTGAGTTTGATTTTGACAAGCAGTCAATAAAAGTACCATCCCAAACATGGCGCTTACATAAGTGCGTAATTTCATAATATGTGTATAAGAGAGCTTAGCTAAGCTCGGTTTAATGTTTAAATAGTGAAAATCCTGATTTCAATTCTATTTGCTCTTTCCAAAGCAGATCCTCTTCATCGATAACCTCAGTAAAGGATTTCCCGGAAAGGCCAAGTTCATCGAATCTTGATAGGTTTATGGTTGTTGTCTTTGAATTAGTATTGAGAAAAGAGACAGTGGTTTCATCCTTATGAATTCTAAAAACGGCATAAACTCCATCAAAAGGCGAAAAATGAACCATTTTTCCTTCTTTAAGTGCTAATGAGGCCTTTCTAAAATTTAATAACTTTTTGAGAAAGGACTGAAACTCTAGCTGATTCTGACTAAGATTTTGACCAGTAAAAGCATTTTGAGTATCATCTTGCCAGCCTCCTGGAAAGTCTGTTCTTATTAAACCATGATCTCCACGTTGATCTGTATTTTCCATCAAAATTTCAGTACCATAATACACTTGAGGAGTTCTTGGTAAGGATAATATGAATCCAAGTGCCATTTTTGTTTTAGTCACGTTTTCATTTAATTGGGTAAACACTCTATCCATGTCGTGATTGTCCATAAAAATCATAACATCTTTAGGTTCGGGATAGTAAAAATCATTGGCTAAACCTTCGTATATCTTTACAAGTCCATTTCCCCAACCTTCATTATCTTCATTAAGCGCCTGTACGATTTTCATTTGCATTGGAAAATCCATTACCGATCGCAAATTGGAATTGTATTCGTCTTTGTTTTGTTGACCTTGCTGCCAATATCCTACTAAAAGCGGATTTGTTGACCACTCCTCTCCTACTATATTGAAATTGGGATATTCATTCATAATTGCTTCTGCCCATCTGGACATAAATGCTTTATCAGGGTAAGGATAAGTATCTTGACGTATTCCGTGCAATTGTAAAGTTTCTACCCACCAAATACTATTTTGAATGATATAGCGAGCCAGAAAAGCATTATTTTGATTCAAATCTGGCATGGTAGGAACAAACCATCCTTTATGCATTACTTTTGTATCCAGTTGAGAAGCATATAGATCTTGGTTGGTTGATCGCCTGTGATTTGAATTAGGAATCTGTTTACCCTCCTCGTATAGGGTTTGAAAGTTTAACCAATCTTTGAAAGGCAGGTCTTTCATCCACCAATGCCCACTTCCGCAGTGATTGGCGACCATATCCATAATGAGGCCAATTCCTTTTTTAGAAGCCTCCTCAGAAAGTTGTCTATAAAGCTGCAAATCTCCGAAACGAGGGTCCACCTCATAAAAATCAGTGATAGCATATCCGTGATATGAGGAGGATTCCATATCGTTGGTCAAAAGCGGACTTGACCAAATGCTGGTGAAACCCATTTCGGATATATAGTCCAAATGATCTAGGATCCCTTGAATATCGCCTCCATGGCGAGCATAATTATCAGTTCTGTCTACCTTGGTCTCTCTCAGGGTATTTACCACATCATTTTTTAGATCCCCGTTAGCAAAGCGATCTGGAGTGATCAAATAAATTGCATCTGTATGATCGAACCCCTTATAATCTTCAGCAGCTTGACTTCTGGACTTTAATTCATAAGTAAAGCTCATCGTTTTATTTCCTTTTCTTTTGAAGGTGAGGTCGAAAATTCCAGCCTTTGCCGAGTCGTCAATTTGAAGATCTAAAAACAAGTAGTTGGGACTGTCTGCCTCATGTACTTTTGTAATTTCTACTCCAGAATAGTTGAGCTCTGGTTGATAAGCAGATATATTTTTAGCATGAACTAAGAGTTGAATATGATTCATTTTCATGCCCAGCCACCAATTGGGAGGTTCAACTCGTATATTTTGTGCGACTATTTCCTGTGTATTCAAATTCAGAAAAAAAACACAACTACAAATTAGCTTAATTAATACAGACTTTTTTGATGCCATAACTGTCCTATTTTTCTACAATACTTATCGCAAAACCACCCCCTGGAGCAGACTTAAGTTTCAATACCGACTGACTGGTTACAGTTTTTGTTTTGATGGTATATGCCTGTGGATTGGTCTTATAATGAGCATCTTTAGCGTCAGCATATATGGTGGCTTTATAGGTTTTACCTTCCTCTAAAAAGTCTAGATCAATCTTTGTGGATCTTGGCTTAACCCCATTCACATTTCCAACAAACCAGCTAGATGAATTTTTATCTTTTCTGGCTACAGTGATATATTTTCCTGGCTCTGCTTCTAAATAATGGCTTTCTTCCCAGTCTATAGCCACATCTTTAATGAATTGAAAAGCATCCATGAAACGCCTGTAGTTTTCTGGTAAGTCGGCTGCCATCTGTAAAGGGCTGTACATGGTCACATACAAAGCCAGTTGGTTGGCTATGGTGGAATTAACATGTGAATTATTCTCAGGATTCAGTTTGCTGATGTCCATTTCGAAAATACCAGGGGTATAATCCATGGGTCCGCCTATCAATCTTGTAAAAGGTAAAATGGTGACATGATTAGGCTTGGAACCACCAAAAGCCTGAAATTCTGTTCCTCGGGCAGATTCGTTCCCTATCAAATTAGGATAGGTTCTTCGTAATCCAGTAGGTCTTACTGCTTCATGGGCATTGACCATGATTTTATAATCTGCTGCTTTTTTAACCGCATAGAGATAGTGGTTGATAGCCCATTGTCCGTAATGATGTTCTCCTCTAGGAATAATATCTCCTACATAGCCGCTTTTTACTGAGGTGTAACCAAACTTGTTCATAAACTGGTAGGCCGTATCCAAGTGGCGTTCATAATTTCTGATGGCACCTGAAGTTTCGTGGTGCATCATCATTTCAATATTTTTTGAAGCTGCATAGGCCTGGATTTCTTCTACATCAAAGTCAGGATAAGGCGTCACAAAATCAAACACATAATCCTTGGATTTACCGAACCAATCTTCCCAGCCTTCGTTCCAACCTTCCACAAGTAATGCATCAAATCCATGCTCGGAGGCAAAATCGATATATTCTTTGACATGTTCAGTATTAGCCGCATGTCTTCCGTTGGGTTTCGTTTGAGAATAATCGGTTTCTCCCAGCTTGACGGAGGGCAATTCATCGGTGTAATTCCAACTGCTTTTCCCGGTAATCATTTCCCACCAAACGCCCATGTATTTAATCGGTTTGATCCAGGACGTATCTTTAAGAGCACTGGGCTCATTCAAATTCAAAGTCATATTGGAGGCCAAAATGTCTGTTGCTTCGTCACTTACCATTATAGTTCTCCAAGGCGAGACTGAAGGGGCCTGCAAATAACCTTTGTTTCCAATAGCATCTGGTGTGAGCCAGGACTTGAAAGTCAGTGTTGATTCATCAAGGTTCAAGTTCATCAATGAATATGCTTTTAGAGCTGCTTCATGTAAATTGATGTATAAGCCGTCATCAGTTTTCATCATGAGAGAGGTTTGTACTCCTGTTTTTGAAAATTGCTTTTGGGAGGCATTTCCCGTTAAGGCATCATCAAAGCGATCGCTAATTTCAGTAAGCTTAGAGGTTGTATAGTCGTACTCCTGAGAATCGTAATCTCCAGGAATCCAAAAGGCGGTATGATCTCCCGTCATCGCGAATTCAGTATGCTCTTCTTTGATAACAAAATACACCAAATTCTCCTGCTGCGGGAATTCATACCTCAATCCTAAACCTTCATCAAACAGTCGAAATCGGATAAGAATGTGTCTGTTCATATCAGCTTGTGCTAAGGTGACAGCCATCTCCTTATAATGGTTTCGAATTTCCGACTGTTCTCCCCAAACGGGTTGCCAGGTTTCATCAAACTTCGACGTTTTGACTTCGGATATGGTAAACCCATCCATAAGTGACTTTTCATCATCCACCAATTCCAGACCTAGCTTACTTTGGGCAATAACCTGATCTCCTTTAAAATTTAAGGAGTAAACAGGGGTTCCTTCGGCATTGAGCTCAAAATTGAGTTCGAGTTCAGAACTTGGCGAGGTTAATTTTTGGGCATGAGAAGTAAATGTTAGCATGGCCATGACTATAATTGAAAATAAATGTCTCATTGTCTTTTATATTTTAGTTGACATCAACGGATTTTCCGTCGACAACAATCTGAAGTTTACCTCCATTTTCTAAAGAAAACCTAGTGTTGTTATGATCGATTTCTACCTTTAAAATTTTATTTCTAAAGTTGACTTTAAAAGAATAGGAAGTCCATTCTTTAGGGATTTTTGGAGCAAAGTGCAATTGATTATTTTTCACTCGCATACCTCCAAAACCTTCTACAATGCTCATCCATGTTCCTGCCATACTGGTAATGTGGCAGCCTTCTTTCACTTCTTTATTATAATCATCGAGATCTAGCCTGGAGGTTCTAAGGTAAAACGCATAGGCCTGGTCCATTCTATCCAGAAAAGCAGCCTGAATACTATGCACACATGGAGACAATGATGACTCATGAACCGTGAAGGGTTCGTAAAAATCAAAATGCCTTTCGATCTCATCTTTTTCAAAGTGATGTTCAAAGAAATAAAAGCCCTGTAAGGTATCAGCTTGTTTAATGTAAGGCGATCGCAGAATTCTATCCCAGGACCAATGCTGATTAATGGGTCTGATTTCTGGATCCAAATCGTCTACTTTTACCATTTCTTTGTCAAAAAATCCATCTTGCTGTAGGTAGATGTTATGCTCTTCAGAATGCGGCAAGTATATATGATCTGCAACATTTTTCATTGCATCAATTTCAGTATTGGTCAGTTTAGCCTTTTGAACGATACGCGCATAATCATCAGCAAATTCAGCTTCAACTTTTTTTAGATTTTCCACGGCATAATCGATACACCATTTGGCGATATAGTTGGTATACCAATTGTTATTGACGTTGTTTTCATATTCATTTGGCCCGGTAACACCAAGAATGACATATTTGTCTTTTTGGGAAGAGAACGTGGCGCGTTGCTGCCAAAATCTTGCAATAGCAATAAGCACTTCGAGACCCATCTCTGGAATGTAGGAGTAATCGCCCGTATATCGATGATAATTAAAAATAGCATAAGCTATAGCGCCATTCCTATGAATCTCTTCAAAGGTAATTTCCCATTCGTTATGAGATTCTTCGCCATTCATCGTCACCATTGGATACAAGGCTGCTCCACCGGTAAAGCCTAACTTCTCAGCATTTTCAATCGCTTTGTCTAAATGATTGTAACGGTACTTTAATAGATTCCTGGCGACCTTCTGGTCTTTAGTTGCCATATAAAAAGGAATACAATATGCCTCAGTGTCCCAATACGTACTGCCTCCATATTTCTCACCGGTAAAGCCTTTCGGACCGATATTCAATCGATGATCTGTTCCCGTGTAGGTTTGGTTGAGCTGAAATATATTAAATCGTATGCCTTGTTGTGCTTTTACATCCCCTTCAATAGAAATATCACTCATGTTCCAGATCTTATTCCAGGCTTCTTTTTGAGTATTCAGAAGGTTTTCAAATCCTTGTGATATTGCTTTTTCTAAAAGCGATTTAGCCGTAGTTATCAATTCAGATTTATCGTGATTCAGAGAGGTTGTATAGCCTGCATACTTCTGAAGACTTAAGGAATTTCCTTCAGCTACATGTTCCTCATAAGATATAGACACCTCCATTTCTTTTTCTGATGGCACCCCTACAGTTTCCGATTTTTGACCGTTCAGAAATAATTGAGACTCCATAAAGGTACAGACGTGATATTTGGTCTTTAAGGTATGGCTTTCGATAAATCCCTGTTCGATATTGACATCCTTGTTGGTAGTCTTCCAAAATTGATCATCCCAATTGGTATCCTGATTAGTAATCCCAGAATCTAAATAAGGTATGAACGTAATCTTTGCATCAGAATTGAGTGGGGTTATTTTATAATCGATGACACCTAGCTCTTCGTGAGCTAAGCTTAAAAAGCGTTTTACTTCAACTTTTATAAGGACCCCGTTCTGAAGGGTGGCTTCAAAGCTTCTGCCTAACCATCCCTCTTTCATATTAAGCTCTCTTCTAAAGTTGTCTACGCTTTTACAACTGAAAAGGTCGAGCATTTCGTCATTAATGATGACATTGATACCTATCCAGTTTGGTGCGTTTAAAACTTTAGCAAAATATTCTGGGTATCCGTTTTTCCACCAGCCTACTCGGGTTTTGTCTGGGTAAAAGATTCCGCCTATATAGCTACCTTGGAAAGAAGGCCCTGTATAGGTTTCTTCGAAATTTGCTCTTTGTCCCATAGAGCCATTTCCAATGCTAAAAAGGCTTTCTGAAGACTGAACGCGATCGACTTCGAAACCATTTTCTATAATAGACCATGGGTCTGGTGTGATATAATCTTGATTCATTGTACTGTATTAATATTATTTATTGAAATTCATCAATGCGTGTATGGTCTGTTCGTCTATTTCTGTGAAATTATTATAGTTGAAATCTGCTGCTTGTAATATTTGGCCATCTCCTATACCTACACTGGTCATGTGGGCAACATTAGCGGCTTCTATTCCTGCCTGAGAATCTTCAAAGACAATAGCCTGTTGTGGTTCAACATTTAAGCCTTGACATCCTTTTAAAAAAACCTCTGGATCTGGCTTCGCTTTAGAAACTTCATTGCCATCTATTATCTCTTCAAAAAAAGATTCAAGCCCTACTTTTTTTAAAATTAATCGAGCATTCTTACTAGCAGATCCTAAAGCGATAAGGTGATTATTGTTTTTCAGATAACGTAATGTTTCCATAACGCCAGGTAAAATATCTTTTTCTGACATTTGATCGACGTAAGATAAATACTCTTCATTTTTTTCTGCCATCAACTGATTGAATCTCTCTTCTGAAATTGACTTATTTCCCCAGTTGAGTATTTTTTGTAAAGACTGCACTCGGGATACTCCTTTAAGTTGTTCGTTTTCTTTTTCAGTAAATGAAATATCAAGAGATTCTGCCAGGTTTTTCCAGGCTAGAAAGTGAAATTTTGCGGTGTCAACTATGACCCCATCGAGGTCGAATATAAATGCTTTAGTCATTGGTTTGGTTTAAATCAATTCTAGAGTTCGTAGATACGTTTAAGGTAAAAAGACCAGCGGCAATCATAGCTATGCCTCCAATAATTAAAGCGTAAATGGGCTGGTTATCAAATAGGTTGGAAACAATAAAGCCTAATATAGTGGAAGCAACAATTTGAGGGATGACTATAAAGAAATTGAACACCCCCATAAAATAGCCCATTTTCGATGAAGGCAAAGACCCCGATAGCATGGCATAAGGAATAGACAAAATAGAGGCCCAGGCAATCCCTACACCCACCATACAAAGGATAAGGCCTGGTTTACTAGAAACAAAATATACTGAAATCAATCCTAGTCCCCCTAAGCTCAGGGCTAGCATATGAGTAAATTTGTTACTTGTTTTTTTAGCCAATACGGGTAATGCAAATGCCACAATTGCTGCCACACCATTGTAAACTGTAAACATCACCGTTACCCAATCTGCTGCATCATTGTAAAGCTTTGAGGTAGTGTCTCTGGTATCGAACACATGGCCTGTTACCGCCTGAGTGGTATATATCCACATCGAAAATAAAGCAAACCATGAAAAAAACTGGACCCAAGCCAACTGTTTCATGGTTTTTGGCATGTTTAATAAATCTGATACGATAATTGTAAAGCCGTTTCTAATGCGTTTTTTTCTAAGTTGAGAAACTATCAAAAACAAAATTCCAACCACTACAAGCCCTATAAACAAAATATAGAGCTCTTTGGTAAGCTCATTAACAAAAATGAAGTAAGAAACCACTCCACCAATAAGAATCATAATCCAACCTGAAATCTTTTGAGTAGCTATATTTTTGCTGATTTCCTTCTCAGTCTTAGGTTCTATTTTAGGAAGATCTTTATCTTTTTCGAAAGCCTCCAATTCTTCAGGAGAATATTCTTTTGAAAAAAGTACGGTCCATAACACTGCCAAAAAGAAAACAATGCCTCCGACATAAAACGACCATTTCACCGAGTCTGGAATAATACCTTCGGGAGCCGTGTTGGAAATGCCAATCCAATTGGTTAAAACATAAGGCAAAGCAGAACCAACTACGGCACCAATACCAATAAAAAAACTCTGCATCGCAAAGCCAAGGGTACGTTGTTCTTCTGCCAAATTATCACCCACAAAAGCCCGAAAAGGTTCCATAGAAATATTGATGGAAGCGTCCATAATCCAGAGCATTCCGGCAGCAACCCATAATTCAGGAGAATTGGGCATTAAAAACAAAGCTGCTGAAGCCAGGATAGCTCCTACCAAGAAATAAGGCTTTCTGCGACCCAGACGCGTCCAGGTTTTATCGCTAAAATATCCTACGATAGGTTGTACCACTAGCCCTGTGACAGGGGCGGCTATCCATAGTATAGGAATACTTTCGACATCTGCACCAAGGGTCTCAAAAATTCGTGAAGTATTTGCATTTTGAAGGGCGAATCCAAATTGAATACCAAGAAACCCGAAACTCATATTCCAGATTTCCCAAAAACTTAGTTTTCGCTTTTGCATATCGTTTATTTTAAATGAAAACGACAAGCTTTATAGTCTACAAAGCCTATCTTATGGAAGTAAAAATATAGCTTTGTTAATTGCAAATATATTTAAATTTTTAAGTTTTACAATTTTGTGGTTTCTCGATCTATGATTTCAGTCTTTACCATAGTGGTTTTAAAAGGTGCTTCATCTTGATCAGAGTTTTCTAATCTATCAATCAGAAGTTGCGCAGCTTCTTCTCCCATTTCAAACCCATGCTGGCTAATAGTTGTTAATGGAGGAATAGCGTGTTTTGATAATACCCCATCAGTAAAACCTATGATTTGAAGATCGTTTGGGATGTTCAATCCTTTATTTCTTGCCACCTTCATGGCTGTTATAGCGTATAGTTCGTTCACTGCAAATATGCCGTCTACCTGATTTCTTTCAAAATAATCTTCTATTTGCTCTTCAAGAAATTCTAAATTATCATTAGAATTGAATTTATCGTCTATTTTCAAAATCAAGTCATCGTCAATTAAAATATCATTGGAGTTCAGGGCATTCTTATAACCCTCTGTCCTCAAACGTCCTACGCTGACATAATCTTTAGTACTGATAATGCCAATGTGTTTACATCCAGAGTCAATAAGTTTCTGAACCGCTTTTTGAGATGTCTTAACATCATCTACAATCACCTTATCACAGTCTATCTCATCGATGACCCGATCGAACATAACAATAGGTATACCCTGGTCTATCGTTTCTGATAAATGGTGATAATCCTGAACTGATAATGTTTCTTTAGCCACAGAAATAATGAATCCATCTATACTTCCATTGGCCAGCATCTCAAGGTTGATGACTTCCTTCTTAAACGACTCATTGGATAATCCAACAATAACATTATAACCTCTTTCATTGGCATACTGCTCTATTCCCGAAATGACTGTGGTGAAAAAATGATGGACAATTTCTGGAATAATAACTCCCAAAGTTTTCGTTTTTTTATTTTTTAGACTTAAAGCAATATTGTTGGGTCTGTAGTTGTAGAGTTTGGCGAAGGCCTTCACTTTTTGTTTGGTTTCTTCGCCTATTTCTTTACTATCCCGTAGCGCTTTAGAAACTGTAGAAACAGAAACATCTAATTCTTTAGCAATCACTTTCAAGGTGGGTTTTTGTTTCATTTTCAATTAAAGTCAAAATTTGACCTTAAAATAAGTAAATATTCAATAAAAAGCAGCTGAATTTCTTAAAAATAAAAAAGTTATCAACACGAAAACGATGTAGCTGCAGAGCAAATAAGGTTATTGAAAATAGATTATATATGTTTAACATCGGAAGTAAAAATATAACACATTAATAACACAAAAGAAACTCTATGCGAACAATCAAACTTTTAGGTCTGCTGCTCATGCTAACGCCTTTGAGTATTTTTGCCCAATCCACTATAAGTGGAACGGTTGTGGATAACAATGGTATGCCCATACCTGGTGTTAACATATCTGTTAAAAATACGACAAAGGGAACGACAACAGATTTTGACGGAAATTACTCAATCGTTTTAGAAGACGGTGAGACTTTATCCTTTTCTTATGTAGGGTACAGGACCCAAAACATCACATTTAACGGAAATAACACAAGCATTGATGTAACAATGGTAGAAGATGCCGAAGCCTTAAGTGAAGTCGTTGTGGTAGGTTACGGTGACCAAACCGTCAAGTCCATTTCAGGCTCTGTAGCCTCAGTTACCGAGAAAGACTTCAATAAAGGAAACATTGTCACTTCAGAAAGTCTGATTCAAGGTCGTGTCCCTGGACTCTCGGTTACTAAAGGTGGTGGACCAGGTTCTGGATCTGAAATTAGGATTCGAGGTGGATCTTCATTTAATGCTAGTAACGCACCTCTAATTGTACTCGACGGCCTTCCTTTGAGTAATGAAACTGCAGACGGTACACGTTCTATCTTATCGAGTATCAACCCTAATGATATTGAATCCTTTTCTGTCCTTAAAGATGCATCTGCAGCAGCTATTTATGGTATCCGAGGATCTAATGGTGTTATTATTATCAACACGAAAAAAGGGAGAGGAGATCTAAATGTGACTTTAGATGTACAACAAAATGTTACCACTATTGATAACACAGTAGATGTTTTAAGTGCTTCTCAATTTAGATCCTTAGTAAGAGAAAACTTTCCAGGTCGTTTAGCAGAACTTGGCAATGCTAATACTAATTGGCAAGATGAAATCTATAGAAATGCTAAATCCTCAGACATCAACCTGAGTTTGAGAGGAGCCTTATTTGGTGAATTACCAGCACGTTTATCTTTAAACCGTTCCGATCAGCAAGGCTTGAGAAGAACCTCAAAGTTCGACAGAACAACGGCTTCTTTGTCTCTTAACCCAAGATTATTTGATAATCATTTAAAAGTAGGTTTGAATGCTAATTATAGTAACGAAGATAACCGCTTTGCCGATGGTGTAGAAGGTAATGCTATTACCTTTGACCCTACCCAACCTGTCAGAGATCCGAGTTCACCTTATGGTGGGTTTTTCGAGTTTCGTGATGATGATGGTTCAGCCTCATCAAATGTTCCTAAAAATCCAGTTGCTCAATTGCTACAAACTCGAAACGTTAGTAATTCTGATCGTGTTTATGGTAATCTTAATTTAGACTATAAGTTTCACTTTTTACCAGAACTGAGATTGGTCACCAATGCTGGTTTAGACAGAACAGAAAGCGGTGGATCTTTAACGAGACCTAGCACCTCTGCACTCGGAGTAAATGCTGAGGAAGGAGAATTTATTGGTAACGAATCCAGATATTCCAATACGCTTACGAACTCTTCATTAGATTCCTATTTTGTTTATGAAAATGAGTTCAATGATTTTGGACTAAAAGCGACAGCTGGTTATTCCTATCAAAAATTTGAGCAAAAAAGCTTTAACACCAATGAACTTTTAGACCCAAATGCTCAGGATCCAAGAACGATTATAGAAGATGATGTAGTTTTGATAGGTTACTTTGCGAGAACAAATTTAAGTTTTAGAGACAAATATTTCTTAAATGCATCCATACGTAGAGATGGAGTATCAAAATTTAATCCCGATAACCGGTTTGAATACTTCCCGTCATTTTCGGGAGCCTGGCAAATCAGTGAAGAAGATTTCTTAGCCGATAGCAATCTTATTAATAGTTTGAAGGTGAGAGCAGGCTGGGGACAATTAGGTCAGCAGGACGTACCTTCCACGTCAGATTATTTAAGACGCTACCAAACTGGTTTATCGAATCAACAGTATCGATTTGGAACTAATACAATTATTCCTTTTCAACCTATTTACACTAACCCAGACATCAGTTGGGAAATCTTGACTGAAATTAACCTAGGGGTGGATTTTGAACTATTCAATAGAAGACTTTCTGGTTCGGTTGATGTTTTTGAGCGTACCGCCGATGACCTTTTATCTGATGTGCCTGTTTCTGATGGTGCAAATTTCTCTAACCAAGGATTCCAGAATATTGGTGAGTTTGTGTCTAAAGGTGTGGAAGTCAATTTAGATTACAATGTCTTTAGACAAGATGATTTCAACTGGAATGTGAACTACAACTTTACGGCTATTGATCGTGAAATCACTAACCTGGCCTTTGATCAGGATATCTTAGTTGGAGGCATATCAGGAGGAACTGGAAATTTTATTCAAGTGCAACGTGAAGGACAATGGCCAAATTCATTTTTTACCTACGCTCAGCTTTATGATGAATCTGGACGGCCGATTGAAGGTGCTTATGCTGACCTAAATGGTGATAACACCATTGACGAGAGAGATCGATATGTGTCTGGTAATGGTCAAGCCGATGTCTTAATGGGTTTTCAGTCTAATCTGACCTATAAAAACTTTGATTTCAACTTCAATTTGAGAGCAAGTATTGGAAACGATGTGTACAATAATGTAAACTCTTCCAGGGCTCAATTGGGTAATTTAGATTTGGTAGCTCCAAACAATTTACCCACTCAAGTTTTAGAGACCAACTTTGAAAGTACGCCAGATGTGATTCTATCTGACTTTTACGTCGAAGACGCCTCTTTTATTAGAATGGATAATATTACCTTAGGTTACACCTTGAGAGGATTCGATAGAGAATCCACCAGTCTCAGGTTTTGGATGGGTTTACAAAATGCCTTCGTGATTACTGATTATTCAGGAGTTGATCCAGAAGTTGTGAACTTTGATCTCGAAGGTAATAGCACTGGACTTGGCATTGATAATACGATTTATCCAAGAGGAAGAACCTACTTGCTAGGTATTAATTATAATTTTTAAATAAAGTTAATTATGAAATACACACACTATATAGTTATCTTTTTAGTTAGTGCGTTCCTATTCACCTCCTGTGAATCTGATCTGGACGTAGAACTACAAGATCCTAATATTACTTTAGCCGATGACATCTTTGTCTCGGTGGAAGCCTACGAACAGTCTTTAGCTGGAATTTATGCCAACTTAGCCCTATCTTCTTTAACAGATCCTGGAAGTTCTAATATTGGAGGATTAGACCCTGGAACGGGACAGTACATGCGAGGCTTATTCAATCTGCAAAACTTAGCCACAGACGAAGTTATTTTTACTTTTGAAAATGATCTAGGCATTAGAGGAGTACAAAGAAACTCAGCATCTCCAGAAAATGTATTGTTAAGAGGTGTCTTTTCGAGAGGAATGTTCTCAGTTGCTTTAGCCAATGAGTTTTTAAGACAATCCACAGATGAATTGCTTGAATCTAGAGGAATTGGATCTCGTGATACAATCCAAACCTATCGAGCTGAAGCTAAAGCTCTAAAAGCTTTGTCTTACTACCATTTAATGGATTTATTTGGAAAAGCCCCGTTTTATGATGAAACCACCCCTCCTGGGTTTACCCAAGGTCCTGAGTTAAGTAGAACTGAATTATTTGATCTGGTGGAAAGTTTATTATTAGAAGCAAGAGAAGATTTACCAGCTGGAAATTCTGGAGAATACGGAAGAATGGATCAAGGGGTCGTTGATATGATCCTAGCTAAAATTTATTTGAACGCTGAAGTCTATACAGGAACTCCTCGCTATGCTGAAGCTTTAGCAAAGACGGAAGATGTGATCAATTCTGGCTATACTCTAGTTGATAACTATCAGAATAACTTCTTAGCTGACAATGCAACCAATGGTGCTCAAAATGAAATCATTTTTCCAGTAGTGAATGACGGTCAAACCGTTCAAAACTTTGGAGGAACTACGATTTTAATTCAAGGCCAAGTAGGTGCTCAGGAACAAAATGGAGAAGATTTAGGAGTGAATCCTGGTGGATTTGGAGGTCTTTTTAGATTACGACCACAATTCTCTGAGAAATTTACTTTAAATCCTTTGTTCGATAACGATTCCAGAAATTTGATCATTACGGAAGACCGACCAATTGATCTTGATATTCCTGATCCTAATACAGGTTACATCACCACTAAATACTCCAATCGAACTTCAACAGGAGGTTTTGGAAGTGACAGAACCTTTACAGACACCGATTTTCCAATGTTTAGATTAGCTGATGCCTACCTAATGTATGCAGAAGCTCACCTAAGAGGTGGTGGCGGAGATCTTAATACTGCTGTAGATTATGTCAATGCTTTAAGAGAACGAGCCTTTGGAGATACTAGTGGTAATATCACTTCGGCTCAACTTAATTTAGATTTTCTTATCGATGAGCGTTCTCGTGAATTATACTGGGAAAGTCACAGACGTCAGGATTTAATACGCTTTGGCTTATATACAGGAAACCAATATGTATGGGCATTTAAAGGCGGACCGTCGACTGGAACATCTATTGATAATTTTAGAGCGCTTTACCCCATACCAACCGCCAGTTTAGCTACCAATCAAAATTTAACACAAAACCCTGGTTATTAATATTAAAACTATAGATATGAACACAAAACTTTTAAAATTGATGATGGTGTTTTTTGCGATTTTCGCATTCAATGCCTGTAGTGAGGATGATGAGATAGAATTCACTACCCAGACCCCGCCCGATCAAATTGCATTTACCAACGACTTTTTGAGCGAGTATTTATTGATTCAAGAAACAGCTTCTAACAATGCAGAACGCTTTGTATGGGAAGCTCCAGATTTTGGAGTTCCAACCCCAGTAACTTATCAATTACAAGGAGCAACTGATTTTGAATTTACAAATCCTGTAGTTTTAGCAGAAACTTCTAATACTCAAGCTTCGGTGACTGTAGGTCAAATGATTGATCTTGCTGAAGCTGCCGGATTGGATCTTGATGATGAAACTGAAAATCCTGAATCCGGAGAGGTATTCTTTAGAGTAAGAGCGGCCATAGGAACAGATAATGCTGAGAATTCTCCTGAAACCGTTTCAGAGGTAACTTCACTAACTGTGACTTTAATAGAAAGTGGCCCAGAACCCATTGGTAACTGCGATAATCCTGCTTTATTCATAGTTGGTGCTGGTGCACCAGATGCCGGATGGAATTGGAATTCACCAATTGTTATAGAATGTACAGGTGATAACGTTTATACTACTAATGTATTACTTGATAGTAGTGGTGATGCTAATTTTAGATTCTTCACGGAAGAAGGAAACTGGGGTTCAGGAATTAATTATCCTGGATTTATAGAGCAAGGTTTCACTATTGATGATCGCCTAGAAGATGCAAATGACGGTGATAATAACTTTCTATTTACTGGTCCAACTGATATCTATTTTTTAACGGTTGACTATAATGAAATGACTATAACCTTAGCAGAACAACAACCTGAAGGAGACTGCGGAGATATAAGTTCTTATTGGCTTGTAGGTGAAGGTGTTCCTGATGCTGGTTGGAATTGGGATTCTCCTGAGGCGTTACCTTGCACTGGTGAAGGAATCTATAAATCTCATGTCAATTTCAGTAGTGAAGGTGATGCCAATTTTAGATTTTTTACTGAAAATGGAAATTGGGGTTCTGGAATAAATTTCCCTGGATTTATAGAGGAAGGCTATACAATCGATTCTAGATTTGAAGATGCTGAAGATGGTGACAATAATTTTAAATTTACTGGAGAATCTGGTAGATATGTCTTGGTGCTTGACAGCAATACTAAAACGATTACACTAGAATAAACTTTTTATGAATTCAAAGGCTATCTCACAAGGGTAGCCTTTTTTTATCTAATTCTTAAAACTATGAAACAATTACTACTCATAGCAGCATTTTTAATGTCTATGGTTACTGCTGCACAACAACAAAATGGCGTATTTATCGTTTCCCCGCCTACTTTTGATCAGGATCAAGAAATTACGATCACCGTGTCTGGCATAGATCCAGCCGTTTGGGGAGTTAGCGATGTTTATTTTTGGGCCTGGTACGCAAACTCAGCCGGACAAGAGTTCGATTCTCCTACCAATGGTGATTGGACCAACTCCAATGAGGCTCAAAAAATGACCGCTAATGGTGATGGGACGTTTTCATTTACCTTCACTCCTACCGAGCTATATAATTCAACCGATATTGTTGAACTGGGAATGCTAGCTAAGGCCAAAGATGGTACTGGCGATAAAAAAACACAGGATAACCGTATCCCAGTAGGGAGTTTTCAAGTCACATTAAGCAGCCCTGTGGAGTCTACCACCATAGTGAATTCTGGAGAGACTTATGCTATTCAAGCTACTTCGAGCTTAGATGCCAACTTTGTATTAACTCAAAATGGCAGCTTCATAGACACACAGAATGGGATAACTTCTTATTCAAACAGCCTAACCATTACTGAAGATTCAAATTTTGAACTTACCGCCACCGAACCCAACTCTGGCGAAATCTTCGAATTTCAGTTTAATGCGGTACTAACTCCAGACGTGACTATAGCCCCTGTTCCTGCTGGTGCTCAAAATGGAATTAATTACGATGCCAGCAATCCGAATGAAATCACCCTGGTGCTCTATGCCCCAGAAAAGGAATTTGTTCATCTTATTGGTAATTTCAACAATAACGACTGGACTATAGATAACACTTACTTGCTCAATTTTGACGATACCACCAATCAGCATTGGATTACTTTGGATAACCTTGATGTTCCTAATGATAATTTTTTATTTCAATACAGTATTGAAGCCAGTTTAGTGGTTCCAGATCCTTATTCTGAATTGGTTTTAGATCCTTTCAACGATCAATTTATTGATGAGTCAACCTTCGCTGAAATACCAGCATATCCTCAAGGTCAAACTACAGAATTGGTGACCTGGGTAAAGTTGAATCAAGCTGATTACGATTGGCAGGTAGACAACTTCACTAGACCAGCGCAGGAAGACCTAGTTATTTATGAACTCCTGATCAGAGATTTTGATGAAAATCATAGTTTTCAATCGGTGATCGATAGGTTAGACTACCTCGAAGACTTAGGGATCAACGCCATCGAATTAATGCCTGTGAACGAATTTGATGGCAATATCAGCTGGGGTTATAACCCCGCGCTACATATGGCTTTAGATAAATATTACGGTTCACCAAATGATTTTAAAGCTTTTGTAGATGCCTGTCATCAAAGAGGAATAGCTGTCATATTGGATGTGGTTTTTAACCATGCTACAGGTCAGCATCCCTATTATAGAATGTATAACGATTGCGGGGGTTGCTATAATGGGCAAGCGACTGCCAACAATCCTATTTTTAATGAAGATGATCCTAATACAGCATTTCAATTTTTCAACGATATAAATCATGAATCTAATTCAACTCAAGAGTATATGGATCAAATCAATAAATTCTGGATTGAAGAGTATCGAATTGATGGTTACAGGTTCGATTTCACTAAAGGATTTACCAACACCATTGGTGACGGAGGTGGATTCGATCAGTCCCGAATCAATCTCCTCACCAGAATGTATGACGATATCCGAAGCTATGATGAAGAAGCTTATATCATTTTAGAACATTTTGCTCCAGACTCCGAAGAAACTGTATTGATCAACCATAGAGCAACAGGAAATAGCAATGAGCCAGGAATGATGGTTTGGGGAAATGTCAATTTCAATTACAACCAAGCCACCATGGGCTATGACGATTCAAACTTCAATCGTGTCGCAGCTCAATCCAGAGGCTGGACTACGCCGTCTGTTGTAGGCTATATGGAAAGCCATGACGAGGAACGCTTGATGTATAAAAACCTTGAATTTGGAAATGGAAGCGGCGCTTATGATGTCACAGAATTATCTACCGCCCTCGATCGCCTGGAACTGGCTGGAGCCTTTTACTTTACGATTCCTGGTCCTAAAATGATCTGGCAATTTGGAGAACTGGGTTATGAATTCAGTATTAATTACTGCGAGGATGGCTCTATCGATAATGACTGTAGAACTGGTCCAAAACCTATCCGCTGGGATTACCTTAATGACGCTAACCGAACAGATGTTTACGATTTTTGGTCAAAATTAATTGCTTTAAAAGCCAATGAACCTATTTTCAAGACTGATAATTACACTTTAGAAGTCGCCGATGATTTTGAAAAGAAAATCTATCTGGTAGATGATACTGCTTCTGGAGATGAGCCAAAGTATGCTATCATTGTAGGCAATTTTGGGGTGACTGAGTTAACGACACAGCCGTTTTTTCAGGAAGCAGGCACCTGGTTTGATGTGGTTACTGAAACTTCAATTGAGGTGACAGATACGGCAATGAGTGTAACCTTAGCTCCGGGAGAATTTAAGATCTATTTTAACCAACAACCCAATTTAAGCATTGGTCAAATCTCAGAATTAAACTACAGCTTATACCCTAACCCAGCCAAAGACTTTTTCTCTATTTCTAATAAAGTAGATAGTGTTCAGGTGTTTGATATCAATGGCAGGTTAGTGAAAGATTATGCTGGAGGGTTTGAAGCGAATCATCGTTTCAGTTCTGAAAACCTCAACACAGGGCTTTATTTTGTAAGATATACAAGCCAGCAGCAGTCTCAAACTCAAAAATTAATCATTCAGTAATTTCGTTTATTTTAGTTAACCGAATAGACCTCGAGTTTCTACTCGAGGTCTATTATTTTTTAAAAACATCCACTCTAAGCCTAAAATAAAAACACCCTCCTTACCTCCCTCGAAGGAGAAACTTTCGAAACATTAAACTTTTTAGAGCATTAAACACTTCTCAATCCTATCCCCTTGAGGGGAGGAAGGATGTTGTATAGTTTATGAGTGAAATAGTCGTGAGTCAATTAGTCAATAAGTCAATAAGTCAATTAGTCAATGAGTCTTGAGTCTTGAGTCTAATAGTCCTCTTAGAGTCGTTGAGCCTGTAGTCGGTAGTTTGTTGATCTTAGGTCTTAATATGACTATAATTAATTTTTCTTCCTATCTCATTGAGAAGATCTTAATGTATTTAATTAATATCGCTCTGATCTTCCAATTTTGAATAAAAAACACCCTCCTAGCCTCTCTTAAGGGAGGAACTTTAAAAACTTTATCCCCTTGAGGGGATGACAGAGATCTGTATAGTTTATGAGTGAAATAGTCGTGAGTGAAATAGTCGTGAGTGAAATAGTCGTGAGTGAAATAGTCGTGAGTCAATTAGTCGTGAGTCAATGAGTCTTGAGTCTTGAGTCTAATAGTCCTAGAGTCGTTGAGCCTGTAGTCGGTAGTTTGTAGGTCTAGGTCTTAATATGACTATAATTCATCTTTCTTCCTATCTCATTGAGAAGATCTTAATGTATTTAATTAATATCGCTCTAATCTTCCAATTTTGAATAAAAAACACCCTCCTAGCCTCCCTCAAGGGAGGAACTTTAAAAACTTTATCCCCTCGAGGGGATGACAGAGATCTGTATAGTTTATGAGTCAACTAGAAGTGAGTCATTAGTCAATGAGTCTTGAGTCTTGAGTCTTGAGTCTAATAGTCCTAGAGTCGTTGAGCCTGTAGTCGGTAGTTTCTAGATCTTAGGTCTTAATATGACTATAATTCATCTTTCTTCCTATCTCATTGAGAAGATCTTAATGTACTTAATCAATATCGCTCTGATCTTCCAATTTTGAATAAAAAACACCCTCCTAGCCTCCCTCAAGGGAGGAACTTTAAAGTCCATCCCTTAGAGGGGATAATAGAGGTCTGTATAGTTTATGAGTCAAATAGAAGTGAGTCATTAGTCAATGAGTCTTGAGTCTTGAGTCTTGAGTCTTGAGTCTAATAGTCTTATTACCAAAAAACCCCGAGTCTAAACTCAGGGTTTCATTAAAATAAGTTACTGTAGGTTTAATTCACCACCGGAAGCACGATTTTAGAATCACCATAAATGGTATGGGTATGGGTTTCAAAATCTTCTTCAGTAGCTTCAAAAATATTATCCACATACTTCTGTGGGTTCCTGTCTATGTAAGGAAACATGGTACTTTGGACTTGGATTTGCAACTTGTGTCCTTTTTTGAACGTATGGTTGATGTCCTGCAAGGCAAACTCAACGCTCGTTTTTTGGTTGGGTACAAAAGGCTTAGGATCAGAAAAACTTTCTCTGTAACGCCCTCTAAAGACTTCACTTCTTACCATCATGTGGTAATTGCTCATCTTCAGGTGATCTTGCATTTCTTCAGAATCTTCAGCGTCTGCAGGATACACATCTATAATTTTCACAATCCAGTCTGAAGCAGTTCCCGTGGTAGCAACTTCCAAATCGGCTAATACCTCTCCAGAAAGTTTCATATCTTCTTCGAGTACTTCCGTTTCATAGACCATCACATCTGGACGTCTGGCGGCAAAACGCTGGTCGTCGGTCATAAATTTACGCGGTGTAAACGTCACTTTGATGTCTTCTGTAAAAGGAACCGGTTTAGTTATGTCGCTCACAAACTTGTTTTCAAAATCCGCATCCGCTTCCATGCTTAAGCTTTGGTTATCTCCCAGAAAAAAATCTGTTGCTGTGGCGTTTTCTGGTGGCCACACTTCATATTCATCCCACTGCATGGCGCCAGTATCATAAACGGTCGCCTCTGCAGCATCAAACTCGCCTTCTCCTTTTAGGAAATGGTTGAAAAATTTTGTCTCATAATTCACCTGAAAGTTTTCAGACAAATTATCACCAAAATACACATTACCTACAGCTTGTCTTTCTCTTAATCTCGCCCAGTCGCCGTGACTCCAGGGTCCAAAAACCATGGCATTAAAATTATCGCTGTTGTTTTCTAAACTTTTATAAATTTCAAACGGACCGTAAAGATCTTCAGCATCAAATAATCCACCTACAGTTAGAACAGCAGGCTCCACATCTTTCATGTGTTGAACAAGTCCACGCTCCTGCCAGAATTCATCGTAATCTGGATGCTCTTTTAACTGCTGCCAGAATACATTGTCCTCTCCGTAGTATTTATCAAGATTGGATAACGGACCAATATCTAAAAAGAATTGATAAGCATCTTTGGTGCCAATATCAGGTATTTGGTACCATGACTCTGTCGTAGGTCCTTCTTTATCATAACCAAAGACTGCTGTCGCAATCCAGTAGCTCAACAAGTAAGCGCCATTATGATGAAAATCATCAAAGTAAAAGTCACCGATAGGCGCTTGAGGAGAGGCCGCTTTTAAGGCTGGATGGTCAGACAACACCGACATGGCCGCATAATGTCCAGGGTAAGAAATTCCCCAAGTCCCTACGTTACCATTATTGTTATCTACATTATTGATCAGCCATTCGATGGTATCGTAAGTATCGGAGGCTTCGTCCGACTCTTTACGCTTTTTCTTAGGGATATAGCCTCGCATATTATCGTAAGTGCCCTCACTCATCCAGCGTCCGCGCACATCCTGGTAGACGATGATATTCCCCTGCTCCATCAAAAACTTATTAGGTCCAATGCGTCGTCTATACTTATCCTTGCCATAAGGTCTGGAGCTATAGGGGGTGCGTTGCATCAAGATAGGATACTTCTGGGTTTTGTCTTTGGGCGTATAGATGGTGGTGTGCAATTTCACACCATCTCGCATTTCGATATTGACTTCCTGCTTGTCGTAATTGGCTTTCACATCGTATTGTGCCATCACGCTGGAAACCGCGCATAGCAAAAATAAGAGCAAGCCAAACTTTAAATGTCTCATATGATTATTTGAATTTATTTTAAGACTTAAAAATACGGTTTTGGTTTAAAACCTCCTGCAATTTTTATAACCGACTTTTTCTAATGAATTTGGTTGCGTTATTTTAAACGCTTTTAGATACATTTCTTAAGGCTATTCGTTTACTTAAACATCCAGCTTGGCAAGAAGTCTCACTGAAGTCGGCGTGTGAATATGTACCTTATATACCACACTTAGCTTAACGTAGAATTACATCAAAAAAAGCTCACGATTGAGTAGTTACTTTTATAAAATTCTTCTGTCAGCTCGAGTGGACACATTTGGTTTTTGGTAAAAATCAAATGTGTTTGTATCGAGAGCCTTAAAATAGTTCTCGATACTTTTTTGTTTCGTTGCGCTATGCTTCACTCTCAAAAAAACTCGAACCGACAATTAACCCTGGGTTTATTAGTATATCTCTCGTATAATTCAGCATTATGCGTTTCTATGCTAAAAATCCAGGTTTTACTTAAGTAACTTTCCTGTCTGCCTGATCCTATGGCGAAAAGAAGTCGATAGATGACTGCCGAATCTTTACTGTCGAAATGCAAAAATTCTAAAATAAACCAAAAGATTCCTCCTTTTGTCGGAATGACAAAGTCGCGTTATCTATCTGGATGAAATGAAGAATCCTTTATCACCCTACCATTCTGGTTGACCGCCCTCAAGTGAGAATAAAATGAAGAATCTCTCAATATCGAAAATTAGAAGTTACACTATTGTTCGAAGTTACTGCTGGAATCAAGTTTTCTTTTCATATCTTCTATTTGATAATTAAAAACTTTATCAAACCTTTCAAAGTAAGGCTCTTTAAAAGTAAATCCTTCTGCTAAAGCCTTTTCAGCTTCAAGGAGTTGAGTTTTAGAACTCTCAAAATCAGATTTTCTATAATAAAGCTGAGCAAGTTGATAAGACACCTCAGCGCTCGGATGTTTTTTTATTAAATCTGAAAATTTGGAAATTGCAGCATCCAGTTGATTTAGTTGAGACATGCATATTGCTTTATAAAAAACTACATAAAAATTAGCCTGAGGATCAAAACCTTGTTCAATTTCATTTTGTTGATAGCTATTAAAGATACCAATAGCTTCCTCATATTTTTCTAAACGGTATAGTGCTTGACCCTTCAATAAAAGGCAAGATTCACCATGGCAGCTTATGCTCAAATCATTTTGAGTCAACTCTAATATTTTATTTACAGTTTTGATTGTATTATCGTAGTCTCTATAGAAATAAAGATAGTTCCAGGCTGCATAGTCTAAATTTTTTAAATGAGTTGAATAATCAGAATCAGTTTTCAAAGCAAGATTAAGCATTTTCATTGCTTTTTCATGCTCTCCTGCTTTTTTGTAGGAATATGAAAACCGCCTGATGTATTCAGAATTATCAGGATTTATCATTAACCCCAAAGTATTCAAATGTCTTTTAAAAAGAGAGGTTTGTTCAAAATTATAAGAGAAATCAACATACTCTTTTCCATAGCTTTTATCCTTTTTCAATTTTTTATAAACTGCAGAATTGGTATTTATATCCTCGATGTTTAACTTTTGAAGCAATTCTATTTCATTATTAGCTGTTTTATCGCTATCAACTTTTGAACAAGAAAAACTTATACTAATCAATATTATAAATACCAAATTTTTTAAGGACATACCTCTGTAAGTTTATGATTTTTGATTTTTATTAAAAAGAACATTTTGGCATCTTTTGCTCCTCTGTGAGAAATCTTATCAAGATTATCCCATTCTTTTAAATTGCTTACCTTATCAACAATATGTTTAATTACAAGAGGATCAAAATCAGTTGGTAAATAATTTTCATCTAACAGTTCTAAACCAAAACGACCGACTTCCCCACGACAATTTATGGTAAAGTGCAAATTGATATAACCTTCATTAGAAACATCAGGCATTCCATTTTGCAAATAGGTTTTTAGATGGTCAAGACCTTTGCTGTATCTAATATCATCTCCTACATAGTACATGCTTTGATAGTGATCGTTGCATAAACTATAACGTAGAGCATCTGAAACTAAAGGCTTAGATTGAATTTTGGAATAGATTTTAGTTTTAGATTCAAAATCGGTGAAATAGGACAATTCTATTTTATCCTTATTTATATGCTTAAGGTGATAAATCGAATAGGGATTAACTATTGTTGAAGGAATGATAAATAACTGGTTTTCAACTTCATGTAATTCGAAGGTAACAGATTCTATTTCAGAATAGATAAGTTCATCAGAATAAAAATAATCCCATCTTAAATTAAGTTTTTCATTTTGAAAAGAAATAATTTCCTCAATCTCGAACGCAGTATTAGGAGTTTTTATGTTGCTGATTTTTGTGCTATAATGTCCACCTTTAACTTTATCTATAAAATCTTTTCTTTTAATTTCTTGTCCTTTAGCAGTCTTGATATAAGAAAAGAGGTTAGAATCATTATAAAACATTATCAAATCTTCATGGAGCGTGTAAGGTTCTAAATAAATCAACTGTTCCTTATTTTCGAAAAGTAAAGTGTCACCTTTATTAAGTTGACTGATGTCAAGATTAGTAAATGTTGAATCTTTTTCCCAGAAGTCGTATTTATACAGTCCTTCAGAGTTTTGTAACATTACCTGATAGAAAGGTTCCTGAGTATTAAGATCAGTAACAGCTGATACATAAAGCGTATCTTGATCCGAATCTTTACCTGGGAAATTACAGGATGAAATAAATCCTAAGTTAAGGATTAGGAATAATTTAAATTTTTTCAATACGTAGGGAATTTAAAGTTTTTACCGTTTTGGATTGGTCTAAAAATACAGTAAATATAACTCAAGAGGATAAAAATAAAATTTAAAACTAAAGTCTTTTAAATTGTGCATAACAAGCTGGTCTCCCTGAATACCTTTAAACAATTTAATTTAAATAATTTGTCGTCGAATCAAAAAAGCTTCTTTTTGGGAATGGTAGTTTAATCCAGTTGATATAACACTCCAAACACAGGGAAGTCGATAAAGTTTTTGAGTGGGTTACTGATCCCAAATCCGTCCCTATCTTCAAAATTGAATTCATCAGAATAATAAGAAACCAGATTTGTGAACCGCAAAGAAATCCAGCATTTTGACTTTAATTTCATGTTGAAACCCAGATCAAGATAAGCGTTGAAATAAGAAGTGTTAGAATACCGATTGGACGTAAGGAAATTTTGATCTACACCCGACTGAGCAAATAGGGCGAAAACACCATTAAGTGGTACATAATATCTCAGGTAAGGACCAAATTGATAATTGGTAAAGGTATTAGCTAAACCGGTTTGCTGAGTGTCGTAAAATAAGTAACCAACTCCTGCATTAAACCCGGCCAGAAGGTTTTTGGCTAAGCTATAATTGATACCTAAATTTAGCTCAGCTTTAAATGCATTTTCAAAAGTAGCTTCTTGCTCAAGAGTCAAGGAGTTGTCTGCAAGCGCTAAATCTGCCCAAGAAAAGGACAATCCCGTTTGTGCTTCTACCAACCATTTTTCTTTTTCGAAAACACCTGGAGATTGAGCTTGAATTGAGAAGGTTAATGGGAATTGGATAAAACAAATCCACAGAATATATCTTAAATTTATAAAATGACTTAGAACTGATGAAAACTTCATAAAAGAGTATTATTTAATAACATATATTAATTGAAGATAAAAATTAAACTAACTAAACATTAGTGTCCGATAAAATTTTACATAAAGCTTAAAGCTTAACATATAGAATGTTATCAGTCTTTTTTCAATTTATAGATCTTACTATTTTCTTTTCCGAAATAGTTGACAAGAAGATTGATTATGATTCAATAAAATAGTGGATTATCAATTTTATAAACTCAAATTCTTAGTTCTTAAGTCTATCAGCGTAGCGGTCTTTTATCTTAGTCGGATACGACTACTAGCTAATATAATTCCAAATCGTCTTGTCTTTAAAAAGAGCCCGGTAGGTCAGATTGATCATTTTATGCTCTTCCAATTGTAAGTTAGGATCCGCATTGATGACGTGATGAGCGTAACTACGAGCTGTTTTTAGAATTTGATTGTCTTTAACCAAATCTGCAATTTTTAAATCTAAAACTCCACTTTGTTGAGTCCCCATCAGGTTACCAGGACCACGTAGTTTTAAATCTACCTCAGCAATTTCGAATCCATCGTTGGTCGCTGTCATAGTTTCCATACGGGTTTTGCCGTCCGAGCTTAACTTTTTACCTGTGATGAGTACACAGTAGCTTTGCTCTGCCCCTCGTCCTACTCGACCTCGTAACTGGTGCAGTTGAGATAAACCAAATCGCTCGGCGCTCTCAATAATCATCAAACTCGCATTAGGCACATTCACTCCAACCTCTATCACCGTAGTGGCGACCATGATTTGTGTTTTACCCTGGACAAAGCGATCCATTTCGTACGCCTTGTCTTCGGGTTTCATTTTCCCATGAACTATAGAAATCTGATAGTTTGGTTTAGGAAATTCACGCTCAATGCTTGCATAGCCGTCCATCAAGTCTTTATAATCGAAGTTAGCCGACTCTTCAATCAACGGATACACGACATACACCTGCCGTCCTTTATCTACCTCATCTTTAATGAATTTAAAGACTTTGAGACGATTGCTATCATAACGATGCACGGTTTTAATGGCTTTTCTACCAGGAGGTAATTCATCGATTACCGACACATCCAAGTCGCCGTAAAGGCTCATCGCCAAGGTTCTGGGAATAGGTGTGGCCGTCATTACTAATACGTGTGGCGGAAGTGAGTTTTTTTTCCAGAGTTTAGCTCTTTGAGCCACTCCAAAGCGATGCTGCTCGTCAATCACAGCCAAGCCTAAATTTTTAAACTGAACCGTATCTTCAATTAAGGCATGCGTCCCAATTAAAATATGCAATGCTCCGTTCTGAAGACGTTCGTGAAGAACTTTTCGATCTTTCTTTTTGGTGGATCCTGTCAAAAGTTCAACCTCAACATCAATAGGATCACAGAGTTCCTTCAACCCTTCATAATGCTGGGTCGCCAAAATTTCTGTAGGGGCCATCAGACAGGCCTGATAGCCGTTATCAATAGCCATCAGCATGGTCATCAACGCGACAATCGTTTTACCCGAACCCACATCACCTTGAAGCAATCGATTCATCTGAGCGTTGCTTCCCAGGTCTTTTCGTATTTCTTTCAACACCCGCTTCTGGGCATTGGTCAGTTCGAAGGGTAACACTGACTTATAAAAGGTGTTGAAATAGTCTCCAACCTGTTGAAAAGTAAAGCCTTTGATTTTGATTTTGTGAATTGCATTTTTGCGTAGCAGTTGCAGTTGAATGTAAAAAAACTCTTCAAATTTTAGTCTGAATTGTGCTTTTCCTAAAAGCTCTGCTGACTGGGGGAAATGCACATTGTGTAGGGCTTCAGTTTTGGACAGTAACCTTAAGTCAGACATTACATTGTTGGGTAAGGTCTCCTGAAAGCTTTTGGATTGCTCTAGCAATCCAAAGATCAAGGTACTGATCACCCGATTGGAAATTCCGCGCTTACTCAGTTTTTCGGTAGAAGGATACACCGGTTGGAGCTTGATCTGAGTTTTAGTTTTAGCCTTTTCCAGCTCTTCAATTTCTGGATGAGGCATAGAAAAACTTCCATTGAAATAATTCAGTTTACCAAAGATGACGTAAGGTGCATCGATTTTTAGATTTTCTAAAATCCACTTGTGTCCCCGGAACCATACCAATTCTATAGATCCGGTGTCGTCTTCAAATTCGGCAACCAAACGTTTGCCTCGTTTCATCGGTACTGTTCGAACATTGGTAATCTTACCAATAATTTGAACTTCTGCTGAAGAGTCCTGAAGCTCAGATATTTTATAAAATCGGGACTTATCGATATACCGAAAAGGAAAAAACTGCAGTAAATCCTGAAACCTATGTATACCCAGCTCTGTTTTCAGCAAATCGGCACGGCCCGGACCGACGCCTTTAAGATATTCTATTGGGGTTTGTAGGGTTTTCATATCCATAAAACGAAAATACTATAATTCATGAAAATGCCCTGCTTTAACGTAAAGACCCGTGAGGTTTTAAAAACCTCACAGGTCTCATTCATTTGACCTGCCCATCCTCTGTTGGGAATAAAGTGATAACGAAATGAAGAATCTCTACTACTAAAACTTTTTAAGATTCCCTGCCTCCAAAGGCACCTGCCTGACAAGGCACGACAGGCAGGCGACTGGCAGACTCCTGTCCTCGGAATGACAATAAAAAAGCTGCTCAGAGTGAGCAGCTTTTTCTAAACTAAATTCTTCTGTCAGCTCGAGTGAAGATATTTAGTTTTTGATAAAAAATTAAATGTCTTTGTATCGAGAGCTTAGTACTCGGTTCTTAACTACTCCAGAACTTGAAACTAGTTCTCGATACATTTTTGCTTTGTTACGCTTTGCTTCACTCACAAAAACACTCGAACTGACAACTAATCCTGATACTTATTAGAATATCGTTCATACAACTCGGTTTGATGTGACTCTAAACTCACATCACGACCCTGAATATAGGCATGACTTATGATATTTCCCTTCATATCTAGTGCATCACCTTCACTAACAAAAAGCGTGGCATCTTTCCCTACTTCCAGCGACCCAATCTGATCTTCCATACCAAGAATTTTAGCGGTATTCAGTGTAATCATTTGCACTGCTAATTCTCTATCGACTCCAAAGGCAGCTGCAGTTCCTGCATAGAAGGGTAAGTTTCTGGAATTCATACGTTCCATGCGACCGCTTCCTTCAAGAGCCACAAGAACACCAGCATCGCTCAACAGTTTTGGCAATTTATAAGGCAAATCATAATCATCATCTTCGAAGTTTGGGTTCAAGTGCGTACGCTGTACTAAAACAGAAATATCATTAGCTGCAAGCTCTTTGGCGACCTTATGCGCATGATATCCACCAACGATGGTGACTCTATCCAAATTCATTTTGTTCTTAAAACTGATAACATCCCTTATTTCTTTCTCCCCTTCCACATGAATGAAAAGTGCTTTAGATCCATCAAATAATCCAGCAATAGCTTCAAATTCTAAATCGGTGTCTTTAGAGCCTGGTACATAGGCTTTAGCATTATTGATGTAGGCCATCACCTCATCAATTTCACTGGTGTAGTCTTTATTCTTTTCCCATACTCTATCGGCATCGTACCAGTTTCCACTTCTGCGGAATCCTCTCGGCCAGTTCATATGAATAGCATCATTCTCTTTGATGACTGCATCTTCCCAGTTCCAGGCATCAAACTGAACCACAGAGGAGGTCCCAGAAATACGTCCTCCCTGAGGGGTAATTTGTCCCATCAATACGCCGTTTGGTCGCATACTTTCAACGATTTTACTTTCTGCATTGTAGGCGATTAAACTTCTCACATGCGGAAGCATTTTACCGAGTTCATCTTCGTCATTTGTAGCAGCAACTGCATCGATTTCTACCAGTCCCAAAGTCGCATTGGGTGCGATAAAGCCTGGGTAAACATGTTTACCACTCGCATCGATTTGCTGCCCTGTTGCCTTGGTCTGGTCTGTTCCAACGTAAGTGATCTTACCTTCTTCAAAAACGACAACAGAATTTTCAATGACTTCAGTATTTCCAATGTGAGCTGTTGCTCCTACTATAGAAATGGCCTGAGATTGTTCTGGAGCTGGTGTTTGCTGAGCCTGGCTTGTCAAAACCATAGCTATCGCAACAATACAGCTCGTTAATAGGTGTTTATAATTCATCTTATTCGTGTATCTGGTTAATATCATCTAAACTGTCGCAGTGAAGGTATTCCTTCTCTTTTTTCTTAATCGGTTGTGTTTTCAAGCCTTTGTTTTTAGCTTTCATCATTTTATTGATTAAGATTTGTCTTTCTTTCTGGACCTTCGCTCTCATCGCTTTATCCTTCTCAATATCGAAGTAAACCACACCTTCAATAATGGTTTTTTCTGGTTTGGCGTAAATCGAGAGTGGATCAGCGTTCCATAACACCACATCTGCATCTTTACCCTCTTTAATACTTCCTACTCTATCATCGATATGAAGTAATTTGGCTGGGTTGAGCGTAACAAATTTCCAGGCCTCTTCCGCGGGAACGCCACCGTATTTCATAGACTTAGCGGCTTCCTGATTAAGACGTCTTATCATTTCTCCATCATCACTATTAATGGCTACGGTAACTCCTTGATTATGCATAATCGCAGCGTTGAAAGGAATAGCATCATTAACTTCGTATTTGTAAGCCCACCAGTCACTGAAGGTCGAACCACCAGCGCCGTGTTCTTTCATGATATCAGCCACCTTATAACCTTCTAAAATATGGGTAAAGGTATTGACTGTAAAGTCAAATTCTTCGGCCACTTTCATCAACATGTTGATCTCACTCTGAACATAGGAGTGACAGCTGATGTAGCGTTCGCCGTTAAGGATTTCCAATAAGGTCTCCATTTCGTCATCATAACGATATGGTTCGCCAGAGGCTTTTTTCTCACCGTAAGCTTTCGCCTGAGTAAAATAATCTCTAAACACCTGTTCAACTCCCATTCTGGTTTGTGGAAATCTTGAATTTCCACCCCAGTTGGATTGTTTTACATTTTCACCCAATGCAAACTTGATGTGTTTTGGAGTATTGTCGTAAATCAAATCTTCAGCATTCTCTCCCCATTTCAATTTTAATACAGCTGATCGTCCTCCAATAGGATTGGCAGAACCGTGTAATAATTGAATACTGGTGACACCACCAGCCAATGACCTGTAAATGCTAATATCGTCTGGATCTACTGCATCTTCCATGGTGACCTCTGCAGAAGAATTATGCCCACCTTCATTGATAGAAGTACCGGCAATGTGAGAATGTTCGTCGATGATTCCTGCAGTTAAAAACTTCCCGGTACCGTTGATGACTTCAGCTCTTCGGTCGCTTAAATCCTGACCTATTTTATCAATTTTACCGTACTTAAGTAATACATCTGTATTTTCTAAAGTTCCGGCGGCTTCTCCGGTAATCACTGTTGCATTTTTAATCAAAATGCGTTGAGGCTCGCTTGATGCTGAAGTTCTTCCGTAAGAAGAATTTGGATAAGTCATTGAGAGTAATTCCATCTCTTTTTCATCCTTTTTCTCTTTCTTTTTATCTTCAGATTTGGACTCTTTTTCTTTTTTAGTAGCTTTAAAGCTTACTGTATTTCCATTTCCTAAAATCGCCTTTCCGGTAAAACTAGATTGAAAAGGCTGAATTTTAGCCGTTAAAATGGCATACTCCTCTTTAGTAGTGTCTGCGTCACTTAGTACTAAAGTCATCCAGTCATCTTCATAAGTCAATTTACTTCCAAGCTTTAAGGTGTCTTGTTTGACTTCAGCTGAAAATTTTCCTGATTTGTTATTGATAGTTAACTCATGGGGTTTTCCATTCACGACCAAATCATAAGTTCCTGAAATATCAATGACATCTAAAGGTTCTAAACGATGGCGATGGCCCTGCACCCAATTCTCATAAATTTTGAACTCATCCTCAAATAACTCTTCTGAAGTGATGATAAAGTTTGCAAGCTTGCCTTTTTCCAAAGTTCCTATGAGGTCTGAAGCTCCAATGGCTTTGGCAGGCTGAGTTGTAATTCCGGCGAAGGCAGTTGTCTTATCCAAACCACGCTCAACAGCTTGTTTTAAATTCTTTAGTAATTCTCCAGGAGACTTTAGACCTTTAGTAGTAAATGAAATCTCTACACCATTTTCAGCTAAAATCTTAGCATTCTCTGGAGCATATTGCCAGTGCTTCATTTCTCCTAAAGTGAGATACTCTCTCAAAAAGGGGTCTGACACGTCGTACGCGTCTGGAAATTTCAAAGGCAATACAAAATGTGCATTCATCTCTTTAAGATCATCAATTCTTTTGTACTCGTCGCCAGAGCCAATGATGGTATATTGTACTCCAAATTGATCTCCAACTTTATCGGCTCTAAAAGCATCCAAGTAGTCGTCTACAGAAAATAATTGCGGAAGATCCTTTTTAGATAGATAAGCTTCAATCGCCAGATCTTTTTCTTCGATGATGCCGTTCTCATAAGCTTTGGCATCATGGTAAAATTGTCTCAACAATGCCGTATAGCCCATAATTGAACTAGGATAGGCCTGTCTAGACTGCTTACTTTTACTGAATTCATAATAAAATGCAGACTGATCTTTAAGGAGGTTTTCATTAAAATTATCGCTTTCTACCAACGCAAATAAAGCTCCGTTTCCTCTCATAAAACCGTCGGTAATATGAGTATTCACGGCACCAAAACCAGCTTTACGCATAGTTGCTGCTGTTTTCTCATCAAATTCAAAATGAGATTTTGCCGACTGCTCAGGTCTCATATGGTCGTTCCAGTAATAGCCTTTTCGGTTAGGATCGTATTGAGGCTGTGAGGATCGAGGTGCTGATGCAATATCCTTAATACCGAAATCTGAATAGATTTCTATAAAAGAAGGGTAGATGTGTTTACCTTTTGCATCTATGATCACTGTATTTTCTGGAAGTTTTACATTTTTTCCAACCTCCACCACTTTACCATCTTTAAATAATAGAGTTCCATTATTTACAGTCTGTGATGGTGAAACATGAATGATAGCAGATTTTACTGCGGTGTAATTGCTTGTTCTTGTTTTTACGCCTTTATTTTCAGGAAAATAATCCTGAGCAAAAAGTCCAAAACTCAACAAGCAACATAAAAGAAAGACGCTTTGTTTCATTGAAATTTGATTTAAAGATTAACGGTTTGTTGTTGATAATAGTTGACTAGAAGTGCAACTACGTAATTATAACTCTCAATACCCTGAGGTTGATTATTGACTTTTAAGTAATTGCCATAAATGGTTTCCATGATTAATTCTACAGGACCCGTGTAGGCCTCCCAAAACTTTTGGACTTCTTTATAATTTTCCAAAACACCTGGGTTGAGTTCTGCAATAAGAGCTTCTGATAAAAGAGGATCTTTTTTATACATATCATTGAGACTATACTTTAAAGAAAAAGTTAAACCCGAATAGCGTAAAAAAGCATTTTCATCTTGCATTGTAACAAGGGCCGCAATAAAATTAGCTTCGTTTTCTTTAGAATAACCGAGTTGATGTCCAATCTCATGCGCCATGGTGGTGGGTAGCTTATATTTTGGTATTTTATAATTGTATTGGGCTTCGTTGGTAAATGGGTTCACATAACCGCTAAATCCAGCGTAAGACAAGGGGAGTGAAAACAATGATTTTTTTACATTTTCAATGCGGTAGGGAATTTTTAAATCTTTATTATTTGACCGTTGATAAGCTTTGAAAACCAATTGCTGAAGTTCATTTTGAGTCATGTTATACTCTACTTTTAAACTATCATTTTGAACCATAACTGTATGCAAGGTGTTGATTTTCTGAATCAGGTCACAGGAAAACTCATGCAATTCTTCTTTTGTATAAGCTGTAGATATCCCTAAAGATTCATGTAAGGCTAATCTGTAGTAATTAAACCCCCAGAACAAGTGAAACAGAAAATAAATTAAGGATACAAACGCTAATGCTTCTAAAAGCCTCGTCCAAATTTTTCTAAGTTTACTTCTGATCAAATTTAGGATCCAATATAGTATGACGAGAACAACTAGAGCGTAAAAAACATCACCAAGTGAAAATGGAATCCAGGAGGTTAAATAATGTTGAAGTTGAGATAGAAATAAAAATAGGCCCTCGCTGTAATAGGTTTCAACCCAATTCGGATGTTGTTTCAATATATAAATCAAAAGCAACTGAATCGGAAAAAATAGAGCAAGAACTTTTAGAGTGATTTTTTTCAAGTGCCGGATAAATTACATTTAGAGGACTGGATTTGAGCAAAACAATCCCTAGAATCCAAACTTAACCAATTTATAAAAATACTCACATATTTATCGTAATTTTGAAGGCGTCAAAACACAACTCAAATCCATCAAGAAATGATCATTTTCTTCAAAGCTGAACCGACGCATTACTACGCAGTTTCTATCGAAAAACGTCCAGATTACGAAACCATAAAAAAACTCAAATGGGTCTTTGGCGATGCTCAATTTATTGACGAGAAGCACATTGATGGTCAGTTTGTAGGTCCCAGACAAGTCATGATCACCCCCTGGAGTACCAATGCTGTAGAAATTACTCAGAATATGGGTGTAGAAGGTATTGAGAGAATCGAAGAGTTTTTTGAAATCACATCCGAAGAAAAGGATTTTGATAAGATGCTTTTTCAAAGTTATGATGGTCTAGATCAAGATATTTTCACCATCAATATTCAGCCAGAGCCTGTCTTGGAGATTGAAGATATCTCGGCTTATAATCAGAAAGAAGGTTTAGCTTTAAACGACGAAGAAATCGATTACCTGGAGTCTCTTTCTAAAAAATTAGGAAGAAAACTAACCGATGCAGAAGTCTTTGGATTTTCACAAGTCAATTCTGAACATTGCCGACATAAAATTTTTAATGGGACCTTTGTTTTAGATGGTGTAGAGCAAAAAGAATCGCTCTTTAAGATGATCAGAAAAACATCAGAAGCTCACCCTAACGGAATAGTTTCTGCTTACAAAGATAATGTGGCTTTCATCAAAGGACCTCAGGTGGAGCAATTTGCTCCTACTCGACCAGAAATTGCTTCAGAATACAAAAACAGTCTTTTTGATTCTGTAATTTCTTTAAAAGCCGAAACGCATAATTTTCCAACAACTGTTGAACCGTTTAATGGTGCAGCTACAGGAAGCGGTGGCGAAATCAGAGACAGGCTTGCTGGAGGAAAAGGCTCTTTACCCTTAGCAGGATCTGCCGTTTACATGACTGCTTATCCAAGGCTTACCGAAAATAAACCCTGGGAAAAAGCGATATCTGAACGAAAATGGCTTTATCAAACCCCTCTAGATATTTTAATCAAAGCTTCCAATGGAGCTTCAGATTTTGGTAATAAGTTTGGTCAGCCGCTCATCAACGGTTCTCTTTTTACTTTTGAGCATGAGGAACACGACAGACTTTTGGCTTATGACAAAGTCATTATGTTGGCTGGTGGTGTTGGCTACGGTAAGTCTAATCAGGCGTTGAAAGATATACCAAAAAAAGATGATGATATCGTCATTTTGGGAGGAGATAACTATAGAATTGGTATGGGAGGGGCTGCAGTATCTTCTGCTGATACTGGAGAATTTGATAGCGGCATTGAGCTGAATGCTGTACAGCGATCTAATCCAGAAATGCAAAAAAGAGCTGCCAATGCTGTTCGTGCTATGGTCGAACTCGAGCATAACCCCATCCGTTCTATTCACGATCATGGTGCTGGTGGACACTTAAATTGTTTGAGTGAATTGGTTGAAGATACCGGAGGACATATCGATATCGATAAACTACCAGTGGGAGACTCTACACTTTCTGCCAAAGAAATTATTGGCAACGAGTCGCAAGAGCGAATGGGACTTGTGATTGGTAAAAATGATGCAGATCTTTTAGAAAAAGTAGCCAAGCGTGAGCGTTCTCCTATGTATCGGGTTGGAACTGTGACCGACGATCATCAATTTGTATTTAAAAATTCCAAAACAGAAGAAACTCCTTTGGATCTTCAGCTATCTGACATGTTTGGAAGTTCACCCAAAACCATCATGACAGACAGCAGAATAAGAAGAACTTATGCTAATGCTGAATTAGATCCAAAAATAATATATAAGTACACAGAACAATTGCTTCAACTGGAAGCGATTGCTTGTAAGGACTGGCTGGTCAACAAAGTGGACCGATGTGTTTCCGGACGCGTCGCTGTACAGCAAACTGTAGGTTCGCTTCAGGTTCCTCTCAACAACTGTGGAGTGGTTGCTTTAGATTATCAAGGTAAAGAAGGGGTCGCCAATTCGATAGGTCATTCCCCAATTTCAGGTTTAATTGATCCAGTTGCTGGTGCAAAAAATTCCATCGCAGAGGCCCTTACCAATATCATCTGGGCACCTCTGGAAGATAGTTTAACTTCAGTTTCATTGTCTGCCAATTGGATGTGGCCTTGTAACAATCCAGGAGAGGATGCACGACTCTATGATGCCGTCAAAGCAGTGTCTGAGTTTTCTATAAATTTAGGAATCAATGTGCCGACGGGTAAGGATTCCTTATCCATGAAACAGCGCTATAAAGATCAGGAGGTACTCTCTCCAGGTACTGTCATTATTTCTGCGGCAGGTCACTGCAATGAAATCACCAATGTAATTGAACCCGTATTTCAAAACAATGGTGGATCGATTTATTATCTAGACTTTTCTCAGGATGATCTAAAACTTGGAGGCTCCGCTTTCTACCAGATTTTAAATAAAGTTGGAGGCGAAGCGCCATCAATTAAAAACGATTCAGAATTCAAAGCGAAGTTTGATGCGATTCAAACCTTGATCAAGCAAGGAAAAATTGCAAGCGGACATGATATCTCTTCTGGTGGTCTGCTTACCACCCTACTTGAATTATGTTTTGCTGAAAATGATCTGGGGGCCGATCTTAATTTTAATAACTTTACAGAAAAAGACATTTTCAAACTCTTATTTGCTGAGAATTCAGGGATAGTCTTTCAAACCAATTCTGACTTAACTTCAAATTTTAAAGCACTTGGTATTAATCCAATATATTTAGGTGAAGTTAATTCTACAGGTCAATTGTCTATTGATTACCACAATACAAAACTCAACTTTGATGTTGGTACTTATAGAAATTTCTGGTTACAGACCTCTTATGAGTTTGACAAGCATCAAAGTGGTGAAAAGAAAGCTAAAGAACGTCACGATAATTTTAAACAGAATGGATTGAAGTTTAATTTCCCAGCTCATTTTGAGGGGAGACTGAAGCCAGTTGAAGGTAAGCGTATTAAGGGCGCTATCATTAGAGAAAAAGGATCTAATTCTGAGCGTGAAATGGCGAAGGCTATGCATTTAGCTGGGTTTGATGTGAAAGACATACACATGACAGATCTGATGTCTGGAGCAGAAACTCTTGAGGACGTACAATTTATAGCAGCTGTTGGAGGCTTCTCCAATTCTGATGTCTTAGGCAGTGCGAAAGGCTGGGCAGGTGCCTTCAAGTATAATGAAAATGCTAATATAGCCTTGCGAAATTTTTTCAATAGAGAAGATACCCTATCGCTTGGCGTTTGTAATGGTTGTCAGCTTTTTGTAGAACTTGGACTCATCACTCCGGGACATAAACAAAAACCTAAAATGCTGCACAATGATTCTGGAAAATTTGAATGTAGATTTACAGCAGTTACTATTTCTGAAAGCAATAGCGTGATGCTTAAAAGTCTGGAAGGGTCTACTCTTGGTATCTGGGCAGCTCACGGCGAAGGCAAATTCCACCTGCCACTAGAAGAACAACAGTATTCAATTCCTGCAAAATATTTTAGAGAAGAGTTTCCTTGTAATCCCAATGGCTCAGATTACAACGCTGCAATGCTGTGCGACGATACAGGAAGACACCTGGTCATGATGCCTCACTTGGAACGCTCAACTTTCTCATGGAACTGGGCTCACTATCCAAAAGACAGAAAAACAGATGAAATTTCGCCTTGGATTGAAGCTTTTGAAAACGCGAAAAACTGGTTGGAAAACGCTTAGACTATGCTCACTAAAGACCAGCTTATTAAAAGATTAAACTTAGAAAAGCATCCGGAAGGAGGTTACTTTAAAGAAACTTACAGAAGTGAGATCTCGATTTCAGGATCTGCATTACAATCGAAGTTCGAATCTGAAAGAAGTGTGAGTACTTGTATTTACTTTATGTTGACTTCCGATGCATTTTCTGCTTTTCATAAAGTCAATCAGGACGAAGCCTGGCACTTTTATCTAGGTTCACCAATCGAATTACATATGATTTCTCCCGAAGGAGAGTATTCAAATATTCATATTGGAAACGATTTTTTGAATGATGAAACGCCTCAGTTCATAGTTCCTGCTCAACATTGGTTTGCTGCAGAAATTCAAGCTAAAGATAGCTTTGCATTAGTTGGGTGTACTGTAGCTCCTGGATTTGATTTTAAAGACTTTCAATTAGCAGACCGTCAACAACTTCAAAAAAAATTCCCAAATCATAGTTTAGTCATTGAAAAATTGACACACTAAATGTTAATAGATGAAAACTAAGGCTTGTGCGCTTTGTAATGATGAATTTGAAGTCCTTTATCGCATTCAAATTCAAAAAGGCAAAACCTGGATTTTTGCCTGTAAATCTTGTTTGGAAGAGCATAAGAATGGTGCATTTTACAAGTATGGGGGAACCTGGAAAGGTAAACGACATTAACACTTAATATCCTTATTTACAGGTTAATATGTGTTAATTATTAACACAAGATTTAGAATACATTTAGTTTTCTCTTAAGTTACTCATAAGTCTTTTTTTGTTAATCAATATTTCGATTAATTTGAAAATATTCATTTCAAATATTGACTTAATGAGAAAATTTTTACTTGTATTGGTATTTATTCCAATTTATAGTTTTGGACAGGAAAAACCGGTAGTTAACATAGGTGGAGCTTTAAGATATAATTACCTCATAAGCTCTTGGGATTCTGAACAAAAAGATATTGGCGGTGACTTCGTCTACGACTTCTTCAGAGTTAACGCTGAGGCATCGTATAAAGATGTTTATCTCAATGTAGAATACAGAGAATATTCTCCAGATTTTGGAGGTGGATTCCTTAAACAAGGCTGGATGGGTTATAAATTCAATGAGAAGGAAGATATTCATATCGGTCTCACGCAGGTACCGTTCGGAATCCAGACCTATAATTCTCACAACTGGTTTTTCAACCTTACTTATTATGTAGGACTTGAAGATGATCATGATCTCGGAGTCAAGTATATGAACATAGGAGATAAGTTTGAATATCAGCTCGCCTTTTTTAAAGGTTCGGAGCTTTTCGATTTGGGTGGTGCAAGAGCAGTAGATCCAGAACGTTATGCTTATGATATTGTAGGCACAAATAAAGAAGTCAATCAATTTAACGGTAAAATTATTTATAAAACAGGAGAGCAGTTCAAACAACGGTTTGGCTTTTCTGCTCAATATGGTGGACTTTATAATATTGAAACTGAAAATATGGGAGACCACTATGCTTTGTCGCTCCACCATGAAGTCGATTACAAGCGCTGGAATTTAAAAACAACAGTGCTTACTGCACGCCATAATCCGATGAATGCACCTGGGCAAAGCAGAGATATAGTGAGAATGGGAGCCTATGGATTTCCATACGATGTAGCCTCAGATTTCGAAATGTATACCGCAGCCATATCGTACTCCTTGCCAGTCGATATAGGTCCTATAAGCAATTTACAATTCTATAATGATTTTGGGTACATGGACAAACGAGCTGAAGGATTTACAAATACCGCTCAGAATGTGCTAGGTATGCTGGTAACTGCAGGAGACATGTATATCTACGTAGATTATGCGGCCGGGTATAACCATTCCTGGTTTGGCGGTGATTTTACAAACGAATTTGGAAGCGGAAAGCCCAATTTAGGTTGGGAGTCTAGGTTTAATATCAATTTCGGGTATTATTTCTTAACTGATAATTCATCAAGATAATTACAACAATTTAAAACACATTTTATGTCAGAAAAAGTAACAAGAAGTGATGAAAAAAAATCGATTTTTGGCCTGGAAGTCAATGGTCCTGTTTTTTTCACCTCTGTAATACTAATTGTCGCCATGATCACCTTGGTGTTAATTTTCAATGAATCTGCCGAGGAATTTTTTAATAAAGTTCAAACCAATGTTTCTGAATTTGGAGGTTGGTTATATGTTCTAAGTGTAAATGTATTTTTAATTTTTGTTCTATTTCTGGCCTTCAGTAAATTCGGAAAAATAAGATTGGGCGGTAAAGATGCCGAACCTGAGTTTAAGACAGTTTCCTGGTTTTCTATGCTGTTTAGCGCGGGTATGGGTATTGGACTATTATTTTGGAGTGTTGCAGAACCTGTAACTCATTTTGGGGCTCCACCCAATGCAGACGCCAATACAGTGGCTGCTGCTAAAGAAGCTATGAATTTTAGTTTTTTACACTGGGGATTTCATCCATGGGCCATTTATGCTTTAGTAGGTCTAGCCCTAGCATTTTTTACTTACTCCAGAGGTTTACCACTCACATTCCGAAGTGTATTTTATCCTTTTCTTGGAGATAAAATCTACGGTAGAACTGGAGATATCATCGATATATTTGCTGTTTTAGCCACATTGTTTGGACTAGCTACGTCTTTGGGTTTTGGTGTACAGCAAGTAGCTGCAGGTTTGGAACAAGTCTTCGGGATGTCTAGCGGGACTACAACTCAGGTGTTACTCATTGCTGGTATTACAGCCGTAGCTACCATATCAGTTGTGCTTGGTGTCGATAAAGGCGTGAAGATTTTAAGTGAATGGAACATAAGAATTGCCGTTGTTCTGCTTATTTTAGTACTGATTTTGGGCCCTACTTTGTTTGTATTTGAAAGTTATCTGGAAAATTTAGGAAACTACTTTAGCAGTGTCGTCGAATTGTCTTTATGGAATGAAAGCTTTACTGGTGGAGACTGGCAAAACGACTGGACTATTTTTTACTGGGGCTGGTGGATTTCCTGGTCTCCATTTGTAGGAACGTTTATCGCAAGGGTATCAAAAGGACGTACGGTTAAAGAATTTATTTTAGGTGTACTTATAGTACCGAGTTTAATTACTTTTTTCTGGATTACAGTCTTTGGTAATTCTGCTTTAGACGCCATTATGGAAGGAAATAATGCCATTGCCACAGCTGTAGATAATGATGTTGCTACGGCGCTATTTATCTTTTTTGAAGATTTTCCATTTACCATAGTGTTGAATGTCGTGGCCATATTATTAATTATGGGATTCTTTGTTACATCCTCAGATTCTGGTTCTTTGGTCATAGATAGCTTAACTTCTGGTGGGAAAATTGAAGCTCCAGTAGGACAACGTATATTTTGGGCCGTTACAGAGGGTGCAGTAGCCGCCGTTCTTTTGATTGGTGGAGGTTTAGGAGCTTTACAAACAGCTGCTATTACCACAGGTTTGCCCTTTGCAATAATACTTCTTATCATGTGTTATTCGTTATATAACGGACTCAAAGACGAATCTAAAAAACATGAGAAACGAAAGGAAAGTGAGCAAAAAGAGGATTACGAAGAAATCGTAAGTAATATCATTAAAAAACGCACCAAAAAATAAAGCCTATGAAACCAGTAAAAAATATTCTTGTAGGTCTGGATTTATCATCAATAGACGATCAACTCATTGCATATAGCTCATTTTTTTCCGAGATGATCGATGTAGAGAAAGTCTATTTTGTACATAACATTAAACGTTATGAAATCTCAGAGCTACTCGAAAAAGAAATTGAAAATATAGATCTTGAAGAGGTTATTACAGAAGAACTAAGAGAAAAAATAGATCAGCATTTTACGTCTGAAATAGAATGGGATATATTGATTTCTGATGATCCTTACACTGAATCTTTGATAAGCTACATAGTGAACAAATACAGTATAGACTTACTTATTTTGGGAAATAAGAATAATGAAAGTGGCTCAGGTATATTAGCTTTTAAGTTGTTGAGGACCATTCGTTGTCAATTTCTTTGGGTCCCTTCCAATTTTAAACCTAAAATGGATAAAATTTGGGTAGGAACCGATTTTTCTAATGCTTCCAAAAAATGTTTTGTGTTTACAAATTATCTGGAATCCAAAGGACCACTGGATGTAAAGGCTGTTCACGTTTATAGTTTACCTATACATTTTTCTCCTTACGTCAATAACTCTAAAATTGAGCCTAAAATGGACTCTTATGTCGATAAGAAATTTGATAATTTCTTGAAAAAGGTAGACTATTCTGGCTCTGTTCAAAGTTTTAAAATCCTTGGACGAGAAGCCAATATAGCAAGCAAATTAAAAAAAGAAGCCTACAAAAATGATGTTGACTTACTTGTAGTGGCCGATAAAGGATCAAACACCTTCTCCAATTTAACCTTAGGAAGTGTTACAGAAGATCTTTTCAACAGAGAATTGAGAATTCCATTACTCGTTGTAAAAGATTAATTTAGCATAAAAACTATGCATAAATTTTTGATGCCTTGCTTAATACTAGTGGCGTTTAGTATAAGCACTAGCTGCAGTAAAAAAGATACTGTACAACAAATCAATTTTTCAGAAACCACCATTGCAGATTCTGCGATGGTGGTTTCTGCACGTCAGGAAGCTTCCCGGATTGGACTTCAAATTCTCAAAGAGGGTTGAAATGCATTTGACGCCATGGTTGCTACAGAAATGGCTTTAGCCGTTTGCTATCCCTTTGCAGGTAATCTTGGTGGTGGCGGTTTCATGGTTTATAGAAAAAGTGATGGAGAAACTGGGACTTTAGATTATCGTGAAAAAGCACCTTTAAGAGCTAGTAAAGCGATGTATTTGGATGAAAACGGAAATCCAGATTCAAAACTCAGCCGAGAAGGAAGTCTAGCCGTAGCTGTTCCCGGTAACATTGCAGGCATGTTTAAGATTAATGAAAAGTTAGGAACTTTACCCATGTCGAGGCTTCTGGAGCCTAGCATAGATTTGGCAAAGCGTGGCTTTATGATCACAGCAAAGCAAGCCAACATGCTTAATCATTTTCAGAAAAAGTTTCTAGAGGTTAATAAAGATTCAATTTTATTCTCGAGACAATTTGCAAATGGAGATACTTTAAAAAATTATGCTCTGGCCAATACTCTAGAACGAATTTCTGAAAACGGTCTAACTGAATTTTATGGTGGAGAAAGCGGCAAAATTCTGATTGAGTTTCTTTCGAATTATGGAGGGATTGTCAGTTTACAAGATTTAAAAGACTATGATGCTGTATGGAGACAACCCATTGAATTCGATTATAAAAATCTAAAGGTAATATCCATGCCTCCACCATCAAGCGGAGGCATTGTTCTAGGTCAAATATTAAAAAGCCTGGAGAAATATGACTTGAAAGATCTGGGCCATAATTCTGTGAAATACATCCAATTACTCACAGAGGCCGAACGAAGAGCTTATGCAGACCGAAGCTTTTATCTTGGAGATCCAGATTTTGTTGATATCCCTGTGGATAGCCTTTTGGATTCAGAGTATCTTAGCCAACGAATGCTTGACTTCAGCTTTGAAAAGGCTACGAATTCAGATGATATTGAGCCAGGATCTATCATTGGATACGAAAGCGATGAAACCACCCACTACTCTATTATTGATCAATTTGGTAATGCTATTGCTGCAACCACAACCCTCAATGGAGCTTATGGTTCAAAACTGTACAGTAATGAATTAGGGTTCTTTCTAAATAATGAGATGGATGATTTCAGTGCTAAACCTGGCGTTCCTAACATGTTTGGCTTGATAGGTGCAGAAGCAAACGCGATTGCTCCGGGAAAACGTATGCTAAGTTCAATGACCCCTACTATCGTTGAAAAAGATGGCAACTTATGGATGAGCTTAGGAACACCCGGGGGCTCCACAATTATCACTTCTGTATCACAAACCATACTCAACGTTTATGAATTTGACATGACTATGCAGGAAGCAGTAGATGCACCCCGATTTCATCACCAGTGGAAACCTGATGAAATCACGTTTGAAACTATTGGTTTTGAATCTCATGTTCTAGACTCTTTACGAAGACTTGGATACAAAGCAGTGCAGCAAAATTCGAAAATCCTCGGTAAAGTCGATGGCATTTTGAGATTACCTAACCAAAAACTTGAGGGAGGTGCAGATCATCGCGGTGATGATACCGCTGTTGGCTTTTAATGATATGGTTAATTAGACCGATCTTATTGAATTGCAAATATTTAGAAATAAATTTTCAGTTTTTGATAAAATTTTGATGGCTAAAATTCAGTTTTAGTAGAATTTAAAGGAAATATTTTCTATTTTGCCTAACCAATAAATTCAAATTTTTATGTCTGCACTGAAACGTTTATTTGATTTTCCATATTACCAATTAGAAAAATATAATCTTAATGATGCACTAGTCACCAAATATGATGGTGTATGGAAATCCACTTCCTCAAGAGAGTATATAGATCAGGTGAATAAAATAAGTAGAGGATTGCTAAGGTTGGGAGTTCAACCAAATGACAAAGTTGCTCTGATCTCCACCAACAATAGAACTGAGTGGAATATCATGGATATTGGTATCATGCAACTCGGCGCTCAAGATGTTCCTATTTACCCTACAATTTCTGAAGAAGATTATTCCTATGTGCTTAACCACAGTGAATCTGTCTACTGTTTTGTTTCAGATAAGGAAGTCTATGATAAAGTCATGGCTATAAAAGGTGAAGTTGAGTCTTTAAAAGAGGTGTATACATTCGACCGTATTGACGGGGCAAAGAATTGGACAGAGGTTCTTGAACTTGGAGAGGACGACAGCAACCAAAGTGAAGTCCAGTCGCTGATGGATAAAGTAACCGAAGATGATCTAGCAACTTTAATTTACACTTCAGGAACAACAGGCAGACCAAAAGGGGTCATGCTTTCTCATAAAAATATAGCCAGTAATGCCATTCATAGTTCAACCCGTCTTCCGTTAGATCAGGGAAATGCTAAAGCTTTAAGCTTTCTTCCAGTTTGTCACGTTTATGAACGCATGCTGCAATACATGTATCAATTTAATGGCGTGAGTGTTTATTTTGCTGAATCCATAGAAACTATAAGTGACAATTTAAAAGAAGTGAAGCCAGAGGTTATGTCTGCCGTTCCAAGACTGCTGGAAAAAGTCTATGATAAAATTATAGCTAAAGGTGCTGACCTAACAGGTCTAAAGAAAAAACTGTTTTTCTGGGCTGTAGAGCTTGGCCTTCAGTACGAACCTTACGGACAAAATGGCTGGTTATATGAGCAAAAGCTTAAATTAGCTCGCAAATTGATTTTCAGCAAATGGCAGGAAGCCTTAGGTGGTAACCTAAAAGTGATAGCCTCTGGGAGTGCGGCTCTGCAATCCAGACTAGCAAGAGTGTTTAATGCCGCAGGAATGGGCGTCATGGAAGGCTATGGCCTTACAGAAACCTCGCCAGTAGTTTCAGTAAACGATATGCGAAACAAAGGCTTTAAAATTGGAACTGTAGGAAGACCTATCCCAGAAACTGATGTTAAAATTGCTGAAGATGGAGAAATCCTTGTTAAAGGACCTCAAGTGATGATGGGTTACTATAAAGACCAAGAAAAAACAGACGAAGTATTAACCGATGGATATTTTCATACAGGAGATATTGGTGAGATTTGTAAAGATGGATTTCTGAAAATCACAGACCGAAAGAAAGAGATGTTTAAGACTTCTGGAGGTAAGTACATCGCCCCACAAATCATTGAGAATGTCATGAAACAGTCGCGTTTTATCGAACAGATTATGGTCATTGGTGAGGGAGAAAAAATGCCGGCAGCCTTGATACAGCTTAATGAAGAATTTGTGCAAGACTGGGCAGAACGCAAGGGCTTAAACTTAGGAAATTCTTTATCAGAAATGATTCAACACAACGAACTGGTTGAACGTGTCCAGGAGGAAATAGATTTACACAATCAAAAATTCGGTAACTGGGAAAAAATCAAAAAATTCGAATTAACTCCAGATGTATGGAGTATCGAAGAAGAACATCTTACCCCTACCATGAAGCTTAAACGTAGAGTCATAAAAGATAAGTATATGGACTTGTATCGTAAAATTTATTCTTAATCGGAGTAATTAATAAAGTAAAGGAGTCTAAATTTAGGCTCCTTTTTTTATTAAAATTAAAATGTATAACCTCACTTAATCTATGAATCCATCTGCATCAGGTTGGCTATTAAAATGTTTACATCGACTCAAGCAAACCGACCTATTGAGTCTTGATCAATTTCAATTTTATAACATTCTTCGGACTACAGGTTTTATTTATGGCTCTAGTCAAACTCCCCTTATTCCTCTAAGTGATCAGATAAAATATACTCAGGAAGAATTAGACAAAATCAACTTGTTTATTACTTTAGTGTATATCGACTATCAGCATTGTGAAGAGCAGCCAGATCAGGAAATCATCAACAGATTAATAGGTTTCTACGATGCTCTTCATTCCTCTAAAGCCTTTTTAAATTCAGTCTTTAAATTCAAAACCAAAGCAAAACAACAACTGGAGCAGTTCATTCATAAACGGGTTCAAACCAATGAAGGAATCATTCAAAAAAATTTTAGCCATCTTATTACAAATGCACTTTTATTTACTGATGTATTAACTTATGAGCGTACATTAACAACATCTAGTCTTCCAGAGGCCTACGCAAAATCAATTGAAGGTTTACTAATGAACACTGTACTTTTGGCTTTAGAACAGAAGACCAAAAAAGGCACCTATGATCTTTTAATTTTAAAATTATTGAATAGCTCTTTGCGCTATAGCTTTCCAAATTCTGATAAAGCAGTTATAGGCAAGTTAGAATTTCAAAAAGAGTTGAGTAGTTTGGGAAAGCTATACGTATTCGATATAGCTTGTATGGCTGTTTATAGTGATGAAGAAATCGAATTGACAGAATTATCGTTTATGAATAGCCTGGGCTCAGACTTAGATTTAAACTCAGGTCATATCGACCAAAGTATAGAGTTTTTGTATGATTTTGTCACTAAATACAGACATAATATTGCTTACTTTAACTTCAGCAATCCGCTCAATCATTTTTACAAAAAAAACCAAAAGGCTGTCAAGCTACTATTAACAAGAAACAGAAAGCGGTTATACAAGGAAATTATTCAAAGTAAAGAATTGGTCTTTTTGCTTTCTCAATCCAGGTATCGAGAATTAAATGTAGAAGAGAAGGCCAAAGTAAAAACACAACTTTATGATATTTTTAAAAGCATTCCCTCACTTGCTATTTTTGTGCTGCCAGGAGGGAGTGTTTTATTACCTATTATCATAAAATTTATTCCTCAGTTATTACCTTCTGCTTTCAATGAAAACTCAGAGAACAACTAATAACATTGAAAATAATAGATCAAAAGAATTACTAATAGTTTGATAAGTGAAATCATAAGATTATGGTTTTTTTTATTGTTTTAACTTAATGTTCCCACCAGACTTTGATGGGTTTAAATCCAGACGTCCCGTGGGATCGTTGTAATAATAAACATCGCCTCCACTGCTCGTAGATGCACTTAAATTTTTTTGTGGATAAACCGATATTGAAGATCCGGAACTTGCCTTTGCGGTCACGCTTTCTGAGCTTAGGCTTTTTGCATCTATATCTGCTCCGCTGGAAGAGCTAGCTTCAAAACTTGTGGTGGCACCTTCCAGATCTATACTAGAGCCTGATGATGATTCTGCCTTGGTATTAATAGCGTTGATTTGAAGTTCTGCAGAGGATCCACTCGAGCTATCCACAAATATATCATCGGCTTTTACATTTAGTTCTGCTTCAGACCCACTGGAGGTTTCCAGATCCAAAGAAGCGACATCCAGGTCCAATTCTATTTCGGCCCCACTAGACACATCCAGTAGTAAATCATCAGAAGTTAAAACTACCTTAGAGGTCACCTCCGCTCCACTAGATGCTTTCAGTAGGACTAGCCTTTCTGTAAAGAAGATGGTTATTTGTTTAGCGTCGGCACTGGAAATTTGTTTAGTAGAGCTTACTTTTAGCTTTCCTGTGTTATTTTCATAGTCGAAGAATTCAAATAGATTTTCATTAGCTTCTACAATCATATAATTTGATTCTGAAGGCTCTAAAATGATATCCCATCCTCTTTCAACTTGAAGTTCAGTAAATTTATCAAGCATTATCTGCTCTGTGATAATTTCACCTTCACCCTTAACCTTATCTGGGTAATTGAAATTAAAATTACAGCTGGTTAATAAACAGGTGAAGATGATCAGAAATGTGAAAGTTGTTGTTTTCATGGTTTTAGTTATTGGTTGATATTGAATCGGTTATAGTCAGCCTATCGAGGGGCTTCCAAACATTGTCTTTGTAGCCCAAATAGGTGTTATAGTCGGTAGACTTAAAATTTCTTATCCTACTAAATCTCATCAAGCTTTTATCTAAATAGACAATGCGCTCCTCTGGGATATAAACTGTGACATCCACACTAACGCGTTGCTTGAGAAATTCTGGATCGGTCAAAAAGTAATTATCGAGTTCCAAAATTGAATTATCTTCAGTGTAGTTGTATACGATTTGAGCTGCTTCTTCTCTTGCTTTGGACTCCGTTAAGCCAAAGCCTTTTTTGGTAACTCTTACTTTGACTTCATCATCATTTGAAGTTCTAAAATTAACATTCACGTTAGTACTAAATAGTCTGGAATTGTCTTCTTCATCCTTTACAATTTTTTGAGACCTGCTCTTGTTAAAATCATCGGTGTACAAAAGATTGGTATTCATTCTGACGCGGATCGTATCGCTTTTTTTGAGTTGAAGTGAGCTCACCTCTACAACTTCTGCATCTACACTCACCTCCAACTCACGCTTTATGGCTAGAGTGGAAATGATTATGATACAAAGAATCCAAATTCCAACTAAGGTAATATGAGTGATTTTACCTAAGGATTTCAGGTTTCTAAAGAGTAATTTCAAACTCAATACCATCAGGTAAAAGAAAGGTATAGCAGCCACCAAGAAAAACATTATTACTTGAGTCCAATAAGGAGCGCCTAATGAAAATAGTTCCATCTGGTTGAAATCACCGAGCTCGAAAATTGATATCGTTCCAAAACTGAAGAAAAAGATAACTAATCCAACCAGGACAAGACTGGAAATGATCAAGAGAATAATCCCTAAAAATTTAGAGATGAAAAGACCGATGGCTTTCAAAACTTCGCCAAGACCTTCAAAAAACTGATTGACTCCAGATTTGGTTTGTCGACCATATTTATCATAATCTATATCCCCTACTTTATCCGCAAATTTTGAATAGCTTTCCTTAACTTTTTTCTCAATATTGGTCAAATTGACAGGTTCTCCCTGCATGTCCAGTTTTTGAGACGTTGTTTTAGCCGCTGGTATTACAATCCATAAAATGATATAGATACCGACAGTAGCACCAAAAGAAAAGAAAGCAGAAAATATCCAGATGAATCTAATCAATAGTAAATTGAGTCCCAAATAATAATGTAAACCAGCCGAAACTCCGCCCAGATAGTTTCTATCCAGATCACGATATAATTTTCTGGAGCGTCTGGACTTTGTAGATCTACCCGATAGGTCTTCGTCATCATCAATTTTGTAAGCCTCTGGCTCTCCCATGATTTTAATCATGTCTTGAACTTGCTTTATCGTAATCACCTGGTCTTTATGTGCTTGAGATTCAGTAAAAAGCTCTGCTATTCTTGCTTCAATATCCTGTAAGATTTCTTCCTTACTTTCTTCATTGGCCAAGTAGCTTTCTATTGCTTTTAGATAATGGTCGAGCTGTATAAACGCATCTTCATCAATATGAAAAAACACGTTAGCAAGATTAATGTTGATAGTTTTATTCATCGTTAGTTTGTTTTTTTGAAGTAATTGTTGTCACGGCATAACTGAGTTCGGACCAGGTGTCTGAAAGTTCACTTAAAAACTCCTTTCCCTCTTCTGTGAGTCCATAATATTTTCTAGGGGGACCACCTGTCGATTCCTCCCAGCGATAGGTTAAGAGTTTTGCATTTTTAAGTCTGGTGAGCAAAGGGTAAATAGTTCCCTCCACTACTAAGAGCTTAGCCGACTTTAATGTGTCCAGTATTTCTGCAACATAAGCATCGTCATGACTCAATACAGACAATATGCAATACTCCAGAACTCCTTTACGCATTTGGGCTTTTGTATTTTCAATTTTCATATTCTTCTTTTGAAATAATATATAACAAAGATATATCTTTTAAACACTACTTTGCAATACATAGTAATATAAATTAATATTTTATTAACAGTATTATTTTTTAGTAAATTGTTTAAACTCAGCTATAACAACCGTTTCAGAGTATTTAAAGAAATTTGAAAAAATCAGAAATAAGTTGAAATAAATTGATGGGAACTTAAATAAATAAGTATTTTAGATTTAAATACACAAGAAATGAAGTTAACACCATCTAAGATTAATCTATTTTTATTTTCAAAATTACCATCAGCGTGGCTCTGTGGAGTTAGATTAAAGAAAATCAATGAAGAGGTTTGCAAAACCACTGTGACTCATAGATGGATCAATCAGAATCCCTTTAACAGTATGTATTTTGCAGTACAGGCAATGGCATCAGAACTCAGTACTGGGGCCATTGTGATGAAGGAAATACAAGATTCAGGATTACCTATCTCTATGCTTGTAGCAGAAAATTCATCGGCCTTTCATAAAAAAGCAAAAGGTAGAATCACATTTACCTGCGAAGATGTAGCTTTAGTAAAAACAAAGATTCAAAACTGCCTTACAAATCCAGATGGTGAAAAATTTTGGATGACTTCCGTGGCAGAGAATGAAAATGGGGACGTTGTTTCTGAATTTAAATTTCTTTGGACGGTAAGAAAAAAGTAATTTATACCAGCTATTTATTTATTTTATGATGAATATCATAAAATAAATATCACTTTATTGTTATATTAGTAAAAATTATTAAATGGAAAACTTTTACTTAATTTAAAATTTTATACCCATGCCCAGAGCCATGTTTGAATACACAAAAGAAATTTTGAAAAAAGTGAGTTTTGATCCTAACCTATTTTGCAAAGAATTAAAAAAAGCAACTGAGCGTTTATTGCCTTACGAACTAGAAGAATTAAGGGATTTTATTATCAGTCTCACTCAGGCAAATCCTTCCCTAAAACAATGTATGGTCTATTTGGATTAATAATTGAGTTTTAAAATACTTTAATCCACTATTTCTTAATTTGAAATAGTGGATTTTTCATTTATACGTACCTTTACCTAAAAAGTTAAATGTCAAAAATAATAGCCTTTACAGGATCCAATTCCTCTACATCGATAAACGATCAACTTCTTAAATATTCACTTCAGCATTTTGAACACAATCAGGTGGATTACATCGACCTTAAAGCCCTAAATGTTCCTATATATTCTGAAGATATTGAGCAGGAATATGGAATTCCAGATCCTATTCAAAACTTAAGGTCTACTATCGATTCTGCTGATGCCTTGGTGGTAGCAATCAATGAGCATAATGGGACCATGTCTGCGTTTTTTAAAAATATTACCGACTGGTTATCCAGAACAGGAAGTTATCTTGAGGGTAAAGTCATTTTCCTTTTATCCACCTCTCCAGGTGAAGGTGCTGCAAGAAATTGCATGGAATATACCGTTGCCAATTTTCAAAAATTCGGTGGACAAATCGATCAGACCTTCAGTGTTCCTTCCTTTCAAGATCATTTTCAAGATGGAAAATTAGCAGACGAATTACATAAAGATCTAATGACATCCATAACTGCATTTGAAAATAATTTGAAGTAAGATTGAGAACAATAACAAAATTTTCAATTTCAGAAGAACCTAAGTTTAAAGAAAAACTCTTTCGCTGGGGGAAACAATTTGAAGAACTTGTCTATCTGGATTCCAACCGAAATGAACATCTGTATAATGACTTTGAGGCCATAATGGCTGTTGAGGCATTCACGGCTTTAAAAACCGATGATCATCTTGCTTTCGATAGTCTAGAGGACTACCAATCTACAACTAAGGATTGGTTGTTTGGGTATTTCAGTTATGATCTTAAAAATGATACCGAAGCGATCTCATCAAAAAACGATGACCTGCTTGATTTTCCAGAACTTTACTTCATTCAACCTAAAAAAATCTGGTTCATCAAAGGAGACTATGCAGAAGCGCATTACCTCAACCTAGTTGATGATGAAATTGAATCTGATTTCAGTGCCATACGACATACGAAGTTAACCCAAACGAATTACAGCTGGTATCCATTTTCACCTCAATGGACAAAAGAAGAGTATATTGATAAAGCTGATTCCATCCTTAAACATATTCTTCGCGGAGATATTTATGAAGTCAATTTTTGTCAGGCCTTCAGCGCTAACAACCTAAATATTGATGCTCACTCCACATTTGAACATCTCAACTTAAAGTCCAAGGCTCCATTTTCAAGTTTTTTTCAGGTAGAAAATTTTCATGCGCTTTGTGCCAGCCCGGAGCGATTCCTTAAAAAACAAGGAGACACCCTGATTTCACAACCGATAAAAGGAACATCCAAACGTGGCACATCCACTACTGAAGATGATCTTCTAAAGCAAAACTTAAGCGACGACCCCAAAGAGATTTCTGAAAACGTGATGATAGTAGATTTGGTGAGAAACGACTTGTCTAAAACAGCTATAAAAAATTCGGTAGAAGTGGAAGAGCTCTGTAAGGTCTACACCTATGAACAGGTACACCAGATGATTTCTACCATTACATCCAAAGTGAAACCTGAAGTCACCGTGACAGAAATTATAAAATCTTTATTCCCGATGGGAAGCATGACTGGCGCGCCTAAATTATCTGCTATGCAGATTGCAGAAACTTATGAATCGACAAAGCGAGGTTTATACAGTGGTTCTATAGGATATATCACACCAGAAAATGACTTCGATTTTAACGTTGTCATTAGAACTCTACTCTACAATTCAGAACGTGAACACCTCTCTTATATGGTAGGTAGTGCCTTAACCGCTCAAGCTGATCCAGAAAAAGAATACGAAGAGTGCCTCGTTAAAGGAAAAGCGCTACAATATGTTGTTAATGCTACAGCTGTTACAGAGGATTAAAGCAATAAAGCTTAATTTTGCACTTTCCAATGATACAAGAACGTTTTCATCAATATATCGCTTCTGACTTTCCAGAACTCTTTGAAACTCCATTTCTTATTGCGATAAGTGGAGGTGTTGATTCTGTGGTGCTTGCCCATTTGTGTTTTGAATTAAAATTAAATTTTGCTCTGGCGCATTGCAACTTTAAACTAAGATCAGAGGAAAGTGAAAAGGATGTAGCGCTTGTAAAACAGCTTGCAGAACAATTGAACTGTGAACATTTCAAAAAGAATTTTGAAACTGAAGCTATTGCCGAACAGCAAAAGGAATCTATTCAAATTACAGCCAGAAATTTGCGATACCAGTGGTTTGATGAATTGATTAAATCTACTCCTTACACCTTACTACTCACTGCTCATCATCTTAATGATAGTCTAGAGACCTTTATCATCAATTTATCTCGTTCTACCGGCATTAAAGGTTTAACAGGAATTCCTAGCCATAAGGGATACATTCGTAGGCCTCTACTAATATTTAGCAAAAAAGAAATTAAAGATTTTGCGATCAACCAGAATATAGAATGGAGGGAAGACCAAAGCAATACAAGTCCTAAGTATCTAAGAAACAAGATAAGACATCAAATTGTACCCGAATTGATGGGACTTAGTCCAAATTTTCTAAACAACTTTGATTCCAGTCTACAGAAAATTAAAGAGGCAGAACATCTGTTAGAAGACTATACGAATTTACTCTTCAAAACACTTGTTAAAGAGAAAAAGGACTGCTATGAAATCGATATTGAAAAATTAAAACAATACCCCAACCAAAAAGCGGTTTTATATCAATTATTGGATAGTTTTGGCTTCAAAGAATGGAATGACGTATATCACCTGATACACTCACAAACGGGGAAATATGTTGAATCCCCAACACATAGATTATATAAAGATCGAAATAAATTAGTTTTGACCACAAGGTCTGCTACATCGTTTAATTCGATAATTATTGATGAAGATCAATCTAAAGTTCAAGTTGGCGATCTTAGATTGCAACTCTCTAAAGTTGATAAACTAGGGGATTTGGACTCTAACCTAGCTTATTTTGATTTGGCTAAACTTAAGTTTCCCTTAAGTTTAAGATCTGTAAATAAAGGAGATGCTTTTTATCCGTTTGGTATGAAAGGCAAAAAGAAATTAAGCGATTTTTTAAAAGATAAAAAAGTGAGTCCTCATCAAAAACCTAATCAGCTAGTACTTTGTAATGGCAACGACGACATTATCTGGGTACTCAATTTAAGAACTGACAATCGTTACAAAGTGGATCAAACCACCGATAAAATTTTAAAAATAGAATTTCTGAAATGATCAAATATTTCGCCTTTACACTCTGCTTTCTATTGATGACCTCCACTGGCTGGTCACAGTTCGGGTTCGAACAGCAAAACACAGCTGAAAACCCCTCAAGCTGGACCGCAAAGGTCGATAAAGAATCAGACAGTGTCTATACAGTTATGATTACAGCTAAAATTGAAGACAGCTGGCACCTGCCTTCTCAAACTGAATTAAAAGAAGATGAAAACGGTCCTATTCCTACAGAATTTAATTTCGACTATGATACCACCCAATTAAAAAAATTGGGGTTAACGAAAGAGCCAGAGGGCATCACTAAGTTTGACGAGATTTTCAAAACTGAATTAACCTATTTTGAAACTGAAGCCAGATTTACCCAGCGCTTCAAGATACTTAACAAAGAAGGAAACTTAGATTTGGAGATCCTGTTTATGATTTGTAATGACGAAATGTGTCTCCCCCAGGATCAGAAACGTTTCAATTTTAAAATACAGCAAGGTGTATTAATCGTTGCTGAGACCAAAGCCATCGAAATAAAGGATAAAGACAGAGTAAGCACTGAAGCACTTAAGCTGGACTTAAAAGGGAAAGGCGAATTCAAATTAAATTCAGAAGAGGGAGAAGATAGTAATCTAACTCTGTTTTTTTTAGGGTTTATTGGCGGACTCATTGCCTTATTAACGCCTTGTGTTTTTCCTATGATCCCACTTACGGTTTCATTTTTCACCAAAGGTGCGAAAACCAAAAAAATTGGATTGATCAACGCCATTCTGTATGGAGCCTTTATCTTTTTAATCTATTTATTACTCAGCTTACCCTTTCACCTCATCGATTCTGTAAATCCTGAGATTCTAAATAACATTTCGACCAACCCCGTCTTAAATGTAGTGTTCTTCGTCATTTTCATCGTATTTGCCTTCTCCTTTTTTGGGTATTATGAAATTACCCTTCCAAATTCGTGGAGCAGTAAACTCGATCAAAAAGCAACAAGTGTAGGTGGGGTTATAGGGATCTTTTTTATGGCACTTACTCTGGCCCTGGTTTCCTTTTCTTGTACTGGCCCTATTTTAGGGTCATTACTGGGCGGCTCTCTTACTGCCGATGGCGGTGCAACCATGTTAACCTTTGGCATGGGTGGCTTTGGACTGGCGTTAGCTCTGCCCTTCGCTCTTTTTGCTTTGTTTCCCAACTGGCTCAACTCCCTGCCAAAAAGCGGCGGCTGGCTTAACACGGTAAAAGTCGTTTTAGGTTTCCTAGAGTTAGGATTGGCCTTCAAATTTTTATCTAATGCAGATTTAGTAGAGCATTGGGGCGTTTTAAAGCGAGAGGTCTTTATCGGGATCTGGATGGTTATAGGAATTGCGATGGCACTGTATCTTTTCGGAAAAATCAAATTTCCACACGAAAGTCCTCTTCAAAAACTAAATAAAGGACGCGTGTTGGTAGGTGTACTCACGTCGGCCTTTGTGATCTATTTAATACCTGGCCTCACCAATACATCGAGTGCTAACTTAAAGTTATTAAGCGGCTTCCCTCCTCCTCTGTTTTATAGTATCTATGATAAAGAAACCGAAGGTCCGCTTGGCTTAAAGGCCTATAAAGATTTTAATGAAGGACTTCAAGCTTCTAAAGCTCAAAACAAGCCAATTTTGCTAGACTTCACAGGTTGGGCCTGCGTTAACTGTAGAAAAATGGAAGAACAGGTTTGGAGCGTCTCTGATGTTTATGAAACTATAAAAAATGATTATATCCTTATTTCACTTTATGTGGACGATAAAGAAAAGTTAGGTGATGAAGATAGGTTCAACTTTGAAAGGGCAAATGGTTCTGTGAAAAAAATTCGTACAATAGGCGATAAATGGGCTACCTTCCAAACCCTGAACTTTAGAAATAACTCACAACCTTATTACGTGCTCCTCTCGCCAGATCTTGAATTGCTGAATGAAACCATCGCCTACGAACCATCATCTGAAGCCTACTTAAATTGGTTGCAAACAGGATTAAAAAACTATCTAGCTAAAAAAGATAAAGCTGAATAGCTTTATCTTTTTTGAGTGTTTGAGTATTTAGGTTTTGCTTATAAGGCCACTTCGAGTTGATTTCTTACAATATCATCAAAAGTTTCACGCTGTCTTATGAGATGCGCTTTACCTTTGTGCCAAAGCACTTCTGGCGGTCTAAATCTTGAATTATAATTACTGGCCATCGAGTAACAATAGGCGCCAGCATTTTTAAAAGCTAATATATCACCTTCACTTATTTCTGAAATCATTTTGTTATTGGCAAAGGTGTCTGTTTCACAAATATAACCTACGACAGAATAAAATCTCTTATTTCGCTCTGGGTGAGTAATGTTGAATATTTCATGGTTGGATCCGTAAAACATAGGACGAACCAAGTGATTGAAACCCGAATCGATCTGAGCAAACACAGTAGACGTCGTCTGTTTAACAACATTAACTTTAGCCAAAAAGAATCCAGCCTCGCTAACAAGAAATTTACCTGGTTCGAAGGCAAGCGTTAATTCCTTTCCATACGATTTACAAAATTCATTAAATCGCTTGGTAAGTTTGGTCCCTAGTTCTTCTACATTGGTTTCAATATCACCTTCAGAATAAGGAACTTTAAAGCCACTACCAAAATCTAGAAATTCGAGGTTGTCAAACTTAGAAGCCACATCAAATAGAATCTCTGCAGCATGAAGAAAGACACCAATATCTAAAATATCACTTCCAGTGTGCATGTGAATTCCGTTGATAGTCATTCCTGTGTTCTCAACTATACGTAATACATGTGGCATCTGGTGTATTGAAATACCAAACTTAGAGTCGATATGACCAACTGAAATATTGGTATTACCACCAGCCATCACATGCGGATTGATACGAATACACACAGGCACATCTGGGTGTTTTGCCCCAAACTGTTCCAAGATTAACAGGTTATCGATATTGATTTGAACACCTAGTTCAACGGCTTCTTCGAGCTCCTGCATAGATACGCCATTTGGTGTAAAAATTATTTTTGCTGGGTCAAAGCCTGCAGCTATACCTAATTTTACTTCCTGAATAGAAACGGTATCTAAAGCACTGCCTAGTTGATTAAATAACCTAAGAATACTAAGATTAGATAAGGCTTTTACGGCATAGTGAAGTCTTAAATGTTTGACCTTTTTAAAAGCATCTGTAAGACGTTTATATTGATGTGTGATTTTTTCTGAATCATAAACGTAAACGGGGCTACCGTGTTCCTGTGCCACTTTTAAAAGGTCTGAGTGTTTCATTTTGTGTTAATTAAAAAATAAAAGTTTTAGAATTGAAATTTCAATCCGGCTAAAATAAAAAAGTTATTTGATTGAGGTACTAAACGGTTGATTAAGATTTAACCGCACAAGACTTAGCTAGCTTTGCCTTTTTGTACTTGATTGCTTTAGTGATAAAGACTTGTTTAAATTTAGATGTTGAGGACTTCAAAAGAAACCCGCAAAATTTTGCGGGAGATAATTGTTGTATTATAAATTGTAATATGATCATTTTATTGTTTTAAGCATTATAATATTTACTTCTCCAGATAGCTGTATTGAAATTCTTTCCTTTGGCAAATCCATAATAAAGCGCAATACCACCTATCCATTTAAACATGAATATGAAGAGTAAGAAAAACTCTGTAGTGATATTGTCCTGACTCATAAAAAATCCACTTGGGACTAATGATGTACAGATGAGTGCAGACAATAACACAAAACACATAAAGTTTTCGAACGTCTTAAAAGGCCACATCATAAGACGTCTGAATGGACTCAAATCATTACCCCACTTATGGATTAAATAATAATAATCATTACCAATAGGAGCAAACAATAAAGGATCGTCGGCGTTTTCTAATTTAAAGAGTTTGGAAGGAGCCATGATTTTGAATCCCTTGAGGTTCGTCTCATGTTCTTCTTCCAATGTTTTTATTTTAGACAAAGCTTCGTAAGGTAGCTTACCCTTGAAATATTTAGAATCTAAGAATCTAAGTCTGTAATTGACGCAGATTTTCTCAATCTGACTGATATGATATATTTCGCTGGACTCAAGTTTATCAAAATTAAAATCATTTGAGGTTGAAGCATCTCCTGAAACTACCTCGTTCAAGATTTCATCATTTCTATCATCAACAGATTGAAGAACATCCTGAACCTGTTTCAAAATTTCTTCGTTGGAAGTGGTTTTGAATTTAGCCTTGTTCAGTTGAGTCTTGAGATTTGTTCTTGGAAACATCATATATCTTTTTCTACATTCGATATAAAAGTAATAAGTAAGTTAAGTTCAAACAATTAGAAAATCAAATTTTAACATCAGTTAAGCATTAATTCAATACATCTAAACCTCAGGGTTCAGGCGAATAAAGTTATAGACCCCTCTGCCTTCTGCTATCGGATTCTTATCTAAATCGGATTCAAGGTAAGATGTCATGCTTGCCACAAAAATACGGGACCCTAATCTCATGGTTTTACCCTCTACAATTATTGCTTCTGCATAAGCCGGAGAAAGGAAATCAACTCGGATGTCTATAGTCGCCATTTTGTCTTTAATCGAGGTCAAATGTGTGCCTCCTACAATACCACCTACGGAGTCCATCACCGTAGTAATAATACCACCATGCCACCGATTGGACCTTATATCCCCCACAACTTCTGGCCTAAAGGGGACTTTTACCTTGACAAAATCTATTTCAATATGAAGTAATTGAAGACCTAAGAACTTATGTATAGGAACAATCTCTTCGATCATTTTTTTTACAAATTCATCGTTTAAATCCATAGAACTAAGTTAAATAAAAATCCCTATGACCAGGTGTCATAGGGATTAAGTTGATGATATACTAGTTTCAATAATTGGTATTGTGTTATCTTAAGGTAGCCCCAAAATTGGTTTCAAATTGCGTCTGAAGCTTTTTCATCACCTTATCGACCTGCTTATCGGTTAAGGTCTTTTTATCATCCATAAACCTGAAGCGTAACGCATAACTCTTTTTCTGCTCGGGTAACTTGTCACCTTCATATACATCAAACAAATCCACTTCTTTAAGGATCTTTTTGTCGGTTTTGAAAGCAAGCGCCTTAAGGTCATCAAATTTTATGTGATCGTCCAAAAGTAAAGCAAAATCCCGCTGTGTTGATGGAAACTTTGGGATGTCTTTTATCTTCATCTGCTTCTTTTGTAATTGATTCAAGACAGCATCCCAATGAATATCTGCATATAACACCTCTTGTTCGATATCAAAATGAGACAAAATATTGGTTTTAACTCTCCCAAATTCTACAATCGGTTCATTCTTAAATTGTCCTGCTAAACCTTCAGACAAAGAGTCGGATGTTACAGACCTATATTCCAAATCAGTTAAACCGAGCTTTTCAAAAATTCTTTCCAGGTAGGCTTTTAACTCAAAGAAATTTGTTTTTTTTGAGGGCGTTGCCCAGCTTTCTGTTGATTTATTACCAGAGATGAAAAGTGAAAAGTGCTTAAATTCCTGATAATCGCCATCTATTTTATGATAGGTCTTTCCAACTTCAAAAAACTTGATGTCTGTTTTCTTTCGATTGATGTTATAGCTCACAGATTCCAGACCAGAAAACAACATAGACTGACGCATAACGCCTAGATCACTACTCAGCGCATTCAATATATCGACATTATGTTCTTCCTTTAAGTCTTCTGAGAGTTCAACGTAAGCCTTGGTGGTAAGAGAATTAGACATTATTTCATAAAACCCTTGTGAGACCAACTGATTGGCTATTTTATTCTGAAGTTTGTAATCGTCATAAATTGAAGAGTTAGCAACAGAGACATTGAATTTACTATCAGATTCAATATTATTGTATCCGTAAACTCTCAAAATTTCTTCTATAACATCCACTTCACGTTGCACATCTACTCTGTAAGCAGGAATGGTTAAACCTAACCCACTTTCAGACACATTATTTACTTTGATATCTAGAGAAGTAAGAATAGTTTTAATGACCCCCGTATCGATTTCCTGACCGATGAGTTGGTTGATTTTATCAAAAGTTAAAAAGACTTGAAAATCTTCTATTTTATTTGGATAAAAATCATCTATGTCACTGGATACCACTCCACCAGCTATTTCCTGGATCAAGACCACAGCTCTTTTTAAGGCAAATTCAGTGATATTAGGATCTATTCCACGTTCGAAACGAAACGAAGCATCGGTATTGAGACCATGACGCTTGGCGGTTTTTCTAACGCTTACCGGATTAAAATAAGCACTTTCAAGAAAAATATCGGTTGTACTCGTAGTCACTCCAGAATCTATACCACCAAAAACCCCGGCAATACATAGCGGCTTCTCAGCATCACAAATCATGAGGTCTTCTTCGTGAAGCTCTCTCTCCACTCCATCCAAGGTGGTAAACTTAGTTCCAGACTTAAGCGTTTTTACAACGATTTTATTGTTCTTGACTTTATCTAAATCAAAAGCATGAAGAGGTTGGCCCAACTCATGCAGTACATAGTTTGTTGCATCTACGACATTATTTTTAGGATTAATACCTATAGCCTTTAATTTGTTTTTTAACCAGTCCGGAGATTCTTTTACTTCCAGTCCAGATAGGGTGACTCCGCAATATCTTGGAGCTAATTCAGAATTCTTGACATCGATGCCTACTCTTAAACTTCTGTTATCCACATGAAAACTGCTTACAGAAGGTGTATCTAAGGCTATGTTGATTTCATTTTGAATAAGGCCAGCTCGCAAATCTCTAGCGACTCCCCAGTGACTCATAGCGTCGGCACGATTTGGGGTAAGACCGATTTCAAATACGTGATCTTTTTCAACTGTAAAGACCTGATTGAGGGGAATCCCCGGAATCAAATTTTTATCTAAAATCATTATCCCATCATGACTCTTACCGAGACCTATTTCATCTTCGGCACAAATCATGCCCTCACTAACCTCACCTCTTATCTTTCCTTTTTTGATTTTCCAGGCTTCACCTTTATCATCATAAAGCGTTGTACCGATAGTGGCAACAGGTACATTTTGTCCTTTATCTACATTGGGTGCTCCACAAACAATAGATAGCAATTGATCTTCTCCTACATTTACTTTGGTAAGCTTCAATCTGTCTGCATTGGGATGCGGTTCACAAGACTCCACGTGTCCAACCACAATCCCTTCCAATCCACCTTTGATCGATTCAAAATTGCTAATCCCCTCTACTTCTAGGCCAAGATCTGTAAGTAAAACTTCAGACTCTGCAGCGGTCCACTTCGTATTCACAAATTGCTTTAACCAGTTATAAGAAATCTTCATAATTTTTATCTATAGAACGCGCAAAGATAAGAAACCCGCTTAGCTCAAAAAATTTTTATTCGTCTTTAATTAGCGTAAATTAGCTCAAAAATTATTTTTATGAAATCATTACTTACCCTTTTATGTTTGAGTTGTTCATCATTAATTTTTGCTCAAGTCGATACTAGAGTTTATGATATAATTGATGATGTATCCTCAACTCAACTCGAAAGCTATGTGCAAGAACTAGTCAATTTTGGAACTCGTAATACCTTTAGTGACACCGACAGCGATACCCGAGGAATTGGAGCGGCGAGACGCTGGATCAAATCAGAATTTGAGTCGATCTCGTCTGACTGTAATAACTGTTTAGAGGTTTTCTTTCAAGGTGAAACAGTCACTCCAGAAGATGGACGAAGAGTTCCTAAAACTGCAGAAATCCTTAATGTTGTAGCCATACAAAAAGGTAAAAAATACCCTGACTCCTATATCATTATGAGCGGAGATATAGATTCCAGAGCTTCGGATACACAGGACTTTACAACTGATGCTCCAGGAGCCAATGATAATGCCACAGGCATGGCAGGAACCATGGAAGCAGCAAGAATATTATCTCAGTATGAGTTTGATCATAGCATCGTTTACGTAGGCTTAAGTGGCGAAGAACAAGGTTTATTTGGTGGTCAATTTCTGGCTAAATATGCCAAAGAAAAGAATTGGGATATCATTGGAATTATCAACAATGACATGATCGGTAATATTGAAGGAGTGGATGGCGTGATTGATAATAGAACCTTTAGAATTTTTAGCGAAGCTTACAACCCTACCGAAACCGACAGAGAACGACAAATGAAGCGCTACTACGGCGGTGAAGTGGATGGAAATTCTAGACAACTAGCCAGATATGTTTACAATACCACTCAAACCTACATGCCAGAAATGAATCCTATGATGATTTATCGTTTGGATAGGTTTGGTCGAGGAGGCCATCATAAGCCTTTTAATGATCTTGGTTATGCCGGAATTAGAATCATGGAAGCTCATGAAAATTATACTCAGCAACATCAAGATATCAGAACCGAAAATGGCATCGACTACGGCGATGTGATTGAACACGTCAATTTTGATTACGTCAAAAAATTAACGGCAGTTAACGCTATAAATCTGGCGAATTTGGCGTGGGCTCCTGCTGCTCCTAGTGAAGTTTCTATTGGTGGTATGGTAGAGCCTTCTGTCAAATTAAAGTGGAAACACGAAAATGCAAATGATGCTAAAGGATATAAGGTTTACTGGAGGTCTACCACCTCTCCTACCTGGGATCATTTTAGATACGTAGAGGATACTAATGAAGTCACCTTAGATGGAATCGTTATTGATAACTTTTACTTTGGTGTTGCTGCGGTTGGTAAAGATGGACACGAGAGTGTAGTCGTTTTCCCGAGTCAAATTATGAGATAAACTCAAAACATTATAAACTATAAAAGGTCTTATCGAAAACGATAAGACCTTTTTTTTGTTTAAAATCCAAAACCAATTCTAATGGCCGGATAGGTTTGTTCTGAGGATATATAAAGTTGTGGTGAAATTGTAATATAATTACCAGCTTCCCAATTCACGCCAAATCTAAATGTATCGTCATCAAACATATCGCCGTTTTGAGAAATCAAGTAACCAAATTCTAAACCTACCCAATTGGTATCATTTTCATCATTTGAAAAGTTTCGACGGTAACCAAGGTTTAAAAAACTATTGATATCGTTGGACGAACTTTCATTAAAATCGTAAAATAGGTTATATGCTAAATAGTATTGATTTCTGAGCATCCCTTTACTTGTAGCCCCAAAACCAAGTTCTCCTGTAAGATCGATAACTGGATCATTTTTTATTAAACTTGCTCCAACACCAGCTTTTATAAAAATTACTTGAGAAGTATTACCAATCCTATAATCCTCATTTTTAATGAGACTATCATTTTCAAACACATATTTGAATAATTTCAATTTTCTACTATTATTAGCACTAGAGGAACCGACTGCTTCCACTACTTTGGTTATTAAATTTTCTGAAATTAAATTTTCCTGATTATCAAATTCAATAGACATGTAATATTTATCTGAAGATACTTGACATATATTATCAAATTGATAGGGCTTATATTCACCGTTTTCCCAAATTATTGTTTCTACTTTTTTTTCAGTCTTAATTGTAAGCTTTTCTTGAGGTTTATAAGAAATGGTGTATGGTGAGTTTTGAGGAATATCTTGATTAACCTTCAAGATGTTCTGTAATTTTTTAAGGTCATCACCAACATCTTTCTTCAAGTTTGTATAATTATATATACTCATTTGTACCACTACTTGACTATCTATCTCAACAATTAAAGAATCAATAGATGGTTTTTGTGCGAAACAAAGATTAGTGAATAGAAGAAGTAACGTAATTATGAATATTTGCTTTAGATTTCTCATTTTTAGTTAATTAAGTTAATAATAAATAGATGCATTTTATAACATTGAATTAATTAGAGAAGATGCTACTGAGCGCTATAACTTTCTCTTTTGATTTTGAATTTTTTCCTCCGAATTGTATTCTAAGCCTTTTATTATCTTTAGTTTTTATGACTTCTTCTGATTTTATGATAATGTTTTTTTGAAAAATTAGTTTTAAATTTTTATTTACATCTTTTAAATTAGAATCAAATTCAGCTAGTTCAGAAGCATTCCCTATTAATTTACCTTCAGGTATCATATTTGTCAAAACATCAGCTGCATTTGTGTTCTTGTAGTCTTTTCCACTCTCAGAATTTGAACTTTGTCCATTTGCAATTGATGATTTTAATAAAGAGTCGGTTTCTTTTTCAACATAGACAATCTGCTTTATATACACCGTATCCTTTATATACTTGGTGTTGACAAATGAACTAGTTTCAGACTTGATTGTCTCTACAAAAACGGTGTCAGCTTTTTGGCTAGCTAAACTCAGACTCAGGTTTTTAATTAATTGCAAATTTCGATTTTCAGTTTTTAATTGATCGTTGGTTTCTACTAGCCTTTCTACAGAGCTTTTATACTTCAAATTTGAATAGGACAGTACAGACAAAAAGATTAAGAGGATTATACTTGCTGCTGATAAAATGCGATAAAAAAGCGGAATAACTTTCTTTTGAGGTTTAGTCTTGACTTTATCCCATACCCTCGCTTTTGAGAGTTCAGCATCAGAGTCATAAAAATCTTCTGATTCGTTAATCGCTTTTTTAATCAATGCATCTAGCTTATGCTTTTCCATTGTCCTTTATTTTATTCATTTTCTTAATAATGTCTAATCGTGCTTTTCTTAATTGTGATTTTGACGTGTTTTCTGAAATATTTAGTAAATCTGAAATCTCTCTATGAGAATATCCTTCAATCGCAAATAAATTAAACACCAGTCTATATCCACTTGGCATGCTTTCTATGATATAGTAAATCTGCTCAACGTCTATGTTGGTTAAGTTATAATCAAATTCTGAATCTGTTGAAAGTTCAGGAATATGGTCATCATATTTAACTTGGTCTCTTTTCTTAACAAATCGAATCGATTCATTAATCACAATAGTTTTAATCCATTTGGTGAAGGTTAGTTCGCCACGAAATTCAAGCTTTTCAATATTTTCAAAAATCTTGGTAAAAGAAATGATGAGTACATCTTCTACATCATTGTGATTATTTAGTATTCGTCTTGAGATATTGTACATGTGTTTATAATACATATCAAACAAGACATTTTCAGCAAATTGATTACCGGACCTACATCCTTCAATGATTTTAATAAGTTCCAAGCGCTACTATTCTTGTTTTTATTAATAACACCATTTTCTTGCATAAGGTTGCCTGATGTGAATTAATAATTTAGAAAATGACTAATTTATCAGCTAATTTCATTGGTAAGGAATTCGATATTTCTAAGAAAAAATATCAATAAAACTAAAAAAGGTCTTATCGAAAACGATAAAACCTTTTTTTTGGGTGGAAGATGGGGCTCGAACCCACGACCCCTGGTACCACAAACCAGTGCTCTAACCAACTGAGCTACATCCACCAGTTGTCTTTTAAGACGCTGCAAATTTAATATAAAATTGCGTTCTACAAAACCTTTTCTCTAAAATAGAATAAAAATATGCCTGGGAAGATATCCCATTCAACCTAATGCGGAATGGGATATTGATAAGTGCTTCACTTATAGCGTTATTGAATTCTACTTTTCTAAATAGGGCTCTACTTTTTCTTTAATTTCTTCTACTATGCTCGGATCCAATAGTGTTGACACGTCTCCGATCTGATGTCCTTCATTAGATGAAATTTTTCTCATAATTCGTCGCATGATTTTTCCGCTTCGCGTTTTAGGCAATCCTGATACGAAATGAATACGATCTAGCTTGGCGATTGGCCCTATTTTACTGGCTATAAGCTGGTTAATTTCCTTGCTCAAATTTTCTCTGTTTCTGGATTCACCATCAGTTTTTAAAATAACAAATCCTGCTAAGGCATTACCCTTCACATTGTGTGGGAATCCAATGATGGCAGATTCAGCAACCGCAGGATGTTCATTGATCGCATCCTCTATTGGTGCAGTTCCCAAATTATGTCCAGACACAATGATGACGTCGTCTACTCTACCTGTAATTCTGTAGTAGCCAACCTCATCTCGTAAAGCGCCATCCCCGGTAAAATAAACATTTTTGAAGGCGGAGAAGTAAGTTTCCTTATATCGCTTGTGATTGCCATAAACGGTTCTGGCCATACTAGGCCATGGATGCTTGATGCAGAGTCGACCTGAGACCGAATTCCCTTCGATTTCATTTCCATTCTCATCCATCAATGATGGCTGTATGCCTGGTAATGGAAGTGTAGCATAGGTTGGCTTGGTAGGAGTAACAAACGGGATTGGAGAAATCATAATCCCTCCGGTTTCGGTTTGCCACCAGGTATCGACAATAGGGCATGTTTTCTTACCAATATTTTCGTTATACCAATTCCAGGCTTCTTCATTGATAGGTTCTCCGACACTTCCTAAAACTTTTAAAGAAGATAAATCGTATTTGTTAACATGTTCAATATCCTGTTTAGCTAAAGCTCTTATCGCCGTGGGAGCCGTATAGAACTGATTCACTTTATACTTATCTACAATTTCCCAGAATCGACCGAAGTCAGGATAAGAGGGCACCCCCTCAAACATAAGTGTTGTAGCCCCATTCAATAATGGACCGTAAACAATATAGGAATGACCAGTAATCCAGCCAATATCAGCAGTACACCAATACACATCATTTTCCTGATACTGAAATACATTTTTGAACGAAAATGCGGAGTAAACCATATATCCAGCTGTGGTATGCACCATTCCCTTTGGTGTTCCCGTTGAACCAGAGGTGTATAAAATAAATAGCATGTCTTCCGCATCCATAACTTCAGCTTCGCAGATATCGTCGACTTGTTTTAATTCATCGTGAAGCCAAACGTCTCGATTATTGATCATGTCCACTTTACCAAATGTTCGCTTAGCTACCAACACACATTCTACTGAAGGAGTACTTTCCAGGGCTTCATCTACAATTCCTTTTAAATCAATACTCTTGGATCCACGGTAGGATCCGTCTGAAGTAATCACCATTTTACAATCTGAGTCATTAATTCTCGAAGCCAGTGCAGACGCCGAAAATCCAGCAAAAACAACAGAGTGCACCGCACCTATTCTAGCACAGGCCAAAGTAGCGATAGCCAATTCAGGAATCATAGGGAGATAAATACAAACGCGGTCGCCTTTCTGTATGCCATTCTTTTTAAGCACATTAGCCATTTTATTCACCCGTTGAGATAATTCGCTGTAAGTGATGTGTAAAGCTTCTTCTTCTGGATTATTAGGCTCCCAAATAATCGCTGTTTTATCTGCTCTGGTCTTCAGGTGTCTGTCAATTGCATTTTCGGTAATGTTGAGTTTTGCCCCTTCAAACCAGGTCACTTTAGCTTCTTCTGGGTTCCAGTTTAAGACAAAATCCCACTTTCGTTTCCATTCAAAATTGCGTTCTGCAATGGTGTTCCAGAAATTCTCAGGATCGTTTTGAGATATTCGGTATACATCCATGTACTTGGCCAACGAATCAATATTATAATAGCTTTTGGTAAGCGCCTTTAGAGATTGAGTTACCTGATCTTTGTTCTTACTAAACGCTCCAATCTTTTGTTGATTAAAAGTTTCAATAATCTCGCTTATCACCATCGGGTCCTCAATGGTAGAGGGTAATTTGTAAGGCTCTCCTGCCACTAATTTTCTTAAGGTTCGTCTTAATATTTTGCCACTTCGTGTTTTTGGTAAGCGTTTAACCATCACCACTGTTTTTAAGGAAGCGATAGGACCAACTTTATCTCTGACCAACTGAACGATTTCCGTCTCCATTTTATAAGATTCATAATCTTCTTCTCCTGTTTTAGGTACTACAATTGCTAAAGGTATTTCACCTTTCAAATCATCTGCAAGGCCTACCACTGCGCACTCAGCTACAGAAGAATGCTGAGATACCACTTCTTCCAGTGCCGCTGTAGAAAGTCGATGTCCTGATACATTAATGACATCATCGATTCGTCCGGTTATAAACACATAACCATCTTCATCTATATAGCCTCCATCTCCAGAAAAATAGTATCCTGGAAATTTACTTAAATAACCGTTTTTATAACGTTCGTGATTTTGCCAAAGGGTCTGCATAAAGCCAGGAGGCAGCGGTAATTTGGAACAGATATATCCCTCTGCATTAGGCCCAAGCTGCTCACCATCCTCAGAAAGAATCTGAATATCGTAGCCAGGAACAGGTTTTCCAGCAGAGCCAGGTTTTACCGGTAAAGGATCCAGTCCCATAAAATTAGCTACAATAGACCAACCGGATTCGGTTTGCCACCAATGATCGATAACAGGAATGTTTAGATGCTCTTCTGCCCACTTTAAGGTCGTTTCATCACAGCGCTCACCGGCTAAAAACTGATACTTTAAGGATGATAGATCGTATTTTTTGATAAACTCACCTTGAGGATCTTCCTTTTTAATGGCTCTAAAGGCAGTAGGAGCCGTAAACATGACATTGACTTTGTGGTCTTCTATCACCCTCCAAAACGCACCAGCATCTGGAGTTTTAACTGGTTTCCCTTCATAAATCACGGTTGCATTTCTATGGATAAGAGCACCGTAGACAATATAGCTATGCCCAACTACCCACCCCACATCGGAGGCTGCCCAAAACACATCGCCCGGCTGAGTTCCATAAATATTTTCCATGGAGTATCTGAGAGCTACTGCATAACCACCCGTATCTCTTACTACGCCTTTTGGAGATCCTGTAGTTCCAGAAGTGTAGAGTATGTAAGAAGGATCTTTAGCTTTTAAGGCTATTGCATCTGCTGGAGTTGCCTTTTCAGTCAATTCTAAGTAATCAACATCGTATGCCTTACGCTCAAATTTCACTCCTAATTTTCTATTGAAAACCACTACTTTTTCAACCTTATGTTTAGCTTTTTCTATGGCTTCGTCCACCATAGGCTTATATTCGATAAGACGATCTACTTCTATTCCGGATGTAGCCGTAATGATGACTTTAGGTTTAGCATCATCGATTCTCATGGCTAGTTCGTCTGGGGCAAAACCTCCAAAAACTACAGAATGAATGGCGCCTATCCTAGCACAGGCCAGCATACTGAATAAAGAATGCGAAATCATAGGCATATAAATAATAACGCGATCACCTTTCTCTACGCCAAGTTCCTTAAGGCCTCCAGCAAGTTGAGCTACTTTATTTAGCACTTCTTTGTAAGTATATTTTACCTGCTTCTGCCGTACCGCAGAATCATAGATCAACGCAACTTCATCGCCATATCCGTTTTCTACATGCTGATCCAGACATAAATAACTCAAGTTGGTTTCTCCATCTGGAAACCAATGGTAAATGCCTTCCTCTGTTTGCTCTAAAGCTTTAGTAGGGGCTTTGAACCAATTTATTTTTTTTGATTCTTCCATCCAGAATTGTTCTGGATGATCAATGCTGTTTCGGTAGGTGTCTTTATAAGTCATATCTAAAGATTTTGTTGTTTATCGGTTAATAATTCGTTTATTCTATTCAATAATTTTTTCATGGAGAAAGGCTTTTTGATATAGTCTTTAGCTCCAAGTTCTAAGCCCTTTTGTACATCGTTTTCTTTATGTTTTGCACTGATGACAATAGTTTGAGTTTTGCTCTTTAATTCTTCGTGTTGCTGTAAAAATTCTAAAACTTCATACCCATCTACTTTTGGCATCATAATATCCAAAACCACCAGATCGGGTTCTAGTTTTTCTATTAAGTTGATAGCTTCCTCCCCGTCTCTGGCAATGAAAATGTCATAGTTGTTTTTTCTTAAACTATACTCCAGTGCCATGATGATATTAGGCTCATCGTCTACAAGTAAGATCTTTTTCATAGTTCAGATTTTGGGAGTTGTATTATTATTTCTGCACCTTCATCAAGCTTGGGATTGGCGTAAATTTGTCCGCCGTGCATCTCAACAATTTGCTTACAAATAGCCAAACCAAAGCCACTTCCCTGCGGTTTTTTATAGGTCTGATGTTTTGACTGATAGAATTTTTTGAAAATCAGTTGCAGATCTTCCTGGGGAATACCCTTGCCATTATCCTTTACTTTTAGATGAATGTTTTCTGAAGTTGAATCGAGATAGATTTCAATTTTACCAGATCCTTCTTTTACAAATTTTATAGAGTTGAATAATAAGTTGGTAAGGACCTGAAGCATTTTACTATAATCGAATTCAGTTACAACATGAGATGAGGGTAGAAATTCCACATCAATATGCTTTTGCTGAGCTATGCTATGGATGCCGTTCATTGCATCTCTAACACAGTCTGTCAAATCATGAGGTTTTAGCTCTAGTTCATCTCTACCCGAAGCCATTTTCTCCAAATCTAAAATATCATTGATAAGAACATTTAAACGTTCGGTATCCTGAATAATATTACTGAGAAATTGATTCTGAAGCTCTTGAGGCATCTCCTCATCTTCTGATAGTACTTCTGAACTGGCCTTTATTGAAGTAATGGGTGTTTTCAGTTCATGGGCCACGGTGTCTAAAAAATCATCCTTTAACTGGTCTTGAATTTTCAGCTCTTCATTGGCAGATTTCAATTCAGAAGTGAGTTTCATCAGTTTATCGCTTTGTTCTTCTAAGGATTTATTTAAAGATATGGTTTCTTTGTTTTCTTCTAAAATTTTGAGGACTTCCACCAGAGATACGGGCTTTTCTTTGGCGACACTGGAAATTAAAATTTTAGCCGAAGCACTTCCCACAGCACCTGTTAGTAAGCGCTCAGAAAAATTAATAAATCTTGCATCTGCTAATTTTTCATCTGGATTTACCTCATAGCGCTGTCTAAAAACCCTCAGTGCTTTATCTGCTTTATTTTCCCCTAGAAATCGAATCAATATATTATGAATATCCTCGACATAGGCTTCGCCTTTCCAGACATAGGCATTTTCTTTCAGGTCGACTACCTTTTGACTGTTAACAAAAATTTCTCCAAAGTTGCGCTCTCTATAATTCCCTTTTTTAATAACTGAAATCACTAGATATGCCCCTGTGTTTAAAAATAAACTCCAGTATAAGGCATGATTTACAGGAGTTAATAAATCTACTCCAAATAATGCATATGGCTTAAGGATAGCCATTCCTAAAAGACCTTCATCTACAAATTGACTGTTACTTAGAATATTTTCAGTTATAAAAGGTAGTAAATAGGTGTAAGCAATGGTGAGCAGGCCTAAGATGATTCCAACTTTAGAGCCCTGAGCTGATCCCCGATTCCAAAACAAGCCTATAAAAAAACTGGGGGCTAGCTGAGCTATAATCAAAAACGAAATTAACCCGATTGAGAAAAGAGATAATTTAGGATCGAAAATTGAGTACAACAGATAGGCTAAAATTATAGAACTAAATACTGAAATTCTTCGAATAGTTTTGATCGTCTTGGTGTTATTTACCGATTTGCTTTGCGTCAATTTTTCAAGAAATCCGTATGGTATAATCAGATTGTTACTCAGCATTGTAGATAATGCTACGGTAGAGACTACTACCATTGAAATCACAGCTGAAAGTCCTCCTAAAAAAACAAGTATAGCTAACCAGTAATCTCCAAATTTCATTGGGATGAGGAGCGTAAAATAATCTGCATTTACTTCCTCTCCGAGTAGGAGTAAGCCTCCCCAGGCTATAAAAATGACAAACACATTGAATAACAAGAGATACAGTGGAAATATCCAGATAGATGTCTTCAATTGCTTACGATTGCTAAATTCTACCACAGACGTCTGAAACTGCCTTGGCAAGAGAAAAATCGCTAAGAAGGAAAGTACAATGCTAAAATACCAATTGACGCCTCCACCTAAGCCATTTATTGTACTTAAAGCCTCAAGATTATATTGTCTCTCTGCTTGGTTATAAATATCTACAGTTCCATCAAAAATGTAATAGGTAACGTAAACGCCTACAATAAGAAAAAAAGCAAGTTTTAAAACAGATTCAGCCGCTACAGAAAACATCACTCCAGTTCTGTTCCTTGAGGCATCTAAAGATAAAGTACCAAAAAACGAAGCAAAGGCGGCAAGAAGAATCGCGATATAAAATGTAGAATCAGTAAGGACTGAAGTCCCCTCAATTCCCATAGTAGAGGTGGAAACCATCTCAAAAGTTTCTGAAACTGCTTTTAATTGTAACGAAATGTAAGGGATAATGCTTGCGGCACAAACTATTGTAACCAAGGCACCTAAAGATTTGCTGTTACCATACCTCAGAGATATGAAATCTGCTATGCTAGACACATTGTACACTTTAGAGATCTGAATGATTTTCTTAAGTATTACAATCCAAAGTGGAGCTGCGATGACAGGGCCTAAATAAATCGTAAGAAACTCTACACCAGAGGTAGCAGCCATCCCCACACTACCGTAGTAAGTCCAAGCTGAACAATAAACTGCTAAGGAAAGAGCGTATACAGCAGGGTTTGAAACCAATTTGGAGCCTTTATTTTTTTCTGCATAGAAAGCTATGAGAAATAACATCCCCAGATAAATAAATATCAATGCTATGAGAGCAGTTTTACTCACTATTCTGAATATTTTTTTAGGATGATAAATGAAATCAAAACACTCACGATCCAAATTGAAAAAATTGAAAAGTAGAATAAAGGATACCCGAGTACTGAAGTAACCTGATTGAAGGCGAACACCAATGGAATATTGAATACTAAAATTAAGCCAAGGCTTAAGAAGATTAATTTTTGTTGATGTCTTTTTTTCATTCTTTAAATTTAGTAAAATTCAAATGAGAGTGTGTTATCCAACTCCACTCTCATTTAGAATAAATTTAAAACTTAGTGCCCAGAGGCTTCGCCGGCTCCACTTGGTATTCTCACATTTTCAACCATATCCTGAACATCCTGTGGTGGTGCAGGCGTAAACTTGCTAATAGTAATAGACACTGCAAAGTTCACCAGCATTGCTACAGATCCAAATCCTTCTGGAGAGATGCCAAACCACCAATCATCAGCTGTACCTCCACCAAAGAAGTCAAATTTGAATTTTAACATATAAAACAGCATTAATGAAATCCCTACAACCATTCCTGCTATGGCTCCCTCCTTATTCATTCGTTTATAAAAGATACCTAAGATGATGGCAGGAAAGAAAGATGCTGCCGCGAGACCAAAAGCTAAGGCGACTACTGCTGCCACAAATCCTGGAGGATTAATTCCAAAATAACCTGCAACAACCACAGCAGCAACAGAAGCTAAACGAGCCGCAATTAATTCTCCTTTGTCTGTTATTTTTGGATAGACCATTTTTTTGATCAAATCATGAGACACAGATGATGATATCACCAACAACAGTCCAGCTGCCGTAGATAAAGCTGCAGCTAAACATCCTGCCGCTACCAAAGCGATGACCCAGTTAGGTAGATTGGCAATTTCAGGATTGGCCAAAACCATGATATCTTGGTCGACGTACAACTCATTCTTATTATCAGATGGGTTTGTAACGATACGTTCTCCGTTTTCGCCTCTGGCCTTTTCTTCAAAGGCTGGAATACCCGACAGAGCATTACCACCTTCTTTGGCTTCTCCAAGGTATCGAATCTTACCATCTCCATCCTTATCTGTCCAGGCTAGCAGGCCTAAATCCTCCCAGGTAGTAAACCACTCTGGCATGTCTGTATAATTTTTATCATTCACAGTTTCCAGCATATTCAATTTTCCAAAAGAAGCTACAGCAGGTGCGGTGATGTATAGAATACCTATGAATAGTAAAGCATATCCGGCAGATTTTCTGGCATCCTTCACCCGTTTTACAGTGAAAAACCTAACAATAACATGAGGTAACCCAGCAGTTCCTACCATTAAGGCTAAAGTGATGGCAAAAACATCTATAATATTTTTAGAGCCTTCAGTATAAGCGCTGAATCCAAGCTCCTGACTCAAACCATCCAATTTATCTAACATGTAAGTATCGGACTGTCCAACTAAAGTGTCTCCCATACCCAACATAGGAATTGGATTGCCCGTAACTTGAAATGAAATAAAAATGGCAGGTACGAGAAATGCAAAAATCAAAACACAATACTGTGCAACTTGAGTATAGGTAATCCCTTTCATACCTCCTAAGACGGCATAAAACAAAACTATAATCATACCGATGATCACTCCAGTCTCTATTTCTACTTCTAAAAACCTGGAGAAAACCACACCAACACCTCTCATCTGCCCGGCGATATAGGTAAATGACACTAAGAGGGCACAAATAACAGCCACAGACCGTGCTACTTTAGAATAATAACGATCTCCTATAAAATCTGGAACTGTAAATTTTCCAAACTTTCTGAGGTAAGGCGCGAGCAAAAGTGCAAGCAAAACAAATCCACCAGTCCAGCCCATAAGGAATACAGAGCCATCGTATCCCATAAACGATATTATCCCTGCCATAGAAATAAAAGAGGCAGCAGACATCCAGTCGGCAGCTGTAGCCATTCCATTAGCTAGCGGAGAAACGCCACCTCCGGCCACATAAAATTCTTTTGTTGAACCCGCACGGCTCCAAATGGCTATACCAATGTAAATAGCAAATGAAATGCCGACGAAAATATAAGTAAGTGTTTGAGAATCCATAGTTTTTTATTTATCGTATCCGTATTTTTTATCTAGTTTGTTCATTAATCTCACGTAAACAAAAATCAGAATGATGAATACGTAAATTGAACCTTGTTGTGCAAACCAAAAGCCGAGTTTGAAGCCTCCGATTTGAAATTGATCAAGCCAATCCTTAAAAAGGATACCTCCCCCGTAAGAAACGAGAAACCAAATAGGTAGTAATATAGCTAAGTAGGTCAGGTTTTCTTTCCAGTAAGCCGTTGCATGCTTTTGCTTTTTGTCATTTTGTTTTTCCATAATTATAAGTATATCATAGCCTGAAGGCTGATTATATTTTGATTAATAATTCCAAAAGATTCAGATTTATATTCCAGAGTCAATTTTGAATGATGGCCACTGAAATAAGCATTTACGCCAACGCCAAAAATGTTTTGATTGTCTGGAGTGACATCGTATTGCTGTAAAGCATAAGATAAATAAGGTTGAAGTTTGAAATCCTCGTTATCGCCCGGTAAAACAATACCGGCATGGCCGTATACAAAAGAGCCCGTACCATAGGGACCAAAGAGGTAGTTTTCACCATAATCGTTTTGTTGATAAACAGCATAAGCAGTAAGTGCTGCATTTCTTGTTCCTATAGGAGAATCATAAAATACATCAAAAGCATAAAGAAAGACATCTTCACCAGTGGCTTGGCTATTTCGTTCTATCGCACTACCATTAGGATGTGCAAAAAACCCTGTACCGAGAGTCAAAACTTTTTTACCTCCAAGATAAGAACCCACTTTATAAGGTAGATAATTGGACTCCTGATCTAAAAAATGATAAGAAAAATAGCCGGCATAATTGTAAAGTGCATCGGCAGAACCCAGATTAGCGAGTCCTGTGTATGTAGCTTCGTCAGGATTGATTACTCTCGAGTCTAATCCATCGCTTAAAGCATTATTTATGGCAACCTGGTATTGAAGTTTATCAACATTCCCTTTCGCAAATACACCCAGGTGACGAGCAAACTGATCACTTAAGCCTAAAGTGGACCAGGATGACCTGTTGTTGTCCAGAGTCATCATGTTAAGCGTAGACTGGTTATTTAGTCTTGAAATACCATTAAAGTAATGTAGTCCTGCTCCTACAGAATGATTTTCGTTTAAGTTATATTGAGCCCAGGCATCATGTAGAAAAACCTGTGACCCATCTCCGGTCCCTAAAGGATCCATATTTTGTGAACTCAAATTGTTTAAACCTATGTGGGAAACAATCAAAAAATCATCGGAGATTTGCCCGATAAATAAAAGCCTGGCTCTTCTAAGTAAAAAATTGGTGGAACTGACATCCTCAGGGACATCATCTTGGTAATTAAGTTGGGCCTGAGCCCAGGAAATTATTCTGAGGTATTTCCCTGGCTGTTCTTTGTCGAATTCTATTTTGAACCCTCCTTTGTAGTTTGGAGATCCCTGAGCATACATCTCAAGGAAAGAACCAAGAAAACATATCATCAGTAAAAACTTAAATTTATTATTCATTTCTCAACAAGTTTTAGGTTTTACTAAGCATAATCTGCTTATAACTTGTGACGAACTTCAAATAATAAATTTGTTAAATAAAATTAAATATATATAATTGCTAAGTTATATAGCTAATCCTTAAATCTTTCCCACTTAATCACCATGTATTTATCTCCAAGCTCAGTCACAATCATACCAGAACCTTTTGTATTTTCAGGTGATGAAAAGAAGCTCCCTAATTCAGATTGACTTAAAATCTTATAGGTAGGATGAACATCTGAATTTTGGACTTTATGAACGTTGTATTTCTTTACCCAATTCATGACACTCACATGAGAGATGCCCAAAATTCGTTCAATTTCCCGATAAGTCAATCCCTCTAAATAAAGCTGAAGCGCTTTTGTAACGTAATACTGATCAATTTTTTTTCCAAGTTTATTAACGGTAAAAAAGTAATTACAGGATTTGCACTTGTAACGCTGACGCTGATTCACGATACCGCTTTTAACAATTTTGACTGATTGACATTGAGGACAAAATTTCATATATATTAATTTAGCATAAATATACTAATTTAGCAACATATACATGAATCTTTATTTATTTTTTGAAAAAACTGCTTCAAGACAGGCTAGATTAAGGGTGTCCTATTAAGTCTGTCTAACAGTATAGGCAAGTGCACTCTAGATTCATTGAATTTCAATAACTTATATTGAACAACCCTACCTTATCTACCCACAGGCAATCTAGAAATGACAAAAGTGAAGATTATGTATTAGATTCTCGAACCTATTATTTTTAATTTCTAAATCAAATCAAAAATAGAGTCTACAGCAGGATAGCGCTCTACCGTAAAACCTTCTGCGTGTTCGGTACCGATAATTCGACCTAGATTTCTCGCTCTATATGTAATACTATCAAAGAAATTAGAACTAGAAATCGGCGTTTCAGGTTCTTTACTCTTTATGTCGTAAAACTGAGTCTTATAAGCTTTAACACATTCGATTTTCTTTTCTATAAAACCAGTTATATCAACTACGATGTCAGGTTCTATATCATACCATTGAATATAATGATAGACAAGCTTAGGTCTCCATTCCTTTTGAGTATTACCTTCACAGATGGTTTCTATCTTTTGCAGACCGCTTAAAAAACAAGCATCGCTTACTAAGCGACTTCCCTTCCCATGATCGATGTGCCGATCGTGTATGGCATTACAAAAAATCACATCGGGTCTGTATTTGCGAAGGACTTTTATGATTTCTAATTGGTGCGCCGTATTGTTGGAAAAGAATCCATCGCTAAACTCTAAATTTCTCCTCATACTTACACCCAGAATTTTAGCCGCATCCTCTGCTTCTTTATCTCTGGTTTCAGCAGTTCCACGTGTGCCAAGTTCACCACGAGTGAGATCTAATATGCCTACTTTTTTACCTTTGCTAATTTCTTTAGCTAAGGTTCCTGAACAACTCAATTCAACATCATCGGGATGAGCCCCAATTGCAAGTATATCTAATTTCATAAATCTATTGTTTTGTCAATTGTCTGATTTTGATATTAAAAGCAGCAAAAAGTAAAGTTACAAACGGACTCAAATAATTAAAAATTGCATAGAAGAAATAGTCTACTACCGGAACCCCTAAAACGCCACTATGGTAAGCTCCACAGGTATTCCATGGTATCAGTACAGAAGTTACTGTTCCAGAATCTTCTAAGGTTCGACTTAAGTTTTCTGGAGCCAGCCCCTTTTTCTCATAAGCTTTAGCAAACATCTTACCAGGGACAACAATAGCTAAATATTGATCTGACGCCGTAAGATTCAGAGCTAAACAACTGGACACCGTACTAAAGAAGAGTCCAAAGGTAGAGGTGAATAAATTCAATAAAGCTTCACTTATTCGCTCCAAGGCTCCTATAGCATCCATAATCCCTCCAAAAACCATAGCACAAATAATCAACCATATAGTTCCCAACATTCCGTACATGCCTCCTGCAGAAAATAGATCTTTTAAGGATTCGTTCTCAGTTGGAATCGTTATATCCACTGTAATCGCGTCAATAATTCCACGGTAGGCTGTTTCAAAAGTGAGTGCTTCTCCTCCACCGATCATCTTCACTAAGTCTGGCTGAAACACTAGCGCTGCAGCTGCAGCCAAAAGTGTTCCAATCAATAAGGCTATAAGCGGTGGTGTTTTTTTTATGATCAATAAAATCACCAAGACAGGGACTACAAATAACCATCCCGACACATTAAATGACGCTTCAATACTCCCTAAAATCTCATCAGGATTGGTTTGACCTGAAGTATCCAGATTAAGACCAATGATGATAAACACTGCAAGTGTAACCAAAATGGTTGGAACTGTTGTGATGGTCATGTATCGAATATGAGTAAATAGATCTGTTCCCGCCATTGCCGGCGCCAAATTAGTCGTATCACTCATAGGTGAAAGCTTGTCCCCAAAATAGCCTCCCGACAACACTGCTCCAGCAGTCATCGCAACAGATACTCCAAGAGCATCTGCTATACCTATCAGGGCTATACCTACCGTAGCTGAAGTGGTCCAGCTACTTCCAGTAGCCACAGAGATAACTGAGCAAATGATCACACAAGCTGCTAAAAATATAGTAGGATTCAAAATTTGCAGGCCATAGTAAATCATTGTCGGAATAATACCACTCAACAACCATGTCCCTGCCAAAGCTCCAACCATCAATAAAATCAATATAGGCTCTGTAGTCGACTTTATGTTTTTAGCAACATCATCGATCATGGTCTCAAACTTAGCCCCTTTAGCACTCCCCACAACCGCAGCCACTGCCGCGCCCATCAATAATATGAATTGATTGGAACCAGCAAGGGCATCATCGCCATAAACAAATACATTGTAAGCCAACATTCCTATAAGCGCTAATACTGGAATAAGAGCTTGCCAAATGCTAAGTCTTATTTTTGATCGGGATATATCATCTTCAGTTGTATTCGAGGAATCACTCATATCAAAGGTTTAAAATCGATGTAATGTTACAATAATGTTACTAAATTCACAAAGCTATCCTTCACTTTTCAAAGCCTTAATTCACAAATAAAAATTGATCTTACTTCAATTTTGATCTGCAGGTCAAATGGCATGCTAGTATTGTTCACAGAATTTAATTGAATTGTAATTCTTTAAGAATTTAACAAGGATTTGAACGGATTCAATTGCCTTTTGAGAGAGAAGGTGTAAATTTGTATAACTTATTTTAGAATTAAAATTCATTTTATGAACACATACGATGTAGCCGTTATTGGCTCAGGACCTGGTGGATATGTTGCAGCTATACGTTGCGCTCAATTAGGTATGAAAACTGTTATTATAGAAAAATATGCTACCAAAGGAGGAACTTGCCTTAACGTAGGCTGTATTCCTTCAAAAGCCTTATTAGATTCTTCTCATCATTATGAAGATGCCATCAAGCATTTTGAAGAACACGGCATCGATATCTCTGGTGACGTTAAAGTGAACTTAGAAAACATGATGAAGCGTAAGTCTGGAGTGGTGGATCAAACTACAAAGGGCATTGATTTCCTCATGGATAAAAATAATATTGAATCCTTTCAGGGTGTTGGTTCATTTAAGGACAATACTCATATTATCATTACAGATGGCGACGGAAAAGAAACCGAAATTGAAGCTAAACACAGTATTATTGCCACAGGTAGTAAACCGTCTAGCCTTCCATTCATAGATATTGATAAAGAGAGAATCATTACCTCTACAGAGGCCCTTTCCCTTAAAGAAATTCCAAAGCACCTCATTATGATTGGAGGCGGAGTTATTGGACTGGAGCTAGGACAGGTTTATAAAAGATTGGGTGCAGAAGTAACTGTGATCGAATATATGGACCGCATCATTCCTGGGATGGATAAAGACCAGAGTAAGGAACTGATGAAAGCTATGAAAAAGCAAAAGGCCAAATTTATGCTTTCTCATAAGGTCAAATCTGTAGAACGCAAAGGCGATGAAGTAATCGTTAAAGCCGATGATAAAAATGGGAAAGAAATCGAGTTTAAAGGCGATTATTGCCTGGTATCAGTTGGAAGAAGACCGTATACAGATGGCTTAAATGCTGATAAAGCTGGCGTTGAAATAAAAGACAATGGAAAAATTAAAGTGAACGATCACCTGCAAACAACAGCCTCAAATATTTATGCGATTGGCGACGTTATCGAAGGGATTATGCTAGCTCACAAGGCTGAAGAAGAAGGAACTTTTGTTGCTGAAGTCATCGCAGGACAAAAACCACATATCGACTACAACTTGATCCCTAACGTGGTTTACACCTGGCCAGAAGTGGCATCCGTTGGTAAAAACGAAGACCAACTGAAAGAAGACAATGTCGAATACAATACCGGTAAATTTCCAATGCGTGCCCTGGGTCGTTCCAGAGCAAGTGGAGATGTGGATGGATTTGTAAAAATATTTTCAGATAAGAAAACCGACGAAGTTTTAGGTGTACATATGGTTGGGGCCAGAGTCGCAGACCTTATTGCTGAAGCGGTTACGGCTATGGAGTTCCGTGCCAGTGCCGAGGATATTGCCAGAATGAGCCATGCCCACCCTACCTATGCAGAAGCAGTGAAAGAAGCTGCCTTAGCCGCGACTGGAGACCGTGCCTTACATGTTTAAATTGAGAACGAAGTTGATACCAAAGCCGATGCAAACTGTATCGGCTTTTTTTATTCTGAATTTGAGCAGGTTAACTTCCAAGCTTTGAGTTAGCTAGCTTTAAGCTGAAAGTAGCTTTATGTTCTGCCCGGGCAAAGAGCTAACTTGAATGATCTCTAAATAAAATCGTATGTTTCGTTCATCTAAAGTATTTAAACATGAAAGTAGTCGGAATAGACTCTTGTCCCCTTGGGTGGATTGCCATTCTTTATGAACATCAAAAATTCGCATTTGAGGCCATAGAATCTATTGGTGAACTAATGGAATTACATCCAGACTTGAAGCGAATTTTTATTGATATTCCTATTGGACTATCTTCAAAAACCTTTGAACGCACGGTAGAATCATCACTCAGGAAGGAGCTAGGTAACAGGTCCTCAACTATTTTCACTCCGGCCTGTAGAGAAGCTATTTATGCTTTTAATTACGATGAGGCCAAAGAGATCAATAAAAAAATAGTAGGTAAAAGTGTATCCATTCAGAGTTATAATATTTCAAAAAAGATTAAAGAGGTTGATCTTTTTTTAGAAACAAAACAAGAACATCTGGAAATCTATGAAAGTCATCCTGAAATCTGTTTTAAATACCTCAATAACGAAAAAGTCATCCAATCTAAAAAATCAACTCCTGAAGGGTTTCAGGAGCGTTTTCAAATCCTGATCAATTCCTATCCAGAGCTTGAGCAGGTGTATAATTCCATTCAAAACTCATTTGCAAAATCAAAAGTCAAACCCGATGATATTTTGGACGCTATGGTACTTTGTGTGTCTAATTTGAATTCAGGAGATAATCATAGATTTTTTCAGGATGAAAATAATATTGATGAAAAAGGAATCTTTGTGAGGATTGGATATTAGAATTGGGACATTAGAAGAAGAATTGTAAAAGAATTTGTTGAATGTGTTCATTGAGTGACTTTCCCGATTAAAAGTTGTATTAAAACGACATATGATAGAAGTTTAATCTTTATTCTTATTTCCAAAAGACTCACAAACTCAAAAACTCACCTATCTAAGTTAATTTCCAGCAATAATATCTTGAAAGATAGGTTTGAAACCGCTTAGGAAGAATTCGATGGCAATGACCATGATAATAAGCCCCATCAATCTCATCAACACATTATTCCCCGTTTGTCCGAGAAGTTTAATAATTTTTCCAGCACTTAAAAGAATGGTTAGTGTTATTCCCATCACCAAAGCAATAGCACCTATTAGAACTGCCTGCATTTCAACAGATCCTGCGTCCTCCATCAGTACAATAGCATTGGTAATGGCTCCTGGTCCACATATCATTGGTATAGCTAGAGGTGTGATGGAAATATCATTGACGTAAGTCTTAATTTCAGATTCCTGAACTTTTACTTTCCCTAAACGGGCTTGCAACATATCCATCCCCATCAAAAAGAATATAATGCCGCCTACGACCCTAAAACTATTAACAGAAATCCCAAAAAAATTAAATAAAATCTGACCAGAAAATGCAAAAAGTAAGATAGTGACAAAAGAGGCCAAAATGGCTTTTTTAGCCGTAGATTTCCTGCTGTCCTTATCCAATTCTGAAGTCATGGTCATAAAAATTGGCATCACTCCAAGAGGATTGATGATTGTAAAAAAGGTAGTAAACGATAAAACTCCAAAAGCGATTAACTCTGTCATTATTAGTTATTTGTGAACACTGTGAAAGTTTGCAAAAGTATTTTGAATTTTCTGATTGACAATACATAACTAACAAAATATTATACGTCTAGGACGAGCATAAATAAAGTGATTTTCAGTTAAATAAAAGACGCTAAATTTTGTCATTTATTCCTTCTAAAAAAACTCCACGAAAACGATTGAGTTTTATACTTTTGCCAAAAATTTTAAAAATCAAAAATTCTGTAATGAATCCATCTCAAATTTATGAAAAGGAGCTCTCGTTCCAGGCAGACCGACGTCGTGCTTCTGTTAAGTTTATTAGTATAGTTAATGATTTGTGGTATGAAAAATCCATCGAATTAGTTCTATTCAGAAACTCATTGATCAATAAAAACGTAGGTGAAATTTTAAAGCTTCATGAGTATGCAGGTAAATTTGTAGACAAGCCCATCTCCATTTTTGATTCTACTGAAATTGCCGAAGGTATCAAAAACCTTAACCTTCCCCCTTCAAAACTAGATATTGGAAAACTGACCTTTGAGTATCTACAAAATGGCAATAAAGACCAGAATGTTATGAGCTTTTTGTCAAGAAAACTCAAAGATGCAGAACAGTTCAATTCGATAGTTCCTAAAGACGTAGTCCTCTACGGATTTGGAAGAATAGGACGACTCGTGGCAAGAGAACTGATGGCTAAAACTGGTAAAGGAAACCAATTGAGGCTTAGAGCGATTGTGACCCGAGGCAAAATCACGCCTGAAATTCTTGAAAAAAGAGCCTCATTGCTAAGAAATGATTCAATTCACGCAGATTTTAATGGAACCGTTCAGGTGGATTTTGAAAACTCTTCTCTAATCATCAACGATACCACCGTAAAAATGATCTCTGCCAAGCAACCTGAGGATATCGATTATACGGCATATGGTATAAATAAAGCTTTGGTTATTGATAATACAGGAGCCTTTAGGGATGAAGAAGCTTTAGGAAGACATCTTAAATCCAAAGGAGCCGATAAAGTGCTGCTCACAGCACCAGGTAAAGGAATTCCCAACATTGTACACGGAGTAAACCACAAGAACTTTGATCCTAAAAAGGAATCGATTTTCTCTGCAGCTTCCTGCACCACCAATGCTATTACTCCTATCTTAAAGGCTGTAGAAGATAACTTCGGGATTGAACACGGACATTTAGAAACCATACACGCTTACACTAATGATCAAAACTTGGTGGACAATATGCATAACAAATACAGAAGAGGTCGTGCAGCAGCATTAAATATGGTTATTACGGAAACTGGTGCAGGTAAGGCTGTTGCTAAGGCGCTTCCAAAACTTGAGGGAAAATTAACTTCAAACGCCATTCGAGTTCCAGTACCCAACGGCTCTCTAGCTATTTTAAATTTGAATTTAAAAACTAAAACTTCCAAAGAAGAACTCAATGCCAAAATAAAAGATGCAGCTCTCAACGGGGAGTTGGTAGAACAGATCAAATATTCCATAGACAATGAACTGGTCTCTTCTGACATTGTAGGCGTATCTGCTCCCTCGATTTTTGATAGTCATGCTACGATATCAGATGAGAATACAAACTCTGTTGTGCTTTACATTTGGTACGATAACGAATTTGGATACAGCCATCAGGTGATTAGACTGGCAAAATACATCTCGGAAGTCAGGCGATTTACATATTACTAGCCCATAATAAAATCCTCATTTAAATGAGGATTTTATTATTTATAATGGATGGTATTAATTGCATTTTAAATACTTTTGCGATAAATATTTGCTGTATGAAATCATTTCACTTTCTTTTAGTTGCATTACTTTACACTACTATCACATTTTCACAGGATACTACGGAGGAAACCCAGGAGGAAAATCCATCTGCTGCGCAGGAATTGAAGACTGTTGTAGATAAAGCGAATAACTTTCAGGAGTTTAAAGTCATCAAAAAAGTAAAAATCAACTCAGCCATTCGTGGAGTATTCGAAGAGTATGATGCACTAACTTTGGAAATCTCTAAACTAAAGGATAGTATTCAAACTCAAGATCAGCAGATTCAGTCTTTAAAAAGCGAAGTCTCTGATTTAAACACAGAACTCACCAATCTTCAAAATGAGAAAGATGAAATTTTATTTTTAGGTATTGCTTTTTCAAAATCAGGATATAATACTTTAGTGTGGTCCATCATTGGTGTTCTTATTGTGTTGTTGCTCGTCTTCATTTTTAAATTCAACAGAAGCAACTTGTTAACCAAAGAGGCTAAGCAAAATCTCAAAAACCTTGACGCAGATTATGAAAACTACAAGCGTGTTGCCTTAGAAAAACAACAAAAGCTTGGCAGACAACTTCAGGATGAGAAAAATAAAAATCAGAAACTGAACAAAGGAAAATAAATGTCTCAACTCAGCGAAGAATTTTATGAGTTTTTGACAGAAGACACTGAAACTAGAACCTGTGAAGCAATTCCAGATTCTCAATGTAGTAGTGTTCCAAAGAATTTCACCCTTAATGTCCTCAATGGGAGCCTCACCAAACTAGCTGAAAAATTAATTAGCCCTGGACTTACTCTGCCATGGATCTTGAGTTTCCTTGGAGCACCTGTCATATTAATTGGTATGCTGGTCCCCATTAAGGATGTAGGCTCTCTTTTACCTCAATTGCTCATCAGTGGCAAACTTAGGTCTAAGCCAAAGCGAAAACCATATTGGGTAAGTGCTGGCTTAACTCAAGGCATTTGTCTTCTACTTTCAGCAGTTTTGTTATTCAGCTTAGAAGATAGTCTGGTTATCAGTTATGGTATTGTTTTTTTACTTCTTATCTTTAGTGTAGCATCCGGAGTTGGATCTGTGAGTTTTAAAGATGTGACCGGAAAAACTGTACCTAAAGGCAAGCGAGGCCAGATGCTAAGCTACAGATCTACTATTGGAGGCGCTTTAGCCCTTATCGCAGGAGGAATATTGGTTTTTGTTCTTAAAGATCAGGAAAGTAAATGGCTTTATTCAAGCCTTTTTGCCATGTCTGGGGTGTTATGGATAGCTGCTTCGCTTATTTTTAAAGGTATAACTGAAAAACCAGGCGCTACCGAAGGTGGCAGAACACCAATTCAGGAATTGAAAACTGGCCTAAGCTTATTAAAATCTGACACCTCTTACAGAAATTTTATCATTACTCGAGCATTGCTTATGACGATTCCTTTGCTTTCCCCCTTCTTTGTCATTTTAGCTAAAAAAGTAAGTGAAGAAAACTGGAACTTTCTTGGAATAATTATCGTTATCGGAAGTCTAGCCCAGGTGATTAGTAGTCCATTGTGGGGTCGTCTAGCCGATCGTTCCAGCCTTCTGCTTATGCGAATTTCTGCTGGATTATCCATTTTGAGTATTTTGTATGCTTTGGTTTTTATCTATTTTGATGACGATATACTTAATTTTTATTTTTTTATACCCGTCATATTACTTAATGGTATCGCTTATACAGGTGCAAGATTAAGCAGGAAAACATATTTAGTAGATTATGCTCCAGAAGACGAGCGTCCTACTTATGTATCTGTAGCCAATACATTGATTGGTTTGTTCACTATTTTTGCTGCATCCTTTGGCCTGGTTGCAGAATACTTCGGTTTGGCCTACCAATTCTGGTTTTTTATGATATTATTAGTAGGCTGCATTGTATTGAGTTTTACACTAAAAAAAGTATAAGATGAGAATAGATATCATAACTGTTGTACCGGATTTGCTTAAAAGTCCGTTTGAGGCTTCTATACTCAAAAGGGCCATTGAAAAAAAACTGGTTGAAATTCATTTTCATAATCTGAGAGATTATACCAGTTCTAATTATAAACAAGTAGATGATTATCAATATGGTGGTGGCGCGGGCATGGTTATGATGGTAGAGCCAATCGATAAATGCATCACAGGATTAAAATCTGAACGCGACTATGATGAAGTCATTTATTTAACTCCAGATGGCGAAGTACTCAACCAGGTAATGGCAAACTCATTATCTTTAAAGGGAAATTTGATCCTATTGTGTGGACATTACAAGGGTGTAGACCAACGTGTCAGAGATTTATTCATCACCAAAGAAATATCCATAGGCGATTATGTACTTTCTGGTGGAGAACTTGCAGCAGCCGTTTTATGTGATTCTATAATAAGACTTATTCCTGGTGTCTTAGGCAATGAAACTTCAGCACTTACCGATGCTTTTCAGGACAATTTGCTTTCGCCCCCCATTTATACAAGACCTGCCAATTATAAAGGTCTGGAAGTCCCTAAGGTCTTATTGAGCGGTCATCAAAAAAAGATTGATGACTGGAGAGATGAGCAGGCCATACAAAGAACTAGAGACAGACGTCCAGATTTATTGGAAGAAATTGATTAGAAACTTGTACACTTACATTTTTTAATTAATTTTGCATTCGCTAAATCAACCTCTGACGAGATCCGTGAATGTTGGTTTGGATTAAAGATAAATCAATATAAAATGGATTTAGTAAAGTTTGTACAGGACGAATTTGTAGAAAAAAAGGATTTTCCAGAATTTTCTTCTGGTGATACAATCACAGTTTACTACGAAATCAAAGAAGGACAAAAAACGCGTACGCAGTTCTTTAAAGGAATTGTTATACAAATTAAAGGTTCTGGTGTTTCCAAAACATTTACCATTCGTAAAATGAGTGGAACTGTAGGAGTTGAGAAGATATTTCCTATCAACATGCCTGCAATTCAAAAAATCGAAGTCAATAAACGAGGTAGCGTAAGACGTGCTAGAATTTATTACTTTAGAGAACTTACTGGTAAAAAAGCCAGAATTAAAGAAAAAAGAGTTAATTAAGTTAAATTCTTTCAATGACAAAGACCTTCTTTCAAAAATGATAGAAGGTCTTTTTGTTTTTAACAGGTTTATAACCTGATCAACAAGGTTTTTAGACGCCTAATCTTTATATTTGGGCTGTTCAATTCAAAACATAAATTACTTCAAATGGAAGACCATAGTACTAAAATTATCTACACTAAAACAGATGAAGCGCCAGCGCTTGCCACATACTCATTCTTACCCATTGTTCGCCGCTTCACTGAAAGTGCAGGCATCAATATTGAATCTAGAGATATATCACTAGCAGCAAGAATTCTTGCCAACTTCAACGATTATTTATCAGAAGATCAAAAGATGGAGGATCATTTAGCCTACTTAGGTCAATTGGCTAAAACTCCTGAAGCAAATATCATAAAACTCCCAAATATTAGTGCTTCTGTTCCACAACTGACAGCAGCCATAAAGGAATTACAGAATAAAGGATATAAAGTCCCAGATTTCCCTGAAGATCCAAAAGATGAAATAGAAAAAAAGATCAAAAAAAGATATGCAAAGGTTCTTGGTAGTGCGGTTAATCCAGTGTTAAGGGAAGGTAATTCAGACCGACGAGTAGCCCAACCTGTAAAGGAATACGCTCAAGCCCATCCACACAGATTATCAGAATGGAGTAAAGATTCAAAATCACATGTCTCTGCCATGTCTGAAGGTGATTTCTACGGAAGTGAAAAATCCGTGGTGATGAAGGATGAAGATGATGTCAAGATTGTTCATACCGATAAAAATGAAAATCAAACTACACTAAAGCAAAGTACTCCTTTAGAAAAAAATGAGGTGATTGATGCTTCTGTGATGAATAAGAAAGCACTGAGAAAATTTTTGGCTGAGGAAATTAAAGATGCAAATGAAAAAGGAGTATTGTTTTCCATTCACCTCAAGGCAACCATGATGAAGGTTTCAGATCCTGTTATTTTTGGTCATGCGGTTACAGTGTATTTTGAAGAAGTATTTGATAAATACAAGTCTGACTTTGAAGAAATAGGTGTGGATCCTACAAATGGTCTTGGCGATGTTTACAATAAGATTTCTGAATTACCAGAAGAAAAAGCTAATGCTATTCTGAATGATCTCGATGCTATTTACGAACAGAAAGCAGATTTAGCAATGGTAGATTCATCTAAAGGAATTACAAATTTACATGTCCCTAGTGATGTTATCATCGATGCTTCTATGCCAGCAGCAATGAAATCTGGCGGAAAAATGTGGAACAAAAACGACGAGACTCAGGATATGAAAGCGGTGATTCCAGATCGTAGTTATGCTGGGATTTATCAACAAGTCATCGATTTTTGTCAAAAACACGGAGCTTTTGATGTGAAAACTATGGGTAATGTTGCCAACGTAGGTTTGATGGCTAAAAAAGCAGAAGAATATGGCTCTCATGATAAAACATTCATCATTCCTAAAGATGGAAGAGTAGATGTCTTAGATAAAAAAGGCAATGTTTTAATGTCTCACGAGGTTGAAGAAGGCGATATCTGGAGAATGTGTCAGACCAAAGATTTACCAATAAAAGATTGGGTAGGTTTAGCAGTAAAGAGAGCTAAAAACACCGGAAATCCAGCAATCTTTTGGTTAGATGAAAACAGAGCTCATGATAACAACTTAATTCAAAAAGTTCATACTTGTCTGAAAGAGTATGATTTAACTGGCGCAGATATACACATCATGAGTCCGAAAGACGCCATGCAGTATACGCTTGAGCGAGTAAAAGCTGGAAAAGATACTATTTCTGTCACAGGAAATGTATTGAGAGACTACCTTACCGATTTATTTCCTATTCTAGAGCTTGGGACAAGTGCAAAAATGCTTTCCATTGTACCCTTACTTGCAGGAGGAGGGTTGTATGAGACTGGAGCAGGTGGTTCTGCACCTAAGCACGTTCAGCAGTTCGTTAAAGAAGGCCACTTAAGATGGGATTCTTTAGGTGAATTTTTAGCCTTAGCTGTATCTATAGAAGATATTGCCGAAAAAACCAATAATGAAAAGGCTAAAATTATTGCTAAAACTTTAAATATAGCGAATAGCCAATATTTAAAGAATGACAAATCGCCTTCTCGTAAAGTGAATGAAATCGACAACAGAGCAACTCATTTTTACTTGGCGTTATATTGGGCTAAAGCCTTAGCAGAGCAAAATGATGATAATTCTTTGAAAGTAGAATTTGAAAAGGTATCAAACTATTTGGAAGAGCACAAAGACAAGATCAATAATGAGCTTCTTGAGGCTCAGGGAGATGCCCAAGATATAGATGGATATTTCTTTCCTGATGAAACGCTAGTCACCAGTAAGATGAGACCGAGTTCTACTTTAAATTCTATAGTAGACAAAAGGTAAGACTGAATATTACAGAAACAAATTAGCCTTTAAGATATTGTCTTAAAGGCTTTTTTTATTTGAAAAACATATAGATACAAAAAAAGCCCTCATAAAAGAAGGCTTATATCAAAAACTATAAAAGTTGATATGTTTTATTTTTTGTACTTCTTGTATTTGTTTTTGAACTTATCAATACGTCCTGCACTATCCACAAGCTTAGTTTTACCTGTGTAGAAAGGATGAGAAGTTCTTGAAATCTCAAGTTTAATCAAAGGATATTCACTACCGTCCAATTCGATAGTTTCTTTGGTTTGAGCCGTAGATTTAGTTAAAAATACATCATCGTTAGACATATCTTTGAATGCTACTAATCTATAATTTTCTGGATGTATTCCCTTTTTCATCGTAACGTCTTTACTTAATTTATTTCAGGTTGCAAATTTAATCAAAAGATTATATTACACAAACATAAATTTGATTTATTGAAATAAGAATTTAGATTCTAGGCTAAATGTTTCATTAAGGTATTTTCAAACGCAATTGCATTATTTAATATCTTACTTTCGATAGGAAGATAGTAAAGATTTTTGACATCTAGCTTAGATTTCAGTCGCATGTAATCTTTCTGGGTAGTCAATATTGTATCTTTTTGCTGAAGCAGCTCCAGTTCTTTTTCAGAAAATTCATGATGATCTGGAAACTTGATGTGATCAAAAGTCTTTTTCAGACTATTTAAATGCTTCACTAAGGGTTTTGGATTTGCTATTCCTGTGACCAGACTAAAGTTATTAAAGTTTTTTAAAGCTTTGCGTTTTCCCTGACTAATCACAAATTCAGAATAAAAAATAGATGAAAATAAAAGAGTTTGATAAGTCTTTGGCCTAATCTGTTTAGCAATCTCAAACTGTTTTTTTTCTGAAATCGATTGAGGACATTTGGTAACTATAATAAATTCTGCACGTTTGGCACCAGTTTGGAACTCTCTCAGGTTACCTGTAGGCAAAACAAAGTCTTTTGTATAGAGATCGTCGTAGGTAGTCAAAAGTATAGAACATCTTGGCTTTACCTTTCGGTGCTGAAAAGCATCGTCTAATAAAACAACTTCCAGCTCTGGGTAGTTGCCAAGCAAAGTTGAGATTCCACGTCGGCGATTCTCATCTACAGCTACAATCAAATCAGAGAAATTAGTCTTGAATTGAAGGGGTTCATCCCCTACTTCAGTTGATGGGTGTGAAGAACTGACTTCTAAGAAACCTCTTGTGGTTCGCTTATAGCCTCTGCTCAAAGTGGCTATTTTATAGTTTGGCGCTAAGATCCTCACTAACAACTCAATCATTGGTGATTTACCAGTACCTCCAGTACTGAGGTTTCCAACGCAAATTACAGGAATAGTGAAAGCCGTGGATTTGAATATATTTACATTGTAAAGAAAATTCCGTAAAGACATGATGCAGCCGTAAAGTACAGCAAACGGAAAAAGTAAATATCTTAGATATCTCATGACTGCGAAATTATAATTTTTAAATTTAGACTTTAAAATAAATTTATAATGATTGTAAATGATTTTATTGAAGCCATAGAAGAGTTATGTCCCTCCTATTATGCTGAAGATTTTGATAATACAGGTTTATTGATCGGTGAGAAAGATATGACCGTTTCTGGTGTTTTAATCACCTTAGATACGCTGGAATCTGTTATTAATGAAGCCATAGCCAAAAATTGTAATCTTGTGATTAGTTTCCACCCGATTATCTTTTCGGGACTGAAAAGACTGAATAACAAAACCTATGTGGAACGTGTCGTACAAAAAGCAATAAAACATGATATTGCCATTTATGCCATGCATACCGCTCTAGATAATGTCTCAAATGGAGTCAATGGGATGATGTCTGAAAAACTAGGCCTTAGAAACACGTCTGTACTAATACCAAAACCCAAAACCATCAAAAAACTAACCACCTATGTTCCTTTAGCAGATGTAGAAAAGGTAAGGAATGCACTTTTTGAGGCTGGTGGTGGTCGTATTGGCAATTATGACTTGTGCAGTTTCAATGCAGAGGGTACCGGTACTTTTAATGGCAACGAAAATTCCAACCCAAGAATAGGTGAGCCAGGAGTCACTCAGTTTGAAAAGGAAGTTCAGATCAATATGACGTTTTCTGCCCATCTTGAATCTCGACTCTTAACAACACTCTTCAAAAGCCATCCTTACGAAGAGGTTGCTTTTGAGGTAGATACATTAGAAAACAAGGACCAGCATCGTGGAATCGGAATGGTAGGTGAACTAGAGACAGCCTTGGGGATTACTGAAGCTTTATCTTTTGTAAAATCTGTTTTCAAAACAAAAACGATAAGACACTCAGAGCTCAACGATCGTCCAATCAAGCGAATCGCAGTGCTTGGAGGTAGCGGAGCTTTTGCTATTGATAACGCTAAGGCAGCAAAAGCAGACCTCTTTATTACAGCAGATTTAAAATATCATGACTTTTATAAAGCTGAAAATCAAATTATTCTGGCAGATATCGGGCATTATGAAAGCGAACAGTATACAAAAGATTTAATCCATGCTTTTCTTACAAAAAAATTCCCTAATTTTGCACTCGTTTTATCTAATATTAATACCAACCCCATTCAATACTATTGATTATGGCAAAGAAAAAAGAGGTTACTGTAGAGCAAAAATTAAGAGCTTTATACGATTTACAACTAATAGACTCACGTATTGACGAAATAAGAAATATGCGAGGTGAGCTACCTCTTGAAGTTGAAGATTTGGAAGATGAAGTTGCTGGTCTTACCAAAAGAATTGAAAAGTTGGAGTCTGATCTCACGGTGACTGAAGAAAAGATAAAAGACAAGAAGCAATTCATAGTGGAAGCAGAAGCTATGATCAAAAAATACAAAGGACAACAAGACAATGTTAGAAATAACAGAGAGTTTGATGCCTTAACTAAAGAAATTGAATTTCAAGAATTAGAAATTGAATTAGCACAAAAGCATATTCGCGAGTTTGGAGCTCAGATCGAGCATAAAACTGCTGTGATTGAAGACACTAAAGAGAAGTTAGCTGAACGCCAAAATCACTTAGATCATAAAAAATCTGAGTTGGACAATATTTTGAAAGAGACCGAAAAAGAAGAAACGGCACTAGCGGAAAAATCTGAAAAGTTTAAAAAAGACATTGAAGAGCGTTTAGTAAAAGCCTACAACCGCATTCGTAAGAATGTTAAGAACGGAATGGCAGTGGTGACTATAGAACGCGGTGCTTCAGGTGGGTCTTTCTTTACTATTCCTCCTCAGGTTCAAGTCGAGATTGCTGCCAGAAGAAAAGTGATCATCGATGAGCACAGTGGACGTATTCTTGTAGACCAAGAACTCGCCAAAGAAGAAGAAGAAAAAATGGAGAAAATGTTTACTAAACTAGCCTAAAAACATTTACTCAATCCTATAGAAAAAGCTCAAAGTATATCTTTGAGCTTTTTTTAATGTCCAAACTTTAACTCGATCTTAATTGATGTCGTTTCTATAATCCCCTACTTTTGAAATAAAAAAATGAAGTCACTGTTCAATTTAGTTTTAATATCTCTTTTATTCATAAGTTGTGGTAAGGCACAAAATTCGAAAACTGCCAGTGAGATGGCATCTGAAAATTTTGATGATGAAAAGTATGAAAGGGCCTATTTTGCTAGCGGATGTTTTTGGTGTGTAGAAACGATTTATGAAAGCGTGCAAGGCGTAGAAGAAGTCTTCTCTGGTTATTCAGGCGGTCATACCAAGAATCCAACTTATGAGTCCAGCAATACGGGTAGAACAGGTCATGCTGAAGCTGTGGAAGTGATTTATGATCCAGAAGTCGTTAGCTTCGAAACACTAGTTGATGTCTACTTTGGCTCTCAGGATGTCACCCAGCAAAACGGTCAGGGACCAGATATCGGTTCTCAATACCGCTCTATTATCTTCTACCAAGATGCAGATGAAAAGAAAATTATCGACCAAAAAATAAAAGCGCTTTCTAAAGACTACGATAGACCTATCGCCGCAGAAGTGAAAGAATTTGATAAATTCTGGATGGCTGAAGAATACCATCAGGATTATAAAAAGAAACATCCTAACAATCCTTATATACAAAATGTATCCAATCCCAGATTTACTCGGTTTAAAGTGAGATTTCCAGAACTTTTAAAACCTAAGTCTGAACGCTAAAGATTAAAAAAAGCCGTCCGAGAAACTCATAAGACGGCTTATTGGCTAGTATTTGATATAATAAATTTGATGCAAGAACCAGACTATTCTTTTATCAGTTTTCTCACTGTTTTTTTGCCTTCTAATGAAGATAATTCAACAAAATAGATACCATTGGATAAACTTGAAATATCATAAGAAGGATTTGACGTCTCTCTTTGAAATCTTAAAACAATCTGTCCGGAAAGGTTATAAATTTTGATTTGATCAATATTCATATCGGTATTTACCGAAAACTCATTTTGAGCAGGGTTAGGATAGAGTTTAAGTATCCCTAATCCTTCATTATTTGGTGTTGATAAGGTCTCTGAATAATACACCGCTTGGTCTTCATTGGTGTTGGTGATCGTTAGTTTTTTAAGCGTAGGAGATTCATCTGTGATTTCGTAATTAAACGGCTGAAAAAATCCTTCCATAAAACCAAAAAAATCATTAAAATAAATTGCGTCAAATGTGTCATATTCTTCAACAAAACATCCTTCAAAAGTTAATCCTTGCCCAGAAAGTGAAAAATTCATATTATCACTATATTGAAGATTTGCAAATAAAGAATTACAGTATTCAGTAAATAAAACATCAGAATTAAATTCTGCATAAGCTATTGGTTGTGAACCTAGATTAGGAACAAAAATGTCATCTCCACTTATAACAACTTTTTCTAGATACCAGGTATTATTGACAAGATCTTGAGATTGTGCTTTAAGCTGCAATGAATTTAAGATTATTAATAAAACAATTAGACTACACGTTTTCATAGGATTAGTTTTTAATGAGGTTTTTAGATTCAATCACATTTCCATTAGACACTAATGTAATGGCATAAGTACCAGCTTGAAAATTGCTTAAGTCAATAGTTAGTTCAGACGCATTAGAGTCCAAAATATAATTGTTGGATTGGGCATTACTCAAGTCTGTCAGAATTAAATAGGATGAAGAATCGCTAGAGACATGGTAATTGACAAGAACATTTTGAGTGGCAGGATTTGGAGACAGACTCTTAATCTCGAAAGGAACTCCTTCCACAACAATATCGGTATAATCTTTAAAACCATCTTTCTTTGCAATCACCTCAAGTCTATAGGTTTTAGTAATATCTGGAGTGACTTCAAAGTTTTGACCTGAATAAATTAAATTACCTTCAGAATCATACCAATTATAAATGGCGGCTTCAAAAAGTTGATTTGCCGAAAGAACTATGTTGGTATTTACAGTTTCTGATGCATTCTTTTTGGCAATAGCTGTAAAAGATTCTCTATTCTTTTTGTCGATTACAAAGGTTTCACCACCTATGACTTCTCCTGTAGAGGCATCTTTTTGAATTAAATGATATTTAAAGTGTCTTTTATCAGTAAGTTCTTTCACTAAGAAGTTAAACGTTAAGTTGAGTGTGGCGTAAGCTTTAGCCTGTAAATCAACATTTCTTAATTTTGCATTATTGGCTGTCACCAATTGTTTCTGGTCTGCCGCATAGTTGCTAAGACTATTTGTTTGGCTTCCGCCAGCAATCCAAGCATTGTAAAAAACACTATCCATCTCTATGCTAACATCAGCTTCATCGTAAATGGTTTTTCCACTTTCATTGTTTTCTGCTAAAAATTCAAAATCATATTTTTTCTTTGAATTTAAAGGGTTGGCTACACCTATGGCTACGGTTATTTTTTCACTTAATGATCCATCAACAATATCATCTGGATCAATCTCGATAATACTTACATTTTTCCAAGCTAAATTATTATTGTTTCTCACCATGATATTGGGATTAGAAGTTTCTGGAGAAGATAACGGATCGTCTGTTGCATTTATTTGTGCGATCAAACAAAAATGCCAAGGGTTATCATTAATGCCAGAATAATCGTTTGGATTAGGGACGTTCCAAGGTATTTTTACCACCGTCTCTTCTCCTGGTTCTAATGAAGGAATGGTAACGTCACCTATTTCTCCACCCATCGTGACACCATCTACAACTAGAGAGCCGTCCCAGTGTTCTGGCCAATTGAGTGCTGTGTTGGCTTTAGCCCAATTGAGACTTACTGTCTCGGAACCACTAGAGGTTTGGCAACCTAAATTTCTAACTCTTGCGTAAACATAATTAAGGCCGTTACCATTTTGGTAAATAGGGTTTTGATGAATGGGGTAAAGCTTGCCATCATCTTGATTTCTGATCCAGATATCTGAACTTTGCCACATTCTTGGGGTTACTGTATTGGGCTCAATTCCTAAATCTTTTTTGGAATCTCCTATCATCAAATCCAATATAGGTTCGTCCTCAGAAATCATACATTGCGCTTTTTTAACCGCTCTAAACACATTAAGTCGTCCCGAACCTAAGAGACCAACATAAGGTTCATTTTGTGGAATCCAATAAATATCATCTGTGGTACTTAAAAGTATGTCCTTGACTTCGTCTGGTGTTAATAATGGGTTTACACTTAAGATCAATGCCACTGCAGCAGAGACTTGAGGTGAGGCGTACGAAGTACCTGTACCATATTTATAATATCCATTATTATCATGATCTATATTTCCAGGCACATCGTATCCAGGGGCTACTATGTCAACTTTATCGTTATGCTGATGAGTCACTCCAGGATTTCTAAGATTTGGTTCATGCACATCATTCCAAAGAGCTCCAAATTGACCTTGAGAATCTTCCAATATGTATCCTCTTGGAAATGTTGAGCCAACTGAGGAAACAGAAATAGTATGCTCGTAAGCAGCTGGATATACAAGTGTTAGAGGATTACCGTCACAAGTATTTTGCAAGTTTCCATTACCTGCCGCAGATACAACTATAACTCCAAAATCTTCCCAAACCTGTCGATATACTTCTTTATCAACAATTCTCTCATTAGGACAGCTAGAGACCCAAGCTGTGTTAATTACTCTAACACCTGGTATCTGTGCAATTTCATGCACTCTGGGTGTCCTACCTCGAGATGTTACTAGTTTTGTATTGTATCCAACAGATGCTACACCAATGCCATTATCGGTTACCGCAGACGCATATCCAGCAACTCGGGTGCCGTGTGAGGGATTAGTAGTGGATGTGCCCACATTCAAAAAAACATTGTCAGCTAAATCTTCATGACTTATGTTTACAGTATTATCTACGATTCCAATCATCACATTAGGATTATCACCTTTAGTGATTTGCCAGGCAAAAGGGGCTCTTACAAGTTCTAATGCACTCGATTGGACACCATCGGGGTACAAATTGGTGGTTTCATAATCATCAGGGTGCTCTAATAACAGAAAATCAGGAATAAATTCAATAAAATCTACAGCACTTAAATTGGATAGATTTTCTAAGTCTTCTTGTTTATCTACTCGAATAATATAAGTTCTTTCTAATAGGTCTGTCATTATACCTGTGAAGGCTTTTTCATACTTATAAACCTTTTTGGAAGCTAAATAATTTTGAAAGTCAGTGTCTTGAAAAGTTAATGACAGAGAACCGTCAGCTTTAAGAGATTTACTTTGAGAGGACAAAGCCCCTAATGTTTTTTCTACAACATAATATTCTTTATACTCTTGATATTCTTTATACTCTTGCGAATATGAGTAAATACTAAATAAAAAAATTAAATGAAGAATAATTTTTTTGGAAATTCTGGATGATTGTTTCATAATTAACTGTTTTCAAATAAAGATAAGCAAAAAACTTACAAGTCTTAAAATTTTAACTTTCTAGATTAGCTATCTTAATTTACCTTAAAAGCTTCAGGCGTATCTGTCCCAAGCCCCTGGGTCTTAGGTCAACTAATGACACGAAGCAATGTATCGCAAAACTTATAAGTTATCGTAGGCAAATTCAATATAAAATTTCAGCATAGGAGTAGATTTGGCTGGCTTTGGGCTGGAAATAAAAAAAGCCGTCCCAGAACTCATCTGGACGGCTTTTTGACAATATAATTTTATTTAAAGCTATAGTTTAGATCACTTCTCAGCTAAAAATTTAAGCAGTATAGAATTAAACTCTTCATGATGCGTCACCATTAATCCGTGAGGTGCCTCCTTAAGGACTTCGAGTTTAGAATGAGAAATAATCGTATTCGCTTTTTTGGCAGAGGCTTCAAAAGGGACGATCTGATCGCCGTCACCGTGTACAATTAAGGTTGGAATATCAAATTTTTTACAGTCTTCTCTAAAATCGGTTTTACCAAAACTGTCCACACAATCTAAAGTTGCTTTTTTGGAGCCTTGCATTGCTTGATTCCAGGTGAATTGAAGAAAAGCTTCGGAGATCCTATCGCCTCCAAACTGATCGTAATTATAAAAGTTTTTACCAAAGTCTTTAAAGAATTGTGGTCTATCCTTAGCAATACCCTCTTTCATCCCTTGAAACACTGAAGCATCTACCGCATCATTATCATCGGTATCCAGCATAAAAGGAGTAACTGCAGACACAAGAACTGCTTTATCTACCAGATGAGTTCCATAATTGCCTATAAATCGGGCTACTTCTCCTCCGCCCATAGAAAATCCAACGAGGACAACGTTCTCAAGCTTGAGAGTTTCAATAAGGTCTTTTAAATCTTTTGCCAGGCTATCATAGTCATAACCACTCCAAGGCTTTGAACTGTGACCAAAGCCTCTTCGATCATAAGAAATAACGCGATAACCAGAATTGACCAAAGAGTCCACCTGGTATTCCCACATCGATCGGTTCAACGGCCAGCCATGGATCAAAATAACAGGTTGCCCGGTCCCATAATCATTAAACGACAGTTTTAGAGCTTTAGACTTTTCTAGTGTAGATGTATTTAATTCTCCCATAGTTTTTCTTTTGAAGATAAAACAAAAACAAATAGTCAAAATTGAATTTAAAAAAATTTAACCTAATCAGAATCCATAAAAAAACCCTGCTTGTTGAAGCAGGGTTAATATAAAATAAAGTATAAAACCTTATTTATTCTCCATCTTATCCTTAAGTGCTTGCAATTCTGCATTAGCATCTCCAAAGGTGGTTTTCTTAGATTCTTCTTGAGACTTTTTAGCAGCCTTCTTCACAATCTGAGCTTCTTCTTCTTTGAAAACAGAAGTATGTGAAGCAACCACACGTTTAAATTCTTTATTGAATTCAATAATGACAAATTCTGCAGCTTCACCTTTAGCTAATTTTGTTCCGTCCTCTTTTTCAAGATGACGCTGTGGAACAAATGCTGTCACATCCTCGTTGAATTCTACAGTAGCGCCTTTATCAACGATTTCTGTGATTGAAGCATTGTGTTTAGTACCTACAGCAAATTCATCAGAATACTTATCCCAAGGATTTGTTTCAGTTTGCTTATGTCCAAGGCTTAGTTTACGGCCTTCTACATCAAGTTCTAAAACAACAACATCTAGTTTATCTCCTACTTTACAGAATTCTGAAGGGTGCTTGATTTTCTTAGTCCAAGATAAATCAGAGATATAAATCAATCCGTCAATACCTTCTTCTAATTCAACAAACACTCCAAAGTTCGTAAAGTTTCTTACTTCACCTACATGCTTAGATCCTACAGGATATTTGGTTGTGATGTCTGTCCAAGGATCTGGGGTCATTTGTTTGATACCTAAAGACATTTTTCTATCTTCTCTATCAAGAGTAAGGATCTTAGCCTCTACTTTATCACCAACGTTAACGAAATCCTGAGCCGATCTTAAGTGCGTACTCCAGGACATTTCAGAAACGTGAATCAATCCTTCAACACCTTCTTCAACTTCGATAAAAGCTCCGTAGTCTGCAATTACTGAAACTTTACCAGTAACTACATCACCAACTTTAAGACCTTCATCTAAAGCATCCCATGGATGTTTGTGTAATTGTTTTAAACCTAGTTGAATTCTTGTCTTATCTTCATCAAAGTCAAGAATAACAACATTTAATTTTTGATCTAGTTCTACAACCTCGTTTGGATGGTTGATTCTTGACCAAGAAAGGTCTGTAATGTGAACCAATCCATCAACACCACCAAGGTCAACAAAGACTCCGTAAGAGGTAATGTTTTTCACAACACCTTCTAAGACTTGTCCTTTTTCTAACTGACCAATGATTTCTTTTTTCTGCTCTTCGATATCAGCTTCGATAAGCGCTTTGTGTGAAACAACAACATTTTTGAATTCGTGGTTGATTTTTACAACCTTAAATTCCATGTCCTTACCTACATAAGCATCATAGTCACGAATAGGCTTCACATCGATTTGAGAACCTGGTAAGAAAGCTTCGATGCCAAAAACATCGACAATCATTCCTCCTTTAGTTCTACATTTTACTAAACCGTTGACGATAGTTCCATCTTCCTGAGCTTTGTTAACACGCTCCCAAGCGCGGATAACTCTCGCTTTTCTATGAGAAAGTATAAGTTGACCTTCTGCATCTTCTTTCACATCGATGAGAACATCTACCTTATCTCCTTCTTTAAGATCTGGATTATAACGAAATTCGTTTAATGAGATTACACCTTCACTTTTCGCGTTGATGTCGATAATCGCATCTTGATCTGTTAGGTGCACCACAGTGCCGTCTACAACTTCATTGTGAAGTGTATCGACGAAATTTTCCTCAACCAATTTTTCGAATTGCTCTAACTGCTCATCATCAACTTCATCTATACCTTCTTCGTATTTGTGCCAGTTGAATTCTTCTAAAAATTGCTTAGGATTTTCTTGTTGTTCAGAAGGTGCAACTTTAGGAGTTGAATCTTCAGAACTTGCAACAGATTGTTGCTCTTGAGTTGTTTTGTCTTCAGCCATATGCTGATTTAAAATTTGTATTCCGTTCGTCCAAGAAACTTAGCATAACTTACAGAAGAGATTAAATAATTTAAAATCAACCCTTTAAACGTTTCTTGTAATGCATTCAAAAGGATTGCAAAAATACAGTTATTTTTTGATAATCAAAACCTTAGTTGATAAATTTATTGGTGATCTGGAAGACTATAAAGGGTAATATGACGACCCTTTAGTTAATGATGTCTCAAATTAAAGAGAAAAAGAGTTGTTTTTTACCTCAGTTCTTTGTTAACATTTGTTATTTTTCTTTTCTCATATCAATAACAAGGATTGATTTTATTCCTTCAATTCTATTTCTAAACTCGCTTTCATACCAATCAGGTATTTCTTCGCTTTCTAGAAGTGTTGATATATGATTTGGTGTCTTTTGAAATCCTAAATTCTCACTTCGAATATTAGAAATTTCATCCTGCTCATTGTATGTCGGGAAGTATGATTCAAGATATTTCTTAAATCCTTCTTCTCCATTCTGGTCATTAAAAGTCAAAGGACAGCAGAATAAACATTCTATCGGATTTGATATGGCCAATACATCTGAATCACTTACTTTTTTTCGCCCTTTTTGAATGAAATCTGTTCTCACCCTATTTGCTTCACTCCAATAAACACCATATCCCTTTCCTTTTCCTTTACATAAGGTCTGGGAATCTGAATTCGTATAAAAAGCATAAAAAGCTGCCATACCTTTGTTTTTAGCATCTTTTATTAACTTATCAACCTGCAATGTCCCTCGGGTTGTATGAGCTAACCCTGAATAATTGTCTTTATTAAGCCTTATTTTCTTCGCCTGAACTCTTGTAACGAAAGACTGAGAGTTTGAAAAAACAAACCACCATTCCCAATCAGCTCCAGTTACTTGACCTTCAACGTATCTTGAGAACTGCTTGTACTTGATATGAGGTAGCTTTTCAGAAATGTTAAATAGAAACCAATCTGTTATTGATTCTTCGCCAACTTCTGGTTGCTTACTTATCCAATTTTTAACGTAAGCTGTGCACTCACTAAATACTTCACAAGGTTTTGTCATTGGTCTATTTCCCTTTCATTATTTCGTGAATACCTAAGTAAATATTACCTGTTTGAGAAGCATATCTCCTTTTTCTGACTAATAGTTGAATTAAGTCAATTCTACCTTCTAATACAGCCATTAAATCGCTGCCATCCATAAGTATCATCAATCGCCTTCCTGTTGAATGAGCTTGAATCGCATCAGAAGAAAATCCATTAATTGAAATGAACAATCCAAGTGTGTTTTCCAATCTTCTGCTTAATTTTCCACTAAAAGCATCCAATGAACTTATATCTACGGGGTCTTTATGCCATTTTGCTTCTAGTAAAAAATCATTATTCTCGAACGTGAACATTCCATCTATTTGCTCTCCTGTAATTCTAAAGGATGCTTTTGAGTCAAGGTCAAAAAGGTTAAACAAATCTTTTAATAATTTTTCAAGTTTGAATCCACGTTTTTGAGCATCATTTGAGCTCACAAGAGCATAAAAGTCAGTCTTAATTTCTTCTAATTTTTCACGAACCGCAGATTGTTCAAGCTGTTTCTTGAAAACTTTATTTCTTCTTTCTTCGACCTCTTCTTGCTCTTTTTGTTGTTCTAGATGACCTTTCGATAACTTTCTTAATGCAGAAACAGATTCTTTCGCTGCTTTTTCTTTCCCTGTTCCATCATCTAGCTGTTTGAGATGAGAAAAGTCATTCATATTACACAGTTCATAAACGAGCTTCAATAGGTCATTTTGTGTCTTTTCTTCATTTTTAACGAGTAGGTCAACAAGTCTTGAGCAAATATTTCTCTTATAATCATTCCAGTCTAAATATGATAAGATTTGCTTATTAGTGATGGTGTGGTCTAGAAAACTTCGAAGGTCAGATTTATACCAGTAAACTGTTGAAAGTGCTTTTTTCAAAGCGTTAATTGCTGCTGCTGAAATTTTCTTCATTCGTTATTTTTAATAAATGCTAACGGTCTCGCATATCGCTCCGTTGCGGGAAAATTAGAAATTATTTTTCAATTTTATAATTTAACTTCCAGAAAATAAAAAACTTAGATTTCAGCCCAAATTACGCAATGAGCGATATGCATTGTGCCTGTTGCACAACTCAATTTCTTGTAAATATATATAATTGATTGGCATTGAAAAGCTTGGAATTGATTATCTTTAGTAATGCAAGGAAAAAAGG